>Ga0247821_10002015_pt1 | contig 11161 bp, 17 predicted proteins | sample 13C_Glycerol_Day_FD_192481 | JGI IMG/M metagenome (GOLD analysis project Ga0247821, IMG submission 192481) | Soil microbial communities from agricultural site in Penn Yan, New York, United States - 13C_Glycerol_Day14 | ecosystem: Environmental > Terrestrial > Soil > Agricultural land | place... | reverse complement strand
TGCGTCCAGGTGAAGGTGGGTTGGCTTGTGTCGGCAGCCAGAACACTGGATGGAATCAGAATGCCTGCTATCACGAGTTTGAGAGCGTTCATGAGGTCGTCCTTGATAGAACCGGCGCTCAGATCGGCGGTTCGCGCAAGATAGGGGTTGAATGGATTGCAGTCATACAATGTCGGCTGTTTACACCCGCTTCACTGTACCGAGCGGGGCGGAATTATATGACAAGATCACAGCAATTAAGCTACAGATATCAGAGAATTTTCAGACATCTGTGTTGATAGCTGCTGATTGCCGAAGCGCGCAATTGAGTATCACTCTCAAATATCGGGGCGGATTATACACACCATTCAATGAACATCTGGTGGATTTCGTGGCGACGTAGTGAAATTTTCCTACGCTCACATTCCGTGAGGCGACACAAACAGCCCAGCGCCACGCTACCCGTCATCGCAGCTACGTGACGCTGAGCTTGATGCGGCTAGGTCTGCAACAAATAAGCGGGGCTGCTGACTATGCTTGAATCGTCCTCTGCGTTCATTCGAGCGCAGTGTGTCATTGCTTCTTCCTTGCCTGCATAGCTTGGTTTTAGCCGCAGTTTTGCCTGGTTGTCGTAGATGTCGAAGCCGCCGGACACGGTTGTTGCGTAGAAGCGGGTACCGGCACGGAAGGATTCCTGCTCTATGGGTACCGCTGGAACGATAACGAATCTTGGTTGCATTTTTTGTGCCTCCCCAGGCAGACACTTAACTATTAGTCATCGATTCGGGTAGCCGCAACAAAGTGGTAAGGCAGGCGACCAGAGGTATGAAAACCCCTCGTCAAGCTGCCGGCTGCATCTTCGCTCTGAAGCCGCCGGACGGGCTGAGTGCCGGACGCCTTGCACGAAGCTGCCTATGACCAGGCATTGATGGCCGCAGAGCGGCTGGAGCGGGCGGGCTCGGTCAGTGCCGGGGAGTGGCTGGAGATGGTACGTCAGGCCAACGCTGCCTTGCTGCGCCAGCAAGACTGAGCGTACCAGGCGTGACCAAGTGGCCTGCTGCGTGAGGCTGAATTGGTCGGTTCGCGCAGCTGCCAATGCCCTTACATTGCCGGCATTCCCATCAGCAAGGAGTGTTCGCGCAATGACCAATGATCACAATGGCGTGACGGTGAGGGCTGTTCAGCCGGGTGACTTCGAACCCTGGTTGGCGCTGTGGCTGGCGTATCAGGACTTCTATCAGGTGACCTTTGATGACCAGGTTACCCGGACCACCTTCCAGCGTTTCCTCGATCCAGGCGAACCGTTGGTGGCGGCTATCGCGCTGCAGGCGGGGCAGGTGGTCGGTCTGGTGCATGCGGTGGTGCATCGTTCGACCTGGGCGACGGCCGATTTCTGTTATCTGGAAGACCTGTATGTAGCCCCCTCGGCTCGTGGTGCTGGCGCTGGTAAAGCCTTGATCGAGTGGGTGCAGGCCTTTGCCCGTCAACAGCAGTGTGCGCGTTTGTACTGGCACACGCATCAGACCAATGAGCGCGCCCAGATGCTGTATAACCGGCTAGCGGAAAACGCCGGTTCCCTGGAGTACCGCATGGCGCTGTAACTCAGCTCAGCGCCCATGCCAGCAGCGAGAGCAGCGCCGCCAGCAAGGTGCCCAGTACTGCGCAGTATTCGATCTTCGAATGCTGCGCGTGCAGGCGCACGTCTTCAAAGTACTGGGCCTGGGTCGGGGCGTCGGGGTTATGGCGCAGGTCTTCGGCCAGACCCTGAAGGCGCGTGTCGATGATCGCCCCGACGGCATAGTAGGTCGCGGCGTGGCTGAGGATGAAAATCAGCAGGTATTTCATAGGCGCTCCCTGGCGTTGACGATTCGAAGCCACTGGCTTATACAAGCGTCCCTTTTGCCAACAGCGCTGCTGCAGGAACTGACGATGTACGACGAGCCGGATATTCACGAACCTGAACACGATCACTTGCTCGATCATGAGTTCGATGAAGTCGATCCTGCACTGCAGGACGAGGTCGACCCGTTGTTCGATCCGCAGGACGAGGAACATGCCGACGCCCTGGATGAAATCGACTGGGACGAGGGCGTCGACCCGCTTGATGACCTGTAGGCGCCGCTCGCCCTATCGCCCATCCACCGAGAACTTGCCAGCGCCCGTCACCGACAGCAACAGCAAGCCCCCGCAAATGCTCAGGTTCTTGAAGAACTGGACGCTGTTGGCCGCGCGCTCCGGATCGACCATGCTCCAGAACGGATGGCCGATGATGGCGGTGCCGAGCACGAACAAGGCAAACAGAAACGCCAGCGGGCGGGTGTAGAACCCCAGAATCAGCAGGATGGCGACGAAGAACTCCATGATCACCGCTACCGCGGCGGCGACGGTTGGCATGGGAGCGCCTAGCGAGGTCAGGTAAGCGACGGTGCCTTCGAACCCGGTCATTTTGCTCCAGCCGGACATGATGAACAGGATCATCAGCAGGATTCGGGCGAGCAAAATGATCACATCGCGCTGATTGTCGAACAGGGTATAACGCATGGCCGCCTTCCTTTGTTATCGGACCATTTCACCTTAGCAGCTGCGGGGTGTCTTTGCGCTGAGGAGAATCGCAGGCAGCAAAAAGGCGCCTGCAAGGCGCCTTTTCAGAAGATGGTGCGAGTGGCGGGACTCGAACCCGCAAGGCTCACGCCGGCAGATTTTAAGTCTGCTGTGTATACCAATTCCACCACACTCGCACAGTATTGAAAGGGTCTGGCGACCGGGGCGCGTCATTGGATCAAGCCCTGGAGAAAATGTATTCCCTCCGCAATCAAGCGAGCTTTATAACTCATCGTTATATTTGAGTCAACCGAAGAGGGAGGGTCTGGGCCGGCCTTCTGCGACGCCCGCAGCACCACCTTTCCACAGAATTGCCAAGCGTCTGGAATTGCGCACGCTGCAGGCTGTCTATGCTGGATAACGTCTGTCGTTCGCGTGGAGTTGCCATGAGTACTTCTGATCGCACGGATCTGCATGCCATGCACGCCAATCGTTACGAACAACTGGTGCAGGCGGTGGTGGACTACGCCATCTACATGCTTGATCCGGGTGGTTATGTGGTCTCCTGGAATGCCGGTGCCCAGCGCATCAAGGGTTGGACTGCAGACGAAGTCATCGGCAAGCATTACTCGCAGTTTTTCACCGAACAGGACCGCGCTGAAGGCAAGCCGGCGTTGCTGCTTGAGCGTGCCTTGAGTACCGGTGTCGCCCAGGACGAAGGCTGGCGTGTACGCAAGGACGGTACGCGTTTCTGGGCCTTGGCGGCACTGGATGTGATTCGCTCGGCAGATGGCGAGATTGTCGGTCTGGCCAAGGTTACCCGTGACATTACCGATCGCCGCGAGGCGGCCTTGCAGCTCGATGCGATGCGCGCGCAGCTGTTTCAGGCACAGAAACTTGAGGCTCTCGGCCAGTTGACTGGCGGCATGGCCCATGACTTCAACAACTTGCTGACCATCATCATCGGCTCTGCGAAGCTCGCCCTCAATAGCAAAGACCCGCAGCGCAGCCAGCGCTTGCTTGAGCATATCCTCGATGCGGGGGAGCGCGGAACGCAAATGACCCAGCAGTTGCTCAGCTTTGCCCGGCACAAGGCCTTGAAGCAGGGGCGGGTGCACGTGCCGGAATTGATTGAATCAGTGCGATTGCTGGTAGCACATGCATTGCCCCAAGGCATCGAGTTGCAGGTGCAGCTGGAAGAAGGACTGCACGATGTCACGGTCGATGGCGGGCAGTTACAGATGGTGCTGCTCAATCTGATCCTCAATGCCCGCGACGCTATGATCAACGAGGGCGTGATTCGCCTGCAGGGCAGCAACTGTGAGCTGGATGGCGAGGTGGAAGACCTGCACGGTACCTTCGTGCGGCTGGATGTCAGTGACGATGGCCGAGGTATTGCTCCCAGCGTGTTGCCGCGGATTTTCGAGCCTTTTTTCACCACCAAGGCATTTGGCAAGGGAACTGGACTGGGGTTGAGTCAGGTCTATGGGTTTATCAAGCAGAGCAATGGTGCCGTCAGTGTCGCCAGCGAGCCTGGTGTGGGCACGTGCATGAGTTTGTACCTGCCGGTGTTCCAGGCGGTCATCATTACATCGAACTGAACAGGTGCGCGAATTGTGGAACCGCTCAAACGCCTTGCCAGTGGTATCGAAGGGCTCGACGCGCTGCTCAAGGGCGGTCTGATCGTCGGCGCCTCCTATATCGTTCAGGGGCGGCCGGGGTCGGGGAAGACCATTCTGGCCAATCAGATGGCGTTCAATCATGTCGGTCAGGGCGGACGCGTGCTGGTTGCCACTATGTTGAGTGAGTCCCACGAGCGTTTGTTCCAGTACCTGGCGACCTTGAGCTTCTTTGACCCGAGCCTGGTGGGCAAGCAGATCCAGTTTGTCAGTGCCTTTGACACCCTGGAGAACGAGGGGCTGGACCAGGTGGTCAAGGTGCTGCGTGGCGAAATCAGCCGCCATCAGGCTTCGCTGCTGATCGTCGATGGTCTGCTGACTGCCAGATCGCGCGCGGAAACCTCGCTGGATACCAAGAAATTCATCGCCGAGCTGCAGGGGCATGCGGCATTTGCTGGCTGCACGGTGTTGTTCCTGACCAGTTCGCGGCTGGATGACGGCAGCCCGGAGCACACCATGGTCGATGGTGTGATCGAGCTGAGTGAAGTGCTGATCGGCAGTCGCTCGGTACGCAGTATTCAGTTGCGCAAGACGCGTGGCAGCGGTGCGTTGTCGGGATTGCATGAGTGTGTGATCACCACCGATGGCTTGCAGGTCCATCCGCGGCTGGAGTCGCTTTACAGCTACCCCAGCGGTATGGGCAATGGTGAGCTGAGCCGGGTCGGTAGTGGGGTCAGGGTGCTCGATCAGTTGCTGGGCGGCGGTTTGCCCGCGGGCTCGATGACGCTGGTGATGGGGCCGTCGGGGATTGGCAAGACCGCCCTGGGAATGAGTTTTCTCTGCGCTGCGACGCCGGCGGCGCCAGGGCTGCATTTCGGTTTTTACGAGACGCCCCGGCGTCTGCGCCTGAAGGCCCGTGCCCTGGGGCATGATTTCGACGCCATGGAGCGTAGCGGCGCGCTACACATCACTTGGCAGCCCACCACCGAGGGTGCGCTCGATGAGGTAGGCGCACGATTGCTGAACCAGGTTCAGGCTCACGGTATTCGCCGTGTGCTGATCGATAGCCTGGGGGCTTTTACCCGCCTGGCCACGCATCCCGAGCGGCTCAACGAATTCTTCCGGGCGCTGACCGGGGAATTGCGCGCTCGCGACGTCAGTGTCATGGCGACCTGGGAGATGCGCGATATCTTCGGCTCGGAGATCAATGCGCCTGCGCCGGATCTGTCGAGTATTGTCGATAACCTGTTTTTGATGCGCTTTGTCGAACTGAATTCGCAGCTCAAGCGTTTGTTGTCAATTCTCAAAGTGCGCGACAGCGACTACGACCCGGCGCTGCTGGAACTGATCATCAGCGGTCACGGCATTGAGCTGAAAAAGGCTTTCACCCAAGCCAGTGCAGTGCTTTCCGGCACTCCGACCCCCGTGGCAGGCACATGAGCCGGCAAGCTGGACAGCCATGAGTACGATTCTGGTCGTTGACGACGAGTACCTGATAGCCAATATCCTGGGCTATGCCCTGGAAGATGAGGGCTATGTGGTGGAAACGGCCAGCAACGGGCAAAAAGCGCTGGATATCCTCAAAGGCACGCGAGTGGATCTGGTCATCACCGACTACATGATGCCGGTGCTAAACGGTGAGGAGATGGCAAGGAAAATCCGCGAGGAACCACAGTTACAGACGCTGCCGCTGATTTTGATGAGCGGCGCCCAGGCGCATGAGGGGCGGGACAATCCTGAATTGTTCGTGGCTGTTTTCGACAAGCCCTTCGATATTCTCGCCATGATAGCCAAAGTCAGGGAAGTGGTTGGCACACCCGAGTCGACATGAGGTCATTGCAGCCCACCGCCAAGGCTGGCCTGGCGCGATCGGGGGTCAAGCGCGTCCGTGCGGCTTGAATCAGCGAGCCTTACTCGTGATGAGAGTCTCCTTTTTCCGGTGCCGGGCTGCCGGCCTGAATGCGCTTGAAAATCTCTTCGCGGTGCACCTGAACATCTTTCGGTGCATCGATGCCGATCCTCACTTGCATACCTTTGACGCCCAGAATGGTGACTTTGATGTCATCGTTGATGACGATGCTTTCGCCAACCTTGCGGGTGAGTATCAGCATGTATATCTCCTTGGTAACGTAAGTTGCTTTGCAGGCCCGCGCCCACACAAGCCGGGAACACGCGGAACGCGTTCCTCTTTTCCTTCATTAAAGACGCTTTCGGGGAATAGTAATTCCCTCGAACACAGAATCTGTAGTGAGTCTTTGATCGCAGGTGCCCCGGAGGGCAAATGAGCGTTTCGCAGCCGCGAACGCTGCTCATACCCGCAAGCATAGGGGGCTTGAGCGAATATGGGAAATTTCTCTGCATGATATGAGAACTGAGGTCTCTTGTATCGCTTTTCAAGGAGGAAAGCGCTGTTGCAGAAAGCGCATCAGGTGGACTTCCTCAACGTCCATGCCCTTGCGTTTACGTGCCGGGGGCAATTGGGCCAGTTCGCCGCAGGCAAAGCTTTCGAGCAAGGCCGGGTGGATATAGCAGCGCCGGCATACGGCCGGGGCGTGCCCGGTGGCCTGCATATGACCCAGCGGGTCGGCGCAGATCCACACCTCGGTATAGGCCGGAGGAATGGCCAGGGCCTTGATCCGCTCCAGCGTGGCCGGGTCGCTGATGCGCCGGCCGTGAGCATCCAGGTAGATGAACCGGCCGCGCAGGGTTTTGCGACGCAGGCCCGGCTGGCTGTCGTCGACATAGTGCAGGCTGTCGGGGAGGGCGGTTTCGGCCATGGCGCAAGTCCGCTGACGGGGCGTGTACTTATGGACCGCGCGATCAGCCCAGCAGTGCCACCGACTTGATTTGCGCGATCAACTGCTGGCCGCTGTGCAGGCCAAGCTGATCGGCCGAGTAGCGGGTGATGCGCGCCAGCAGCACACTGCCGGCGGCATCGAGGCTGACCAGGACATGGGCACTGTTGTCCGCCGCCTGATGGCCGGTGACCTGCACCGGAAGGCGGTTGAGGATGCTTGAATGGGCATCCTCGACCAGGCTCAGACTGACATCGCGGGCCTGAACCTTGAGCCGCAATGGTGTCCCCAGGGCCAGCGGTTCGTGGGCCACGCGCAGGGCCAGCGAGCTTTCCGGTAGTTGCAGGCCCAATAACTGATAGTGCGCGTCGTAGCTGCTGACCCGGCCCTCAATGATCACACCGGCATCGTCGCCCTGGGCCAGCGGCAGGTCGAGGCGGGCGAGGGTGGCGGCAATCGGGCCGCTGGCCTGGACTTTACCCTGTTCCAGCAACACCAGGTGGTCGGCCAGCCGCGCGACTTCGTCCTGGGCATGGCTGACGTAGATCAGCGGGATGTCCAGCTCGCTGTGCAAGCGTTCAAGGTAGGGCAGGATTTCGCGTTTGCGCGGGCCGTCGAGGGCGGCCAGGGGCTCGTCCATCAATAGCAGTTGCGGACTGCTGAGCAAGGCCCGGGCGATACCCACACGTTGGGCCTCGCCGCCGGACAGGGTGGCCGGCTTGCGTTCGAGCAAGTGTTCGATGCCCAGCAGCGCGCAGGCCTGCTCGAGGCTGACCTTGCGCGCCTGGGCCGGGATACGCCGCCAGCCGAAGGTCAGGTTGTGATGCACGTTCAGGTGCGGGAACAGGCTGGGCTCCTGGAACACATAACCGATCGGGCGCAGGTGCGGAGCGATGAAGTGGTCGCGGCGCGAGTCCTGCCAGATCTGCCCATTGACTTCGATATAGGCCTCGGACGCCCGTTCCAGGCCCGCCAGGCAGCGCAGGCAGGTGGTTTTGCCCGAGCCTGAGTGGCCGAACAGGGCACTGATGCCGCGCCCGGGCAATTGCAGGTCGACGTCGAGGTCGAAGCTGTCGCGGGCGACCTTGAGCCGGGCGTGGATCATCTTGGGCACGGCTCAGCTCCAGGCCGATTTGCCCCGGCGGCTGGAATACAGCGCCAGCAGCACGAGGAACGAGAACACCAGCATGGCCCCGGCCAGCCAGTGCGCCTGCAGGTATTCCATGGCTTCGACATGGTCGAAGATCTGCACGGAGACCACCCGGGTCTTGTCGGGGATGTTGCCACCGATCATCAACACCACGCCGAACTCACCCACGGTATGGGCAAAGCCGAGGATGCTGGCGGTGATAAAACCGGGACGGGCCAGCGGCAGTACCACATGGACAAAGGTGTCCCACGGGCTGGCGCGCAGGGTGGCGGCGACTTCCAGCGGGCGCTCGCCGATGGCGCTGAAGGCGTTCTGCAGCGGTTGTACGACAAAGGGCATGGAGTAGATCACCGAGCCGATCACCAGGCCGCTGAAGCTGAACACCACAGTGCCCAGCCCCAGTGCCTCGGTGGTCTGGCCGATCCAGCCGTTGGGCCCCAGGGCCAGCAGCAGGTAAAAGCCGATGACCGTGGGTGGCAGCACCAGCGGCAGAGCCACCACTGCGCCCACCGGGCCGCGTAGCCAGGAGCGCGTGCGCGCCAGCCACCAGGCAATGGGCGTGCCGACCAGTAACAGAATCAACGTGGTCAGGCTGGCCAGTTTAAAGGTCAGCCAGATGGCACCCAGGTCGCTGGCATCCAGTGGCATCAGATTTCGTAGCCGTAGGACTTGATCAAGGCGGCCGCTTTCGGGCCTTTGAGGTAGTCCACCAAGGCTTTGGCGGCAGGATTGTCCTTGCCCTTGTTGAGGATCAGCGCATCTTGCTTGATCGGCTCATGCAGGCTGGCCGGGACGATCCAGGCCGAACCTTGGCTGACTTTGCCGTCCTTGTAGATTTGCGACAACGCCACAAAGCCCAGCTCGGCATTGCCGGTGGACACGAACTGGAAGGCCTGGGTGATGTTCTGGCCTTCGACGATCTTGGCCTTGGTGGCTTCGGTCAGCTTGAGCTTGTCCAGCACCTGGGTGGCGGCCAGGCCGTACGGGGCGGCTTTCGGGTTGGCGATGGACAGGTGCTTGTACTGGTTCTGTTTCAGCACTTCCCCCTGGTCATCGACGTAGCCGGGCTTGGCCGACCACAGCGCCAGGGTGCCGATGGCATAGGTGAAACGCGAACCCTTGACGCCGTCACCTTCACTTTCCAGCTTGGCCGGGGTGCTGTCATCGGCGGCGAGGAAGACTTCGAACGGCGCGCCGTTCTTGATCTGCGCATAGAATTGCCCGGTTGCGCCGTAGGCAGCGACCAGCTTGTGACCGGTGTCTTTCTCGAAGTCCTTGGCGATGGCCTGGATGGGCGCGGTGAAGTTGGCGGCGACAGCCACCTGGACCTCATCGGCCCAGGCACTGTTGAGGGTCATGAAGGTGGCCAGGGCGGCCAGGGCGAAACGCGGTGCGCACTTACTCATGAAACACAGCTCCATGGGCTGAGGGGTATTCGTTATATACGCGAATATATAGCGATTACCCGACAAACGGAAAGCACTGCTTCAGCGCTTGAGCTGGGCGAGGGTGTTTTCAGCCAGTTTGCGCGTCAGTTCAGCGGCCGGCAGCGCTTGCCCCAGACGCAGTGCCTGGCCAGACCAGAGGTTGCTGAAATCGCTGTTGCCTTGTGGCTCGCTGATCGCCCGCAGCGGCATCAGCGCCCCGCCTGCGAGGGGGAAGTGCGGCGCCAGGGCACTGATCGGCCCCAGTTCACGCATGATCCGCGTGCTGATGCCGCGGGCCGGGCGCCCGGTAAACAGGTTGGTCAGGGCCGTGTCACTTGGCTTGGCGCTGTGCAACGCCTGGCGGTGGGCCGCCGAGACCTTGGCTTCCGGACAGAACAGGTAGGCAGTGCCCAACTGCACCGCCGAAGCGCCCAGGGCCAGGGCGGCGACAATGCCGCGATGGTCGCCGATACCGCCGGCGGCAATCACCGGCACTTTCACCGCATCGACGATCTGCGGCACCAGCGCCAGGGTGCCGATCTGGGTCGTGAGGTCGCTGCTGAGAAACATCCCGCGGTGTCCGCCGGCTTCATAACCCATGGCAATGATCGCATCGCAGCCGTGCGCTTCAAGCCAGATCGCTTCATCCACCGTGGTGGCACTGGACAGCACCTTGGCGCCCGTGGCCTTGACCCGCTCGAGCAGGCTGGCCTGCGGCAGGCCGAAGTGAAAGCTGACCACCGCCGGCTTGAAGTCTTCGATCAACTGACAGGCGGCGTCATCGAACGGTGCGCGATTGGACACCGGCGTCGGCGCATCGAAATCGGCGCCCAGCTCGTCGTAGTAAGGCTTGAGCGCCAGTTTCCAGGCCGCATCGCGAGCAGGGTCGGGCTGCGGTGGTTGATGGCAGAAGAAGTTGACGTTGAGCGGGCCGTTGCAGGCGCTGCCAAAGGCTTCGAGTTCGGCGCGGATCTGCTCCGGGCTCAAGGTTGCACAAGGAAGCGATCCCAGGCCGCCGGCATTGCTCACGGCAATGGCCATGGCCGAGCCGGTAGCGCCGGCCATGGGCGCCTGAAGAATCGGCAGTTCAATACCTAGCAGATCGAGAAGACGAGTGTCCGGCCATGGGCTCATGCCTGGGATTCCTTGTGCGCGGTGATCGTTACAGGGCTTTGCTGACCTTGATGTCGGTGATCTTTTTCGCGTCTTCGCCGTGGAGCTTTTCCAGGGCGGCCTGCACTTCCTGCGGCGCGTCACTGCTCATCAAGGCGAAGTCGAAGCGGCGCTCACCGTCAAGTTTGTATTTGATGACGTACTTGGTGGTCTGGCTCATGGCTTATCTCAGTTTCGACGACGAACGGCGGATGAATTTGATCTTGTGGGTAAAGGTCGGTTTGGTGACAGCCGACAACGCGCGCGGCCCCACGGTATCGATGGTGATGTTCCAGAAGCCGGTGCTGGGCACGGTGATCTTGGCCGGGAAATCGACAAAAGCGCCGCCGTGGTAGGTATGGCGCCCGCCGTTCTTGAAGCTGCGGAAGTTGGCGTCGTTCATCAGGCGGATGTTGCAGCGCTGGGAACACTCGATGACGACGATGTCGTCTTCGTTGAGGTGTTCGCGCTGGTGTACGAATTTCATGTTGCTCTCCG
>Ga0247821_10002011_pt1 | contig 11172 bp, 10 predicted proteins | sample 13C_Glycerol_Day_FD_192481 | JGI IMG/M metagenome (GOLD analysis project Ga0247821, IMG submission 192481) | Soil microbial communities from agricultural site in Penn Yan, New York, United States - 13C_Glycerol_Day14 | ecosystem: Environmental > Terrestrial > Soil > Agricultural land | place... | reverse complement strand
ACAACCTGGTCAACACCAGCACCGGGGTCAAGGAATACAACGTCGACATGGCGGCGGCGATGATCGCCGGGTTACCGACCCTGTTGGTCTATGTGCTGGCTGGCAAGTATTTCCTGCGCGGGCTTACCGCTGGCGCGGTCAAGGGGTGAAACAACATGGCAACGCTTGAACTGCGCAACGTCAACAAGACCTACGGCAGCGGTCTGCCGGATACCTTGAAACACATCGACCTGTCGATCGACTCCGGGGAGTTCCTGATCCTGGTCGGGCCCTCGGGCTGCGGCAAGTCGACCCTGATGAACTGCATCGCCGGCCTCGAACAGATCAGTGGCGGCGCGATCCTGGTGGACGATGCCGACATCAGTGGCATGAGCCCCAAGGACCGGGACATCGCCATGGTCTTCCAGTCCTATGCGCTGTACCCGACCATGAACGTGCGCGACAACATCGCCTTCGGCCTGAAAATGCGCAAGATGCCTGCGGCGGCCATCGACGAGGAGGTGGCGCGGGTGGCCAAGTTGCTGCAGATCGAACACTTGCTCGGCCGCAAGCCCGGCCAGCTTTCCGGTGGCCAGCAGCAGCGGGTGGCCATGGGCCGGGCGCTGGCGCGGCGGCCGAAGATCTACCTGTTCGACGAACCACTGTCGAACCTCGATGCCAAGCTGCGGGTGGAGATGCGCACCGAGATCAAGCTGATGCACCAGCGCCTGAAGACCACCACGGTGTACGTCACCCACGACCAGATCGAAGCCATGACCCTGGGCGACAAGGTGGCGGTGATGAAGGATGGCCTGATCCAGCAGTTCGGCACCCCGCAGCAGATCTACAACGATCCGGCCAACCTGTTCGTCGCCAGTTTCATCGGCTCGCCACCGATGAACTTCATCCCCCTGCGCCTGCAACGCAAGGAGGGACGTCTGCTGGCGCTGCTCGACAGCGGCCAGGCCCGTTGCGAACTGCCGCTTGGCATCCATGATGCCGGGCTTGAGGAGCGCGAGGTGATGCTCGGCATCCGCCCCGAGCAGATCACCCTGGCGCCGGCCCAGGCCAATGGCCTGCCGAGCCTGCGCGCCGAGGTGCAGATCACCGAACCCACCGGTCCCGACCTGCTGGTGTTCGTCACCCTCAACCAGACCAAGGTCTGCTGCCGCCTGGCGCCGGATGTGACGGTGCGGGTCGGCGATACCCTGAACCTGCAACTCGATCCTGAACGGGTGCTGCTGTTCGATGCCGTCAGTGGCGAGCGCCTGGGGGTGAAGGTCGCGTCGCACCCGGCTGGCCAGGACAACGTGGCGCAATTCAAAGGCCGCTGAATGCGTTGCAGGTCGTGCAAACCCATCGATAACAATAAAACGAGGACACAAGGGATGGATCACTTCAAGCACATCAAGCCGCTGGCTTCACTGGGCCTGCTGGCGGCTTTCGGGGTCAGTTGCGGGGCGCACGGGGCGGGCGCCTTCGACCCCGAATCGAAATGGATGAGCGGTGATTGGGGCGGCACGCGTACCGAGTTGCTGGAGAAAGGCTTCGACTTCACCCTTGATTACGTCGGTGAAGTGGCCGGCAACCTCGATGGCGGCTACAACGACGACAAGACCGCCCGCTACAGCGATCAGTTCGCGCTGGGCATGCACCTGGACCTGGAAAAGATCCTCGGCTGGAACGATGCCGAGTTCAAACTGGCGATCACCGAGCGTAGCGGTCGCAACCTGTCCAACGACCGCATCAGCGATCCGCGTGCCGGTCAGTTCAGTTCGGTGCAGGAAGTCTGGGGGCGTGGCCAGACCTGGCGGCTGACTCAGATGTGGGTCAAGCAGAAGTATTTCGATGGTGCCCTGGACGTGAAATTCGGCCGTTTCGGCGAAGGCGAGGACTTCAACAGTTTTCCCTGCGACTTCCAGAACCTGGCGTTCTGTGGCTCCCAGGTGGGCAACTGGGTGGGCGACATCTGGTACAACTGGCCGGTCAGCCAGTGGGCCCTGCGGGTCAAGTACAACATCACCCCCGAGTTCTTCGCCCAGGTCGGGGTGTTCGAGCAGAACCCTTCGTATCTTGAGACCGGCAACGGCTTCAAGCTCAGCGGCAGCGGCACCAAAGGCATGATTCTGCCGGCGGAGCTGGTCTGGTCGCCCAGGGTCAACGAACTGCCGGGCGAGTATCGCCTGGGTTACTACTACAGCACCGCCAAGGCCGATGACGTGTTTGACGATGTCAACGGCCAGCCCCAGGCCATCACCGGCAACGACTTCAAGTCGCATTCCAGCAAGCATGGCTGGTGGGTGGTGGCCCAGCAGCAGGTCACCGCGCACAACGGCGACGCCAGTCGGGGCCTGAGCCTGTTTGCCAACTTCACCGTACATGACAAGGCCACCAACGTGGTCGACAACTACCAGCAGGTGGGCATGGTCTACAAAGGCGCCTTCGATTCGCGGCCCAAGGATGACATCGGTTTTGGTGTGGCGCGGATTCACGTCAACGATGATGTAAAAGACCGTGCCGAACTGCTCAACCAGCAGAGCGGCATCAACGATTACGACAACCCGAACTTCGTGCCGATCCAGGAAACCGAATACAACGCCGAGCTCTACTACGGCGTCCATGTCACCAACTGGCTGACCGTGCGGCCCAACCTGCAGTACATCAAAAGTCCGGGCGGGGTGGACGAGGTGGACAACGCACTGGTCGCCGGGTTGAAGATTCAGTCGTCGTTCTGAGGCAATATGTTGTAAATTTACGCATATCGCGACCGCGGTGCGGTCGATCGCCGGCTGCGCCGGCTCCCACAGGGGCACAGTGTTCATTGTGGGAGCCGGCGCAGCCGGCGATGAGGCCCTCACTAACAACAAGAGTTCCCAGCTATGCCCGAGCACCCGCTACAGCGCTTTTTCACCTCGCAACGGCCGCGGCCGACCTTCGAGTGGGAGCGTTACCAGCAGCGCGATGTGCTGATCATCGACCATCCCCAGTGCCAGGCGGTGTTCAGTCGCCAGGGCGCGCAATTGTTGCACTTCCAGCCCAAGGGTGAGCGCCCGTGGCTGTGGTGCGCCGCGCAGTGGCCGCAAGTCGGGGCCATACGCGGCGGTGTGCCGGTGTGCTGGCCCTGGTATGGCCGTCACCCCAGTGAAGACATGTGGCCGGCGCACGGCTGGGCGCGGTTGCTCGACTGGAAACTGATCGACAGCAGCGAAGACGAGCAGGGCGTGAGCCTGAAATGGCGCCTGCAGCTGTGCGACTGGCAGGTGGACCTCTCGGCGCGCCTGGGCCAGAGCATGGAGTTGCAGTTGAGCACCGAGCATCAGGACAGCTTGCCGTGCCAGTTGAGTCATGCTCTGCTGGCCTACTGGCGTATTAGTGACGTTTCTGAGATAGCGCTATCTGGGCTAGAAAACATTGAGGGTTACGACCGATTGAACCGTCAGGCCTGTCGCCAGAAGGGCGCGCTGAAGGTGCATGGCGGCTGTCAGCGGGTGTTCCCCAATGTGCCGACCGTGCAGTTGCACGATCCGGCCTGGCAGCGTCAGCTGTGCATCGATACCGGTGACAGCGAGGACACCGTGGTCTGGCATCCGGGCAGTCGGCCGCTGATGGGCGTCAGTGGCAGCGAGACCCTGGGCTTCATCTGCGTCGAGGCGGCCAGTGGCAGCAGTGACAGCCTGAGCCTGGCGCCGGGTGAACAGGCACACCTGCGTTTGCAGGCGCACCTGCTCAGTTGAGTTCGTCGTCGATCGGGTAGCGGCTGGCGTTGAGGCTTTCCTTGATCTTGCGCAGGTGTGGCTGGAAGTCCACGCCACGGCGCAGGGTCATGCCGGTGGCCAGCACATCGAGCACGGTCAGCTGGATGATGCGCGAGGTCATCGGCATGTAGATGTCGGTGTCTTCCGGCAGTGGAATGTTCAGGCTCAGGCTGCTGGCCTTGGCCAGGGGCGAGTCGGCAGCGGTCAGGCCCAGTACCGAGGCGCCGTTTTCCCGGGCCAGGCGCGCCACTTCCACCAGTTCGCGGGTGCGTCCGGTGTAGGAAATGATCACGAACAACTCGCCGGTGTGGGCAACGGAGGCGAGCATGCGTTGCATCAATACGTCGGCGTGGGCTGACACGGCGAGGTTGAAGCGGAAGAACTTGTGCTGGGCGTCCAGGGCCACCGGGGCCGAGGCGCCGAGGCCGAAGAAGTGGATCTGGCGGGCCTGGATCAGCATGTCCACGGCGCGGCTGATCAGTTGTGGGTCGAGTTGCTGGCAGGCGCTGTCCAGCGAGGCGATGGCGCTGCCGAAGATCTTCTGGGTGTAGGACGCCGGATCATCGTCGGCTTCCACCGCCCGGCTGACATAGGCTGCACCGCTGGCCAGGCTCTGGGCCAGTTGCAGCTTGAGCTCGGGGTAGCCGCTGACGCCGAACGAGCGGCAGAAGCGGTTGACGGTCGGCTCGCTGACCTTGGCCGCCTGGGCCAGGGCGGCGATGCTGAAACGGGTGGCTTGCTGGGGGTTGAGCAGGATGACTTCGGCGACTTTGCGCTCAGCCTTGTTCAGCTCTTCGAGGCGGCCCTGGATCTGTTCCAGGAGGTTTCGCACGCGGTCCATGGTGGGTTCCTTGGTTCGAGAAGGCAGCCGGCTGACCACGGCAGCAGGCTTTTGACAGGGTGGCCTATCGTACTGATGGCATGGTTGGCACACCACTTGAATCTGTCCACTGGGTAGAATGTTGTGGTTTTTACTACATTATCCCTTGAAAACCGGGGATGAAAACGGTATTTCTAGATCAACTTGATAAAAGAACAAACATCATGGCTTCGATCAGCGTTGAACCTTGCACCTTCGCCCTGTTTGGCGCGCTTGGCGACCTGGCCCTGCGCAAGCTGTTTCCGGCGCTCTACCAGCTCGACCGGGCCGGCCTGCTGCATGCCGAAACCCGGGTGCTGGCACTGGCCCGCGAGCCGGGCAGTGCGCAGGAGCACCTGGCGTCGATTGAAGCTCATTTGCAGGAATTCGTCCCGGGCGGGGAGGTCGAGTCCATCGCCCTGCAGCGCTTTCTGGCGCGCCTTCAGTACCTGCATGTGGATTTTCTCAGGGGCGATGATTATCAGGCCCTGGCCGCACAGGTCGGCACCGACAGCCAGCTGATCGCCTACTTCGCGACGCCGGCGGCGGTCTATGGCGGAATTTGCGAGAATCTCGACAAGGTCGGCCTCAGCGCCCGCACCCGCGTGGTCCTGGAAAAGCCCATCGGCCATGACCTGGAGTCGTCGCGCCGGGTCAATGATGCGGTGGCCCAGTATTTCCCGGAGAATCGCGTCTACCGCATCGACCACTACCTGGGCAAGGAAACGGTACAGAACCTGATCGCCCTGCGCTTTGCCAACAGCCTGTTCGAAACCCAGTGGAACCAGAATTCCATCTCCCACGTGGAAATCACCGTGGCCGAGAAGGTCGGCATCGAAGGCCGCTGGGGCTACTTCGACAAGGCCGGGCAGTTGCGCGACATGATCCAGAACCACCTGCTGCAGCTGCTGTGCCTGATCGCCATGGACCCGCCCAGCGACCTCTCGGCCGACAGCATCCGCGACGAGAAGGTCAAGGTGCTCAAGGCCCTGGCGCCGATCACCGGCGAAGGCCTGAGCACCTGCGTGGTGCGTGGCCAGTACATCGCCGGCTACAGCGAAGGGCGCTCGGTGCCCGGTTACCTGGAAGAAGACAACGCCAACGCCCAGAGCGACACCGAAACCTTCGTCGCCCTGCGCGCCGATATCCGCAACTGGCGCTGGTCGGGCGTGCCGTTCTACCTGCGTACCGGCAAGCGCATGCCGCAGAAGCTGTCGCAGATCGTCATCCATTTCAAGGAAACCCCGCACTACATCTTCGCCCCGGAACAGCGTTTGCAGATCGGTAACAAACTGATCATCCGCCTGCAGCCGGACGAAGGTATTTCCTTGCGGGTGATGACCAAGGAGCAGGGCCTGGACAAGGGCATGCAACTGCGCAGCGGGCCGTTGCAGCTGAATTTTTCCGATACCTGGCGCAGTGCACGGATTCCCGATGCCTATGAGCGTCTGTTGCTGGAAGTGATGCGTGGCAACCAGAACCTGTTTGTGCGCAAGGATGAAATCGAATACGCGTGGAAATGGTGCGATCAGCTGATCGCTGGCTGGAGAACCGCTGGCGATGCGCCCAAGCCCTATGCCGCCGGCTCCTGGGGGCCGATGAGCTCGATAGCATTGATTACCCGTGACGGGAGGTCGTGGTATGGCGATATCTGAACTTGAACTGCCGGCAACAGTGACGGCACACGCATTCACCGAGGGCGCGAAGCTGGCCGAAGGCCTGGCGCGGGATGTCGCCGAACGCCTGCGTGCGGCCATCGCCGCCAACGGTACCGCCACCCTGGTGGTGTCCGGCGGGCGCAGTCCGGTGGCGTTTTTCGAGGTGCTGGCCAAGCAGGCGCTGGACTGGTCGAAGGTGCTCATTACCCTGGCCGATGAGCGCTGGGTGCCGGTCGAGCACGCCGACAGCAATGCCGGCTTGCTCAAGCGACATCTGCTGGTCGGCAAGGTGGCCAAGGCGCGCTTTCTGAGTCTCTATCACCCGGCCGCCAATCTGGAGGCCGCGGCCCTGGAAGCGGACCAGGCGCTGGCCGAGTTGCCGGGTATCGATGTGCTGGTGCTGGGCATGGGCGACGACGGCCATACCGCCTCGCTGTTCCCCGGCAGCCCGAACCTGGCCGAAGGCCTGGACCGGCAAGGCACGCGCCGTTGCCTGCCGATGCTGGCGCCGAGTGTGCCGCACCAGCGCCTGAGCATGACTCGTGCGCTGCTGGCCCGCGCCCGATTTACCGCATTATCGCTGCAAGGGGCGGGCAAACTCGCTACCCTGCGCGCCGCGCTGGCAACAGGCGATGCGCAACACATGCCGATCTACGCCTTTGTGCAAGACCCTCTGGATATTTACTGGTGCCCATGAGTCAAGGAACTGCCGTCATGACCACGCTTGAACTGAAACAGCCGGGAGCTTCCATGGCCGACAAAATTGCCCGGATCGATCAGATCTGTACCCAGGCGCGCATCCTGCCGGTGATCACCATCGCCCGTGAGGAAGACATCCTGCCCCTGGCCGATGCCCTGGCTGCCGGTGGCATCAAGACCCTGGAAGTCACCTTGCGCTCGGCCCATGGCCTCAAGGCCATCCAGGTCTTGCGCGAGCAGCGTCCGGAGTTGTGCGTCGGTGCCGGCACCGTGCTGGACCGCAAGATGTTCGCGGCGGTCGAGGCCGCGGGCGCGCAGTTCGTGGTGACGCCGGGAATCACCCAGGACCTGCTCGAAGCCGGTGTGGAAAGTGCCATCCCGCTGTTGCCGGGCATCAGCACGCCTTCGGAGATCATGAGCGGTTATGCCCTGGGTTATCGGCGCTTCAAGCTGTTCCCGGCGGAAATCAGCGGCGGCGTCGCGGCGATCAAGGCCTACGGCGGTCCCTTTGGCGATATCCGTTTCTGCCCCACTGGCGGGGTCAACCCCGGTAATGTGAAGAGTTACATGGCCTTGCCCAACGTGATGTGCGTGGGCGGCACCTGGATGCTCGACAGCAGCTGGATCAAGAATCGCGACTGGGCGCGGATCCAAGCCTGCAGCGCAGAGGCGTTGGCACTGCTGGACTGACATTTTTCGTTGTGTGCTACACGGCTTATGGGGCGCTTGGTCGGCGCCCCTTTTTTTTGCCTGGAATTTGATCGGGCCCGTGCTTTAGGGAAAGTGCTCCAACTGCAAGGTGGCGAATGCCGTGGTTAGCCTCGCTGAGCTGTTATTACTAACAAGAGCGACTAGCAATGGACATTCGAGAGCAACCGATGTTGAAAGGGTCCTACGAGATCGAAAGGTTCTTGTTTGGCTCGCAGCAACTTAATTCAGGAGGCTGGGTCCAGGGCCAAACGGTGGTTGGGAAGGTCGTTGTTGATGGTACTCCCCTGGAGTGTCTTACCAGGCCGATATATGCCTACCTCGAGTATTGCGGCAGGATTAATAGTGTAGGCGATGAGGCGTTTACGCATCTGCAATCCTGCGGCCGTGGATTGAGTGCTCAGTTTTTATCTTCATTGGGCGTGCCGTTCAAAGTCGCCCCGGCGATCGAGCGGGTGAATGGGCTCTCTGATATTTCAGGTGGCTTTCCTCCGGCTGTATTGTGGGGAGCGTCTGGTAAGGGCTCCCGAAATTTATACTTGAAGGGGCCAGGGAACTTTTCCGTCTACCAGATGCACATGGCTTACGTGCATTGTCCGCTCTCTGATTCAATTGGGTTGATCAATCGTGCACCCAGGCTTGCAAAATCCTTCAGCAAGGCGAATGAGCAGCTTGTCCTGGTCTCTTCAATCGCCTTCGCCAATGTCTTTGCAATACAAAGCGAGTTCGCCGTAAGCCCCATGGAGTGGGTGTCGATAGCGACTCAGGTGCTGGATGGTGCCAGGCAAAACAAGTGGCAGTTCGATTTGCTGGCTAGTGAGTTAAGTGGCCATCACTACTAAGTATTTCCATGGAATTGGAGGGTTTTACTATGAGTTTTATTGATCACGACATGGTTGCCGCCATCGGCAATTTCCCGTTCAAAAGAGGCTCCTTTGAAATTGAGAATTACCTGTTCGGTGAGCAAGATGGAAGAGTGAATCCTGGCTGCCTGGTTTTGGGCAGTACCGTGTGTGGTGACATGAAAGTGGGGACGCAGAACTGGTTGACTTACAGCGTGCCGGTCATGGCCTACCTCGTGCATACGAATACGGCGCGCGTGCCGACCAAAGTCAAGCACACACAAGACGTGACCGTGACCGCAGGCTACAGTAGCTCATTCACTGCGGCTCTGGAAACCGAAGTGAAAGTGGAAGCCGGCTTCGCCGTTGCGGTTGGCGCGAGTCTCAAGCTGTCGGCCAGTTCCACAGACGGTATTCATGGGTCAACAACACGCACCCAGAAGGTGGAAATAGAGGGGCCGGGCGTATTCAATATCTATCAGGTACACATGGTTTACGCTCACTGTGTAACTTCGGCGGGTGCACTATCACGTTCGTTTAAATACGCTAAGACGATGAAAAGCAACGGCAAGCAAGATTTGTACTTCATCTCCTCGATAGCAACCGATACGGTCGTGCCAGTCATTACCAGGCACTCTGTTGCGCCTCTGGGCTGGGAAGAGATCCAGGTGGCGCTGCTGATGAACGGCTACGACCCCGACGTAAACGGTGGGCGTTTTGGTTTCGACTTCAGGGCAGTTGAATTGCCTGGAGGGCGCTACTGAGTTAGGCAACAGCAAAAAAAAACCGCATCTTTCGATGCGGTTTTTTTGTACAGGCTTTTTATGCCGCCTTGGCCGCCTGCTGGCTCAACGAGCGGTTCAGGGCACTGAACAATGCCTTGAAGCTGGCCGTGGTGATGTTTTCATCGATACCTACACCATGCACCGGACGGCCGCCGGCCACACGCAGCTCGATGTAGGCCGCTGCCTTGGCGTTGGTGCCGGCACCGATGGCGTGCTCGTTGTAGTCCATGATTTCCACGGCAATCGGCAAGCCGGCCACCAGGGCTTCCAGGGCACCATTGCCCTTGCCGCGCCAGTGCAGGGTGGTTTCGCCTTCGCTGGACACTTCGACTTCCACCGCGCTGTGGCCGTTCTCTTCCTGCAGGCGATGGCTGACCAGTGCGTAAGGCGCGTTGGCCTGCAAGTACTCGCGGTGCAGCAAGCTGTAGATCTGCTGGGCAGTCATTTCCAGGCCCAGGCGGTCGGTTTCACCCTGGACCACCTGGCTGAACTCGATCTGCATGCGGCGCGGCAGGCTGATGCCGTATTCCTGTTCGAGCAGGTAGGTGATACCGCCTTTGCCCGACTGGCTGTTGACGCGGATCACTGCCTCGTAGCTGCGGCCGATGTCGGCCGGGTCGATCGGCAGGTACGGCACTTCCCACTTGGCGTCGTCCTTCTGCTGGGCGAAGCCTTTGCGGATGGCATCCTGGTGCGAGCCGGAGAACGCGGTGTGAACCAGGTCGCCGACATACGGATGACGTGGGTGCACCGGAATCTGGTTGCACTCTTCGACCACCTTGCGCACGCCGTCGATGTCGGAGAAGTCCAGTTGTGGGTCCAGGCCCTGGGTGTAGAGGTTCAACGCCAGGGTCACCAGGTCGACGTTGCCGGTACGCTCGCCGTTACCGAACAGGCAGCCTTCGACACGGTCGGCACCGGCCATCAGGCCCAGCTCGGTGGCGGCCACGCCAGTACCACGGTCGTTGTGGGTGTGCAGGCTGATGATCACGCTGTCGCGGCGGCTGACATTGCGGCCGAACCACTCGATCTGGTCGGCGTAGATGTTCGGCGTCGAGACTTCGACGGTGGCCGGCAGGTTGAGGATGATCTTGTTGTCCGGGGTCGGGTTCCAGACCTCGATCACCGCGTCGCAGACTTCCTTGGCGAACTCCAGTTCGGTTGCGCTGAAGGTCTCCGGCGAGTACTGGAAGGTCCACTGGGTTTCCGGCTGCTGGGCGGCATATTTGACGAACAGCTTGGCCGCGTTCACCGCGATGTCCTTCACGCCTTGCTTGTCCTGGTTGAAGACGATGCGGCGGAATGACGGGCTGGTGGCGTTGTACAGGTGGACGATGGCCTTTTTCGCCCCGCGCAGGGATTCGAAGGTACGGGCGATCAGGTCTTCACGGGCCTGGGTCAACACCTGGATGGTGGTGTCGTCAGGAATGTGGCCGTCTTCGATCAGGGTGCGGACGAAGTCGAAGTCGGTTTGCGAGGCCGACGGGAACGAGGCTTCGATTTCCTTCACGCCGACGCTGACCAGGGTCTTCCAGAAACGCAGCTTCTTCGTGGCATCCATCGGCTCGATCAGCGACTGGTTACCATCACGCAGGTCGGAGCTGCACCAGATCGGGGTCTGGGTGATGGTCTTCGACGGCCAGGTACGGTCAGGCAAGTTGACGGTAGGGAAGGCACTGTATTTTTTCGAAGGGTCTTTGAGCATGGTCATGAAAGCAATCCTTGAATGTGCGGCCTGGAAAGGTGGCCTGCCGAGCGATAACGAGATGAAAAGGCGAGGCGACGCGATTCAGCTTGGTAGTCGTGCACTGACCAGGCAGAGGCTGCGATGTTGACGAAGCAGGATGAGGGTCTGAAAGGTTTTCATGGCTTCAACCCTAACCAGTG
>Ga0247821_10002010_pt1 | contig 11176 bp, 12 predicted proteins | sample 13C_Glycerol_Day_FD_192481 | JGI IMG/M metagenome (GOLD analysis project Ga0247821, IMG submission 192481) | Soil microbial communities from agricultural site in Penn Yan, New York, United States - 13C_Glycerol_Day14 | ecosystem: Environmental > Terrestrial > Soil > Agricultural land | place... | reverse complement strand
GTCCTGGCCGCGGCGCCGATCGTCCGGGGCGGCACGGACCACGCGAGGCTGGCGGCCGCGGCCAGGACGACGACTGTCGCCGTCACAGCCGTCACTGGCCGGACGGTCGCGGCGACCATGCTTCCCAGTCCGTCCGGGCGGGCCGCGGGGATGGATCTCAGGCAGGACCACGGGAGCGTGAGGCGGCTCGCGGTGGCCCCGATCAGGATCGCCTGCCAGCCGAAGCCGGCCTGCACACAGGCGGTGAGGGCGGCGATGTCGAGCAGCAGGACGGCGACGATGGCGACCACACCGAAGGGGCCGATGTCGCTCTGCTTCATGATCCGCAGCATCGTCTCGCGATCCCGCCGGCTGCCGAGCGCGTCGGCGAAGTCGGCGAGCCCGTCGAGATGCAAGCCGCCGGACAGTCCCGCGACGACGATGATCCCGAGCACGGCCGCGAGCAGGTCCGCGTCCGGATTCACCAGTTGCGTCAGCGCCACGACCGCTGCCGCGATCCCACCGACCAGCGCCCCGACCATCGGGGCGAGCGCCATCGCCCGCCCGCCCACCGTGCGATCCACCCGCGAGGGCATGCCGGCGGGCAGCACGCTGAGCGTGCCGAGCGACAGCCGCGCGGCGTCGGTCCAGCTCATGTGAGGGGGAGGATTCGGCCGGCGATGGTCCAGAGGACCTGGTCCGAGGCCAGCGAAACCGTGGTGTTGAGGCGGCCCATGAGATCGCGGAACAGGCGCGTGCCGGCGTCCGCGGGGACGATGCCGGAGCCCACGTCATTGCTGACGGCAACTACGTGGCGCGGGGTGGCGGACCAGGCCTCGGCGAGCGCGGCGATGTGGGTTTCGGCCTCGCCCGCACGGGACAGGTCGGACCACACGTCGAGCCTGTCCATCGTGCGCGACAGCCACAGCGTCAGGCAGTCGATCAACAGCGGCGGCCCGGCGGACTCGAGCAACGGGACCAGATCGATCGTCTCGGCCAGACCCCACGTCGCGGGCCGGCGGGCCCGGTGCTTGGCGACCCGCTCGGCCCACTCGGAACTCCCCGAGTCGTCTCCGCCAGTGGCGACGTACACGACGTCCGGTACGTCGGCCAGCAGCCGCTCCGCGGCGATCGACTTGCCCGAGCGGGCGCCGCCGAGTACCAGGATCCGGTCAGCCATGCGTCCTCCCGGACTCGAAAACCACCGGCGCCTCGAAGGCCGCCTTGCGGGCGGTCCGCCGGAACGCGTTCAGCATCGGCCGCCCGAGTGCCAGGACCAGCGCCGCGGACAGGATGCCGCGCGGGATGTCCCATCCGAGCGACGTCGCCACCACGAACAGGAAGTACCGGTGCAGGTTCGCCGCGAGCACATCGCCGGGGACGAACGAGAAGTCGCTGCCGAACGTCGCGTACGGCCAGAACCACAGGTTCATGATCACGCCGTACAGCACACCCGAGACCAGCGAGTACGCCGCCAGCAGCAGCACCTCGAGCCGCCCGCCGACCCGCGGCAGCAGCCCGGCAAGGCACCCGACCCACGCGCACGCGAACATCTGGAACGGCATCCACGGCCCGACCCCGCCGCTGATCATCGCCCCGCCGAGCAGCGACACCGCCCCGAGCACGAACCCGAACCCGGCCCCGAACGCCCGGCCCGCCAGCACCAGCAGGAAGAACCCCGGCTCGAGCCCCGCGGTCCCCGGTCCCAGCGCCCGCAGCGCCGCGCCGATCGCGGCGAGCATGCCGAGCAGTGAGATCACCTTCGCGTCGATGCCCGCCTCGGACAGCTCCGCGAGCACAACGGCGACCAGCAACGGCAGCAGCAACACGAACAGCCAGGGCGCATCCGTTGTGTGGCCGATCGCCGACTCGCCCGCCTGTGAGGTCCGGAAGAACAACGGCCACCCGAACGCCAGCACACCGACCGCCGAGGCGATCAGCAACATGACCGTGCTCCGCGGCCTGAGCAGGATCAGCTTCACGATGCCCGATCCAGCGCGTCGGCGACCTCGCCGACCGTCAGGAACGGCAGCGGTGCCAGGATCTTCGCGACCTGCGGAGCGAAGGCCGGTGACCCGGCGATCACTTCGGCGGTGCCGCCGTCGCTGACCAGTTCGCCGTCGGCGAGCACCATGACCCGCGTCGCGACCTCGGCCACCATTTCCACGTCGTGCGTCGACAGCACCACCGCGTGTCCGGCGGCAGACAGTTCCCGCAAGATCGCGACCAGCCGGCGTTTGGCGCCGTAGTCGAGCCCGCGCGTCGGCTCGTCCAGCAGCAGCAACGGGGGCGCCCCGCACAGTACGACGGCCAGCGCCAGACACAGCCGCTGTCCCTCGGACAGGTCGCGTGGGTGGGCGTCCAGCGGTACGTCCGGCGCCAGCCGTTCCAGGAGCGCGCGGCAACTACCTGCGGGCACACCGAAGTCGGAGTCCGCCGTGGCGCACTCGTCCGCGACGGTAGCGGCGTACAGCAGGTCTGCCGGCTCCTGCGGGACCAGTCCGACCGCCTTGACCAGGTCGCTCGGCTTGGTGCGTCGCGGGTCTGCTCCAGATGCTGTCGCACTACCTGACCGAGCCGGCAGGATGCCGACCAGTGCGTTGAGCAGCGTCGACTTGCCTGCGCCGTTGCGGCCCATCAGCGCGACGATCTCACCGGCCTTGAGGCTCAGCGACACGCCACGTAGCGCGGTCACGGCGCCGTACCCGACGACAAGGTCGGTGCAGCGCGCCAGCTCCGCACCGAGTGCGGCCGCGGTACGTGCCGGGGCGGTGGAGCCCAACTCGCTTCGCAGTACGACGGCGGCGCGTCGCGCGTCTCGTACCGACAGGGGGAGTGGTGACCATCCGGCCAGCCGTCCCAGCTCGACAACTGGAGGTGCAACCGGTGCGGTCACCATGCGCTCGGCCGGGAGCCCTGTCGACACAGCCGCCGCGCGACCAGGCACTTCGATCACGCGGTCGGCGTACTGGATCACGCGCTCCAACCGATGCTCGGCCATCACCACCGTGACGCCCAGGTCGTGCACCAGCCGCTGCAGCGCGGCCAGCACCTCCTCGGCCGCCTGCGGGTCCAGCGCGGAGGTGGGCTCGTCCAGCACCAGTATGGCGGGGTGTGACGTCAGCGCTGCTCCGATAGCCGTCCGCTGTCGCTGGCCACCCGACAGAGACGTCAGCGCCCGGTCCCGTACGTCCGCCAGCCCGAGCAGGTCGAGTGTCTCTTCGACGCGCCGCCGCATGACGTCCGGCGCCACGCCGAGCGACTCCATGCTGTACGCGAGCTCGTCCTCGACCGTGTCGGTGACGAACCCCGCCATCGGGTCCTGCCCGACCATCCCGACCACATCCGCGAGATCGCGCGGCCGGTACTCGCGGGTGTCCCGCCCGTCGACCAGCACCCGCCCGGCCAGCGTGCCGCCGGTGAAGTGCGGCACCAGGCCGTTGATCGCCCGGAGCAGCGTGGACTTGCCGGAGCCGGTCCGCCCGATCACCAGCGCGAGCTCGCCCTCGGGCACGGTGAAGCTGACGTCACGCAGCGCCGGTTCACGCGCACCGTCGTACGTCATGGTCACGTGGTCGAACTCGATCATGCCGCCGCCTTCTTCACGGGTGGTGCAGCCAGTGCGGGGACCAGTCCGACCAGAACGCCGACAACCGGCAGCACCGGCACTGGTGGGACGACCAACGGGCCTGCCAGCAACAGACCGTTCACGCCACGGACCGCTGCGAACACCATGGCTCCTGCCGCTGCCGCACCGGCCGTGACGACGAGCCACTCGGGCAGCGCCCAGGGATCAGGGCGGTAACGCGTTCGGGAGACCCGCTGCCGCCCGATCGCCATGGCGGCGACCGCCAGGAGCACACCGGCCGCCAGTGCGCCGGCCGCCAACGGGAACGCCATGGAGTCTGTCAACAACGCATATACACCGAGCAGCATGCCGAGCAGCCCCAGCAAAACGCACAACGCTGTCAGTCGACGGTGGACCTTTGAAGCTTGCGCCGTACGACCGTAGCCGCGTGAGTCCATGGCGGCTGCCAGCTCGACCGACCGGTCCAACGCACCCTCCAGGACCGGCATGGCCGTCGTACGGAAGGAAGCGCGCGTACGGCCGCGCAGCCGGCGTGCTGCCCGGACACGGCGGCCGTCGGTCACCAGTTGCGGCGCGAAGGTGAGTGCTACGACACAGGCGACGCCCATCTCGTAGAGCGCCCCCGGCAACGACTTCAGCAGCCGCCGCGGACTGGCCAGAGCGTTCGCGGCGCCGACGCAGCAGAGCATGACGGCCAGCTGTGCACCGTCGTACAGAGCTGTCACCAGTGCCTCCGCTGTGACCTCACCGCCGAGCTTGACACCCGCGGCCCAGCCGGGGAGCGGGATCAGCGGCAGCGTGAACAGCACCGTGTTGCCCTGCGAGCGAGTCGAGAGCAGCGCCTGCAGCACCACGCGGACGCCGATGACCAGCAGGCCCAGCTTCAGGAACGCGGTGAAGCTGTGCGCCCACGGTGCGTCGCTCCGGCGGGCCGCCACCACGAATCCGGTCACGGCGAGAATGAGGGCCAGCAGAACCGGGTTGCGGGTCCTGCTGGCCGCAACGGCCATGCACAGCGCCCACAACCACCAGGCCCCCGGGTGGAGTGCCCGGGGGAGTGTCAGGCGGTGGACGGCGCGCACCTTACTTGGCCGCGGTACGGCGGCGGCTCAGGACGAGCCCGCCACCGGCCAGCAGGGCGACCACGACGATCGCGATGATGATGCCGGTCCACGGCGTGCCGCTGTCTTCTTCCGAAGAGGCGGCCGGGGACGGCTTGGCCGAGGACCCCACGCTTGCACCGAGCTGCAGCGTGACCGGGGCGTCGGTGGCCGGGACGTTGATGTTCTTCACCTGGTCGCCGCAGCCCTTGGCCGGGTAGCCGGCGACGCCGCAGGTCAAACCCTTCTCGATCCGGACAGGGCCGACCGCCGCGAGGATCTTCGCGCCGTTCGACGCCGGGTCGGTCACCACGCAGGTGCCGGTGGCCTGCCCGGGCGTCTCCCCGGCGGCCGCGTCCTCCGGCGTCCCGGGGTCGACGACCACCGCGACACGCTTCTTGCCGGTCTCGGCCGGGGTCTTCCCGCAGATCGCCTCGAAGTCGCCCGCGGCGCGCGGCACCCGGGGCTTGGCGCCGCCGAGCGCGAACCGCCAGCCTTCGACGGCCCCGTCGGCCGGGACGTAGGCGTCGGCGCCCTTCTGGGAGAAGGCCCACTGGCCGTTCGTCCATTGGTAGTAGCCCCAGAACCGGTAGCCGTCCTCGGCCTGGGCGGTGGTTGCGACGGTCCCCGCCAGCAGGAGACCCGCCAGCAGGCTGAGGACCAGTCGTACGGTCCGATGTGCAGTCATTGTCGTTCCTCGGTCGGGCCGCAGCCCGGTGGAGGAGGTCCCGCCTGCACCGGCAGGGTAGGGGCTCCACCCGCGGACCACGGCGGGTAGTCGAGCCTGACCGCCTGCGTCACAGTGTTCCGGCTCGCCACCCCGGCGCCGATGCGCTGCGGTGGCCTACGGTTGCGGGTCAGCGCCGGACTCGGACCGGCTTCCCTGTGACGCAGGCGTGTGGTTCGACCGAATCCTACTCTGCGGTCATTCGGCCGAGGACAGGCTCATCGGGCCGTAGACCTCGCGGCCGTCCTCCAGCAGGTACACCTGGCCGACGCCGCGGTCGGCCAGGTCGCGCCAGACCTCACCCAGCCAGCTCTCGGCGTCGCCCTGGGCGGAGAACTCCGCCCCGCCGACCTCGCCCGGGTCGACCAGCGCGCCGCTCGCGGTCTCGAACCGCCAGTTCCAGCTCACGAGTTCGGCCGCTTCTGCGGGGCGTTCTGCGCGGTCTTGGCCGGGTCCTTCTCGACGATGTGGCCGAGCACCTCGTCGATACCCTTCAGCAGGCCCTCGTCCAGCGTGACGCCGGCGGCCTTGACGTTCTCGGTGACCTGCTCCGGCCGGGACGCGCCGATGATGGCCGACGAGACGTTGCTGTTCTGCAGCACCCACGCGATCGCGAGCTGGGACAGCGACAACCCCGCCTGCTCGGCGAGCGGCTTCAGCTCCTGGACCCGGGTCAGGACGTCGTCGGTGAGGAACCGCTTGATGAAGTTCGAGCCGTTGGCGTCGGTCGCCCGGGACCCCTCCGGCGGCTGCTGGCCCGGCAGGTACTTGCCGGTGAGCACGCCCTGCGCGATCGGCGAGAAGACCACCTGGCCGATGCCGAGCTCCTCCGATGCCGGCACCACCTCGGCCTCGATCACCCGCCAGAGCATGCTGTACTGCGGCTGGTTCGAGACGAACGGGATGCGCAGCTCGCGGGCGAGCCGGTGGCCCTCCTGCAGCTGCTCCGCGGTCCACTCCGACACGCCGATGTAGAGCGCCTTGCCCTGCCGGACGACGTCGGCGAACGCCTCCATCGTCTCCTCGAGCGGCGTCTCGGTGTCGAACCGGTGCGCCTGGTAGAGGTCGACGTAGTCGGTGCCGAGCCGCCGCAGCGAGCCGTTGATCGACTCGTGGATGTGCTTGCGGGACAGGCCGGTGTCGTTCGGTCCGCCGGGACCGGTCGGCCAGTACACCTTGGTGAAGATCTCCAGCGACTCGCGGCGCTCGCCGGCCAGCGCCTCGCCGAGCACCGACTCGGCCTTGGTGTTGGCGTAGGTGTCGGCGGTGTCGAACGTCGTGATGCCGGCGTCCAGGGCAGCCCGCACACAGGCCTTCGCCTGCTCGTTCTCCACCTGTGAGCCGTGCGTCAGCCAGTTGCCGTACGAGATCTCGCTGACCTTGAGACCACTGTTGCCCAGATAGCGGAAGTCCATACCCCAGACCCTACTTCGCCCCGGTCAGCTCGGCTTCTCGCCGCGCTTCACCATCGGCTTGGGCAGCCGCCAGCGGCGCATCTGCATGGTCCGCCGGACGGCGTAGAACCCGAGGCCCTTGGTGGACTCCTTCGGGAACTTGATCCCCACCTGCTTCTTCAGGCCCGAGGTGAGCAGGAACCAGTCCGCCGCGATCAGCAGGATCATGAACAGGAACAACAGGTTCACCATCCCGGCCAGCCACGGGAACTGCGGCGAGAACACCACGCCGATCAGCGACACCACCAGCAGCACCGGCAGCGCGAACTCCATCACCGAATAGCGGGCGTCGACGTAGTCCCGGGCGAACCGCCGGACCGGGCCCTTGTCGGCGGCCGGCAGGTACCGATCGTCGCCGGTCTGCATGGCCGACTGCATCTTGGCGCGCTCGGTCCGGACCTTGTCCCGCCGGATCGCCGAGGCCTCCTTGCGGTTGCGCGGCTTCTTGAAGGCAGCCTTGCGGGCCGCCTCCGCCTCCTTGCGGCTCGGCGTCGGACGGCCCTTGCCGCCCGGCTTGCCCTGGGGTTCGGCGGGTACGGTGGTAGCTGTCTCAGACTTGGTACGACGGAACACGGGGTCAGAACCTCATTCGCAGGGCAAGGTCGCGACTCGGGGTGGTCCCCGGACCTTCCCACTACTTTATCCGGGCCCGTCCTGATGGTGTCGTGACCCGGTGGGACATAGGGTGGAAGGCACGCACGCCGGGTCGTCAGTCCGGCACAGAAGGGGTACGGATATCGATGAGCATCTTCAAGCGGATGTCGACGATCTTCAAGGCCAAGGCGAACTCCGCCCTGGACAAGGCCGAGGATCCTCGCGAAACCCTTGACTACTCGTATCAGAAGCAGCTCGAGCTGCTGCAGAAGGTGCGGCGTGGCGTGGCCGACGTGGCCACCAGCCGCAAGCGGGTGGAGCTGCAGGCGTCACAGCTGCAGTCCCAGTCGGCCAAGCTGCAGGAGCAGGCGCAGAAGGCGCTCTCGATGGGCCGCGAGGACCTGGCCCGCGAGGCCCTGACCCGCAAGTCCGGGCTGCAGGGGCAGATCGACGACCTGCAGACGCAGCACGCCCAGCTGCAGGGCGAGGAGGAGAAGCTGACGCTCGCCTCCCAGCGGCTGCAGGCCAAGGTCGAGTCCTTCCGGACCCGCAAGGAGACCATCAAGGCCACCTACACCGCGGCCGAGGCGCAGACCCGGATCAACGAGGCCTTCTCCGGCATCTCCGAGGAGATGAGCGACGTCGGCCTCGCGGTGCAGCGCGCCGAGGACCGCACGCAGCAGATGCAGGCCCGGGCCGGTGCGATCGACGAGCTGCTCGCCTCCGGCGCGCTCGACGACGCCACCGGGACCAACAAGGACAACATCACGCTCGAGCTCGAGCGGATGTCGTCCGGCTCCGACGTCGAGAACGAGCTGGCCGCCATGAAGGCGCAGCTGTCCGGCGGCAGCAGCACGCCCAAGGAGCTCTCCGGTGAGGCGCAGCAGTCCGCCCCCCAGACCGCCCAGCAGCCGGCAGCCGAGCCGGCGCGACCTCAGGACGGAGATGTTCGGTGATCGTTCGGATCATGGGTGAAGGCCAGTGGCGACTGGCCGACGAGAAGCTCGATGCGCTCAACGCGGTCGACGGCGACCTGGAAAAGGCCGTGTCGTCCGGCGACGAGACGACGTACCAGGCCGCGTTCGCGGCGCTGCTGGACTTCGTCCGCTCCGGTGAGAAGGTGCCGGACGACGAGCTGCACGACTCCGACGCCATCCTGCCCCCGTCGGACAGCTCGCTGGCCGAGATGCGTGAGCTGATCAGCGGCGACGGTCTGATCGCCGGCTGACGCAACACCCCCTGATCAGTGCCCCGACCCGGCGATTGATCACTCCAAGTAGTCACCAGAGACCCCTGGGAACCCGGAAATTGGGAACCCGGGGGTCTCTGCTGTCAGTGCTTCTTATGTTCGCGTCCACGTAGTACTCTCTGGTTCACGCCGTTGTGGGGGCGGCGTTTGGACGAGGTCCGTGACGGGGTGTGGGTTGGTCACGGGTTTCGGTTTTCACCTGTGGGGGGTGACTGTGCGTGACTGATTTTGTCATGTCCGAGGGGTTGGCCGAGTCGGCTGATCCGCGGCCGGCGCCGTCGGGGGAGCGTCGCCGGCCGATCTGGGTGGTCCCGGACGAAGTACCGGCGGTCGTGCCGCGTGCGGCACGGTTCACCGAGGCGCGCTGGGTCGCGAAGTACCGGTGGGCCGCGCTCGCCGGCGACCTGGGGGCCGCGCTGTTCGGGTTCTCGCTGGCGCTGGTGGTCCGGTTCGGTGCCCAGATCAACCTCGGCTACATCCTGCTCGGCGCGGTGCTGCCGATCGCGTGGCTGGCCTGCGTGGCCCTGGAGCGGGGGTATGAGAGCCGCTACTTCGGCACCGGCCCGGAGGAGTTCCGTTCGATCATCCGGGCGGCCGTCGCGCTGACCGCGGTGGTCGCGGTCACGTCGTACGCGACGAAGAGCCAGGTCGCGCGTGGTTTCGTCGTCCTGGCGGTGCCGATGACCTGCTTCGCGGCGATGTTCGCCCGCTGGGTCCTGCACCGGCAGATCTCCAAGCGCCGGTTCGCCGGCCGGTGCATGCGCAAGGTGCTCGTTGTCGGACGCAACGACCAGGCGACCACGCTGCGGCGGCACCTGGAGGAGAGGCCGACCGACGGGTACGTCGTGGTGGCCCACTGCCTGCCGCGCGGCGACGCGTTCGAGGAGCCCGAGCCGGAGCGGTTGGGGCGTGCCGAGATGAACATCCTCGCGGCCGTCGACCAGTACGACGTCGAGGTGGTCGCGGTGGCGGCCGACCCGGAGTTGTCCGGGCACTCGCTGCGCAAGCTGTCCTGGGCGCTCGAGCAGCGCGGCGTGGAGCTGATCGTCTCGCCGGGCATCGTCGAGGTGGCCGGTCCGCGGATCTCGATCCGGCCGGTCGCCGGGCTGTCGCTGCTGCACCTGGAGCGGCCGTCGGTGAGCGGTGGGCCGCACGTCCTGAAGAACGTCTTCGACCGGGTGGTCGGCTGCTTCCTGCTGCTCGCGGTGGCGCCGCTGCTGCTGGTCACCGCGGTGCTGGTGAAGCTCACCAGCCGCGGTCCGGTGCTGTTCCGGCAGACCCGGGTGGGACGCGGCGGCGAGCAGTTCCAGATGCTGAAGTTCCGCACGATGGTGATCGACGCCGAGGAACGCAAGGCGGAACTGCATGCGCTGAACCAAGGCAACGGGGTCCTGTTCAAGCTCCGCGACGACCCGCGGGTGACCAGGATCGGCCGGTACCTGCGACGGTTCTCGATCGACGAGCTGCCGCAGCTGGTGAACGTGCTCCGGGGGGACATGTCACTGGTCGGCCCGCGCCCGCCGCTGCCCGCCGAGGTCGCGCAGTACGCGATCGACGACGCGCGGCGGATGCTCGTCAAGCCGGGCCTGACCGGCCTGTGGCAGGTGAGCGGACGCAGTGACCTGACGTGGGAGGAGTCCATGCGGCTCGACCTGCGGTACGCCGACAACTGGTCGATCGCACTCGACCTGCTGATCCTGTGGAAAACCGCTCGCGCCGTGCTGGGGAGCGACGGCGCGTACTAGGCGGCTGTGTTGTGTTCCCGAGGGGGGAATCCGTGACTGTAGTACTGGAAAGGTCGGCCGTCGCCCGGTCCGAGGCTGCGACCCTGGTGATCAGGGCCGCCGAGGGGGACCAGGGCGCGTGGAGTCAACTGGTCGATCACTATGCGCGGCTCGTCTGGGCCGTGACCCGCAGCTTCCGGCTGAGCGACAGCGACGCCGCTGACGTCTCGCAGATGGTGTGGCTGCGGTTGCTCGAACACATCAACCGCGTCGATCCCGAGCGGGTCGGTGCCTGGCTGGTCGTCACCACGCGCCGGGAATGCCTGCGGGTGCTGGCGTTCCGCAAGCGGGTGCTGCTGACCTACGAGGCGACCGCGTTCGACGACGTGGCCGGCGACCAGCCCGAGCCGGACGCCGAGCTGCTCGCCGGCGAGCGCGCCGACGACGTCCGCCGGGCGCTCGAGAGCCTGCCGGACCGCTGGCAGCAGCTGCTCGGCATGCTGATGGCCGACCCGCCGGCGCCGTACGCCGAGATCTCCGCGACGATCGGCATCCCGATCGGCAGCATCGGCCCGATCCGGGGCCGGTGCCTGGAGAAGCTCAGACTGCTGCTTGCCTCCTGAAGCAGCACCGGACCGGTCCGGACCGACCGGGATCATGCCGTCTCACAGCATGATCCACGCGGTCCGGACCGGTCTTTGGTTGCCGCCCGGCCAGCGCAGCAGGAAGCTCACCAGCTGGGTGTCCCCGGGGCCCTCGC
>Ga0247821_10002009_pt1 | contig 11178 bp, 9 predicted proteins | sample 13C_Glycerol_Day_FD_192481 | JGI IMG/M metagenome (GOLD analysis project Ga0247821, IMG submission 192481) | Soil microbial communities from agricultural site in Penn Yan, New York, United States - 13C_Glycerol_Day14 | ecosystem: Environmental > Terrestrial > Soil > Agricultural land | place... | reverse complement strand
CAGCCTGCGATCGGGCGCGCAGCGGTCGTGGTTCTGGCAGCATCATCTGTGCAAGCTGCAATGGCCTCTCGCGGGGCAAGCCCGCTCCCACAGGATTACCCCGCGATGCGCAGGATGCTGAATGCGGGGGTAGATCCCGCACTCGTAGCCGCTGGCGCCAGCCTGCGATCGGCCGCGTAGCGGTCGTGGTTCTGGCAGCATCATCTGTGCAAGCTGCAATGGCCTCTCGCGGGGCAAGCCCGCTCCCACCGCACCACCACCTCACTACTCCTGCCCCTCGTTCTTTTGAACGCCTCCCTGGTTGATCCGCAACTTCATCCCTTCAGCGGTCGTAGCACCGCCTTGCCACTCCTACGATGGGCACAAACAACTACCGGCCGGCCGGGCGGGTCTCCCTCTGAAAGTGCATGGCAAAGGACACGATTCGATGAACGACAAAGTGGTGGTAGCCGGGGTTGGCATGATCCCTTTCGCCAAACCCGGTGCAAGTCCCAGCTATACCGACATGGGCGCACAGGCCACACGCCTGGCGCTCAAGGACGCCGGCATCGACTACGACAAGATCCAGATGGCCTTCACCGGTTATGTCTACGGTGACTCCACCTGCGGCCAGACCGCCCTGTATGAAGTCGGCCGCACCGGTATCCCGATCGTCAACGTCAACAACAACTGCTCCACCGGCTCCACCGCGCTGTACCTGGCCCGCGCCGCAGTGCAAAGCGGCCAGGCCGATTGCGTGCTGGCCCTGGGCTTCGAGCAGATGCAGGCCGGTGCGCTGAAGTCGCACTGGGACGACCGTCCGCAGACCCGCGCCAGTGTCGTGCATGTGATGGAAGACCTGACCCGCGATGTCGACCTGCCACGCGCCTTGAAAACCTTCGGCGGTGCCGGCCGCGAGCACATGCAGAAGTACGGCACGCGCATGGAAACCTTCGCCGCCATCCGCGCCAAGGCCAGCCGCCATGCCGCCAATAACCCGCTGGCGCTGTTCAAGAACATTGTCAGCACCGAAGAGGTGATGAACGACAAGGTCATGTGGCCCGGTGTCATGACCCGCCTGATGGCCTGCCCACCCACCTGCGGCGCCGCTGCCGCGGTGGTCTGCTCGCCAGCTTTTGCCAAGAAGCACGGCCTGCGCAGCGATGTGGTGATCCTGGCCCAGTCGATGGTCACCGACCCGGTGGAGTCGTTCGATCCGCCGTCGATGATCGCCTACGCCGGTTTCCATATGGCCCAGCGCGCCGCCTACCAGGTGTACGAGCAGTCCGGCTTTGGCCCGCAGGATGTGCGCGCCGTGGAGCTGCATGACTGCTTCGCCCAGAACGAGTTGCTGACCTACGAAGCCCTGGGCCTGTGCCCGGTGGGCGGTGGCGAGCAGTTCGTGCTCGACGGCGACAACACCTACGGCGGCCAGGTGGTGACCAACCCCTCCGGCGGCCTGCTTTCCAAGGGCCACCCCCTGGGTGCCACGGGCCTGGCCCAGTGCTACGAGCTGACCCATCAGCTGCGCGGCACCGCCGACAAGCGCCAGGTCGACGAACTGAACATTGCCTTGCAACACAACCTGGGTCTGGGCGGCGCCTGTGTGGTGACGATGTTCGGCCGCAACTGAACCCGCCAGCCCCTTACAACAACAAGAGGAACCATGCACATGGCTGACAAGAACCTGATCGGGCACAAGCTCGGGACATTCAGCACCGAGATCGAAAAGGGCCGCTTGCGCTTCTTCGCCAAGGCCATCGGTGAAACCGACCCGGTCTACACCGACGAAGCCGTTGCCAAGGCCGCAGGCCACAAATCGCTGCCGATTGCGCCGACCTTTCTCAAATGCCTGGAAGGCGAGGGGCGCGAGCTGACAGCGTTCCTCAAGCTGGTGGACTTCGACCTGGGCCGCATCCTGCACGCCGAGCAGTCGTTCGTGTACCACAAGATGGCCTACGCCGGGGACGTGCTGACCTTCGACGCGACGATCACCGATGTCTACGAGAAGAAGGGCGGGGCCCTGCAGTTCGTGGTCACCGAGTCGCGGGTGACCAACCAGGACGGCGAGCACATCGCCGATGTCCGCTCGTCTCTTGTCCAGCGCTGAGGAATTGCCGATGTCCCTTGCCAACCACGTCCAGTTTTCCGATATCCAGGTCGGTGACCAAGTGCCGCTGCTCACGCTGCAGCCCGTCAATCGCACCACCCTGGCCCTGTACTGCGGCGCCTCGGGCGACCACAACCCGATCCACGTCGACATCGACTTCGCCCGCAAGTCGCGCATGCCCGACGTCTTTGCCCACGGCATGCTCTCGGCCGCCTACCTGGGCCGCCTGCTGACCCAGTGGGTACCCCAGCAGCAAGTGCGCTCGCTGTCGGTGCGCTTCACCGGCATCACCCAGCTGGGCCATGTGCCGAGTTGCAGCGGCACGGTCACGGAAAAATTCCAAGAGAACGGCGAGCAGCGCGTACGCCTGGCCATCCGCTGCGCCAACCAGTACGGCGAAGACAAGCTGCTCGGCGAAGCCGTGGTTGCCCTGGCCTGACCCCCATACCCCCAGCATTTAAGGAACGGATTGATGAAAAAGCTTGAAGGCAAAGTCGCCCTGGTGACCGGTTCCGGTCGTGGTATCGGTCGTGAAGTGGCGCTGCAACTGGCCGCCTACGGCGCGCGCGTAGTGGTCAACGACCTGGACGCAGAACCGGCCGAAGAAGTGGTCGCCACCATCCGTGGCGCCGGTGGCGAAGCAGTCGCCTGCGTGGGCAGCGTCACCGCGCCGGACTTCGCCGAGCGCCTGGTCAAGACCGCCGTCGACAACTACGGCGCCATCGACATCATCATCAACAACGCCGGTTTCACCTGGGACAACGTGATCCAGAAGATGAGCGACGAGCAGTGGTACGCCATCATGGACTGCCACTTGACCGCGCCGTTCCGCATCCTGCGCGCCGCCCAGCCGGTGATCAGTGCTGCAGCCAAGAAAGAAGCCGCCGAAGGCCGCGAAGTGCTGCGCAAAGTCGTCAACATCTCGTCCGGCGCTGCCGGTGGCAACGTCGGCCAGAGCAACTACTCCTCGGCCAAGGCCGGCATGCTGGGCCTGACCAAGACCCTGGCCAAGGAGTGGGGCCGCCTGAAGGTCAACGTCAACGCCGTGGCCTTCGGCCTGGTCGACACCCGCCTGACCCAGGCCCTGGCTGGTGAAGACAGCAAGACCGTGAACATCGAAGGCCGCGAGATCAAGGTCGGCGTGCAGCAGTCGCGCCTGGACAGCGCCAGCCAGACCATCCCCCTCGGACGTCCCGGCAAGCCCGAAGAGGCGGCCGGTGCGGTGGTGATGTTCTGCCTGCCCGAGTCCGACTACTGCTCCGGCCAGGTCATCTACTGCGGTGGTGGCCCAGGTTCCAATTTCTGATTGCTCCTTGCCCTGCAGCCCCTGGCGTTACCGACGCCGGGGGCGCTTCGACCTAGAGGTTCACGCAATGCTGGAAAACTACCGCTCACCCTGGATGACCGAAGACCTGGAGCAGTTTCGCGACATGGTCCAGCGTTTTGCCAAGGAGTACATGGAGCCCAACGAACTGCACTGGCGCGAGCAGCACTGTGCCGACCGCGCCGCCTGGCTCAAGGCCGGCGAGCTTGGTCTGATCCTGCCGGACGTGGGTGAAGAGTACGGTGGCGCCGGTGGCACCATCGGCCACTACGCCTGCGTGGTGCAGACCATGAGCGCCTTCGGCGGCGGCCTGGGCCTGGGCCTGAGCCATATCGTTGCGCACTACATCCTCGAGTCCGGCACCGAGGCGCAGAAAAAGCACTGGCTGCCGAAAATCGGCTCCGGCGAAGTGATCTGCGCCATCGCCATGACCGAGCCGGGCGCCGGCTCCGACCTGCAATCGGTACGCACCCGTGCGGTGAAGCAGGGTGACAAGTACGTCATCAACGGCGCCAAGACCTTTATCAGCAACGGCCAGACCTGCGACATGGTGCTGGTGATTGCCAAGACCGACACCAGCCAGGGCGCCAAGGGCGTTTCGCTGTTCATGGTCGACACCAACACCCCGGGTTTCCGTCGCGGCAAGCTGCTGAGCAAGATCGGCATGCACGCCCAGGACACCTCGGAGATGTTCTTCGACGACGTCGAAGTGCCGGCCGATTGCCTGCTCGGCGAAGTGGAGGGCAGGGGCTTCTACACCCTGATGAGCCAGTTGCCCTACGAGCGCGCGCAGATCGGCGTTGGTGCCGTGGCGGTGATGGAGCGCGCCCTGCGCCTGACCGTGGAGTACACCAAGGACCGCAAGGCCTTCGGCAAGCCGGTGATCGACTTCCAGAACAGCCGCTTTGTGCTGGCCGACGTCAAGGCCACCGTGCTGGCGGCCAAGACCTTTGTCGACCTGATCGTGCAGCGCTGGATCGACGGCAGTCTGGACACCACCCTGGCCTCGATGGGCAAGTTCTGGCTGACCGAGCGCCAGGGCGAAGTGCTCGACCGTTGCCTGCAGTTGTTTGGCGGCTACGGCTACATGAACGAGTACCCGATCGGGCGGATGTGGGCCGATGCCCGGGTGGCGCGCATCTACGGCGGCTCCAACGAAATCCAGCGCGAAGTGGTTGCCCGCTCGCTTTGACCTGAAGCCGATTGCCGGCCCCTGATCACTTCAACAATAAAAACAAACTGGAGTTCAGTATGTACATCACTCAAGGGCTGCACCGCCAGTTGCAGCGTCGCCCACACGCGGTGGCCATCCGCGACCAGGGTCGCAGCACCACCTACGCCGAGTACGGCGAGCGCGTCGCGCGCCTGGCCGGTGCGCTCAAGGGCCTGGGCCTGGGCAGTGGCGATCGTGTCGCCATGCTGGCGTTCAACTGCCAACGCTACCTGGAATACTACCTGGCGGTACCCTGGGCCGACGGTGTGGTCAATCCGGTCAATTTTCGCTGGAGCGCAGCAGAGATCCTCTACTCGCTCGATGATTCGCAAACCTCGATCCTGATTGTCGATGACCACCACAAGGACTTGGGCCGCAAGATCCTCGAGCAGGCCAGCACCGTGCGCCAGGTGATCTATGCGGGCAACGGCCCTGTGCCCGAGGGCATGCTCGACTATGAAACCCTGGTCGCCAACAGCCAGGCGGTGGAAGACGCCCGCCGTGGCGGTGACAACTTGCTCGGCATCTTCTACACCGGCGGCACCACCGGCTTTCCCAAGGGGGTCATGCTCAGCCATACCAACGTCGCGTTCTCGGCGCTGAACTCGCTGACCATGGGGCGTTGCGGTGTCGACTCGATCTACCTGCACGCCATGCCCATGTTCCACCTGGCCGATTTCGCCGCAATGACTTCGCTGTTCATTTCCGGTGGCACCCATGTGGTCCTGCAGAACTTCACGCCCCAGGGCGTGCTGCAAGCGGTCGATCAGGAAAAGGCCAACGAGATTCTGCTGGCGCCGACCATGCTGCAGATGCTGCTGGACTGGCACCAGCAACATGGCCAGGCGCTGGATGTCAGTGGCCTGACACGCATCAGCTACGGTGCCTCGACCATTACCCCAGTGCTGCTCGACCGCGCGCGCAGCGTGTTCGTCAATGCCGAGTTCACCCAGGGCTATGGCATGACCGAGCTTGCACCCGTGGCCACGACCCTGGGCGCCGAGTACCACACGGCCGAGTACCAGGCCAACGGCAAGATGTATTCGGCGGGGTTCCCGGCGGTGTGTGTGGAAGTGCGCATCGTCGATGGCGACGACAACGAAGTGCCGCGTGGCACCACGGGCGAGATCATCGTGCGTGGCCCCAACGTGATGCTCGGTTACTGGAACAACCCGCAAGCCACTGCGCAAGCCCTGCGTGGCGGCTGGATGCACACCGGTGACGGCGGCTACATGGACGAGGACGGGTTCATCTACGTCTGCGACCGGCTCAAGGACATGGTCGTCAGTGGTGGCGAGAACATCTACAGCGCCGAGGTCGAGACCGCCATTGCCAGCCACCCGGCGGTGGTGCAAAGCGCCGTGATCGGCATCCCCTGCAACAAGTGGGGCGAGACCGTGCACGCGGTGATCATTCTCAAGCCCGGGGTGACGGTCAGCAGCGAAGAGATCATCGGCCACTGCCGCGAACGCATCGCTGGGTACAAGGTGCCGCGCAGCATCGAGTTCCGTGATTCGTTGCCGCTGAGCAGTGTCGGCAAGGTCTTGAAGACCGAGCTGCGCAAGCCGTTCTGGGAAAACCAGAAGCGCGGCGTCGCCTGATTGCCTGAACCTTGCGCGGCCAGGGAAGGCCGCGCGTTTCTTTCGTTTTCGCAGAGACCAGAACCGCACCCTGAGTGCGGCATGCCTTCCTGGCGCACCTGTATACCGGAGTCATCATGAACCTGACGAGAATGCGCGGAGCCCGCGCTCCGCACCTGTTGGCCGTCGCCGTTGCCCTTGCCGTGCAGTCCCAGGCCAATGCCAAGGACTTCAGCATTGGCGAAATCGAAGGCAGCTTCGATTCATCGCTGTCCATCGGCGCCAGCTGGGCCGTGCGCGGTCCGGACCCGGACTTCATCTCCAACTTCAATTCGCAAGGGACACGCGGCAACGCGTCCTCGCGTACCAACGACGACAACCGCCTGAACTTCAAGAAGGGCGAGACCTTCTCGAAGATCTTCAAGGGCGTGCACGACCTGGAACTCAAATACGGCCAGAGCGGCGTGTTTGTGCGCGGCAAGTACTGGTACGACTTCGAGCTCAAGGATGAAAGCCGGCTGTTCTACGACATCGACGACAGTGGCCGTGACCGCGCCGCCAAGTCGTCGGGGGCGATGTTTCTCGACAGTTTCGTCTACCACAACTACAACCTGGGCTCGCTGCCGGGCAACGTGCGGGTCGGCAAGCAGGTGGTGAGCTGGGGCGAGAGCACCTTCATCGGCAACTCGATCAACAGCATCAACCCCATCGACGTCGCCGCCTTGCGCCGCCCGGGCGCCGAGGTCAAGGAAGGCCTGATCCCGGTGAACATGTTCTACCTGTCCCAGGGCCTGACCGACAGCCTGACCGCCGAGATGTTCTACCAGATCGAATGGGAGAGCTCGGTGGTCGACAACTGTGGCACCTTCTTCGGCAACGACGTCATCCCCGACGGATGCAACGACCGTGTGGTGCTGGCCGGCCTTGACCTGCCGCCAGGCGTGGCCAACAACACCGGCACCCCGGGGGTGACCGACGATGCCTATGTGCCGCGCACCAAGACCCGCGACGCCCGCGACAGCGGCCAGTACGGCCTGGCGCTGCGCTGGTACGTACCGGAGCTGAACGAAACCGAGTTCGGCTTCTATGCCATGAACTACCACAGCCGCAACCCGAGCCTGGACTTCACCCGCGCCACCAACGCCAGCAACGCGGTCGCCGCCATCCGCACCGCCAGCTACAACGTGGTCTACCCCGAAGACGTGCGCTTGTACGGCGTGAGCTTCGCCACCAACGTCGACGGCACCTCACTGGGTGGCGAGATCAGCTACCGGCCGAACATGCCGCTGAACCTCAACGGCGCCGACCTCAACCTGGCGGCGCTGGGCAACGCGGCCTCGCCGCTGTTCCAGAGCGGCAATTCGGTGAACGTTGCCGGTGCCGACATCGACGGCTACAAGCGCATGCCGGTGCTGCAGGCGCAGGTCAGCGCCACGCACTTCTTCGACCAGGTGATGGGCAGCGACCGCCTGACCCTGGTGGGCGAGGTGGGCTACAACCACATCAACGGCCTGGGCTCGAGCGACGGCACCGACCTGCGCTTTGGCCGCAACACCGTGTTTGGTGCCGGTGAACTGGTGAACCAGGCGGTGTGCGTGGGCGCCAACCAGCCCGTGCCGGGCCAGCCGGGCGTGACGGCGCCGAGCAACCCACAGCAGGAATGCAACAGCCACGGCTTCTACACCAGCAGCTCCTGGGGCTACCGCCTGCGTGGCAAGTTCGATTACCCCAACGTGATCGCCGGCATCAACCTGTCACCCAACATCGCCTGGTCCCATGACGTGGACGGTGTCGGCCCCAACTTCGAGGAAGGCACCAAGGCCGTGAGCCTGGGGCTGGATGCCGAGTACCTGAACACTTACACCGCCAGCCTGAGTTACACCGACTACTTCGGCGGCAAGTGGAACACCAACACTGATCGCGACTACGTCGCCCTCAGCTTCGGCGTGAACTTCTGACCCCCATCAGAGAGGAAAAACAACAATGAAACCTGCACGTCTTCTGCTCACCGCCTGCACCCTGTCGCTGTCCCTGGTGGCCGCGAGCGTAATGGCCGCCGTTTCTCCGGAAGAAGCGGCCAAGCTTGGCACCAGCCTCACCCCGGTAGGCGCGGAAAAAGCCGGCAACGCCAATGGCAGCATCCCGGCCTGGACCGGCGGCCTCAAGGCCGATGCCGCCCCGGTGCAAAACGGCTTCATGGGTAACCCCTACGCCAGTGAAAAGCCGCTGTTCGTCATCACCGCCGCCACCGCCGAGCAGTACAAGGACAAGCTGACCCCGGGCCAGCAAGCCTTGTTCAAACGCTACCCCGACACCTACAAGATGCCGGTGTACCAGACCCAGCGCAGCGCGGTGCTGCCGCAAACGGCCTATGACGCGGCGAAAAAAAGCGCGGTGACCACCGAAGCGATCAACGACGGCTATTCGCTGAAAAACTTTGAACAGATCCATTACTTTGCCTTCCCGATCCCCAAGAACGGCCTGGAAGTGGTGTGGAACCACCTGACTCGCTACCGCGGCCATAGCTACATCAACTCCCAGGTCCAGGCCACGCCGCAGGTCAACGGCAGCTTCACCCCGGTGCAGATCGAGATTGCCAGTGGCTTCCCCTGGCTGATGTCCGATGCCAAACCCAAGGACATCAACAACATCCTGTTCTTCGCCAAGCAGACGGTGACGTCGCCGGCGCGCATGGCCGGCAACGTCACCCTGATCCATGAAACCCTCGACCAGGTTGCCGAGCCGCGCATGGCCTGGGCCTACAACGCCGGCCAGCGTCGGGTTCGCCGCGCGCCGCAAGTGGCCTACGACGGGCCGGGTACCGCAGCCGACGGCCTGCGTACCGCCGACAACGCCGACATGTACAACGGCGCGCCGGACCGTTACGACTGGAAGCTGGTGGGCAAGAAGGAAATCTACATTCCCTACAACAGCTACAAGCTGCAGTCGCCGTCGCTCAAGTACAGCGACGTCATCCAGCCAGGCCACATCAACCAGGACCTGACCCGCTACGAGCTACACCGTGTGTGGGAAGTGGTGGGCACGCTCAAGTCCGGCTCGCGGCACATCTATGCCAAGCGTCACATGTTCTTTGACGAAGACACCTGGACCGCTGTCGAGATCGACCACTACGACGGCCGTGGCCAACTGTGGCGGGTCAGTGAAGGGCACACCTTCACCGACTACGTACAGAAGCTGACCGCCTTCGCCGGCATCGCCACCTACGATCTGTTGGCCGGGCGCTACGTGGTGTCGAACCTGGGCAACGAGAACAAGGCCGGCATCAACTACGCCTACCAGCCGAGCGTCAACGATTTCACCCCGGCAGCGCTGCGCAACGCCGGTATCCGCTAGAACTGTCTGTATCGGCTGTTCGCCCTGTGCGGGCGGACAGCATCGTTATTCCCTTTGAGACTGTCTGATACTGGAGATCTGTGATGTCGCAAAAACCTTATGTCGTGGGCGTGGGGATGATCCCATTCGTCAAGCCGGGCACCAGCGGTACCTACATCGAGATGGGCGCGCAGGCCATTCGCCTGGCGCTGCAAGACGCCGGCCTGGACTTCGGCCTGGTGCAACAGGCCTATGCCGGTTATGTGTACGGTGACTCCACCAGCGGCCAGGCGGCGCTGTATGAAGTGGGCATGAGCGGCATTGCGGTGGTGAACGTCAACAACAACTGCTCCACCGGCTCCAGCGCCCTGTTCCTGGCGCGCCAGGCGGTGGAGAGCGGGGCGGTCGACTGCGCCCTGGCCTTCGGTTTCGAGCAGATGCAGCCCGGTGCGCTGAAATCGGTGTGGACTGATCGCCCGGGTGCCACTTCGCACAAGACCGGGCCGGTGATCGAGGAACTGACCGCCGATGTGGGCGATATGCCCAGTGCCTTGCGCATGTTCGGCGGTGCCGGGCGTGAGCACATGCACACATACGGCACGCAGATGAGCACCTTCGCGGCCATTCGCGCCAAGGCCAGCCGCCATGCGTCCAACAACCCGCTGGCCTTGTTCCGCAAGGTCGTCACCACCGAAGACGTGATGAACGACCAGGTGATCTGGCCGGGCGTCATGACCCGCCTGATGGCCTGCCCACCGACGTGCGGCGCGGCGGCGGCGATCATCTGCTCCGAAGCCTTTGCCAAGAAGCATGGCCTGAACACCGATGTGGTGATCCTGGCCCAGGCCCTGACCACCGACACCCCGATTTGCCACCAGAGCAAGTCGATGATCGAAGTGGTCGGTTTCAACATGGCGCAACGCGCAGCGCAGGCGGTCTATGAGAAGGCCGGTGTTGATCCGCTGGACATCCGCGTGGTGGAACTGCACGACTGCTTCGCCCACAACGAACTGCTGACCTACGAATCGCTGGGGCTGTGTCCGGTGGGTGGGGCCGAGCGCTTTGTGCTCGATGGTGATAACAGCTATGGCGGGCAAGTGGTGACCAACCCGTCGGGTGGCTTGTTGTCCAAGGGGCATCCGCTGGGGGCTACGGGGCTTGCGCAATGTTATGAGCTGACGCATCAGCTGCGCGGCACTGCTGACAAACGTCAGGTGGAAGGTACCAGCCTTGCACTGCAGCACAACCTGGGTCTGGGTGGTGCGTGTGTGGTGACGTTGTACGGACGTGGCTGAGCGTAGGCGGTAATGTTCGCCGGGCCTTGTGCCCGGCTTTTTTTTGGGTTTTTCACTGAGTTCTGTTGGTGTTGGTGTTGGTGTTGGTGTTGGTGTTTCGGCTGGGGGCTTATCCATTTCATGGGGTGACGCTGATGGCCCCTTCCGCCCTTACGGCGGGTCCCTTTTGTCTTGGCAAAAGGAACCAAAACCGCTCGCTCCTGCATCCGGCCCTACGCTGCGCTCCGGGTTCCCTCCCTCCGGTGTCCTCCAGGGGCCTCGCGGCCTACGACTTGCTACGCCAAGTCTACGGCTCGCGACTTCGGCTATGCCGAAGGGTGCTGCGCACCTGCCCCCTCCAGACA
>Ga0247821_10002005_pt1 | contig 11196 bp, 7 predicted proteins | sample 13C_Glycerol_Day_FD_192481 | JGI IMG/M metagenome (GOLD analysis project Ga0247821, IMG submission 192481) | Soil microbial communities from agricultural site in Penn Yan, New York, United States - 13C_Glycerol_Day14 | ecosystem: Environmental > Terrestrial > Soil > Agricultural land | place... | reverse complement strand
GCTCGATGCTCTCCCCGCCGATACGGCTGGGCCCAGTCAGCTGGCGTTGAGCCCCCGCCTGTACAGTGCCGACCTTGCACCCACCCGCGCAGCAAATCGCACCTGGGGGCGCTACAGCCTGTTTGCGCTGTGGACCAACGATGTGCATAACATCGCCAACTACTCCTTCGCCATCGGCCTGTTCGCCCTGGGCATGAGCGGCGCGCAGATCCTCGGCGCCTTCGCGCTCGGCGCGCTGGTGATCTACGGCCTCATGAACCTGTCCGGCTACATGGGCCAGAAGACTGGCCTGCCCTACCCCGTGCTGTGCCGGATCAGCTTCGGCATTCATGGGGCGCAGATTCCGGCACTGATCCGTGCGGTGATCGCCATCGCCTGGTTCGGCATCCAGACCTACCTCGCCTCGGTTGTCCTGCGCGTGCTGCTGACCGCCATCGCTCCAGACCTCAAGGCCTATGACCAGAACTCGATCCTCGGCCTGTCGACCCTCGGCTGGCTCACCTTCCTTGGCATCTGGTGCGTACAGGTGGCGATCTTCGCCTACGGCATGGAGATGGTGCGCCGATTCGAATCCATCACCGGGCCGATCATCCTGGTGGCTTTCGCCTGCCTGGCGGGCTGGATGTACTGGCGCATTGGCCTGTCGATTGCCTGGTCGAGCGGCAACGCACCAACCGGCTCCACAATGTGGCTGAAGGTGCTCGGCGCCGCTGCGTTGTGGGTCTCGCTGTACGGCACCATGATTCTCAACTTCTGCGACTTTACCCGTAACTGCCCGGACCGGCGCACCATCAGCGTGGGCAACTTCTGGGGCCTGCCGGTGAACATGCTCGGCTTCGCGCTGATCGCCGTAGTGCTCGCCGGTGCGCAGTTCAGCATCGACGGCAAGCTGGTGCAGGGCCCGACCGAAATCGTCGCCGCCATCCCCAACACCGCCGGCCTGGTACTGGCCTGCCTGGCCTTCCTGATCGTCACCGTGGCAGTGAACATCATGGCCAACTTCGTCGCCCCGGCCTACGTGCTCGCCAACCTGGCGCCGAACCTGCTGAACTTCCGCCGCGCAGGCTTGCTCAGCGCCGCGATCGCGGTGGTAATCCTGCCCTGGCACTTGTACAACAGCCCGTCCGTGATCGTGTATTTCCTCGGCGGCCTGGGCGCCCTGCTCGGCCCTCTGTACGGCATCATCGTCACCGACTACTACCTGGTACGGCGCAGCCGGGTGAACCTGCCGCAGCTGTACAGCGAAAGCACAGAGGGCGCCTATCACTACAGCGGCGGGATCAACCTGCGCGCCGTGGCGGCGTTCATACCCGCTGCACTGATCGCCATCGTGCTGGCACTGGTGCCGGCGTTCGAGACGCTGTCGCAGTTCTCCTGGTTCTTCGGAGCTGGTTTGGGCGGGTTGATTCATTACGCCCTTGCCAATCGCAGCGCCAGGTACCAGGAAGTGTCCGGCGAAAGCATTGCGGTAGATAGCGCGCAGCACTGACCGGGATTGGAAGCAGCCACGTGTGGCTGCTTTCGACCAAAGCAGACGGTCACAGCGCACTTTTTGTGAGAGCTGCGTCCGGGATCCACCTGATCCACCACTGGTCAATGACCTGGAGACCTGCTCACTTCCATGATGCGTGCCGCGTCCTTGGCCGGAGGTAAGCCGAACAGGCGCACGTAGTCCCGGCTGAAGTGCGTGGGGCTCTCATACCCAACCTCGAACGCCGCCGCCATCACACTTTTGGCATTGGCCACCATGAGGGTGCGGGCCTGAAGCAAGCGCACGCGCTTTTGGTACTGCAACGGGCTCAGGTTGGTGACGGCTTTGAAGTGCCGGTGGAACGCTGAAACACTCATGGCCGCCCGCTGTGCAAGCTCTTCAACTCTGATCGCCTGCGCAAAGTCACGGCGTATGAACTGAATAGCCTGGCTTACCCTCGCCAGGGCTGTATCCGGCGCGGCTATCTCCCGCAGCATCCAGCCATGCGGGCCTTGCAACACGCGGTACAGAATCTCGCGCTCATAGACGCGGGCAAGGGCCGCTATCTCTTCAGGCTTGTCCATCAGGCGCAGCATACGTACCCAGGCGTCCATCCGTTCGCACTGAGCATCGCGCTTCAAGTGCCAGGCTCGATGTCCCGAGGGTCGGCCATGAGCGTCAGCGAAATCATCGGCGCAGGCGTGCTCGCCAGGGTCGATGGCGAACTCGTTGCAACGTCTGATGCCACGCCGCGTCATTTTGATTTTGGGGAGGGGAACCTCGCTATGGAACAACACCCCTGCATGATCTCATGCAGGGGTGATGACACATCCGTTGATCCTACTTCAGGCACCTACGCTCAGTCTCATCGGGCAGGTTCGCAACCAGCCGGAACTCCCGCCAGAAGTGGCTCGCACGCGCGTATTGCCGCGTCATGGTGGGGCAACAAGGCTTGCTCCGGCAGGTTCACGACCGTGCCGATCCAAGGGTCCTCGACGGCCGTGCGTCGCCCGGCAAGAGTCTCGACCACGGCGAGCCCGCAGAACGGCCCCATGAGCGGGTCGTAGCCGCCCTCGTGCACGGCCACAACCCGCGATTTGCACACCTCATCGGCCAGGCGCATCACCAGTGTCGTCAGCTCACGATAGGCCTCAGAGTGCAGCAGCTGGCGCCCGAAGGGGTCCATTGCCGCCGAGTCGAAGCCGCTCGCGATCACGATGAGGTCCGGCCGGAAGCGGCGGATCGCAGGGATGACCACACGCTCGAACGCGCCCACGTATGCACCTCGCCCAGATCCTGCCGGAAGCGGGATGTTGAGGTTGGCGCCGATGCCTGCGCCTGCGCCGATGTCGTCAACCTTCCCCCGCCCGATGGGGTAGAGACCGTCCTGGTGAAGGGAGATCGTCAACACCGACGGGTCGTCGTAGAACAGGGTCTCGGTCCCGTTGCCGTGATGAACATCCCAATCGATGATCGCGACACGTGCCACCGCGCCAGTGTGCTGGAGATGGCGGATGCCGACCGCGGTGTTGTGGAAGATGCAATAACCCATACCCTGGTCGGCAACCGCATGGTGCCCTGGCGGGCGAATGAGTGCGTAGGCGTTGCTCACGGTACCCGCCACGACCGCTTCGCACGCCGCGATCACAGCACCTGCCGCGAGCCTGGCGACGTCCGCCGAACCAGGCCCCACAGGCGTCTCACCATCGCCCGCATCGCTCCAGGCCGGGCCGGTCGGATTCAGGATCCGATCGACATACGCCGGCGTGTGCACCCGCAGCAGGTCGGCCTGCGACGCCGGACTGAAGGGCAGCGAAACAAGCTGCTGCTCAAGGCCGCTGCGCGTGACCAGACTTGCGAAGCGGCGCTTGGTATCGCCCTTCTCGGGATGGTCGATCGGCTCCTGCCAAGGCAGGCTCCAGGCCCGGGTATCGTGAGTGGTAAAGCGTTCGTCCCAAATCCAGCCGGTTGTTTTCATGTTCATCGCTCGCTGTCCTGTTGTTCCTTTTCCACCAGGCGACGTTCGTTGCCCAGATCAAGGGTTCGAGAAGTAAGAAGATAAAATGCGCTGGCAGCCACCAGACCTATAAACATCGAGAGGTCGATATCCCCCATTTGCCGTGCGATCCATCCGGTATAGGGCGCCGTGACGAAGAACGGGACCATCACCACCAGCGCGCCGAGGTAGGCGACATTGCCTTGCCATCCCCATCGCCCATAAATCCCTGCGGGGTTGAACAGTTCGCGGATCGAGTAGCACCCCTTGCGCACGAGGTAGAAGTCCACCAGGTTGATGGCCGTCCAGGGTGTGAACAGGTAGGCAAGGAATACCAGGACGTTTCCGTAGAACACGTTGAACCGGTCCTCTCCGACCATTGCCGCGACAACCCATACCGACAGCGTCATCGCAACGATCGTGACAGCTCGCATGGCCAGCGACGGCCGCACCCGGCGGAAGCAGTCGACGATCGAGATCAGGGTCAGGCTGCCGCCATAGGCATTGAGCGCCATCACCACCAGCAAGCCGAGGAACAGCAGCGCGACCGCAAGGTGCCCGCCCCCTGGGAACAGGCTATCGCCACCGTGCGCGATCGCCATGATGACTGTGGCGCCGGGCGTGGCCGCCGCGAGCAAGGAGCCCAGGCCGATCACCCAGAGCGCCGAGATCGCCGACGGCAGGTAGGTCCACAGGAACGACGAGCGCGTGGAAACGCTGGGGGCCAGGTAGCGGGAGTAGTCGGACACGTAGGGCGCCCAGCCAAGCTGGAAGCCCGCCACGATGACGAAGGTGGTGGCGAAGGCATGCCATTCGACAGGGCCAGGCTCGAACACACCCGCAGGAATCGTGCTGCGTGCCACCGCGGCGAAGGTCAGCACCACGATCGTCAGACCGAGCGGAACGACCAGGAAACGGTTGACCCGGTGGATCCAGCGGTAGCCATACAACGCCAGGGTGCCGGCGAACAGTACTGCGATCGGGAACCCCCAGGCGGTTGGAATCCCCAGTAGAAAATGCAGGCTTGACCCCGCCAGGATCGCGTCGGCGACGTTGTAGTTGAAGTAGTTGACGAGGGCGAAGACCCATACCGTGATCGCGGCGCCGAAGAAGCCGAACTGCGCCCGGGACTGAACCAGCTGCGGAAGGCCCAAGTGCGGCCCCTGCGAGGAATGCAGCGCCATGAAAAGCGTGCCGAACAGCGAGCCGCACACGGTCGCGACCAACGTCCAGAACAGGGGGCCACCCAGCGCCAGTGTCGTGACGCCGGTCGCCATTGCGGTCAGGTTGATGTTGGCAACGATCCACACCGCACCGAGATGTCGCACGCTGCCGTGACGCTCAGACACCGGCACGAAATCTACGGAGCGCCGTTCCGCACCGTCGGACCGGCCCCGCGCGATCGCGGGCCTCACCGAGGCACTTTGCCCATTGGATGTCATTCTCATTTTCTTGTTTTCCTGGGTGAGATTGATCAGGGGTGCATCATTGATGCTGCATTTATCGAGCGCTCGTTGGTCTCCCTTACAGGTCGATGGCGGTAATGGGCCAGGTGCCTTGACTCAACCGGCGCCCATCGGCAGCGGTTGCCCCTTGGCATTGGCCAGCAGCGCGGCGGCCAACCGGTCGCGTTCACGGGCATAGTCGCGGGAGATATCAGGCCCGCGCTGCCGGGTGGCCCATTGCGGATCGGCCAACAACGCGGCCCCTTGCGCCTCCGGCAGGTGACGACCTCGGATCAGGTCGGACAATCGCTCGGCCAGCACCAGGGTGGGTGCCTGCAAGTCGCCAGCGGTGGCTGCCGGCATCAGCGAGGCGTCCACCACACGCAGCCCGTCGACCCCGCGTACCCGGCCATCCGGGAAGGTCACCGCGGCGGCGTCGCTGCCCATGCGGCAGGTACCGCAAGGGTGGTAGGCGCTTTCAAGCTTCTGCTTGAGAAACGCATCGATGGCGGCATCGTCCTGCACCGCCGCGCCTGGCGCCAGTTCCCGGCCCCGATAGGGCGCGAAGGCCGGCTGGGCGAAGATCTCCCGTGTCAGGCGCACGCACGCCCTGAACTCCGCCCAATCATCGGCATGGGTCATGTAATTGAAGCGTACCCGCGGCATGCTCTGCGGGAGGGCGTCACGCAGCCTGACCCAACCCCGGCTCTTGGAGCGCTTGGTGCCCACATGCACCTGGAAACCATGCCCTTTGGCAAGCGTCTGCCCATCATAGGAGATGGCCAACGGAAGAAAGTGAAACTGGATGTCCGGATAAACGATGCCCGCCCGGCTGCGAATATGTCCGCCGCTCTCGAAGTGGTTGGTCGCCCCGAGCCCGCGCCGGGTGGCGAGCCACTCGATCCCGATCCTGGCCTTGCCCAGCAGGCTCTGGGTAGGGAACAGGCTGACCGGCTGGGTGCACTCCATTTGCAGGTAGAGTTCCATGTGGTCCATCAGGTTCTCGCCCACTTCAGGCGCGTCGTGGATCACCGCGATGCCATGCTGCGCCAGCTCTTGCGCCGGGCCGATGCCTGACCGCTTGAGGATCACCGGGGACATGATGGCGCCCGCCGACAGAATCACCTCCCGCGTGGCCATGGCGCTGGCGGGCTTGCCGGCCACCGAGAACACCACGCCACTGGCGCGCTGGCCTACGAACATCACCCGGTCGACCAGGCCGCCCTTGATCACACGCACATTGCCGCGGGCGATGGCTGGCCGCAGATAGGCACGCGCAGCGCTCATGCGACGTCCGTCGCCGACGTTCATCTCCATCGGGCCGAAGCCCTCGTGCTGGCGACTGTTCATGTTGTCGCTGACGGCGTACCCCGCCTCGTTGCCGGCTTCGACGAAGGCCTGGTAGAGCGGGTTGGTCTGAAGCCCCCGGCTGATGCGCATCGGCCCCTGGGTCCCGCGTAGCAGCCCACCGCCCTCGACGTTTTCCAGCCGCTGGAAGTAAGGAAGCACGTTCGACCAGCGCCAGCCCTCGGCCCCCAGCGCTTCCCACAGTTCGTAATCCATCGGGTTGCCGCGCACCCAGCACATCCCGTTGATCGACGAGGAGCCGCCCAGCCCCTTGCCACGGGGCAGGTTCACCTGTCGGCCATCCAGGCCAGGCTCCGGCTCGGTCTTCATGCCCCAGTTGAAGCGCTTGGTGTTCATTGGGATCGAAAGCGCGGCGGGCATCGACACGATGACCGAGTTGTCACTGCCACCGGCTTCGATCACCAGTATCTGCACACCAGGGTCTTCGCCAAGGCGATTGGCCAACACGCAGCCGGCGGCGCCGGCGCCCACGATGATGTAGTCATAGCGCCCTTCGTCGTGCGGGCTGGAAAACGCTGTTTGCTCAGGATTCGACATGGTACTGATCCCCACCGTCGTATAGCTGGAGACAGACCCGCCCACCTCGCGCGGCAATGCCGGCCCAAGGCTCGGGGTCTGGGTTGGGTTGAAGGCGTGGCGGCGTGGCCTGGGCTGGCTAGCCGACGATCACGTAGAACTTGAGCATCGGCACTGGTTGGCGCCAGGTGCCACGAAAGCCCTTGGGCACCAGGAAGGAGTCACCTTGGGTATAGGTTTCGCAGAAGCCTTCCGCCTCCAGCGTGACCTCGCCCTCCAGCACCACCATGAACTCGTCGGCCGGGTAGCTTTCGTAGCGCTCGGTATACGGCTCGCAGCGCCAGATACCCGATTTCACCGGCGGTTCGCCACGGCTGAAGTAGGCATGGTCAAGGCCCATCGGCCGGCCTTCGATGAGCTCGGCATGCTCAAGGGCTTGGTTCGGCAATTGTTGCCAGCCTGCGGGACCAGTGGAAGAAAAACGGATCGGAAGGAGCATGATGGAGCCTCGGATTTGCGTGTTGAGATTGACAGTCAGGCTAGGGTCGGGCTTCCATGCAGACAAGTGACAAGATTTCTGCCTGCGTCACCTCAGGTTACGGAGCCACCTCCTTGAGAAAGCACCAGTCCCTGACCGCGCTACGAGCCTTCGAGGCCGTTGCCCGGCTCAACAGCATTTCGTGCGCCGCACAAGAACTGCATGTCACACGCCCCGCAGTGTCCAAGCAGGTTGCGCAACTGGAGAGCGACATGGGCTGCTCCCTGCTGATGCGTACCGGCAATGTGATCCGCCTGACACCGGCCGGTCGCGAGCTGTTCGTGGCCCTGCAACAAGCCTTCGAGCTGATCCAGCTGACCACTGACACCATCAGTCGCCGGGCACGCCAGGGCGAACAGCTGAGGGTGCTGGTATGCCGTGACTTCGCCTCGAGCTGGCTGGCCGGCCAGGTCGGAAAGTTCCTGGTCGCCAACCCTGGAATATCCGTGGAGATCACCGCAGAAAAAAACGCGACCTTCCGCCTCGACGAAGATTTCGACTTCCGTATTTTCTATGGCATGCATGGCGCCAAGGTCGGTGGCGGGCTGGAAGCGTCCGAGCTGTGCCGCTGGATCGATCTGCTGGTCTGCACCCGCGACTTCGCCCAGACCTACCTAGGCGAAGGCCGCAAGCCTTGCGATGCGCCGTACCTGATCGATGCCAACTACGACATCTGGGAGGAATGGTGCGCCCTGACCCGGCTCGACCCCGGCGGCGCACGACGCCAGCAGACGATGTTCAACGAAACCACCCTGTGCCTGTCCGTCGCGGCATCTGGGGGTGGCCTGACCATCGGCGACAGCTTCCTGGCCATGCCTGCCATTCGCGCAGGTGAGCTGATCGTGCCCTACCCACTCGGCCTGGTTAGCGCGCAGAACTACACCCTCTTCAAACCCAAAAGGCCAAGTTCCCCCGCGAGCCAAAAGTTTGAAATCTGGCTGCGTGGCGCGATAGAAAGCTACCAGGTGGGTGTGCGCCAAACGCTGACAGAACAGGGCATTCAGGTCATGGAACGTCACCGGATTTGCGCTATGGGGCGTTAGCGGTCAGGGCTGCTATCGACCCAAAGCGGACTGTCGCTCCGATTTCACCTTCTTGCCGCTAGAAAGCTTTCTCTTTCATCTGCACGTGCAATGCACCGACAATTCTGAAAAAAAGCGCGGCTTCTGCGTCTCGTGTCGTTCATACATTCGAAAAGAGGGTGAAATGCTGATGGATTTGTCTCGAGACGCGGCGAAGGCTCTTCTTGACGCAGGTATCGACGCCACTGCTGCCCTTAACAGTGGCGTTGCTGCATTCATCTGAAGAGGACCATGCTGGGCTAAAAAAACGTTCGGCAATATGATGGCAAGCGTTCTGGCGGGCACAGTGGATGTTGCGGTACAGACTTATCCGGAGCTGAAACCCAATAAGGACATATGGATGGAAATCGCTAGGGAGTGCGCTGCAAGAAGGGTCTGTAACAAGAATGAATGAATGACTCGACAGCGTAGCAAGCGTCCACTATGGGTAGATGGTGGTCATTGTCGACCGGCAGTATCGCCCCATATCAAACGCTTGCATTAAGGCCTACAGATCGGGCTTAGAACGTACCACGCAAGGTCAACAGGTATTCACGGGGGTTACCGTACCAATTGTTCATCGCGTTGGTTCCCACGGTCTGGTAGTACTTCTTGTCGAAGATGTTGTTGACGTTAACCGATGCCGTCCAGTGCTTGTCGATTTCGTAATCGACCAGAGCGTTCCACACGGCATAGCCTGGCTGCTCGTACTCGAATGGATTCACGGTGGTGACGGTGTTTCCGAACGCATCCTTTACAGAAGAGGTTCCGCTGACGTAGTTTCGGCTCTGGATATTGGCGCCGAGGCCAAGCTTCCAGTGGTCCAGATCCCCTGGCAGGCGATAGCTGGTGAACAGCTTGAGCAAATGCTTCGGTGTTTGAGTGCTCAGCGGTTTGCCTCGGTTGGACGCTGTGCCGGTCTTGACCTGCTCGTTGATATTGAAAGTGTAACCTGCCCCGACTTGCCAGTTCGGCAGAAGCTCGCCGGTGATCTCGGCATCGAAGCCTTTGCTGACGATCTTGCCACCGTCTTCGTAGCAGCATGGGTTGCCGATCACGGTTTCGGAATTGAGCAGCATGGCCTCGTTCTCGCGCTTGGTGTAGTAGACCGCCAGCGAGAGATTGGCTTTTTTGTCGAACAACTCGGCTTTAGTGCCCACCTCATAAGTATCACCCGTCATAGGCTTGAGCGACTGGTGATCGGTGCCCAAGTAGTTGGTCTGCGGGGTGTAAATCTGGCTGTAGCTGGTATAGACCGACCACTGCTCGTTCAGAGTGTAGACAAGCCCACCGAACGGGGTGATCACCCCGCTTTCCTTGCCGCCGGTAGGGTAAACTTGGCCATCGGATGGCGTCACGCTGGTGATGTTGTCGTCGTAGTCCGAATAACGCGCACCAACAATCAGTTTTAACGGCTCGGCCAGCTGCGCGCGCAGGGTAGCGTAGGCGCCGCTCTTACGCTGGTTCCATGCGGGGAAGTTGATGTACATCCCAGGCATGGCACCTTCAGGCTGATTGCTGATGTCGTCCTGACGTGGGTCGACCGGGATGTTGGCCATGCCTAGACGGAATGACTCGAAACCGCGCCGGGTTTCCTGATGGTCGATACCGAACAGCACCTCGTGCTCCAGGCCGAATGCACGAAAACGCCCGGAGACGTTGGCGTCGTAAAGGTCTTGGTCAATGGTGTAATTGCGCCCCCAGCGTGAGAACAGCGAGCCTCTTCCAGTCGTGCTGTCGAGGGTACCGGTTGCCTGGCCGATGTTCTGGGTGATGTCTTGGCTGTAACGTGTATAACTGCCGTTGACCTTCCAGTCTTCATTGAAGGCGTGCTCCAGTTTGACGAACAGCTCGTTGGTTTCGTAGTTTGCTGTGGACCAGTCCGCGCCCAGTGATGTGTCGCGGGACAAACCAATGTCGTCGCCAGTGTTGTACCGAGGCAGTCCACTGTCCCAGTAACCCTTTATCTTGCGCCACTGGTGACTGCCGCCAAACGTCAGCAGCGTATCCGGTGTGAGGTCGGCTTCAAGGATCCCATAGTAGATTTCTTTCTTGCTGTTGGTGGTGTCGTAGAAATAATCGCGATCTTCGACGGCGACCACACCTCGCCCACGCAAGCGACCATCTAAACCGAGCGGCCCGGTGACATCGACCTCCTGACGATAGTTGTCCCAGCTGCCCGCCGAGGTAGTGGTCTTGAGCTGGTTGAACGCCAATGGCTTCTTACGCACCAGATTGAGGGTGCCGCCAGGCTCACCGGTCCCGCTGAACAGGCCATCAGAGCCTCGCAGGATCTCGATATGGTCATACATGGCCATGTCTGGCAACGACTGATAGTTCTGCTGGCGGATCGCCGGAGCACCGCCGTCAGTCTGCACGCTGGTGACCTCGAAACCACGGGAGTAGAACTTGGTATCTACGCCGTTGCCGCCTACCACGGTGATGCCGGTCAGTTTATCCAGCGCCTGTTCCATGTTGGTGATGCCCTGATCCTCGATGTTCTGCCGGGTCAACACCGAGACCGATTGGGGAATCTCACGCAGCGCCACGGGAGTTTTACCCCCAACCGATACAGCGCCTGCGGTGTAGGAACCGGTATTTTCTGTCGTCAGTCCAAGGCCCTGGCTTTGGATGATGGTCGAACCCAGCTCCAGGGCCTTGTCGCCGACTTGGACTTTTTCGATCAAAAGGATGTCACCGTTGAAACTCGCCTTCAGTCCGCTTCCACCGAGCAAACGCTGAACCCCTTCACCGGCGCTGAACTGCCCGCTCAATCCCTTGCTCTCCTGCCCCTTCAGTAC
>Ga0247821_10002004_pt1 | contig 11198 bp, 5 predicted proteins | sample 13C_Glycerol_Day_FD_192481 | JGI IMG/M metagenome (GOLD analysis project Ga0247821, IMG submission 192481) | Soil microbial communities from agricultural site in Penn Yan, New York, United States - 13C_Glycerol_Day14 | ecosystem: Environmental > Terrestrial > Soil > Agricultural land | place... | reverse complement strand
AGAACTTCAGCTGGATCTTCTACATCTTCGGCGCCTGGCTCGTGTGGACGGCGATCCAGCAGGCGTTCCTGCACCGCGAGGAGAACGCCGAGGAGAACGAGAGCGGACTCGTCCGGATGCTGCGCAAACGCGTCCGCATCTCCGACGACTACGACGGCATCAAGCTGCGCACCACCGTCGACGGCACGCGCATGTTCACGCCGATCCTCATCGTGTTCATCGCCATCGGCACCACCGACCTCCTGTTCGCGCTCGACTCGATCCCCGCGATCTTCGGCATCACGCAGAGCGCGTTCATCGTGTTCACCGCGAACGTGTTCGCCCTCATGGGGCTGCGCCAGCTCTACTTCCTCCTCGGCGGCCTGCTCGAGCGCCTCGAGTACCTCAAGTACGGCATCGCGTTCATCCTCGCCTTCATCGGCGTGAAGCTCGTGTTCCACGCCCTGCACGTGAACGAGCTGCCGTTCCTCAACGACGGCGAGCCCATCGAGTGGGCGCCCGAGATCTCCACGTGGGCCTCCCTCGGCGTGATCGTCGCCGCGATGGCGGTCGCCACGATCGCGAGCCTCGTGAAGGCGCGCATCGACTCGAAGCGCCGCGGCGCGAAGCTCATGGACGAGGTGCCCCACTTCACCGAGGACGCACCCCGCCGCGAGCACTGACGACCACCGGCGGGTTCGCGGCAGGCGCAGCCGTCCGCGACACCCGCCGGGACTTGCTAGCGTGGGGTGGCGACGCCTGGGTGGGGCGCACGGGCCCGGGGCCCGGAGGTGAATTGCGACGAGGAGAACCGTGTCCGCTGATGGCGAGGACGTCGTCCCGCTCCCGCACGGTTCCGCCGTGATCGCCCACAGCGCGCAGAGCGACGTCGGTCGCGTGCGCAGCGTGAATGAGGATGCGTTCCTGGCCGAGGCGCCCGTCTACCTCGTCGCCGACGGCATGGGCGGCCACGCCCGCGGCGACGCTGCGAGTCGCACCGTGATCGAGACCTTCCGTCGGCACCTCGAGCCGGGGCGGCCCACGTCGCCCGAGCAGGTGCTCGACGCCATCCACACGTCGAACGAGGCCGTCCGCGCCCTCAGCGCCGAGGGCGAGGAGGGCACCGCCGTCGCCGGCACGACGCTCACCGGCGTCGCGCTCGTCGACGCGGGCGACGGCGCCGGATTCCACTGGATGGTCTTCAACATCGGCGATTCACGGGTCTACTCGTGGGACGGCCGCACGCTCGAGCAGCTCAGCGTCGACCACTCCGCCGTGCAGGAGCTCGTGGACGCGGGGCTCATCAGCGCCGACGAAGCCGAGCGCCACCCCGACCGCAACGTGATCACTCGCGCGATCGGTGCCGACGAAGTCGTCGACCCCGACGTGTGGCTCATCCCCGCGACGGGTCGCCAGGTGTTCCTCATCTGCTCCGACGGGCTGTCGAAGGAGCTCGACGACGAGCACCTCGCCCGCATCCTCGCCGGCGACACCGGCCACGGTGCGGGCCTCGCCGGAGAGCTCGTCGAGGCGGCGCTCGAGCAGGGCGGCCGCGACAACGTCACGGTGATCGTCGTGGAGTCCGAGCTCGGCTCCGACGACGACCACGAGGAGGCCACGCGCGATCGCGGCGAGTCGCTGTCGCGCGCCGCCGAGGACACCACGCCGCGCACCGGAGGGAGCGGGCATGGCGACGTACCGGCCTGATCCGGCGAACGGATGGCTCGCCGCCGTCCGCGGCCCGGTCGTGCTGCTCGCTCCGTCGACGGCGGCGTCCGACCTCGTGGCCCTCTGGCCGCATCTCGGCGCGGACGACCCGACGCCGCACGTGCTCGACCGGCTCACCGCAGCGGGCCTGGCCGCGACGCCGCCGTTCGCGCTCGTCGTGCGCCACGCCGACGGCGAGGACGCCCGCGTCGTGGCGCGCGGCGGGGTCACCGTGCGCGTCGGCGACACCTCGATCTCCGGCGCGGGCGTCTCGACGTGGACCGAGCGCGTGATCGACGCCGGGGCATCCGCCATCGTCGTGCGCACCGACGTCGAGGGGTCCGATGCCGGGGCCGAGCTCCCCATCGTCGAGGGCATCGTTCCGGCGCACACCGTGAGCTCCCGAGCCGGCAAGGCGGTCGCCCCCTCCGCGCACGCTGCGTCCGAGGCGCCGGCTGCGGCATCCGTGCCCAGCGTCGTGGCGCCCGCCGCGATCGCCGAGGCCGCGCCCGCGCCGACCTCGCGGCCGACGGAGCCGGTCGGATCGCCTGCGCCGTCCGTGATCGTGTCGGCACTGCCCGTCGCGCCGTCCGAGCAGACGATGGTGCCGGCCGAGGACACCATCGCGGCGCCGATCACCCCGCCGCGGCCGGCGTCCACGGTCGAGCCGGCGCCCGACGCGGGCGGGCTCGACGGCGACCACGACGGACTCACCGTCGCCAGCGTCGACCTGCGGCGGCTCCGCGCCGAACGGGTGGCACGAGGTGGCGGGTCCACGCCCGCATCCGGGATCCCCGTGGCCTCCGCGCCCCGGTCGAGCCTGCGCATGCCCGACGGCGCGATCGAGCAGATCGGCCACGAGGTCGTGCTCGGGCGCGCGCCGAGCGTCAGCCAGGTATCCGGGGGCCGCATCCCGCGCCTCATCACGATCGGAGCGGGCGATCCCGACATCTCGCGCAACCACGTCAGGCTCGCGGTCGAGGGCGACACCGTCGTCGTGACCGACCTGCACTCGCGCAACGGCACGCACGTCGTGGCTCCGGGCAAGGCGCCCGTGAAGCTCCGCGCGGGTGAGCCCACCCCGGTGCTGGCCGGAACAGTCGTCGACCTCGGAGGGGGCTGGACCGTGCAGGTGGTCGGAGGGTGATGCGACGCGCCCCGTCCAGCCCGCCCGAGCTGCCCGGATACACGCCGCTCCAGCTCCTCGGCTCCGGTGGATTCGCCGACGTGTTCCTCTACGAGCAGCGGCTGCCGCGCCGCAAGGTCGCGGTCAAGGTGCTCCTCACCGAGCAACTCGGTCGCGACACTCGGGCCCAGTTCGTCGCCGAGGCGAACCTCATGGCCCGGCTCTCGGCGCATCCGTTCATCGTCACGATCTTCCACGCCGACGTCTCGGCCGACGGCCGCCCGTACTTCGTCATGGAGTACTGCTCGGGCCCGAGCCTCGCCGAGCGATACAAGCGCGAGCCGTTCGCGGTCGAGGATGCGCTCCGCACCGGCATCCGCATGGCCGGCGCTGTCGCGACCGCGCACTCCGCCGGCATCCTGCACCGCGACATCAAGCCCGCGAACGTGCTCAGCAACGACTACGGGTGGCCGGCGCTCACCGACTTCGGCATCTCCTCGAACCTCGAGGGCGAGCTGCCCGTGCACACCGTGACCGCGCCCGCAGACGCGTCGGCGACGTCGTCGGGCCAGTCGGCCGTGGGCATGAGCGTGCCGTGGTCGCCCGCCGAGATGTTCGAGGACGACCCCCGGCCCGACCAGCGCAGCGATCTCTTCTCGCTCGCGGCGACCGTGCACACGCTGCTCGCCGGCCGCACGCCGTTCGAGATCCCCGGCCGGCCGAACGGCTCGCTCGACCTCATCGGCCGCATCGAGCGCGGCGCGATCACGCCGATCGACCGGGCCGACATGCCGCGCAGCCTCGCCTCGGTGCTCGCGAAGGGCATGTCGGTGCGCCGCGACGACCGCTACCCGACCGCGATCGAGTTCGCCCGCGCCCTGCAGCGGATCGAGCTCGAGCTGGGCTACGCGGCCACCAGCATCGAGGTGCCGAACCTCGCGTCGGAGCGCACGACGTCGGACGACGACGCGGACGCCACGCGCGCACGTGCCGTGCACGTCGTCGAGGCGCAGCCGCGCCAGGCCGCGCCGCAGGAGGACGATGCGACGCGCGCGCGGGGGCCGCGCCAGGTCGAGGCGCAGCCCGCCGCGGCCGGCATCGTGCCGGCGGACGACGAGGGCACCGTGGTCCGACCCGCGCCCGCCGGGCGAACCGGGAGCGGCGAGCCGTCGGTCGTCGACGCGACCGTCGTGCGGCCCGCGAGGTCCGCGGCATCCGCTGGATCGCCGGTCGACGTGACCCAGGCGCGACCGCGGCCGGCGTCGCGGGCGGGGGCCACCCCGGTGGCCCCTACCGGCGACACGACCTCGACAGGGCGATCGCGGTCGCGCTCCCGTGCGGGGGCGATCGTGGCCATCGCCGCGGGCGCCGTCGTGGTCGCGGCGATCGGGATCGCCGTGGCGCTCTCCGGCACGCTCGACCAGAGGGCCCCCGACCCCACGCGGGCACCGTCCGCCGAGGACGCCATCGTGGCCGCCACCGTTCCCGCGCCCGTCGTGGAGCCGGGCACCCGCTCCGCGGACGGCACGGCGGTCACCTTCCCGGTCTCGCACGCCGACGCGGAGGACGGCGATCGGTACCGCTGGCAGCGTGCCGACGGCTCGGGGTCCACCGAGGTCACCGACGGGTCGCCGATCGTCGTCGCCGGGGTCCAGGCGTCCGAGCGGGTGTGCATCGAGGTGCAGGTGCAGCGCGGCAGCAAGACCTCGGAGGCGGTCACGGGGTGCTCGCCATGAGGCCGCTGCGCGTCGAGTTCTGCGGCGAGTGGTACACCGTCGAAGAGGGTGCGCCGTTCACGATCGGGCGCGAGTCCGACCTCACCATCGACGACAATCCCTACCTGCACCGCACGTTCCTCACGCTGTCGTCGGAGTTCGGGCTGTGGTGGCTCTCGAACGTGGGCCAGCTGCTCTCGGCGACGGTGTCGGATGCCACGGGCAGCGTGCAGGCGTGGGTGGCCCCGGGTGCGAAGCTGCCACTGGTCTTCCAGACCGTTCACGTGATGTTCAGCGCGGGATCCACGACCTACGACTTCACGGTGCATGCCGAGGAGGACTTCTACAACACCTCGCTCACTGCGACGCCCGAGGACGGCGGCACGACGATCCTCCCCGTGACGCTCACGACGAGCCAGCGGCAGCTCGTGGTCGCCCTCGCGGAGCACCTGCTGGCGCAGCCGACGGCGGGTCGAGCGACGGTGCCGACCTCGGCCGAGGCCGCAGCACGTCTCGGGTGGAGCATGACGACCTTCAACCGCAAGCTCGACAACGTCTGCGAGAAGCTCGACAAGATCGGCGTCGACGGACTCAGAGGCGGACGAGGCAGGCTCGCGACGAACCGTCGTGCGCGGCTCGTCGAGTACGCGGTGGCGACGCGACTGGTGAGCGCCGACGACCTCGCCCTCCTCGACCGGGCCGACGACGCGTCGCCATCCGGAGGCGACGGATAGCGCGTCGCCGATGGGCAGGTGTCCCCATTCCAGGGGGACACGGGCGCGTGTTACGGTGATGGCCGTCCGGGTGCCGCGCCGCTCGGCCTTCCGACGTATTCGTCCGACGGAATCATCCCAGGGGAGTTGAGAGTGGGCACCTTCACGGCCTGGGTTCGCGCGCGCAAACCGGTCGCCTCTGCGGTCGCGCTCGCCGTCGCCGTCGGCGTGCCGGTGACCTTCGCGGTGCTGCACCAGGGCTTCCCGGTGACCGACCCCGACCTCCGCGCGCGCGACGTCTGGGTGACGAACGGGCAGGAGCTGCTGGCAGGCCGGCTCAACCGGCAGATCGAGGAGCTCGACGCCGCCGTGGCGACCGCCTCGAACGACGTCGACGTGTTCCAGGACGGCGACGAGGTGTTCCTGCTCGACGCCGGCGTCGGGTCGATCGAGCGGATCGACCCGTCGTTCACGACGCTCACCCAGCGCATCGACGTGCCGCTCGGCTCGCGCATCGCCCACGGCGGCGACGTGCTCGCGATCCTCTCGCCGAAGGGCCAGCTCTGGACCACGCCCGCCGGCGGAGACCTCTCGTTCGACGCGGGCGGCACCGATCCCGTCGCGGAGCTCGGCGCCGACGCGCGGGTCGCCGTGAGCGATCGGGGCACCGTGTTCGCGACCTCCGCCGCCGACGACGAGCTCGTCCGCATCGACGCGGGCGGCGGGGAGCCGGCGTTCAGCCCGCTCCCGAGGCTCGGCGCCCACCAGGTGGCCGCGATCGGCGAGCGGGCCGTGGTGTTCGACGAGGATCGCAACGTCGTCGTGGTCGACGGACGGGACGTGTCGCTGCCCGAGGCGGGCCTGAAGCTCCAGCAGTCGAGCGCCGAGCACGACGTGGCGTACGTCGCCGGAGCGTCGGAGCTCATGGCCGTGCCACTCGGCGGCGGCGATGCGCTGGCGATCGAGAGCGACGCCGCCGCGGCGCCCGCCCGGGCCGCGGACGAGGTGGCCGCGCCGGTCTGGGTGAACGGGTGCGCGCACGCGGCGTGGGCGACCTCGTCGACCTACCTCGCCGCGTGCGACGGCAGCGAGCCGTCCTCGCAGTCGATCGAGCAGCGAACGGCCGGCTCGCGGCTCGAGTTCCGCGTGAATCGCGACGTCGTCGTGCTCAACGACCTCTCCAACGGCAACGCGTGGCTCGTCGACTCCGACCTGCGCCTCGTCGACAACTGGGAGGAGGTCACCCCGCCCGAGGAGACCGACGAGCTCGAGGGCGACGAGAAGAGCGCCCAGCAGACGTTCGAGGACACCCTCGCCGAACGCACCGACGTCAACCGGCCGCCGCTCGCCCGCGACGACGAGGCCGGCGTGCGCCCCGGCCGCACGACCGTGCTCGAGGTGCTCGAGAACGACACGGACCCCGACGGCGACGTGCTCACGATCGCCGAGACGTCCGAGGTCGCGCCATCTCAGGGCCGGCTCGAGGTGATCGACGGCGGACGCGCGCTCCAGCTCACGCCCGCCGACGGAGCCGCCGGCACCATCTCCTTCCGCTACTCGGTCGAGGACGGCCGCTCGGGGGTGTCCGAGGCATCCGTCGACGTGCGCATCGTGCCCGAGACCGAGAATGCCGCCCCCACCTCGCTGCGGACGGGGGCGGTCAGCGTCGAGCAGGGCCAGCAGATCTCGTACAACGTGCTCGCCGACTGGAACGATCCCGACGGCGACGACGTCTTCCTCGTGAACGCCTCGCCGACGAGCGGTGACTCGGTGCGGTTCAGCCCCGACGGCTACGTCACCTTCGACCACAAGTCCGGCGAGCTGGGGCTCAAGGAGGTCGCGTTCACGGTCTCCGACGGACAGCTCACGGCCGCCGGCACGCTCACCGTCGACGTGAAGCCCGCCGGCACGCTGAACCCGGTCGGCACGCCCGACTTCGCGCAGGTCTTCGCCGGTGAGGCGACCCTCATCGAACCCCTCGAGAACGACCTGACGCCCTCCGGCGCTCCGCTCGCGCTGCTCGGCGTCGATCAGGTGCCCACCGGAGCATCCGTCGCCCCCAACCCCGAGCGCGGCACGATCGCGTTCTCGTCGAACGAGCCGGGCGAGTACATCTTCCTCTACAACGTCGGTGCGGATGCCGCGGTGAGCGTCGGCCTCGTGCGCGTGCAGGTCGTCGAGCCGCCGGCCGAGGCCCCGCCGCCGATCGCGGTGAAGGACACGGCATACCTGCGGCCGGGGGAGCCCACGTCGGTTCCCGTGCTCGCCAACGACGTGTCGCCGTCGGGCCGCGTGCTCGCGGTGCAGTCCGCCGACGACACCGAGACCGACGACCTCGTCTCGGTCGAGATCCTCACGAACACCGTCGCGCGCGTCACCGCCTCCGAGGCGCTCGACCGGCAGCTGCAGTTCAGCTACACCATCTCCGACGGCGTGAACACGGCGACGGCCACGGTGACGGTCGTGCCGGTGCCCCCGCTCGTGAAGCACCAGCCGCCGGTCGCGGTCGACGACGCCGTGAGCGTCCGCGCCGGCGACATCGCGACGGTGCCGGTGCTCGCGAACGACTACCACCCCGACTCGACCGCCATCCACGTGCTGCCCGAGCTCGCCGACACGGGCGCCCTGCAGGGGCTCGCGTTCGTCGACGACGACCACGTGCGCTTCCAGGCGCCCGACGAGCCCGGCACCTACACGGCCGTCTACACGATCGGCGACGACTTCGAGCAGACCGCCCGCGCGAACGTCTCGTTCACGGTGGTGGCGAAGGACGCCGGCGAGAACCGGCCGCCGCTGCCCACTCCGTTGACCTCGCGCACGTTCGCGGGCTCGGCCGTGTCGATCGACATCCCGCTCGACGGACTCGACCCCGACGGCGACTCCGTGGTGCTCACCGGCATCTCCTCGGCGCCGAACCTCGGCCGTATCGCCGAGCGCACGAGCACGTCGATCACGTACGAGGCGTTCGCGGGCTCCACCGGCACCGACACCTTCGGCTACGAACTGCGGGACGCGTTCGGCGCGACCGCGAAGGGCACGATCCGGATCGGCGTGATCCCACGGCCGGCGGTCGCCCTGCCGCCGAAGGCCGTCGACGACGCGATCGAGGTGAAGCCCGGTCGCACGGCGTCGGTCGAGGTGCTGCTCAACGACTCCGACCCGAGCGGCTACAGCCTCAAGGCCGTCGACCTGCCCGAGGTCGACGAGGGCATCGAGGCCGAGATCCGCGACAAGCGGCGGGTCGTCGTCACCGCGCCCGACCAGGAGGGCGCGTTCACGATCCGCTACGAGATCTCGAACGGGCATGGCGGCGCCGACACCGCGTTCCTGCAGGTCGCGGTGAAGGACGACGCGAAGGTGCTGCCGCCCACCGCGGAGGACCAGGTCATCGAGCCCGAGGATGTCGTCGAGGTCGACTCCGTGACCGTGCAGCCGCTCGACGACGCCACGAACCCCGGGGGGCTCGTGGACGACCTCGTGGTCACGGTCGAGGGGCCGAACGCCGGTCGCGCCGTGGTGACGCCCGACGGCGGCATCGTCGTGAAGCCCGGCCGGGAACGCTACGCCATCGCGTACCGCCTCACCAACGAGCTCGACGAGCTCTCGGCGATGGCGTTCGTGATCGTGCCGCCGTCGGCCACGGAGGAGGACATCGAGGAGGACGAGCCCACCATTCCCGCCCCGCACCTCGCCGACCTCGACCCGATCGTCGTGCCGATGAACGGGAGCATCCGATGGGAGGTCGCCGACCTGGTCGTCGTCCCCTCGGGCAAGCCGGCGCTGGTCCTCTCGGCCTCGGCGGCGAACGCCCGGTCGGAGGCCTACGTCGACGGGTCCACGCTGCAGTACGAGCCAGCGCAGGACTACCGCGGCGAGGCATCCGTCACCTTCGAGGTCACCGACGGGCGCAGTGCCGACGACCCCGACGGACGCACGGCCCTGCTCACCCTGCCGGTGACGGTCGGCGACCCGGACTTCGAGGACACGCCGCCCGTGTTCACGCCGCGTGCCGAGACGATCGAGGCGGGGGAGCAGCCACTCGAGATCGACCTGCGCTCATCGAGCGACCACCCGAACCCCGACGTCATCGGCCGGCTCGGGTACTCGAACCTCGCCGGCACGACCGCCGACGTCCAGGCCTCCGTCGACGGGGGCGTGCTGCGGGTCTCCGCACCGCTCGGCGTGCAGCCGGGCACGGCCACGCGACTCACCTTCGACGTGACGTTCAACGAGTTCACGGTGCCGGGCCACGTCGACGTGAAGGTCGTGTCGTCGACCCGGGCGAAGGCGCAGGCCGTCGACGACGGACCCGTGTACATGAAGCGCAGCGAGACCGCCACGATCGACGTGCTCGCGAACGACTTCAACCCGTTCCCCGACGTGCCGCTGAAGGTGATCGCCGCCGAGGTCGACCAGCTCGACGTGGGCACGAGCGCATCCGCCAGCTTCACCTCCACCGGCGTCTCGGTACGCACCGGCGCGGCCTTCACGGGCACGCTGAGCGTGATCTACCGCATCCAGGACGCGACGAAGGACCCGGCCCGCGAGACGCAGGGCCGCGTGACGGTGATCGTGCGCGATCGCCCCGAGCAGCCGAACGCACCGGTGGTCACCGCGGGCGACGCGTTCGCCGACGTGCGCTGGCAGGCCCCCGCCCCGAACAACTCGGCCATCACGGGCTACGAGGTGAGCTACAACGGGCAGGTCGCCACCTACGGGGCGGGCGCGGCCGGAATCACTCAGAAGATCAACGGACTCGCCAACGGCACCGCGTACACCTTCGCCGTGCGCGCGATCAACGGCATCGGCGCCTCGGAGTGGTCGGCGGGCACGACCGTGACCCCCTATGGCACGCCGACCGCCCCGCGGAGCGTCAGTATCACGGCATCCGGGACGGCGCCGGCCGACCTCACCCTGGACTGGGCAGCCCCCGATTCCACGGGCGGCGGCTCCGTGCGGTACGAGTGGCGGGTGAACAACGGCGGTTGGACGACCACCACGGCCACGTCCGCACGTGTCGACAATGTCGGTGCCGGCACCTACCGGCTCGATGTGCGGGCCACCAACGTCGGCGGCGGCGGCGTCGGCCCGATCGCGTCCGACACGGTCGGCGTCAGCGATCCGCCCCCGCCGCAACCGGGAGGCTCGATCTTCAAGGGCTCGATCTCGCCGACCTCGTGCTCGGGCTGCCGATACGTCGGCATCGATTACCACGACTTCCCGGCGGGCAGCTACCGGATCACGACGTTCATCAACGGCAGCAATGGCGGGTTGACCGAGAACAGCTACTCGCTGAACTCGAACGGTTCCGTCGTCATCTGGAACAGCCTCGGCATCCGGAACAACGACCGAATCCAGGTGCGCTTCGTCTCGAACGCCAACGGCAATGTCTACTGGTCCGACCCGATCACCAACTGGGACTCGCTCCCGATCCGGGGAGGCACCCCGTGAGCACGCAACGAAGGACGATGAAATGGCAGTGACATCCGAACAGGCCCTGTGGTTCCAGGACGCCTTCAGCAGGCTCGTCGACAACGTCGACCAGGCGATCCTCGGCAAGCGCGAGGTCATCGAGCTCGTGCTCGTCGCCCTGCTCTCCGACGGCCACGTGCTGCTCGAGGACTTCCCCGGCACCGGCAAGACGGTGCTCGCGAAGGCGATCGCGAACACGCTCGACGGCACGAACTCGCGCATCCAGTTCACGCCCGACCTGCTGCCATCCGACGTCACGGGCGTCACGATCTACGACCAGGGCAAGGGTCGCTTCGAGTTCCACCGCGGCCCGATCTTCGCGTCGATCGTGCTCGCCGACGAGATCAACCGCGCCAGCCCGAAGACGCAGTCGGCACTGCTCGAGGTCATGGAGGAGGGCAAGGTCACCGTCGACGGGGTGAGCTACGACGTCGGCTCGCCATTCATGGTCATCGCGACGCAGAACCCCGTGGAGCAGGCGGGCAC
>Ga0247821_10002003_pt1 | contig 11206 bp, 7 predicted proteins | sample 13C_Glycerol_Day_FD_192481 | JGI IMG/M metagenome (GOLD analysis project Ga0247821, IMG submission 192481) | Soil microbial communities from agricultural site in Penn Yan, New York, United States - 13C_Glycerol_Day14 | ecosystem: Environmental > Terrestrial > Soil > Agricultural land | place... | reverse complement strand
CTCGCGTTCAGCGGCGAAGCTGTTGCCGCCAGTTTCGACGACGCGCAGTTTCTTCAGGTTGAGGGATTCGGCGACCACTTCGATGAAGGTTTTGTTTTCGCGACGCACGTCCATGCCATACGGCTTACTGCTGTCTGGACGGATGACGAACGGCACAATTTCCTTGACCACTTCAGGGAAGACAGTGACCAGGTCGCGGTCGCAGAAGCTGAACACGGTGTCCAGGTGCATCGCTGCACGGGACTTCGGCAGGCCGGCAACCACAACTTTCTCGACGGCGCCTTTGGCAAACAGCGACTGGGCCAGTTGGCCGATGGCCTGACGCGAGGTGCGCTCGCCCATACCGATCAGGACTACGCCGTTGCCGATTGGCATGACGTCGCCACCTTCCAGGGTTGCTTTGCCGTGGTCCTGATCCGGGTCGCCGTACCAGATTTCAAAGTCGGCACCGGTGAACTCAGGGTGGAACTTGTAGATCGCGGTGGTCAGCAGGGTTTCCTGACGTCGCGCTGGCCAGTACATCGGGTTCAGGGTTACGCCGCCGTAGATCCAGCAAGTGTTGTCGCGAGTGAACTGGGTGTTTGGCAGCGGGTCCAGCAGGAAGCTGGAGTGGCCCAGGTAATCGCGGTACATCTTGATCACACCGGAGCCTTCGCTTTCCGGCAGGTCTTCACCGGCCACGCCGCCGATCAGGAACTCGGCCAGATGACGTGGCTCCAGGCCTTCGAGCCAGCTGCGTACTTCGTTGGTCAGGCCGACACCGACGGTGTCCGAGGTGATCTTGCGGTCGAGGATCCATTTCAGCGCTTCAGGCTGCGCGACGATGTCGGTCAGCAGATTGTGCATCTCCAGTACTTCGATGCCGCGCTCACGCATTTTGGTGACGAAATCGAAGTGGTCGCGTTTGGCCTGATTGACCCAGATGACGTCATCGAACAACAGCTCGTCGCAGTTGCTCGGCGTCAGGCGCTGGTGCGCCAGGCCAGGGGAGCAGACCATCACTTTGCGCAGTTTGCCGGCTTCAGAATGTACGCCGTACTTAACTTTTTCCGTGGACATGGTTATTTCCTCCAAGTTGCGAATACGGGGGTTACAGAGTCAGGAAGCCGTCGTAGAGGCCATAGGCAGCCACCAGGGCGCCAACAACCACGGCGGCGAAAAGAAGCTTCTCCACATTGGTAAAGATGGGTTGGCCGACCTCGCGCTTGGCCTTGGCGAACAGGATCACGCCAGGGGCATAGAGCAGGGCCGAGAGCAGCAGGTATTTGACGCCACCGGCGTAGAGCAGCCAGAGCGCGTAGATCAGGGCAATGCCGCCGATGATCAGGTCTTTCTTGCGTTCAGCCAGGGCCTGCTCATAGGTTTCGCTACGCAGTGCGAGCAGGAAGGCATAGGCCGCCGACCACAGGTAAGGCACCAGGATCATCGAAGTAGCGAGGTAGATCAGCGACAGGTAGGTGCTGGCAGAGAACAGGGTGATGACCAGGAAGATCTGCACCATGGCGTTGGTCAGCCACAGGGCATTGGCCGGCACATGGTTGGCATTCTCGCGGCGCAGGAACTCCGGCATGGTGTGGTCTTTGGCGGCGGCGAACATGATCTCGGCACACAGCAGCACCCAGGAGAGCAGGGCACCGAGCAGCGAGATGATCAGGCCGACGCTGATCAGCACTGCGCCCCAGTGACCTACCACGTGCTCCAGCACGGCAGCCATCGAAGGGTTCTGCAGTTTGGCCAGTTCAGGCTGAGTCATGATGCCCAGCGACAGCACGTTGACCAGAACCAGGAACAGCAGCACGGTGATGAAGCCGATGACGGTGGCCTTACCCACGTCCGAACGCTTTTCAGCACGGGCCGAGAAGATGCTCGCGCCTTCGATGCCGATGAATACCCAGACGGTGACCAGCATCATGTTACGCACCTGGTTCATCACGCTGCCCAGGTCCGGGTTCATGGTGCCCCAGATGTCAGCGGTAAAGATGTCCAGTTTGAATGCGAACAGGGCGATCAGGATGAACAGCGCCAGCGGCACGACCTTGGCCACGGTAGTGACCAGGTTGATGAACGCCGCTTCCTTGATCCCGCGCAGGACCAAAAAGTGTACGGCCCAGAGCAGCACAGAAGCGCCGATGATGGCGGCCGGGGTATTGCCCTCGCCAAAGATCGGGAAGAAGTAGCCCAAGGTACTGAAGAGCAGGACGAAGTAGCCGACGTTGCCCAGCCAGGCACTGATCCAGTAGCCCCAGGCGGACGAAAAGCCCATGTAATCGCCGAATCCAGCCTTGGCGTAGGCATACACCCCACCGTCAAGATCCGGCTTGCGGTTGGCCAGGGTCTGGAACACAAAGGCCAGGGTCAACATACCGATAGCGGTGATGCCCCAGCCGATCAGAACAGCGCCTACATCAGCACTGGCAGCCATGTTTTGTGGCAGCGAAAAGATCCCGCCGCCGATCATAGAGCCGACTACAAGTGCAACAAGGGCACCAAGTCGTAGTTTTCCGGGAGCGTCTGACATCGAATAACTCCGTATCAGGAGAAGAGATGAAGCTAGAGTAAATCCAGCGACGTATTCATAAGCTGATTCAGGTCAGTTAATAGGGCATTCCATTGCGTCAATGACTGAAAGAGCTCCCCCGGAGTATGCCGATGGCAATGCTGCAAGCCTCGTACACAGGCACCTCCATGGTGATTTAGAGCATTCGCTCTGACAGCCTGCGAGATTTGAAGCTAGCCCGTTTCACAGGTTTAGCAAATTTTTGACAAGATTTTTTCTTATTTACTTGAAGCGCCGCGAGTGGTGCACAAAACTCACCAATTAGTATGTTTGGTATAGACGCACTAGTTATGAGGGTTATAGTTTTAAAGACGGAATACCTATAAACGCCTAAACTGCGCCTATATTTAACTCAGGGTGAACCCCTGAGGTTACAAAGACGAGACAGAAAGGGGATGTGCATGTCCGAACCTGGACAAAAATTGCGCCTGGGTGCGTTGATCGCGCTGGTGGTCGGGTCGATGATCGGCGGCGGAATTTTCTCCTTGCCGCAGAACATGGCGGCGCGCGCCGACGTCGGTGCGGTACTGATCGGCTGGGGCATTACTGCGGTGGGCATGCTGGCCCTGGCGTTTGTGTTCCAGACCCTGGCCAACCGCAAGCCGGAGCTCGACTCGGGGGTGTACGCCTATGCCAAGGCCGGTTTCGGCGATTACATGGGCTTTTCGTCCGCCTGGGGCTACTGGATCAGTGCTTGGCTGGGCAACGTCGGCTATTTCGTTCTGTTGTTCAGCACCCTGGGTTTTTACTTTCCGGTATTCGGCGAGGGCAACACACCGATTGCCATTGCCTGCGCGTCGCTGCTGCTGTGGGCTGTCCACTTCCTGGTGTTGCGCGGCATCAAAGAAGCCGCGTTCATCAACCAGGTGACCACCGTGGCCAAAATCGTGCCGCTGGTGATGTTCATCATCATCGCCGCGGTGGCGTTTCGTGCCGACATCTTCACGCGCGACATCTGGGGCTTGAGCAATCCGAAATTCGGCAGCGTGCTCGATCAGGTGCGCAACATGATGCTGGTGACGGTGTTCGTGTTCATCGGCATTGAAGGCGCCAGTGTTTACTCAGGCAGGGCGCAGAAACGCTCGGATGTGGGCAAGGCCACCGTGATCGGCTTCATTGGCGTACTGGCCTTGCTGGTGATGGTCAACGTGCTGTCGTTGGGGGTTATGACCCAGCCGGAACTGGCGGCGCTGCAGAACCCGTCGCTGGCCTCGGTGCTTGAGCATATCGTCGGGCCCTGGGGTGCCTTGTTGATCAGCATCGGCCTGGCCATTTCGTTGCTGGGTGCGTTGCTGTCCTGGGCCTTGCTGTGCGCCGAAATTCTGTTTGCCACTGCCCGTGACCAGACCATGCCGCGTTTTCTAGCCCATGAAAATGCCAACCATGTGCCATCCAACGCACTATGGCTGACCAACGTCATGATCCAGCTGTTTTTGCTGATCACGCTGTTCTCGGCGGGCACCTATACCAGCCTGATCTACCTGGCCTCGTCGATGATTCTGGTGCCGTATCTGTGGTCGGCGGCGTATGCCGTGCTGCTGGCAGTGCGTGGCGAGTCATATGAGGGCCATCCAGGTGCGCGACGCAAAGACCTGTTGATTGCAGGCATCGCCCTGGTCTACGCGATCTGGCTGCTGTATGCCGGTGGCTTGAAGTACTTGCTGCTGTCGGCGTTGCTGTATGCGCCAGGGGTGATCCTGTTTGCCCGGGCCAAGCATGAGCAGGGCCAGGGGCTGTTCACCCATTGGGAAAAGCTGATCTTTGCCGGGGTGCTGGTGGGCGCTGTAGTGGCGGCGTATGGCCTGTATGCGGGGCTGCTGACCTTGTAACGAACAGGGGAAGCCGCTGCCACCAGGCTGCGGCTATCCCTGCGAAGACTTCACCGAGCCCAGTTCATCCACCCCCCTTACAGTTTCCGGCCGCGACCAGATCCACAGGTTGCCCAAGGCCATGCCGCCGATGGCAAGAAACACCGGCCAACCGTGATCAAGGAACACCAGCATCAGGCTCGCGCACAACAGCATGCTGATGGTGGCGCTGAGTTTGGCGCGACGCTGGATGACCTTGCCATTGCGCCAGTTGTGCAGGATCGGGCCGAACAAGCGATGATTTTCCAGCCAGGCGCTCAGGCGCGGTGAGCTGCGGGTGGCAGCCCAGGCGGCGAGCAGAATGAACTCGGTGGTCGGCAGGCCGGGCACCACAATAGCGACCAGGCCGATGGCCAGGCTGATATAGGCCAGTAGGCCGAACAGCAGGCGGGAGAGTTTCGAGCTAGAAGGGCGGGTCATGGCAGCGTCGGTTGCACGGGTAAGGCCCGGTTACCACGAGGGTAACCGGGTACGGCGCATCAGGCCAGTTCGGCTTTAGGCGCAGTTGCGTAGGCGTGTTTGAGCAATTCGGTGAAGCGTTCGAACGCCGCTACGGCACCTTTTTCGGCTTTGGCTTCTTCTTCGGCGCTCAGCTCCAGACCGTCGAGGATGCGGGTGAACTGCTTCCAGCCTTCAGCGCGGCCACCGGCAGGCTCGCCCAGGTGACGGGCTCCGAAGCTGTCGGACAGGCCCAGCACCACGGCGCGCTTGATCAGGAATGCGGCACCCAGCTTGGAGCCTTCGGAAACGAAGATCCAGCCCATGGCTTCGCCCAGGCTCGGGTTCTCAACAGCACCGGGGAAATCTGCTGGAATCTCGGTGTTGAGGTCAGCCAGGTCCAGGCCAGCCTGTTCGGCGCGGCAGCGTTCGGCCAGGTCAGGGACGATGGCAATCAGTGCCGGGTCGGTGTACAGCGCCTTGAGTTCGTTCTGGAACAGGTACTGGGCGACGACGAAGCGGGCGAAGCTTTCGCGGGTTTCGAACGGCGCGTGGGATTTGACCAGAGCGTCCAGCTCGCTATGCGGGGCATGGGTCAGCTGGTTCAGGCGTTGCGAACGCAGGCTGGCGCGTTCGGTGGTGGTTGCGGCGGTCATGGTGATTCCTTGCGAAATGGGCGTGCCTAGTGACTAGACGAACAAGAGGACGCGTGACAGTAAAAAAACCTCACCTGTTTTTCTGTTATTGCTGGTTTGTGGGAGCTGGCCTTGCCAGCGATGCAGACGCCGCGCAATAGCTGACACCGCGCCGACCCCATCGCCAGCAAGGCTGGCTCCCACAAAAAGACGCGATGGGTTTAGATGTCCCAGACCAGGTTGATGGCGAAATTGCGCCCCGGCATAGTCAGGCGATCGAGGTTGGCCGGCGCGGTGACAGCCGCTTCGCCAAGGCCGTCGTAGCCGCGTACGTCATCCCACTGCCAGTACTTTTTGTCGGTCAGGTTGTACAGGCCGGCGTTGACAGTGATGTCGTCGGTAACCTTGTAGAAGCCGGCCAGATCGAGCACGCCGTAGCCTGGTGTGCGGAACTGTTTGCTGGCGCCATCCGGAGCGAAGAAGGTGGTGTCGTCAACCCGGTCCTTGCGCTTGACCAGGGTCCAGCTCAGCAAGGCGCCGTATTGCTCCTGCTCATAGCCCAGGCCCATCACCGCGGTCAGCGGATTAACACTGTTGAGCGGCTGACCGGTGTCATCATTGCGACCATGCGCATAAGCCAGCGAACCTTGGGTATACAGGCCGTGAGGCGCACCAAAGGCGTCCAGGTTCAGGCGACCCTTGAACTCGGCACCCTTGATGGTGGCGTGCTTGATGTTGTTGGCTTCGAAGGTTTGGCCCAGGTCGTTGCCCTGCACGGCGTCTTCATTGATGAAGTCGCGGTACTTGTTGTAGAACACCGCCACATCGAAGTTACCAGCGTCGAAGTTGCCACGCAGACCGGTTTCGTAGCTTTTGCTCTTTTCCGGCTCCAGATTGGGGTTGCCACGTACGCTGTAGTCCAGGCCCGGGTTTTCAAAGCGACCATAGAGCGCTTTGGCCGTCGGCGTACGGAAGCCTTCGGCGTACTGACCGTACCAGGTGTAATTGTTGTTGAAGGCATAGGTGATGCCGAACTTGGGCGATACCCGGTGCCATTTCTTAGAGTCGTCGTCGATTGGCTCGCCAGGCTTTGCATCGACGCCAAGGAGGAATTCGTCGGTCATGTCCGGGGTCATCTTGGTGTAGTCGTAGCGCACACCTGGCAGGAAGGTCCACTGGTTCCAGCGGATCTCATCCTGGGCAAACAGGCTGTAGGTGTTGACGGTCGGGTCCGGGAAATCGCTGACCAGTTCCTGGCCATCACGCGGGCTGTCAGCGCCGATAGCGGTGCAGGTGCCGCCGACATTCAAGCAGGTGCCGCTACCACTGCGCGAACCGGTGACTTTCTGATGCTTGAGGGTGGTGCCATAGGTCAGCAGGTGCTCGGTCTCGCCAATGCTGAAGGCTTTGTCCAGCTGGGCATCAAACAGCCACTGACGATCCTTGTAGGTGGTCTGGCGATCACGGAACACCTCGCGGCCCCCGGCAACATAGAGCTCTTCGGTGCGCTGGTCGGTCTTGCCGATCTGGTAGTTCAGGCTCCACTTGACGTTGTCGGCAAGCAGGCTGCCGAGGGCGAATTCGTGGTTGATACCGAAGCGTTCGCGGGTGATGGTGTCATTGCCGGTCCGGTCACGGTACGAGTTCATGGCACCAAAGCCAGGAATGAACGGGCCGCCCACCGAGCTCAGTTGATCCAGGTCGCGGTCGTCCTTGTAATGCTCGTAGGTGAAGGCCAGGCGCGAGTCGTCGGCATAGTTCCAGCCAGCCTTGGCCAGAATGTTGGTGGTGCGAACGTCTTCAGGGTTGGCTTCGGTACGCTCAAGGCCGGTGCCACCGTGGCCGCCATAGGACTCAGTCTCATGGCCGTTGCGTTGGCTCAAGTGCAGCAGGCCGTCGAAGTCGCCATGGCGCCCGGCAACGGTGGCCGAATTCAGCCAGCTTTCGTCTGCCGAGCTGTAGCCGGTCTTCAGGCGCGCACCAACGTCTTTACCGGGCTTGATGATGTCATCCGGGTCGAGGGTGAAGTAGCTGACTGCGCCGCCGATGGCGTTGCTGCCGTACAGCACCGACGCTGGGCCACGCAGAATTTCGACGCGCTTGATGATCTCGGGATCGACGTAGTTGCGCTGGGTCTGAGCATAAGGGCCGAAGAAGAAGCTGTCGGGGATCGACACACCGTCGATCTGGGTCAGCACACGCTCACCGTCGATCCCACGAATGTTGTAGCCGTTAAGGCCACTGCGCTGACCGGTGCCGCCGACCGAAACACCGGGCTCGTAACGCACCAATTCCTTGATGTTGTTGACGTTCTGGCGGTCGAGCTGCTCTCGGGTCTGTACCGATACGGTACTCGGCACCTGACTGATGTCTTGGGCACTACGGGTAGCGCTGATGGTGATCTGCTGCAGGGCGATGGTGCTGGAGTTGTTGCGCTCCAGCACCACGTTACCTGCACTGAGGGTGCGGTATTTCAGGCCGGTGCCAGCAAGCAGGCGCTGTAAGGCCGCTTCCGGCTTCAGCGAACCCTGTACGCCCGGCGAGGCCACGCCTTCAGCCAGCTCAGCCGACAGCCCCACCTGCCAGCCGGTCACTGCGGTGAAGGCATTGAGCGCCGATACCAAAGGCTGCTGGTTGATGGCAAAGCGGTAGTCTCCCATGCGAGGGGCACTGGCTTGGGCGGGTTCAGCGGCCAGTGCTGGCAGGCTGCAGGCACCGCTGGCGAGCATGGCCAGGGTCAACAGGGAGAGCGTGCAACGTTGCAGCCCAGGCGTACGTGAAGTGTCTGAAGACCGACGAGTAAAACCAGTGTGCATCGAAAGCGCTCCCTGTCGCGCGAATGTTATAGGTGCAGGTTGATCCAAAAATAAGAATCAATTGCATTGGCTATAACGAGACGTAACGCCTCAGGGGATCGCGTAAAAAAACTTTCCGATCAGTTAAGAATGACCATGGCAGGAAGCTCATACAGCTGTGACGAAGTGATGTGTGCCAGGGCGCGCAGGGTTTCCAGTGGTTGGTCCAGACGGTAGTTGCCGGTGACCGCGACCTGCTCCAGGCGCTCGTTGCGCGAGATGATCAGGCCCGGATAGTAACGACGCAGTTCGGCGACTACCTGATTCAGCGGGCAGTTCTCGAAGATCAGACGGCCCTGGACCCAGGCCAGGTCCTTTTGCGTGTCGACCCGTTCGCGCTGGCCAAAGCCATTGGGGCCGACACGAATGCTATCGCCACTGGACAGGCGAATGCGCTGGTCACTGTTGCCTTGCAGGTCGACATCCCCGCGTTGCACACGCACCTGCGCTTCGCCGTCGAGATAGCGCACGGCGAAATCGCTGTCGCGGACGCTGGCGCGCAGTGGGCCGGCTTGTAATTCCAGTGGCTGGCTGCGACCTGCCGGGACCTCGAAGAAGGCCTCGCCCTGGTAAAGATGAGCGACGCGCTGGCGGGCATCGATGTCGCTGGAGAATGCCGAATTGGTGTTGAGCAGCACCTTGGAGCCATCTTCAAGCTGAAGGCGCTGGCGCTCGCCGACCACGGTCAGGTGATCGGCTTGCAGACGCACCGGTAGATTGCCAACGGTGAAAACGCTGATCAGCAATACCGCGGCAGCGGCCAGAGGTTTCCAGTGTGGGCGCAAGCGCGCCAAGCGCGAAGGGCGTTGGGTCAGGGCAATCTGGCTGGCGGCCTGGCGTAGGATATCGCCTTGCCACAGTGCTTCGGCCTCGACGTAGGCTTGGGCATTGGCCGGGTCGGCTTCCAGCCAGGCCTCGAAGGCATGAGTGTCCTCAGCGCTGGCGCATTGCAGTCGAATCAGCCAGTCCAGCGCCTGGTCCATGGCACTATCGCAGGCAGCCGGGTCTGGCGGCGAAGGGCGATCAGGGGCGCTATCGGTCACGGTACATCCTGGAAGGTCTTGTCGTTCTATTTATGATCAAGCGTAACCGCGTGGCTGGCAAGCCAGGGTTAATCGCGGTTCAGACGATTGGCAACACCGACACAGATGGCCATGATCAGTTTCAGTTCCTTCTGAACCGTGCTGGCCGAGACATTCAACTGCTCGGCAATTTCCAGATAGCTGGCACCGTGTAGGCGGCTGAGGATGAAAATCCGTTGCTGGCGTGCGGTCAATTGGCCGATGCTGATGCTCAGGCGTGTGAGCAGTTGTTCGGCATGGGCCGCGTCTTCGGCGCTGCTGCTGGGGGCGGCGACGTTGTGCAGGATTTGTTCGGGAACATCATCAACCAGGTTGCGTGCTTGTGCCCGACGCGCACGCAGGTGATCAAGGGCGAGGTTGCGCGCGGTCTGGAACACGAACGGTTCGAGGTGCTCGATCGGGCGTTCACGCAGCGCCCGGGTGACACGCAGGTAGGTTTCTTGCAGCAGGTCTTCGGCGGTGCTGGGATTGTCGACCATACGCTGCAACGTGCGCAGCAGGCTGACCCGCTGGGCGAGGAATACAGTGTTGAAGTGGGACTGACTCACAGCGATACTCGAACAATGCGAAGCGAATGATAATGCTTATCATAAATAATAAGGTCAAGTGTTTGCTCCTCGGCACCGCAACGACTGCCGAGGCACGAGGTTGCGATCGGCAGCAAAGCAGTCGCACCTGAGGCACCCGGATGTTCAGGGTTTATGGCCGCTTTGCGGCCAATCGCAGCCTGTCGGCAGCGGCTACACGCTGGCCAGCCACAAGGGCAGGTTATTGCGCGCTACACAGCGCCAGGCAGTTATCCAGCATACGGTTGGAAAACCCCCACTCGTTGTCATACCAGGCCAGCACTTTGAGCATGCGGCCACTGACCCGCGTATGGTTGGCGTCGAAGATCGACGACAGCGGATTGTGGTTGAAGTCACAGGACACCAGCGGCAGGCTGTTGTAACCCAGGACCTTGGAGTGACGGCTGGCGTCCTTGAACAGGCTGTTGACCTCTTCGACGCTGGTATCGCGCTCGAGGTTGACGGTCAGGTCGATCAGCGACACGTTGATCACCGGTACCCGTACCGCCATGCCGGTGAGTTTTCCAGCCAGCTCCGGCAGCACCAGGCCGACAGCTTCGGCCGCGCCTGTCTTGCTCGGAATCATCGATTGGGTGGCCGCGCGGGCGCGGAACGGGTCGCTGTGGTAGACGTCAGTCAGGCTCTGGTCATTGGTGTAGGCGTGGATGGTGGTCATTAAACCCTGTTCGATGCCCAGCTCGCGGTGCAGCACCTGCGCCAGCGGCGCCAGGCAGTTGGTGGTGCATGATGCACTGGAGATGATCTGGTGCGAGGGGCGCAGGATGTCGTGGTTGACTCCATAGACAATTGTCGCGTCGGCGCCTTTGGCCGGCGCCGAGATAATGACTTTGCGCGCCCCGGCAGTAAGATGGGCGGCTGCCTTGACCCGGTCGGTGAACAGCCCGGTGCATTCAAACACGACATCGATGGCTTCGGCTTTCCATGGCAGCTCCGCCGGGTTGCGTATGGCGCTGACGGCGATACGGTCGCCATTGACGGTCAGGCTTTCGTGATCGGATTCAACACTGGCAGCAAAGACGCCATGCACGCTGTCGTATTTGAGCAGGTGCGCGTTGATCGCGCTGTCGCCCAGGTCGTTGATCGCGACGACCTGCAGGTCTTGACGGTAGCCTTGGGTATAGAGTGCGCGAAGGACGTTGCGGCCAATGCGGCCAAAGCCATTGATTGCGATACGAAGGGTCATG
>Ga0247821_10002002_pt1 | contig 11211 bp, 9 predicted proteins | sample 13C_Glycerol_Day_FD_192481 | JGI IMG/M metagenome (GOLD analysis project Ga0247821, IMG submission 192481) | Soil microbial communities from agricultural site in Penn Yan, New York, United States - 13C_Glycerol_Day14 | ecosystem: Environmental > Terrestrial > Soil > Agricultural land | place... | reverse complement strand
ATCCTGGTCGTCCGGGCGACGTCGAGTGCGGCAGGCTCGAGTTTGACGACGGTTGCCCCGAGCATCGACATCAGCCGGCCGGCGTACGGCCCGACGACGCCTTCGCCGAGCTCGAGGACGCGCAGGCCGGACAGCGGTGGCCGGAGCATGATCAGCCCAGCGCGTGCTGGGCCACGCGCTCGTAGTGCAGGTCCGACGATCCGCCGAAGGCCTGGATCCACAGGGCCCGCCGGTACCAGCGGTGGACGGGATGCTCCCAGGTCATCCCGATCCCGCCGAGCACCTGGATCGTCTGCTCGCAGGCGCCGATCGCCGCCCGCCGGGCCGCGACCAGCGCGCAGCTGACGCCGATCGGCGCACCGTCCGCCGCCGCGGCCCTGGTCAGCGACCGCGCGAGCTCGAGGTCGACGTACATGTCGGCGATCCGGAACGCGACCGCCTGGTAGCTGCCGATCGGCCGCCCGAACTGCTGCCGGGTGCAGGCGTGTTCGCGAGCGATGTCGTACGCCCGCTGGGCCACGCCCACGGCTTCCGCGGCCAGCAGCAGGAGACCGCGCGACCGCACTGCCGCGGTCGCCGCCGCGGTGCCGACACCGCTGTACAGGCGCTCCGCGGGCGCTGCGGTGAACACGATCTCTCCGACGGGTCGCAGCGGATCGAGAGACGGCCGACTGCGCTTGACGACACCACGGCCGGACAGGTCCACGCAGAAGAGCATCGGGCCTGTCGGCGACGAGGCCTCGACCAGGACAGAGGTGACAGCATCGACGTCCGGGACCCGGTCGACGGCGCCCGACAGGACCCACGGCTCGCCCGGAGTCGCGACCACGTCCGGCGCGGCGATGGCCGGGAGGCCGTCGGCCAGCCGCAGTGCGACACCGGCCGGCCCAGGTCGCAGCCGTCCGAGGGCAGCGACACACATCGTGCTCCACCAGGGCTGCGGCGTCAGGTGATAGCCGCACTCCTCGGCCAGCAGGACCTGTGCCGTCGGCGGCAGGTCAGGGTCGAACCAGCCCAGCGCCTCCAGCTCGGACCACGCCTGGGGATCAGGCGTGCGAGGGCCGTCGGCGAGCGCGGCGACGCGGTCCGGCGGATAGCTTCGGGCCAGGACGTCGCGTGCGGTCAGTTGGATCGTCAGACTGTCGTCCGTCGTCAGTGTCACGGTCCGCTCCTGTCTGGTGATCGGCTACCTTGTCTTGGGCAGTCCGGCCACCTGTTCGGCGATGACGGACTGCAGGATCTCGGTGGTTCCACCCTCGATCGTGCTGCCACGGCTCCGCAGCAGCTTCGAGGTCCAGCCGGCGGCGGCCTGGTGCCCGAGATCGAGTGCATCGATGCCCAGGACATCGACCGCGAGCGCGGTGAGGTCCTGGTGGGTTCGCGACCACTGGAGCTTGAGGATCCGGCTCTCGTCGCCCGGGCGGCCGGTGGCCCGGATCGTGGTCAGCGTGCGAGCGGCGGTGGCCTCCAGGGCCCGCTGGTCGACACACAACTGCGCCAGGCGGCGGCGCAACGACGGGGTCGTCGCCTCGCCGCGCTCCTTCATCGTGGCGATCAGCCGGTCCAGTTGCACACCCAGCCGCGAGACGAGCGTGACGGCGAGGGTGATTCGCTCGTGCGCGAGCGTGCTCATCGCCACCGGCCAGCCCGCTCCCGCGGCCCCGACCAGTCCGGCGTCGCCGACCTCGACGGCGTCGAATCTGATCTGGCAGAAGCCTTCGTCGCCGTTGATCTGGCGGATCGGCGTCACCTCGACGTCCGGGGCTGTCATGTCGACGAGCAGCAGGGACAGGGCCCGGTGCTGCTCGGCGTCCGGATCGGTCCGGGCGAGGACGAGGCAGTAGTCCGCGAGGTCGGCGTACGACGACCAGAGCTTGGTGCCGGAGATCCGGTAGCCGCCGTCGATTCGCACGGCCCGCGTCCGCACCGAGCTCAGGTCGGATCCGGCCTCGGACTCGGAGAAGCCGAGACAGAACATCTGGCTGCCGTGCAGGATCGGCAGCAGGTGCTGCCGTTGCTGGGCGCTCGATCCGTGGCCGATCAGTGTCGGTCCGGCCATGTGCAGGCCGACCACGTTGGGGGGCTCCGGAACCGCGGCCCGGTCACACTCTTCGGCGAGGATCAGCTCGTGCTGGACGCCGAACCCGTGGCCGCCGTGCTCCACCGGCCAGGTGAGACCGACGTACCCGCCGTCGAACAGTCGCCGGCTCCACGCCTGCAGGGCAGGCTTGGCCCGGTCGCCGAGGGCGGGGGCGTACGCGCGGTTGTCCCGCAGCCAGCCGCGCAGCTCGCGGCGGAAGCTCTCCTCGTCCGACCTGCACGCGATGTCCACTTGGTGACCGTAGCCACGTCCGTCGCGCCGCGGCTAGCGTGCGACGGCAGACAGGGTTGATCGCCACATCCGCAACGGATGCCGGCCCGACGGGCGAGGGAGCGTACGCCATGGACGCAACGAGAACGCCGTCCCCGATCGCCGCGGAACGTCAGCGGCGCAAGGGGCAACTGGCGGCGACGGTGAGGATCCTGGCGCGCCGCGGTCTCGACGAAGGGGCCGGCGGGCATGTCACCGCCCGCGATCCCGAACACCCCGACCGGTTCTGGATCAACGCCTTCGGCCAGCCGTTCTCGTCGGTCCGGGTGCGCGACCTGCTGCTCGTCGACCACGACGGAAACGTTGTCGAGGGCAACGGGCGGGTCAATCCGGCCGGGTACGCGATCCACTCGCAGATCCACGCGGCGCGGCCGGACGTGGTCTCGGCCGTGCACACGCATTCGACGTACGGACGGGCCTGGGCGGCGGTCGGCCGCGGACTCGACCCGATCACGCAGGACGCCTGTGCGTTCTTCGAGGACCACGCCGTGCACGAGGAGTTCCCCGGGGTCGTCCTGGATCGCGCCGAGGGCAAGCGGATCGCCGGCACGCTGGCCGACGGGAAGGCCGTGATCCTGCAGAACCACGGACTGCTGACCGTCGGACGGTCGGTCGGCGAGGCCGCCTGGTGGTTCGTCCTGATGGACAAGTGCTGCCAGATCCAGCTGCTGGCGGAGGCGGCGGGCGGCGCGAAGCCGGTGAGCCTCGAGAGCGCACGGGGAGTGGCCGAGTTGATGGGAACCCCGGCCATGGGACGGTTCAACTTCCGGCCGATGTACGCCGAGATCGTTGCCGCCGCCCCCGATCTCTTGGCGTGAACCGGTGGTCGCACTGCTGAGCCACCTGGTTCGCGGGTCCGGCGCGGACGAGGCGATCGCGGATCAGCGTCGTACGTTGACATGGGCCGAGCTCGATGCGCGGGTCAACCGCTGGGTACGGGCCCTTCGCGCGGCCGGTCTCCGGCCCGCGGACCGTGTCGCTGTCGTCAGCGGCAACCGGATCGAGTGCCTGGAGATCTTGCTTGCCTGCCTGCACAGCGGCCTGGTCCTGGTGCCGGTGAACTGCCGGCTCGCCGCGACCGAGATCGCCCACATCGTGTCGGACGCCGGCTGCGAGGTTGTCGTGTCGGACCCGGAACGCCGGGAGGTGACGGCCGAGGCAGTGACTGGCCGCGGAGTCCGTCACTTGTGCATCGAACAGGATCTCCGCGACGCGGACGCGGGGGAGCCTGACGCACAGAGCTGCGGCGGCCTGATGCTGTACACGTCGGGGACCACGGGCAGGCCCCGCGGTGTGATCAGCCACCTGTTCATGCCCGGGGCTCCGATCGACAGCGTCCGCGCGACGCTCCGGGGAGCGCGGCACGTGGTGGGGATCCCCAGCGGACGCCGTGGCCTGCTCGTCTGCCCGTGGTACCACTCGGCCCCTTTGTACTTCGCGCTCATGTCCCTGCTCCTCGGCAACCGGACGCGTGTGGTGGATCGGTTCGAGCCCGGCGAGTTCCTGGACGTCGTCGGCGCGGAGTCGATCGATCACTGCCATCTGGTTCCGACCCAATTGGTCCGCCTGTTGCGGTACCGCGCGTCGACCGGCCGGGCCGGTGACACCGGCAGCCTCGAGACGGTGTGGCACGGCGGCGGCGCCTGTGATGTCGAGACGAAGACGGCGATGCTGGCCTGGTGGGGGCCGGTGCTCGTTGAGTACTACGGAGCCACCGAAGGCGGCATCGTGGCGATGATCGACGCGCAGCAGTGGGAACGGCATCCGGGCAGCGTCGGCCGGCCGTTGCCGCGGACCACCGTCACGATCGTCGACTCCGACGGGAGGGCACTTCCTCCAGGCACGCGGGGCCGGGTCTTCGTCGAGCGGGCCACGCGCGCCGGCTTCGAGTACCACAACGATCCCTCCAAGACGCGGGCCGCGCATCTGCGTCCCGGCGTCTACACCTTCGGCGAACTGGGGCACCTGGACGACGAGGGGTACCTGTACCTGGACGGCCGGGACGACGACACGATCGTGTCCGGCGGGGTCAACATCTATCCGGCCGAAGTCGTCGCGGCACTGCTGAGGCACCCGGCGGTCGTCGACGTTGCGGTGTTCGCCCGGCCCGACGCGGAGTTCGGCCAGGTCGCGGCGGCCCTGGTGATGACCGAGGAGCCTGACCACGAGCGCTTGCCCGCCGTACTGCGGGAGCACTGCACGGGACTGATCGCCGGCTTCAAGGTGCCGCGGATGTGGTGGTTCACACGTGAGTTACCGCGGGACGAGACCGGAAAACTCCGACACGCGACGATCCGCGAGTTTACCCGCGCACACGCCGGGCGCGGGAGACTGGCGTGATGAACACTTCGGATCACGCGCAGGAAGTGCTGAAGGCGGTCGAGGGCGTGCGGGACGGGGTCCTGACCGCGAACCGGGCGGCCGTCGACCGCACCGGCACGATCCCCGCCGAGAACTTCGAGGCGCTGGCCGCGCTCGGCCTGTACGGCGTCGGCATGGACGCCGAGGACGGCGGCGATCCGGACGTCGACTACCCGACGCTCCTCGGGGTCATCGAGCGGCTGGCCTCGGGATGCCTGGCGACCACGCTGGTCTGGCTGCAGCACCTGGCGATGACCCGCGTCGCCGTGGGACACCAAGGGCCGGGCGCCGTGGCCTCCTGGCGGGCGGACGTCGCCTCCGGGAGATTCCGCGGCGGCATCGCCTTCGCCGGACAGTTGCCCGGCCCCCCGATGCTCCGGGTCGAGCGCGACGGCGACGAGTACGTCGTGACCGGCACCTCGCCCTGGGTCTCCGGCTGGACGCTCGTCGACGGTCTCGTCGTTGCCGCCCGGGATGCCGACGACAACGTCGTACGCCTGCTGACCGCGGCCGAGCCGAGCGCGTCGCTGTCGGCCGCGGACACCGACCTCTGGGTGCTGCAGGCAACGAAGACCGTCGAGCTGCGGTTCGACGGGCACCGGATTCCGGCGGCGGACATGCTGGACGCCACGCCGCTCGGCGAGATCCTCGCCGGGGACGCGGGATCCTTGCGGATCAACGGATCGCTGGCGCTGGGCCTGGCCGATCGCTGCGGGCGGATGCTCGGCGTCGCCGGTGACGACGACGAGCTCGACGCGGTACGCCGGCGGCTGGACGAATCCGGCCCGGAGGACCTCGCGGCCGCCAGGGCGGCGGCGTCGAACTTCGCGGCCGCCCGAGCAGGTGCCGCCGTCGCGGCGAACGGCGGGCGTGCCCTGCAACAGTCGGATCCGGCAGGCCTGGCTCTGCGGGAGGCCGCGTTCGTTCTCGTCTTCGGCCAGCGCCGCACGATCCGCGAGCCCATGGTCGACGGCTGGCTCAGCTGGAGCCGTACGACGGCCGCGGCGGACTGAGAGGTCCCGTTCAACCGCTCGGAACCGGCAGTTGTACGGCGCCTGCGGTCAGCCGCCGCGCTTCCCTTGCCGACGGCCGACACGCAGGATGAACGGACCAGTCCTCGCCAGGCAAGGAGGTCCGATGACGCCGTCCGACCGGACCGCTTCGCTGACTGTTCCGGCGTCCATCGCGGCCGAGTTCCGGTGGAGCTACGACGTCGCCAACCGCCGTCTCGCCGGTCTGTACGAGCGCAGCAAGGACGGGCAGTGGAGCGCGCAGACCGATATCGACTGGTCGATCGACGTTCCGTACGGCGACCGGCTGCCGTTCGACGCCCGGTTCGTCTCGCTCAACGAAGCCGGCGGTCCACTCGCGGCTCTGGGCCCTGATGCGGCCGACCGCTTCCGCTGGGAGTTCCAGAACTGGATGGTGAGCCAGTTCCTGCACGGGGAACAGGGCGCGATGGTCGCGGCCGGCCGGCTCGTCGAGGTCGTCCCGGGGATCGAGGCCAAGTCGGTGGCCGCCACCCAGGCCGTCGACGAGGCGCGGCACGTCGAGGTGTTCGCGCGGTACGCGTCGGTCAAGATGCCGCACTTCTACGCCATCTCCGCGCCGCTGGAATCCCTGCTGGGAGACACGCTGCGGGACGGCCGCTGGGACATCACCCAGCTCGGGATGCACATCATGATCGAGGCGCTCGCGATGGCGGCCTTCCGCCTCGGGCAGCAGAGCTTCCACGATCCGCTGCTGCGCGACATCTGCCGCAAGGTGGCGCGCGACGAGGCCCGGCATGTCGCGTTCGGCATCCTCGCCCTGGAACCGGCGTACCTGGAGATGTCCGCGGCAGAACTGGCCGACCGGGAGGACTTCGTGCTCGAGTCCGCCGCCCTGATGGCGCGGCGGTTCCAGCTGGTCGAGATCTGGGAGCACCTGGGCATCGACCCGCAGTCCGGCGTCGCGTACGCGCGAACTGATCCGGTGATGGCCCGCTACCGCCAAGCGGTGTTCGCGAAGGTCGTGACGTCGCTGCGGGACGTCGGGCTGCTCACGCCGCGGGTGCGGGACGGACTGCGCGGCCTCGGCTTGCTGGGCCCTGCGACCGACAGTCCCGGTGACCGCGCGGCCGATGGACGGGAACGGTGACGCGGATGCCTGCGACCCTGGTGCGAGTGACCGACCTGCTGCCGCAGATCGCAGCCCGGGCGGACGATGTCGAGAACGAACGTCACGTTTCCGCGGAGATTCTCGACGACCTCCGCCGGACCGGAGCATTGCGGATGCTGTCGCCGGGCCGGCACGGCGGTGGCGACGAACCCCTTCCCACGGTGCTGCAGGTGGTCGAGTCGGTGTCCACCGCGGATGCGTCCGTCGGCTGGACCGTCGCCCAGCACGCACAGGCGCAGCTGATCCTGCGGCACTTCCCGGCCGCCACGGTCGACCGGGTGTTCAGCGGGTCTCCGGACCTTCTCGCGGCGGGTGCCGTCGCTCCGAAGGGCCGCGCCACGCGGATCGCCGACGGCTGGCAGATCAACGGGCAATGGCCGTTCGTCTCCGGAGCGCCGCAAGCGACGTGGTTCTTCGTGCAGTGCCTGGAGGTCAAGGACGGTTCCCCGGTCCTCGACCCGGACGATCTGCCGGTCCTCCGGCTCGCGCTGCTCGCCGCGGAGCAGCTCGAGATCGTCGACACGTGGAGCACGATGGGATTGCGCGGGACGGCCAGCCACGACGTACGGGTCAACCGTGCGGAGTGCGATGACGCGTACACCTGCCACTTCGCGTCCACGCCGCCGGGCGACGAGCCGATCCTGCGGATCCCCGCGCGCGATCTCGGCGGGCTCTTCGTCGCGGCGGTTGCCGTCGGCAACGCCGCGGCGGCGCTGGACGACACGATCGCGCTGGCACTCGCGGGCAAGCGTCCGGCGTTCAGCCCGCACCCGCTGGGCAAGTCGCCGGGGTTCGTGCAACGGCTCGGCGCAGCGGAGGTCCGGCTGCGATCCGCGCGGGCTCTGCTGTCCGAACAGGCCTCGTGCGTGTGGGAGTCGGCGTTGGCCGGCGTACCGCTGGGTCTGCGCGACCGGGCAGCGCTGCGGTCGGCGGGACCGCACGTGGTCGAGTCGGCGACCGCCGTACTGGACGCCGCGTACGCGCTGGGCGGCGGCACGTCCTTGTACGACCGCTCGCCGCTGCAACGGCGGCTGCGGGACGGTCACACGATCACCCAGCACTTCGCGGCCGGGCCCGACGTCTTCGGTGCCCTGGGGGCTGTTCTCGTCGGCGCGGACCCAGGGACTGCGTTGCGGTGAAGGTCAGCTTCGACTCGGGTGACCCGGAGTTCGTGGCGGATCCGTATCAGACCTACGCCCGGCTGCGGGCCGCCGGCCGTGTCCTGCCCGGCGGGCCCGGGCAATGGATCTTCACGCGGTACGACGACGTGCAGCGGCTGCTGCGGGACGGCCGGCTCGGCAGCGAGTTCCCGGCGGCGGCTCACCGGGTCAAACTCGGCGACGGCCCGGCCGGGGACTTCTTCGGCCGGATCCTGATCGACCGGGATCCTCCCGATCACACCCGGCTGCGGCAGGGCATGCGGCACGCGTTCTCGCCGGGGTCGGTGGCCGGACTTCGCGCGCAGGTGGCCGCGACGGTGGACGAACTGCTGGCGCCACTGCTCGACGACTCCGGCTTCGACCTCGTCGCCGGCCTGGCCACGCCGCTGCCGGTGCTGGTGATCTGCTCGTTGCTGGGCGTTCCTGCCGAGGATGTCGAGCTGGTGCGGCCGCGGATGGTCGATCTGGCGACGGCGTTCGGCGAACTGACGCTCACGGATGAGCAGCGCCGGGCGACCGATCGCGCGGTGGTGTGGCTGCGCGAGTATGTCGGTGCGCGGCTCGGGCAAGGTACGGCCGGTGACCTGTTGTCGCGGATGCTGGCGGCTGAAGCCGACGGCTTCAGCCGCCAGGACACCGTGGACAACGCGATCTTCTTGTTCTTCGCCGGGTTCGAGACGACGACCAGCCTGATCGCGAACGGGACCGTCGCGCTGCTGACGCAACCCGACCAGTTCGAGCGCCTCCGCCGCGATCCGTCGCTGATCCCGACTGCGGTCGAGGAGCTGCTCCGGTTCGACTCGCCGGTGCAGATGTCGATGCGACTCGTCCGGGAGCCTTTCGTCGCGGACGGCACGAAGATCCGGCCGGGGAGAGTCGCGGTCCTGCTGCTCGGCTCGGCGAACCGCGACGAGCAGGTCTTTCCCGACCCGGACCAGCTGGACGTCGGACGGCACCCCAATCCGCACGTCGCCTTCGGCGGCGGCCATCACTACTGCCTCGGCGCACCGCTGGCACGCCTGGAGGCAAGCCTGGTGCTGGACCGGCTGATCCACAGGTTCAGCCGTATCGAACTGACCGGCCCGCCAATCCGGCGCCCACACCCAAGCATCCGATCCTTCCGCTCCGTCCCACTCACCGCGAAGCCGGCCTGACCGAGGCTCCGACCGGGCTTGGTTGCGTTGGCCGGTGGGGCTGATGCGGGCATATTCGAGCAATGGCCGACACCCGGACCGGCTTGCCGCCGAGGTTCGACACCGCGGATCCTGACCTTCTGCACGACGTGTACTCGCAGTACGTCGGGCTGCGGGAGTACGGACCGCTGTGCCGCTTCGTGCCGGGGGCGTGGGGAGTCACCCGGCACGCCGAGGTGTCGCGACTGCTGCGGCGTCCGGAGCTGGTGAAGTTCTTCCTGCCGCAGGCCTTCTTCCAGGACGCGGTCGGGTCCGGACCGGTGGCCGACTTCTTCCAGCAGATGGACATCGGCCGGAGTGATCCGGGTGTGCGCGAGACGCTCGCCCACGAATTCAGTGCGGCGTCGAGTCGTCGGCGGATCGAGGAGATCCAGGCGGCCGCCGCCGCGGCACTCGAACCCGTCCTCGAAGCCGGCAGCGCCGAAGTGGTTACCGAGCTGGCACGCCCACTGGTGCTGGACGTGTTCTGCGACGTGCTCGGCCTGCCGTCAGCGGTGCGCAGCGCCGTCGCCGGCTGGGTGTCGAGCCTGGTGAACTTCGGTGACATCAGCCCGACCGCGACCCGATCGGTGGACGAGGCGAACGTCGCAGTCCGGCAGCTGCGCGAGGTGGTGTCCGCCGAGTTGGCGGCCCGGGACCGAAGCCCGCGCGACGACGTACTGTCGCGCCTGGCCGCCGTGGCCACCGGCAACGACGTACGGCGGCGCTGCGCCGACACCGTCCTGGCCCTGCTGTACGCCGGTCTCGAGACCACGGCCAACCTGATCGCGACCGGCATCGCCGCGCTCGCGGACTTCCCCGACCAGTACGCCGTCCTCCGGGCGGCGCCGCACGACGCGCACCTCGCCGTCGAGGAGTTCCTGCGCTACGACCCGCCGATCCAGGTGACGCTGCGCTCGGTCCAGGCGCCGATCGAGATCGGCGGCCAGGTGATCCGGGCGGGGCGGACGCTCGCGCTGATGCTCGGCTGCGCGAACCGTGACGAACGAGTCTTCGCCGAGCCCGCGCGGCTGGATGTGCGCCGGCGCCCCAATCCGCACGTCAGTTTCGGCGGCGGCAGCTTCTACTGCTTCGGCGCCGCGCACGCCCGGTCGAACGCGACCGCGGTCTTCGCGGAGCTCGCCCGGCGATGTGCGTCGATCGGGCCGGCGGGGGAGCCCGAGCGGACCGCACAGTTCAACTTCCGTTCCTATACGCGGCTGCCCGTGAGCCTGCGGCCGGCCTGAGCCGATTCAACGACCGACTGGAGTGGGGCATGATCGAACAGATCGGCGACCTGGTGCTCGATCTGGAGCGGATGCGTGCCGATGTCGCGGACTGTCTGCGGGAGCCCGCGTCCGCCGTCGCCGACGACGCGGACCTGCTGGGGCTCGGACTCGACTCGATCAGCGTGATGGTGCTGGCGGGGCAGTGGCACCAGGCCGGTGCCCGGGTGACGTTCGCCGAGCTGATCGAGAAGCGCACGCTCCGGGAGTGGTGGGAGCTCGTGTCGTCGCGGCTCTCCCAGGACGAGGCGGTGCTGGTTGCCGCCGGCAAGGAAGAGGAGCCGTTCGAGCTGGCCGACATGCAGCACGCCTACTGGGTCGGTCGCGCGGACGGTCAGCCGCTCGGTGGCGTCGGAGCCCACTTCTATGCCGAGCTCGACGGTGCGGACGTGGACCCGGAGCGGCTGGAACGTGCCGTCCGCGCACTCACCGCACGACACGGAATGCTGCGCTGCGTCTTCCGGCCGGACGGTCGCCAGGAGATCCGCCCGGAGAGCGCCTGGCCCGGTGTGTCCGTGCACGATCTTCGCGGTGTCGCTGCCGAAGCAGCCGAGGGCGCACTGGCCGAGCTGCGCGACGCCCTGTCGCACCGGCGTCTCGCCGTCGAGCGTGGCGAGGTCTTCGATGTGCAACTCTCGCTCTTGCCGACCGGGGCGACCCGGGTCCACGTCCAGATCGAGATGCTCGTCGCGGACGCCCAC
>Ga0247821_10002001_pt1 | contig 11223 bp, 11 predicted proteins | sample 13C_Glycerol_Day_FD_192481 | JGI IMG/M metagenome (GOLD analysis project Ga0247821, IMG submission 192481) | Soil microbial communities from agricultural site in Penn Yan, New York, United States - 13C_Glycerol_Day14 | ecosystem: Environmental > Terrestrial > Soil > Agricultural land | place... | reverse complement strand
TGAGGTGGCCGGCATGCCGATCCAGGGCTTGCCGGCCACCTCACCGAAGGCCAGCGGCTTGCCCGGTTGTATCGCCAGGCGCCACACGTCCAGACTGCCCAAGGTCTCGATGGCATGCTTGAGGTGGTCTTCCTCGCCGACCGAGACACCACCGGAGCTGAGCATCAGATCGCACTCGGAGGCCGCCAGGCTCAAGGCATGGCAACTGGCCGACAGGTCGTCGGCCATCACCCCGTAGTCATGCACCTCAACGCCCCAGCCTTGCAACAAGGCCGACAGGCAATAGCGATTGCTGTTGTAGATCTGCCCCGGTGCCAGCGGCTGGCCGGGTTCGCGCAGCTCGTCACCGCTGCTGAGCAGGCACACCCGCAAGGGTCGATAGACCTCGACCCAGCAGACCCCGGCCGCAGCCAGCAAACCCAGTTCCTGGGCACGCAGGCGCTTACCGGCCTGGAGCAACAGATGACCCTGGCGCACTTCCTCGCCGGCCTTGCGCACATGATCGCCAAGGCTGGCTGACGGCAACCACACCTGATCGCCCTCGACCCGGCAGAGCTCCTGGGGCACTACGGTATCGGCGCCAGGTGGCAGCGGCGCGCCGGTGAAAATGCGTACCGCTTGCCCGGCCAGTAGCGGCGTGGTGGCTGCCTGCCCGGCGGCGATTCGTCCGGCCAAGCTCAGGCAACCGCCGGCGGCGGGAAGATCAGCGATTCGGAAGGCGAAGCCGTCCATGGCGCTGTTGTCCCAGCCTGGCAGGTCGAGGGGCGAATGAATGTCCAGCGCCAGGACCCGTCCCAGGGCTTTTTCCAGCAGCACGGTTTGCGCTGCCGGCGGTGGTGGAGCCTGCTCGAGCAAATGTTTGATCGCCTGGTCGACCGGCATCAACTGGCCGCTGTCGCATACCGGGCGGCTCATGGGCGCCCCCCACAGGCCTCGATTGCCTGCTCGGCCTGGACCTTGAGATGCGGGGCGAAATTGCACGGGCCGGTACGGCTGTCGAGTTGCCCGAGGAGGATCTGGTTCCAGGCTGTGCGACAGGCGCCGGGCGAACCGGGGACGCAGCACACCAGCACGCCATTGCTCATCCCGGCCAAGGCCCGCGACTGCAGACTGGACATGCCGATTTCCGCCAGCGACACCTGACGGAACAACTCGCCAAAGCCCTCCACATGCTTGTCCAGCAGCGGCAGAACCGCTTGTGGCGTGTTGTCGCGCACGGTGAAACCGGTGCCGCCGGTGGTCAACACCACCTGCACCTTGGGATCGGCGATCCAGCGCGAGAGCGTCGCGCGGATCTGGTAGATGTCGTCTTTGACCAGATCACGGTCGATCAGTTGGTGCCCGGCGGCCTGGAGCAAGTCGCAGAGGGTCTGTCCCGAGGTGTCGTTGTCAAAGCTGCGTGTGTCGCTGATGGTCAGTACCGCAATGTTCAGCGGCTCAAAGGTGCGTTGCGCCAGATGGGCCATGTCCGGACCCTCCCATGATGTGAATGCGCCCAAGCCTGAACCGAAACAGCAGGCGAACCTATTCCTCCAAGGAGGTACCTCGACCGGGAGCGCCGTTCAGGGCGCCAGGCGGCTGCGGGTCCACACGCCATCTTGCAACCGGTAATCGAGGCGGTCATGCAGACGGTCGGCGCGGCCCTGCCAGAACTCCATGCGCTCCGGTTGCAGGCAGTAACCGCCCCAGTGCTGCGGACGCTGCAGCGGCTGATCGACAAAGCGGCGGATGGTCTGCGCCAGCAATGCTTCCAGTGCTGCCCGGTCGGCAAGCACCTGACTTTGCGGTGATGCCCAGGCACCCAGGCGGCTGGCCAATGGACGGGAATCGAAGTATTCATCGCTGAGCTGCGGGTCGAGGCGCTGCACCTGGCCTTCGATGCGTACCTGGCGTTCGAGCCCCGGCCAGAAAAAGGTCATCGCCGCCCACGGGTTGGCGTCCAGTTCCTGCCCTTTGGCACTCTGGTAGTTACCGAAAAAGGTAAAGCCCGCCTCGCTGACGCCCTTTAGCAACAAGACGCGTCCGTGCGGGCGCCCCTGACTGTCGACCGTGGCCAGGTGCATGCTGTTGGCCTCCACCGGCGCGCATTCGGTTTCCCGCGCCTGTTGCAGCCACTGCGCGAACATCAGCAGCGGATCGTGCCCGGCGGCCTCTTCCTGCAGGCCACCAAAGGTGTAGTTGCGGCGCATCTGAGCCAGGGACAGGGGCATGACAGTGATCTCCGGTGGTGGGAGTGCGCAGTCTGTTGGCTCGCCCTCCTCGTCACCTTGACCGCCATCAACGTCTGGCGCGCTTACTTCAGATGCAAGCGCTTGGCCAGCTTGTGCAGGTTGCTCGGGTCGACCTGCAGCAGGCGTGCGGCGCTCGCCCAGTTGTCCGCACACAACTCCAGCGCGCGGACGATGGTCTGGCGCTGACAGGCGTCGACCGCCTCGCTCAACGACGCATGCGGCAACGCCGCTTCGGCAACCTGTGCAGCGTGTTCGGCACTGGGCGCGGCCAGCTCGGCGCTGTCCAGATCAAGCAACTCAGGCTCCAGGGTGATGATCAGGCTACGATTGCCACCGCGACTGAGCTGCTTGAGCGCGGCGCGGCTGATCACATGCTCCAGTTCGCGCACGTTGCCCGGCCAGTGGTACGCCAGCAACGCCCGCTCGGCCGCTGCCGACAGACGCAAGCCGCGCAACCCCAGGCGGGTGCGGTTGAGTTCGAGAAACTGCCCGGCGAGGATCAGCACGTCATTACCGCGCTCGCGCAGCGGTGGAATCGGCACCGGATAGACCGACAGGCGATGGTACAGGTCGGCACGGAACAGGCCCTCGCGAATGCTGTCGGGCAAATGCCGGTTGGTCGCGGCGATGATGCGTACATTCACGTGCAGCGGCTTGTCAGCCCCCAGGCGCTGGATCTCGCCATTCTGCAGGGTACGCAGTAGTTTGGCCTGTACGCTCAATGGCAACTCGCCGACTTCATCAAGAAACAGCGTGCCGCCGTTGGCCGCATCGAAACGCCCGGCACGGTCGCTGTTGGCCCCGGAAAAGGCGCCTTTGACATGGCCGAACAGCTCGCTCTCGGCCAGCGATTCCGGCAAGGCGGCGCAGTTCACCTGGATCAACGGTTTGTGACTGCGCCGCGAAATCCGGTGCAAACGCCGGGCGAACAATTCCTTGCCCACCCCGGTCTCGCCCAGCAACAACACCGGCAGTTCCGAGTCGGCCAGCACATCCAGCTCGTTGAGCAATTGATGCATTACCTGGCTCTGGCCGAGAATCTCGCCTTCCTGCACCGGCATGCGCAGGTCCACCGGCTCGCTGCGGGACAGGCGCAGGCTGCGGTTTTCCTGTTCCAGCCGGGTAACCCGCACCGCCGCTTCGATCTGCAGGGTGCAGCGTTTCAATTCATCCCTGGCGGCGGCGTCGAAGGTCCCGGCCTGCAGGGCGTCGAGGGTGATCGCGCCCCAGATCTGCCCTTCCACGTACAGGCTCACACCCATGCAGTCATGCACCGCCAATGGCTCACTGAGCGCGGTGTCGAGCAGGCCGTCGTAGGGATCGGGCAAGCGGCTGTCGGGCTCGAACCAGGTGGGCTCGCGCGAGGCCATGATCGCCGCCAGGCGCGGATGCTGGGCAATGACAAAACGCCGCCCGAGGGCTTCATGCACCAGGCCGACCGTGGCCACCGGGCGCAAGCTGTCGTCGTCCAGGCGCAACAAACCAACAGCACCGCAGTTGAAGTACTCGCGCAGGGTTTGCACCAGTCGTTGCAAGCGCACGGCATTGGGCAGTTCGACAACCAGATCGGCGTCGAGGCTTTCTCGTTGCATGGTGGTAATGACCCTCTGTGGTTGTATCTACCCTGACTCATCAGGGTGATATTCACCACCACAAAAAATAAATTCCATGATTTCAGTCAGTTAAAAATGGCACGGGCGATGCACCTGCCAGGGAGACCTTTGCACTAACGATCAAGGAACCCTGATGAGCCAGACACTTCTCGAAAAAAGCCTCGGTCAACTGGCCTGTGACATCCCCGGCGCCACGCGGATTTTCCACAGTTTCAACCTCGACTTTTGCTGTGGCGGGCAGAAAACCCTGCGCGAAGCGGCCTTGGGCAAACAGCTGGATCCGACGCTGATTGCCGAGGCGCTGGGCAAACTGCAAGACAGCGGCGGCGCAACCGACGATTGGCGCGAGGTGGCGCAAGCCGAGCTGATCGCGCACATTCTGGCGCGCTATCACCAGCGTCACCGTCAGCAGTTACCGGAGCTGATCCGCCTGGCGCGGCGTGTGGAGCAGGTGCACGGCGCCCGCAGCAGTTGCCCCAACGGCCTGGCTGACCATTTGCAGGCCATGCAACAGGAGCTTGAAGGCCACATGCTCAAGGAAGAACAAGTACTGTTCCCGCTGTTGCAACAAGGCGTCGGGCAGCATGCCGCCCCACCTATCCGGGTGCTGCGCCTTGAGCATGATCAGCACGGTGAAGCGATGGAAACCCTGCTGGCGTTGACCCACAACATCACCCCACCGGCCGACGCCTGCAATACCTGGCGCGCCCTGTATCGCAGCCTGGCGGAGTTTCGCGATGACCTGATGCAGCACATCCACCTGGAGAACAATGTGCTGTTCATCAAGGCGCTCGCTCCCGTCCATTGAAGCGTTGCGCGCGGGTGGGGTCAGCCGTTGCGGGTAAAGCGATAGGTTGTCACAGCACACAACAGCAACCCCACCAGCGCCAGCGAGCCGCCGACCAGGCCGATATTGGCCAGGCCCATCTGCACACTGACCACGCTGCCGATCAAGGCACCGGCACCGATACCGATGTTGTAGATGCCGGAAAACATCGCCATCGCCACATCGGTTGCGTCAGACGCCAGAATCAGCACCTTGGACTGCAAGGCCAGGCTGAAACACATGATCGAAATACCCCAGAGCATACTCAGGGTACCGAGCATGGCGAAGTCGCCCGACAGCGGCAGTAACAGCAGCAAGCTGGCGGCCAGCATGGCAATCGCGGCGAGCAGGAAACCGCTGGGAAAACGCTCGCTGTAACGGCTGAACAGCACCGAGCCGAACACCCCGGCGCCACCGAACAGCAACAGCAGCAAGGTGGTGCGCTCGCCGCTGATCCGGGCGACATTCAAGGCAAACGGCTCGATGTAGCTGTAAGCGGTGAACTGCGCGGCGATCACCAGCGCGACCAGCACGTACACCGTTACCAGCGCCGGGCGCTTGAACAGTACCGGCACACTGCGCAACGAGCCGGAGTTCTGGCTCGGCAACAACGGCAGCGACTTGACCAGGCAGATCAAGGTCGCCAGCGCCACCCCGGCAATCGCCAGGAAGGTAATGCGCCAGCCCAGCGCCTCACCGACGACCCGGCCCAACGGGATGCCCATGACCATCGCCAGCGTGGTACCGGTCGCCAGCAACCCCAGCGCCTTGGCCTGCTGCCCTGGTGGCGCCACCCGCACCGCCAAAGAGGCGGTAATCGCCCAGAACACCGCATGCGCCAGGGCAATGCCGATGCGGCTGAGCAACAGCATGGCGAAGCTCTGCGCCACCCAGGACAACAAATGGCTGACGATAAACAACACGAACACCACGATCAGCAGCTTGCGCCGCTCGACGTTGCGCGTCAGCAGCATCATCGGCAGCGAGGCCAGGGCCACCACCCAGGCATAGATGGTCAGCATCAGGCCGACCTGAGCGGTGGACATGTCGAAACTTGCGCCAATGTCGCTGAGCAGGGCTACCGGTACAAATTCGGTGGTGTTGAAGATAAACGCCGCAAGGGCCAGGGCGATCACACTGAGCCAGCTGCCGGCTCGCGCATCCACGGGGGTATTCATCGGTGGGGGTGTTACTCCAGATCGTTTGCAGACGCCAGGCACACCATTGCGCCCAGCCTGAAGCACCCACGCCCGTCGGGCCTGAGTGGAAGCGTGTTCGCTGAGGAAGAGTTTATAAGTATGCGGGGTAGCGCTTGCTGGCAAGGATAGTACGTCAGCCCCCGGCCTGTCACAACCGCGCTGCTGTTGGTCTGGCTGACGAGGGCAGTTTTCAGGGGCACTGCTACACTGAATTCGCTGAAAGGAGGAATGAATCATGTCCGATAAAGACATCACCACGCTGTTGACCCTGATCGACCACCGGCAAGCCACCCTGGCCTCGGCCTGCAAGGAAATCGCCGACTGGATCGACCGTCAGGGCGACGTACCGGCCGCTGGCAGAATCCGCGCCAGCCTCAAGGCAGTCGAAGCCGATGGCGCCCTGGTGAAGAAAACCCTGACCTCGCTGAAGGTCGACCGCCCGCTGCCGCGCTTTCGTTGATTAGCGACAGCAGGCGCGCGTGCCGACTCTGAACGCCCGGGTTCGACTCCACCAGGCACACGCCTGGGCCTTCGACTTCCCGTGCGTCGTGGCGCGCCGATGAATATCCTCTACGACGAACGCCTCGACGGCCCCTTGCCGCGCGTCGACAAGCCGGCACTGCTGCAAGCACTGCGCACGCAAATACCCGACCTGGACATCCTCTGCGACGAGGAAGATCTCAAGCCCTACGAGTGCGACGGGCTTTCGGCGTACCGCACCACGCCGCTGCTGGTGGTGCTGCCGCAGCGTATCGAGCAGGTCCAGGCCCTCCTCGCCCTCTGTCATCAACGTCAGGTACCGGTCGTTGCTCGGGGTGCCGGCACCGGACTTTCGGGCGGCGCCTTACCGCTGGCCCAGGGTGTGCTGCTGGTGATGGCGCGCTTCAACAAGATTCTCGAGATCGACCCCGCGGCACGCACCGCCCGCGTACAACCCGGCGTGCGCAACCTGGCGATCTCCCAGGCCGCCGCCCCCTATGACCTGTACTACGCCCCCGATCCTTCGTCGCAGATTGCCTGCTCAATCGGCGGTAATGTTGCGGAAAACGCCGGCGGCGTGCATTGCCTCAAATACGGCCTGACCGTGCACAACCTGCTGAAACTCGAAGTGCTCACCGTCGACGGCCAGTGCCTGACCCTAGGCGCCGACAGCCTCGACGCCCCGGGCTTCGACCTGCTGGCGCTGTTCACCGGCTCGGAGGGCATGCTCGGGGTGATCACCGAAGTCACCGTCAAGCTGCTACCGCGCCCGCAGGTGGCCAAGGTCCTGCTCGCCAGCTTCGACTCGGTGGAAAAAGCCGGCGCGGCGGTGGCCGCGATTATCGCTGCCGGGATCATTCCCGGTGGTTTGGAGATGATGGACAACCTGGCCATCCGCGCCGCTGAAGACTTTATCCATGCTGGCTACCCGGTCGAGGCCGAGGCCATCCTGCTGTGCGAACTCGATGGCGTCGAAGCCGATGTCCGCGACGACTGCGAGCGTGTTCGCATGTTGCTGCAGCATGCGGGTGCCACCGAGGTGCGCCAGGCCCGGGACGAGGCCGAGCGTGTCAGGTTCTGGGCTGGACGCAAGAATGCTTTTCCCGCCGTGGGCCGTATTTCGGCCGACTACTACTGCATGGACGGCACCATTCCACGCCGCGAATTGCCCCATGTGCTGCAGGCCATCGCTGCACTTTCGCGCAAGTACGACCTGCGGGTCGCCAACGTCTTTCATGCCGGTGACGGCAACATGCATCCGTTGATCCTCTTCGACGCCAACCAGCCCGGTGAACTGGAGCGGGCCGAAGCCTTGGGTGGCGAAATCCTCGAACTGTGCGTGAAGGTCGGTGGCAGCATCACCGGCGAGCATGGCGTGGGCCGAGAGAAGATCAACCAGATGTGCGCGCAGTTCAACAGTGACGAACTGACCCTGTTCCATGCCGTCAAGGCCGCTTTCGATCCCAAGGGCTTGCTCAACCCTGGCAAGAACATCCCGACCCTGCACCGCTGCGCCGAGTTTGGCGCCCTGCATGTGCACGGCGGTGCCTTGCCGTTCCCTGAGCTGGAGCGTTTCTGATGACGACGCTGAACCAGGACAGCAGCGCGCTGTTGCTCGAACAGGTCAACCAGGCCCGGGCCCAGGGCACGCCGCTGCAGATTCGCGGGGGCGCCAGCAAGGCCTGGCTCGGCCGTGCGCTGCAAGGGCAAGTAATCGATACCCGCAGCCATTGCGGCATCGTCAACTATGACCCCACCGAACTGGTGATCACCGCCCGTGCCGGCACACCGCTCAGCGAGATATCCGCTGTGCTGCAGGCCAACCAGCAGATGCTGCCTTGCGAGCCGCCGCACAGCGACGACGGCGCAACCCTCGGTGGCATGGTCGCTGCCGGACTGTCCGGACCGCGCCGGCCCTGGGCCGGTTCGGTGCGCGACTATGTCCTCGGTACCCGGGTCATTACAGGTCTTGGCCAACACCTGCGCTTTGGCGGCGAGGTGATGAAGAACGTTGCCGGTTACGATCTGTCGCGCTTGATGGCCGGGAGTTTTGGTTGCCTGGGATTGATCAGCGAAGTGTCGCTCAAGGTGCTACCCATGCCACGTTGCGAGGCCCATATCGCCCTGCAGCTGGATGCCCGGCAGGCCTTGTTGAAACTGGCGCAATGGGGCCAGCAACCGCTGCCGATCAGCGCCGCCTGTCATGACGGCGAGGTGTTGCGCCTGCGCCTGGAAGGTGGCGAAGGTTCGGTACGGGCAGCCCATGAGCGCCTGGGGGGCGAAAGGTTCGAGGGCAGTTGGTGGCAAGACCTGAACCAACGACGCCTGGATTTTTTCCGCGACCCGCAGCCACTCTGGCGCCTTTCCCTGCCCAACAACACTGCGACGATAGAGCTGCCCGGCACTCAGTTGCTCGACTGGGCGGGTGCGCAACGCTGGCTGAAATCCGACGTTGCCCCCGAGCAACTGCGTACGCTTGTCAGCCGTCTGGGTGGGCATGCCACCTGCTACACGCAGGGACACACCGACAGCCCTTTCCAGCCCCTGTCCAGCGGGCTGCTGCATTACCACCAGCAGCTCAAGCAGCGCCTTGATCCACAGAGGATCTTCAACCCCGGACGGATGTACGCGGAGGTCTGAGCCATGCAAACCACCCTGAGCGAGGCCGCCAAACGCCTGGCCCGTGCCGAGGAAGCCGAGAGCATCCTGCGCACCTGCGTGCACTGTGGGTTCTGCAATGCCACCTGTCCGACCTATCAACTGCTCGGCGACGAACTCGATGGCCCACGTGGGCGCATCTACCTGATCAAGCAAGTGCTGGAAGGCCACCCGGCCACGGCCAAGACCCAGTTGCACCTGGACCGCTGCCTGTCCTGCCGCAACTGCGAGACCACCTGCCCGTCAGGCGTTGATTACCACAACCTGCTGGACATCGGCCGTGCCGTGGTTGATCAGGCCGTGCCCCGCCCGCCTCTGCAGCGTGCGCTGCGCAGCGGCCTGCGGCAACTGGCGGCGCGGCCGGCAACCTTCAGCCACCTGGTGCAGCTGGGGCGCAGCGTTGACGCGGTATTGCCCGCAGCGCTCAAGGCCAAGCTGCCGCGCAGCGCTCCCGGCGCCAGCCCGCGCCCGCCTGTGCGTCACGCTCGACGCGTGCTGCTGCTCGAAGGCTGCGTACAACCGGGCTTGTCGCCCAATACCAATGCCGCCGCAGCGCGCGTTCTGGACCACCTCGGCATCAGTGTTGTTCCTGCTCCCGAGGCCGGCTGCTGCGGCGCCGTCGACTATCACCTGGACGCCCAGCAGCCAGGCCTCGAACGTGCCCGACGGCTGATCGATGCCTGGTGGCCCGCCATCGAGTCGGGGGCCGAAGCCATCGTGCAGACCGCCAGCGGTTGCGGCGCGTTCATCAAGGATTACGGCAAACTGCTGCACCACGACCCCGATTACGCTCTCAAAGCCCGGCGTGTCAGCGAACTGGCCAGGGACCTGGTGCAAGTGATCGATGCCGAGCCCGTAGAGCGCCTGGTTTGTCATAGTGACCAGCTGCTGGCATTCCATTGCCCGTGCACCCTGCAGCACGCGCTGAAGCTTGGCGGCGCCGTGGAATCCGTACTCAACCGCCTGGGCTTCACCCTCAGCGCTGTCGCCGATGGCCACCTGTGCTGCGGCTCTGCCGGCACTTATTCACTGACCCAACCGGCCTTGGCCCGCCAGCTGCGCGACAACCGCCTCGATGCCCTGGAGCGCGGCCATCCCGACCTGATCGTCAGCGCCAACATCGGCTGCCAGGCGCACCTTGATGGCGCCGGGCGCACGCCCGTGCGGCACTGGATCGAAGTGGTCGACGAGGCACTCGCGAAGTCGCCATCTCTGACATAAGCTCAATCAGGCTTCATGGCTGTGCTGCCGCGTGTTTCCCAATCACGAGGACTCGTCATGCGTAACCTTCTGCTTGTTGCACTGCTCGTCGCCAGCCCGCTGGCGCTGGCCAAAACCGAATGTTCCAAGGCCGACAAGGTCCAGTGGCAGGACCCGGACAACTTCCAGCAGGACTTGAAGAAACAGGGCTACGAGATCAAGAAGTTCAAGATCACCGACGGCAACTGCTATGAGATCTATGGCTGGGACAAGGACAAACGCAAAGTCGAAATCTATTTTGATCCCGTCACCGGCAAGAAGGTGAAAGAAGAGGTCGAGGACTGAGGTGAGCAACAACACCCTGCGTCTCTGGGACCCCTTGGTGCGCTTCTGTCACTGGTCGCTGGTGGTGGCATTCGTCGGTGGTTATTTCTTCACCGAAGAAGGCGACGGCTGGCACCGCTGGCTGGGCTACTACGCGGTGGCGATTGTGCTGGTCCGCACCGCCTGGGGTTTTGTCGGCACGCCCGCGGCGCGCTGGCAAGACTTCTGGCCAACCCCGGCACGCCTGAAGTGGCACTTGCATGCCCTGTTTAGCGGTAAGGACTACCACCGCCTCGGCCACTCCCCGCTCGGTGCCCTGGTCATGGTGCTGATGCTGGCGCTGATGTTCGGCCTGGGTGTGAGCGGGTTTCTGCTGGAAGAAGTGGACTACTTCTGGGGTGAAGAGCTGCCGCGGGACATTCATGAATACATGGCCAACACCTTGCTGGCGCTGGTCTGTATCCATATCGCCGCGGCACTGTTCGAAAGCCTGCGCCTTAGGGAAAACCTGCCGATGTCGATGATCACCGGCAGGCGGCGCAAACCCTGACCACCCTATTACGGCTAAGTAGCGGTACCTGTGGGAGCAACTGTCTTTGAGGATTTTTCTAAAAACGATCCTTTCAGACATGGCTTCGCCAGCGGCGCCGCGTAGCGGTGTCGCTGGCGAAGCCCGCGTTTCAGTAAGTTGC
>Ga0247821_10001999_pt1 | contig 11232 bp, 6 predicted proteins | sample 13C_Glycerol_Day_FD_192481 | JGI IMG/M metagenome (GOLD analysis project Ga0247821, IMG submission 192481) | Soil microbial communities from agricultural site in Penn Yan, New York, United States - 13C_Glycerol_Day14 | ecosystem: Environmental > Terrestrial > Soil > Agricultural land | place... | reverse complement strand
CGAATAGGCTCGTCCGATGTGGGCACCTCCCCGTTGACCCGACGCGCCGCTGCGGCGTTGGCCACAATCGGCTCGGTCGGAGTCTCGGCCGACGACGACGAGGGCCGTCGGAGCGAGAAGTCGGTCCTGACCCTCACGGCGCTGCTCACCGTCGTGGTCGTGACTCCGTGGACCGCGTTCTACTACGCGATCGGCATCCCCGCGGCCGCCGTCATTCCGACGGCCTACATCCTGGTGTCCCTCGCCGGCCTGGCTCACCTCCGTGCGACGCGAGACGACCGATGGTTCCGGAACTCGCAGGTGGCGATGTTCCTGATCCTGCCGACGCTCGTGCACCTGGCCCTCGGCGGATTCGCGAACAGCAGCGCGGTCATCCTGTTCGCGCTCGTCGCGACCGTCGGCGCGCTCTCGTTCAGCAGCGTCCGACGACCCTGGCTGGTGTTCGCGGCATTCGTGGCGATCGTCGTCGCGATGGTTCCGCTCGAGGGCGTGCTGCGGGCGAATGCGCCGTTCGTCGAGACGTGGATCGTCACCGCGTTCTTCGCGATCAACATCGTCTCGGTCTCGGCGATCATGTTCCTCGCGATGGCGACGTACGTACGGTCGCGGAACCGCTTCGCCGCCGCCCTGGCGGCTGAACGCGATCGCTCCGATCGCATCCTGCGCAATGTGCTGCCGGGGGCGATCGCCGATCGCCTGGTCGCCGGTGAACACCCCATCGCCGACCGGTACGACAGGGCGGGGGTCCTCATCGCGGACATCGTCGACTTCACGCACCTCTCCGAGACGATGTCGGCCGATGAACTCGTGCACGACCTCAACGACCTGCTGGGGGCGTTCGACGCACTGGCCGAGCAGCTCCGCGTGACGAAGGTGAAGACGATCGGGGATGCGTACATGGCGATCACGGGCGGAGTCGACGGCGACGCCGACCTCGGCGCCCTCGCCGACTTCGCGATCGGGATCCGGGCGATCGCCGCGAGCCGCGCGATCGGCGGCCGCACGAGCGTCGCCCTGAGGATCGGGATCGACGTCGGGCCGATCGTCGCGGGCGTGATCGGCGAGTCGCGATTCCTCTGGGACATCTACGGCGAGACGGTCAACACGGCGAGCCGGATGGAATCGTCGGCACGGCCCGGATCGATCCAGGTCACCGATCGCCTCGCCGCGCAGCTCGCCGGCGACTTCGACGTGCGGCCTCGGGGCCTCGTCGAGATCAAGGGCATGGGGGCCGTGCACACCTCGACCCTCGAGGCACGCCGCCCCTGAGCTGCAGCGCCCTGCACGGACCGGCGCCGCGGACGAACGGCTCGGGCTCCTGCCCGGGCCGTTCGTGGTGGACTCAGCGTCCCTTGCGCTCCTGAGCGCGACGCTCCGCGCGGTTCTGCGGCGACGGCTCCGCGGCATCCGACCGCTGGCCGAACGCACCGCGCGCCGGCTCCTGCGCCGGAGCCTGCGGGGCCTGGGCCTGTGCGACGGCACGGCGGGCGCGCTGCGTCGCCGCCTGCTGCACCTGCCCGCGCTCGTTGCGCACCTCGACGCCGCCCGAGTCGCTCGGTGCCGTGTAGCTGAGCTTCTCCTGGGGCGTGCTGGGCCGGCTGAGGCCCTTCGCCTCGATACGAGGACCGGCCACGCCGCCCTGCGGAGCGACCTCGACCTCGAGGTTGAACAGGAAGCCGACCGTCTCCTCGCGGATCGAGCCCATCATCTGCTGGAACATCGCATAGCCCTCGCGCTGGTACTCGACCAGCGGATCGCGCTGCGCCATGGCGCGGAGCCCGATGCCGTCCTTGAGGTAGTCCATCTCGTAGAGGTGGTCTCGCCAGCGTCGGTCGATCACGGACAGCACGACACGGCGTTCGAGCTCGCGCATGGCGGGGCTCCCGAGCTGCTCCTCGCGACGCTGGTAGGCGAGCTTCGCGTCGGACAGGATCTCGCGGCGCACGAAGTCGCGGTTGACCCGGCCCTTCTCTCCGGCCTCGGCCACGACCTCGTCGATCGTGATGCCGATCGGGTAGAGCGTCTTCAGCTCCGCCCAGAGCGCGTCGAAGTCCCATTCGTCGGGGCTGCTCTCGGCCGTGTGCACGTCGAGCACCTCGTCGATGACCGCCTCGAGGAACTGCTGCGTGCGCTCGTGCAGGTCGTCGCCCTCGAGGATGTGACGGCGGTCGCCGTAGATCGCCTCGCGCTGGCGGTTGAGCACGTCGTCGTACTTGAGGACGTTCTTGCGGATCTCGGCATTGCGCGCCTCGACCTGCGACTGCGCGGAGCGGATGGCCCGCGAGACCACCTTCGACTCGATGGCCACGTCGTCGGGCACGCCGCGGGCCATGAGGCTCTCGGCGGCGCCCGCGTTGAACAGGCGCATGAGGTCGTCGGTGAGCGACAGGTAGAAGCGGCTCTCGCCGGGGTCGCCCTGGCGGCCCGAGCGGCCTCGCAGCTGGTTGTCGATGCGACGCGACTCGTGGCGCTCGGTGCCGAGCACGTAGAGGCCGCCCGCTGCGAGCACCTTCTGCGCCTCGACGTCGACCTCGGCCTTCGTCGCCTCGAACACGGCGTCCCACTGCGCCTCGTACTCCTCCGGCGTGTCGACCGGGCTGAGCCCGCTCTCGTGCATGCGCTGCACCGCCATGAACTCGGCGTTGCCGCCGAGCATGATGTCGGTGCCGCGGCCGGCCATGTTCGTGGCGACGGTGACGGCGCCGTGGCGACCCGCCTGGGCGACGATCGCCGCCTCCCGCGCGTGGTTCTTGGCGTTCAGGACCTCGTGGCGCACGCCCTTCTTCGCGAGGAGCCGGGAGAGGTACTCGCTCTTCTCGACGCTCGTCGTTCCGACGAGCACGGGCTGGCCCTTGCCGTGGCGGTCGACGATGTCCTCGACGACCTGGGCGAACTTCGACTCCTCGTTCTTGTAGACGAGGTCGGACTGGTCGAGGCGGATCATCGGCTTGTTCGTGGGGATGGGCACGACGCCGAGCTTGTACGTCGACATGAACTCCGCCGCCTCGGTCTCGGCGGTACCGGTCATGCCCGACAGCTTCGAGTAGAGGCGGAAGTAGTTCTGCAGCGTGACGGTGGCGAGCGTCTGGTTCTCGGCCTTGACCTGCACCGCCTCCTTGGCCTCGATCGCCTGGTGGATGCCCTCGTTGTAGCGGCGGCCCACGAGGATGCGGCCCGTGTGCTCGTCGACGATGAGCACCTCGCCGTTCATCACGACGTAGTCCTTGTCGCGCTTGAACAGCGCGCGCGCCTTGATCGAGTTGTTCAGGAAGGAGATGAGCGGCGTGTTGGCCGACTCGTACAGGTTGTCGATGCCGAGGTAGTCCTCGACCTTCTCGATGCCGGGCTCGAGCACGCCGACGGTGCGCTTCTTCTCGTCGACCTCGTAGTCCTCGCCGGGAACGAGACGCTTCGCGAGGTTGGCGAACTCGGTGAACCAGCGGTTCGCCTCACCGGAGGCGGGACCCGAGATGATGAGCGGCGTACGTGCCTCGTCGATGAGGATCGAGTCGACCTCGTCGACGATGGCGTAGAAGTGGCCGCGCTGCACCATGTCGCTCGCCTGCCAGGCCATGTTGTCGCGCAGGTAGTCGAACCCGAACTCGTTGTTCGTGCCGTACGTGATGTCGGCGGCGTACTGCTCGCGGCGCACGGCAGGCGTCTGGCCGGCCACGATGCATCCGGTCGTCATGCCGAGGGCGCGGAACACGCGGCCCATGAGCTCGGACTGGTAGCTCGCGAGGAAGTCGTTGACGGTGACGATGTGCACGCCGCGGCTCGTGAGCGCGTTGAGGTAGGCCGCCGTCGTCGCGACGAGGGTCTTGCCCTCACCGGTCTTCATCTCGGCGATGTTGCCGAGGTGCAGGGCCGCGCCGCCCATGAGCTGCACGTCGAAGTGCCGGAGGCCGAGGGTGCGGCGGCTCGCCTCGCGCACGGCTGCGAACGCCTCGGGCAGCAGGTCGTCGAGCGACTCGCCGTTGCCGTAGCGCTCGCGGAGCTCGACGGTCTCGTGCTTCAGCTCCTCGTCGCTGAGGGCCATGAAGTCGTCTTCGAGGGCGTTGATGGCCGCCGCGAAGTTCTCGAGTCGCTTGAGCGTGCGGCCCTCCCCGACGCGAAGGACCTTTTCCAGAATGGAAGCCACGGGATGCTCTCCTGTTGTCATTGGGCGCAGTGGGCTCGGGTGGACTCCCGGGCGCGCCCGTCACCGCCTGTGCAGACGGTCATCATAGCCATGCTAGCGGGCAGTGGGCTGGACGCAGGCGCAGGCCGGAGGCGCGCACGCCCCCAGCCTGCCGGCAGCTCAGGCGCTCGCGCGCTGCAGGTCGTCGGAGGGCCCTCCGGCCCCCGCGTCAGCGTTCACGTCGAGACCGATGAGGCCGTAGTCCCAGCCCTTGCGGCGGTACACGACGCTCGGTCGCCCGGTCTCGGAGTCGGTGAAGAGGTAGAAGTCGTGTCCGACGAGCTCCATGTAGTAGAGGGCATCGTCGACGGTCATCGGGGTCGACGGGAAGACCTTGCGCCGGATCACGACGGGGCTGTACGCCTCTTCTTCCGCCTCGACCTCGTCGGTCTCGGTCACGACGGGGATGCTGCCCGTGCGCACCTGCTCGAGGACCTCGACGCCCGCGGCCTGCACGCCCATGTCGGCGAAGCCGACTTCCGTGGCCTCGCGCAGCGACGTGGGCCGGCGCTGGCCGCGGTGGACCTTGCGACGGTCCTTCGCGCGGCGGATGCGCTCGAGGAGTCGCCCGAGCGCGACGTCGAACGCCGCGTACTTGTCGGAGCCGTCTGCTTCCGCCCGAACCACCGGTCCCTTGCCGACGAGGGTGAGTTCGACGCGGTCGAGTCCGGAGACACCGTTCTTCTCGCTGAGCCTGCTCAGCTTGACGTCGAGGGCGATGGCTCGTTCGGAGAGATGGGACACCTTCTCGGACTTCTCGTCCGCGTAGGCCCGGAATCGATCGGTGACCTCCAGGTTGCGTCCGACGATGTTCAGTTCCATGACGACCTCCATCTACCGACGTGTCACCCGGATCTGAAGGGTGGTTCGACCACGCCTGTCCTGACACCGTAGCCCCCGGCACCTGCAATGTCACGGAGTGTTTCCGATGAGTCCACCGTGCCCGCGGGATGCCGCAGCGGCGTCTCCGCGAGCACCGCGATCCCCTCGACGGCGCCGCCCGCGGCGAGGACGGCGCGGGTCGCCTCCGCGAGCGTGGCGCCCGTCGTGACCACGTCGTCGACCAGGAGGAATCGGCGTCCGTCGAGTCGGCGAACCGCCTCGAGCGCCCCGTCGGCGTTCGCCCTGCGCGCCTCGCGGCCGAGGCCGGCCTGGTCGGCGCGAGCCCGCTGCAGCCGCAGCACTGGGCTCCCCCGGAGGCCGCACCGGGCGAGCAGCAGCCCGACCGGCGCGTAGCCGCGCGCCCGGGACGCGGCCGCGGTGGACGGCACGGTGCAGAGCTCGAGGCCGCGGCCGGGCGGGCCGTCGGCGGCCTCCCGCGGGTGCACCCCGTGCACGTGCTGTGCGTCCGCGAGTGCCGCACGGACCGCTGCCGCGAGCGGACGCGCGAGGGCCGTCGCGGCATCCGTTCGCCCCGCGTCCTTGAACGCCCGGATCGCGTGCGCCGCGACTCCCCCGTACTCGATCCCCGCCCAGCCCGACACGCCCGGTCTGGCGATGCGGCGCGGCGGCATCGCCAACGCCAGGCGGCAGTCGGCGCACAGGCTCCGGTCGGGCGTTCCGCACCCGGCGCAGTCCACGGGAAGGAGCACTCCGACGGCGTCGAGCGCCGCCCGCCCGGCGTGCGACGCGACTGCACGGACCAGCCCGACGGCGGGCCCGGGTCGGGATTCGTCGGCGAGCGGCATCCGCCCATCGTCGCGGGCCTGCACGACCGCGCAGTTGGGGACCACGGCGCACGCGCGATCCCGTTCTGCAGCACCGGGTGTGGAGGGCGGGTCGGCTCAGTCGGGCTGCTGCGGGGCGATCAGCCGGATGCCGTTCGCCTGCACCTGCCAGCCCACTCCCGCGCGCGTCACGAGGTCGCCTGCCTCTGTGCGCACGCGGAGGTCGCGGAGGCTGTTCGCGCCGACGATCTCGCGTGCGCCCGCGGGTCCGTCGCTGAGGATCGCGCGACCGCCCAGCTCCTGCAGCACGAGGGTCGACCCGCCGTCGGGCGTCTCGCTGATCGAGCCGACCGTGCGCGCGTCGAGCCACGCCGCGTCGGTCGGCGCGCCCGCGACATCCGCAAGCGTCAGCGGCACCGGGCCGAGGGCGACGGGGTTGCCGTCGGCGTCGCGTTGGATCGAAGCGGCGACGAGTCGCGAACGCGAACCGTCTGCGAGCAGCGCGACGATGCGCGTCGAGTCCCGCGACACCTCGACGGCGGCGATGCGCGACCCGGTCCAGGGCACGAGGATCGGCGTCCCCGTGCCATCGGCGCGGTACCACACCAGTTCGTCGGGGCGGTCGGCCGGCACCGACCAGACCACCTCGAAGTTGTCGATCGCCGGCGCGACGAGGCGGTCGCGCGGGTCGAGCAGCACCGCCTCCTCGTCGCGTCGTACGATCCACACGCCCTCGTCGGAGCGCACTGCGGCGGCGGCCCCGTCGGGGCCGAGCGCCGCAGCGCTCGGATCGAGCGCGATGACCTGTTCCGAGATGCCGTCGATGGGCGTGACCCCCTCGCCCGATGCGGAGAGGAATCCGAAGGTCGCGCCGTCGGACACGAGGGCCCGCTGGTCGACCCGCGGCGTGCGCTCGGGGGCGTCGGCGAGGTCGGCGACGTCCTCGACGCCGCCGTTGAGCGTGAGCCGCACCTCCGAGACGTTGCGGACGCCGAGCAGGCTCTGCTCGAGCTGGTACCGCATGCGCTGGATGGACACGAGGCTGTCGAACGCCGGACCCGCGAGCGAGACCTCCGCGACGTCGCCGCTCACGGGGACGGTCGCCGACTCGAGTCGCAGGTCCTCCGGGAACGCCGAGACGACGCCCGGCGCGAGCCACTCCGCAGGGCCGGCGAGGAGCGCGCGCACGATGCTGGTCTGCGCCGACTCGCGGCCCGCGAACCACCGCACGTCGGGCACGAGGTAGCGGTACTGCGGGTCGAAGAAGTACAGCGTGTAGTCCTGCCAGACGAGTTCGAAGGTCGACTCGTCGATGAGGATGCCGGTCGGCGCACTCGAGATGCGCCATTCGCCGTCGACCTGCTCGAACGAGTACTCGAGCGGTATCGCCGTCGCGGACTCGGGCAGGAGGTACTGGCCGTTCGCGGCGAGGTTCGCCAACGGCACGGCGGAGACCTGCATGCGGGACTCGTCGACCGTGGCGACCTCGCGGTCGGCGAGCACGTCGATCGTGCCGCCGGCGTCGGCCTGCCACTCGGCGGCGAACGTGTCGGTGAGGAACTCTCGCGCGACCTGGTAGTTGTTGCGCGGGCTCGCCGCCGCGTCGATGAACCCCTGCAGGATCTGCTCCTGCGTGGCGCCGGACTGCGGCCCGTCGACGAGGACGTCGAGGTCGACCTGCTGGTCCTGGCGGGCAGGCCCTTGCTGCACCCCGCCGGAGGTGGGGATGGAGGCGCAGCCCGCGAGGGTCGCGACGACGACGAGAGCCGAGAGGGCGGCGATCCGGCTACGCATCCTGCACCTCCGCGACGGCGGCCGTGTCGCCGCCCGTCGGGCTCGCCGGGGCCGGTCTCGCCGAGGCCGGGCTCGCCTCGGCCGGGCCGGCGGCGTCGCCGTCGTCGGGCTCGAGCGGCAGCGGCGGGACGACGGCGGCGGGATCCTCGACGCGAGGGATCGTGAGACGGAACACCGTGCCGCGGCCCGGACGGGACCAGACCTCGAGCGCACCGCGATGCGCGACGGCGTCCTCCAGGGCGATGGCGAGCCCGAGCCCCGTGCCGCCGATCGTTCGAGTGCGACTCGGGTCGGCCCGCCAGAACCGGTCGAACACGCGCGAAGCATCCTCCTCCGACATCCCGAGCCCGTAGTCGCGCACCGACAGGGCGATCGCCGTGGCGTTGCTGTCGACCGAGACGACGATCGGGCGCCCCTCGCCGTGCTCGATCGCGTTGCCGAGGAGGTTGCGCACGATGCGGCGGATGCGGCGGGGGTCGACATCGGCGTCGAGGTGGCCGCCCGGCGCCTCGAGCCGCAGCTCGCTGCCGTGCTCGCGGGCCAGCTCGTGCATGGACTCGATCGCGTCGCCCGCGAGGTGCACGAGGTTCGTGGGCTCCGCCTCGAGCTCGACCGACCCCGCGTCGTAGCGGCTGATCTCGAGCAGGTCGGCGAGGAGCGTCTCGAACCGGTCGGTCTGGGTGCGCAGCAGCTCCACCGTGCGGGAGGTCGGCGGCGCGAACTCCTCCCGCTGCCCGTAGAGCACGTCGCCGGCGAGGCGGATCGTGGTGAGCGGCGTGCGCAGCTCATGCGAGACATCCGACACGAAGCGCTGCTGCATGACCGAGAGCTCGGCGAGCTCGCGGATGCGGGCCTGCAGGCTGTCGGCCATCGCGTTGAACGACGCCGCGAGCGTGGCCAGCTCGTCTTCGCCCTTGGAGGGCATGCGCACGCCCAGGTCGCCGGCCGCGAGGCGCCGGCTCGTCGCCGCCGCCGTGCGGATGGGCTCGATGATCCAGCGCAGGACGATCAGGGTGATGGCGCCGAGGAGCGCGATGAGCGCGAACGCCCCGATGACGCCGGTGAGCTGCATGAGCCGCAGGGTCTGCGCGGCATCGCCCAGTTCGTAGCCGACGTAGAGCTCGTACCTGCCCGCCGCGGGCACCTCCAGGTCGGACCCGACGACGACTCCGGGCACCGTCTCGCCGTCCTCGTTCACCATCTCGATCGACTGCCAGAACTGCCCGTCGGCGTTCTCCTGCACGCGCTCGCGGAGCTCGGGGCTGATCCGGCCGCCGAGGTCCCGGCTCAACCGGTCGGCCGGCGCGATCGCGAGCGGCTCGAGACCGGGCTCGCGGAAGAATGCGAGGTCGGCGCTCCCGGTGACCCCGGTGACGGTCGCGAGCGCGGAGTTGGTGACGGCCTGCACCGCGGCGCGGTCGGCCGCATCGGAGGAGTCGAGGATCGCCTGCGCCGAGCTCGTCGCGGTCGACGACGATGCGAGCACCCGGTCGAGCTGCGCCTGGAAGAGGTTCGAGGCGACGGTGAACGAGATCGTGAACCCGATCACGAGGATCGCGAGGCCCGACAGCCCCAGGGTGATGGCGACGGTGCGGAACTGCAGCGAGCGCCGCCAGAGCCCGGCGAGGTTGCGCGGCGCCTCGCGCACGCTGCCGAGGACGCGGAGCACCGGTCGGGTCGCCTCCGACATGCCGGCCCCTACGTGGTCGCGCCGGCGCGATAGCCGACGCCGCGCACGGTCATGACGATGCGGGGGTTGTCGGGGTCGTGCTCGACCTTCGCGCGGAGCCGCTGCACGTGGACGTTCACGAGCCGCGTGTCGGCCTTGTAGTGGTAGCCCCAGACCTGCTCGAGCAGCATCTCGCGGGTGAACACCTGCTGCGGCTTCGTGGCGAGCGTGAGCAGGAGGTCGAACTCGAGGGGCGTGAGGTTGATGCGCTCGTCGCCGCGGCGCACTTCGTGCCCGGCGGCGTCGATGGTGAGGTCGCCGATCGCGAGCGTCTCCACGACGGGATCGGGTGCGGGGCGGAGCCGGGTGCGGATCCGCGCGACGAGCTCCTTCGGATTGAAGGGCTTGACCATGTAGTCGTCGGCGCCCGACTCGAGTCCCTTGACGACGTCGGTGGTGTCGGACTTGGCGGTCAGCATGATGATCGGCGTGCCGGACTCGGCCCTGATACGGCCGCACACCTCGATCCCGTCCATGCCCGGCAGCATGAGGTCGAGGAGCACGAGGTCGGGCTTCGTCTCGCGGAATGCGGCGACCGCTCCGGCGCCGTCGGCGCAGAATGCGGGGTCGAAGCCCTCCGTGCGCAGCACGATGCCGATCATCTCGGCGAGGGCCGTGTCGTCGTCGACGACGAGTACGCGTGGCGTCATCCGTTCGTTTCTCCGTCGTTGCCGGCGTGTCGCCGGGCCGGAACCAGTGCACTCAGCGTAGTCGCTCGTACCCGTGGAGCCGCCGGGAGCCCGCCGAGAGCCCGCCCGCGGGCCCGGTAGTGCGCCCCGGACCGCGGCGCGCGCGCCCCGTGGAGAGCCCCGGCCCGGCCGGATCGAACTGTGGCAGCATTGGGGAATCCCCCGGAAGGAGCGCACCCAGGTGTCCGATCACGAGTGGCAGCCGCCCGCGAGCGTTCCGAACGGCGGCGCGGATGCCTCGGGCTCGCCGTACGGCGCGCCGACACCGCCTCCTCCCCCGCCGTTCGGCGCACCGCCCGCCTCCGGTGCGCCCACCGGCTACGGTCCCCCGCCGCAGGGATGGGCGCCCCCGGCACCGACGGGATGGACGCCGCCGCCGAAGCCCGGACTCCTCCCGCTGCGACCCATGGGCTTCGGAACCCTCCTGTGGGCACCGTTCCGCACGCTGCGGCGCAACCCCGCACCGGTGTTCGGCACGGGGCTCGTGGTGCAGCTCGTGTCGGCGATCGCGACCGCCTTGGTCTTCGTTCCCCTCTTCATCTGGCTCTTCGGCCGCCTCGAGACGGCGAGCGACGCAGACATGGACGCGATCATGACGGGCGCCGTCGGGTGGATCTTCCTGCTCTCGCTCGTGCCGATCGCGATCTCGGTCGTCGCGGGGGCCTTCCTGCAGGGCGTCATGGTCGTCGAGGTGGCGAGCGGCACCCTCGGCGAGCGCCTCACCTTCGGGGCGCTGTGGCGACGAGCGGCCCAGCGCATCGGACCGCTCATCGGCTGGACCCTCCTCATCGGCGGCGCGGTCACGCTGGTCATCGGACTCGTCGTCGCGTTGGTCGTCACAGCCGCCTTCATCTCGCCCGAGGCCGCGATCGCCGCGGTACTCGTGGCCGTGCTGCTCGGTCTCGGCCTCGCGGTCCTGTGGGCATGGCTCGGCACGAAGCTCGCGCTCGTGCCGAGCGTCATCGTGCTCGAACGAGCGGGCATCGCGCAGGCCGTGCGCCGGTCCTGGAGCCTCACGAACGGGAGCTTCTGGCGGACGTTCGGCCTCATCCTCCTCGTCGGCCTGATCGTGGGCACCGCGGCCAACATCGTGGTGCAGCCCGTGTCCCTCGCCGGGTCCATCCTCGCGATCGTCATCGACCCCACCGGCACCGGTGCGGGGCTCACCATCAC
>Ga0247821_10001998_pt1 | contig 11236 bp, 10 predicted proteins | sample 13C_Glycerol_Day_FD_192481 | JGI IMG/M metagenome (GOLD analysis project Ga0247821, IMG submission 192481) | Soil microbial communities from agricultural site in Penn Yan, New York, United States - 13C_Glycerol_Day14 | ecosystem: Environmental > Terrestrial > Soil > Agricultural land | place... | reverse complement strand
GCATAGGCCTTGTTCGCTGGCAGCTTGGTGACCACCCAGTTGGCCCGGGTGGTCGGCGTCTTCCCCGCCGTCGGCGTCGTGTTCATCGACGCCCAGTTGAAGCCGTCCGAGGAAACGACATCCCCCGGCAACTTCCAGGCATCAATGGCCAATGTCAGCAGCTCATCACCGCGCAGGCAGATGCCCTCCGGCTCGAAACTGACCGGAATGCCGCTGGCCGTAATGCCCATCAGCTGGTCTTCGGTGTACAACGCTGCCGGCCCCGCGTAGGGCAGGCTTCGGCGTAGGCGACCGCTCATGTCGTAAATCTGGATGGTGCGCGCCGCACGCGGCGCCCCGGCCCCCCACACGGTGTACAGGTGCTTGCCGTCCGAAGTCATGCCCTGCAACGTGGAACCAAATTCTCCTGGCGCCCGCTCGAAGGGCACCGGCCCTGAGACTGGCGCGACGTGGCGCGCATCGATCCCGGCCGCTTCAACCTCGGCACGGTCGTACAGGAAGAAGAAACGCCCGGTACCCTCGTAGGACGTGGCCACCAGGATGACGTGTTTGCCATCGTTGGTAACGCAGACACTGGACCGTTGCGGCCAGTGCAGGCGTGTACCGTCGCCCGGGTTGCCGAACACCTCGAAACGCTGCACATCCGCTTGCGAGGTCGCCGCGCCGCGCCACTTGACCTTGGAAAACCCCTTGCCGCCCAGCGACGTACCGCCCTCGAAACTGCCGGCGTTACCGGCCGTGGTGTACAGCCAGATTTCGCCGTCTTCCAGCAGCACCGACAGGTCGGAGCCGTGACCTACGCTCAGCGGCTCAGTAAAGGCGACAACGCTCATGCTGCCGCCATTGCCGAGCCATCGCCATTCACTGAAAATCACCCGCTCATCAGCGCCCCACGACGCGCCGCTGACGCGCTGGGTGATGTACAGCTTCTCGACGCCGTTGTGCAGCAGCCACGCGATACCCTGAGTGGCGTTACCGGCGCCCGGATAAATCTGGCTGTCGCTGCCGTCGGGCGCGACGAAACCGAACTGTGGCACTCCGCCGAGGCGCTGCACCAGCGCCCGGGACAGCAGGTCATCCGTGCTGCGCTTGAACAGCTGGCCAAGGGCGAGGATGGACCCCGGCCCCCGGTAGGTATGAATATCGACTTGAGCCGGGTCGACCTTGTAGGTGCCCTGCGGCCGATACGCACCCGGGCCAGCGCGCACAAAGGCGGCGGTGTCTTCGGCCTCACCGTCACCTACCGCGCCGAAGTCCTTGACCGACACCGTGTCGCGCATTTTCTCCTGAAAGGTGCGCACGATTGCACCCAAGCCTGCCGCCTGGAAGATCCCCATGCCCAGTTCAGCCAGGCGTTCCCAGACCAGTCGTACCTGCTTGGCCAGTGACGGCACCAACCCGGACTCGGTTTGCACGTCGGTGTTTTCGTCACCGTGCACGTATTTGTGCTGCACGTCGGCCGCGGCTTTCGACCGTTGCGCAGCCTCGGAAAGCTTCGCCGCGCTAGCCTCCAGCGAGGAAATGTCGGTCATGCTGTGTTTCTCCAGACGTAAAAAAACCCGCTAGTGCGGGTCTGGGTGTTGGGTGGTTGGCTGTTAGTAGCCGGGGGCTTTGCCCAGGGCGCGCCAGTGAACTGTGGCCTGATAGGTATTGGTGTCGTTGAACAGGCGGTACTGGGTCGTGCTGATGTGGAAGGCGCCTGCCGCGTTGCCGTCGCCGTCGTCAGAGTTGGCTGTGACCTTGTTGCCGAAGCAGTTGTAGACCTCGGCAAACGGCGTGGGGAAGTTGATGGCCGCGCTGGTTGAATCCGGTCCCACCACCCCGCTGCCCCACTGCTCAAGCAAGCCCGTGGCCTTGTCAAGACGCCAACCGTTGGCGGCCATCAGCGCCGTGCTCTTGTCCTGCTTGGTGGCCAACAGGTCGTTCACCTGGTCCTTGGTGAACGCATCCAAGATGCCGTAGCCCGCCAGGCTGTCCGCTTTCGCCGCCTTGTTCTGCAGCAGCTGGTTGACCTGAGCCTTGGTGAAGGCATCCAAGATGCCGTACCCGGCCAGCGAATCCGCCTTCTGCGGGAACTGCGCAGCGAAGGCCCGCAGCGCCTGCAGCAGTTGGGTATTGTCCGTGTGATCCAGTGCCGGCAAGTAAGCCAGAATGACGCTCACCAACTCTTCCTGCAGCATGTTCAGCCACTCGGCCTTGATCGGCGTCGGGCCTTCGCCCTCGGTGGCGGAGCCGTAACGGAACCGCCCGCCGGGTGATACCAGGTCGCTCCAAAATCCAATGCGTTGCATGTCAGAAATCCTCGATACCGGCGACGGCGGCCGGCGAAACGTAATGAACAGCGCCCCACAGCTGGTCCATGCTGGCCGTTACGCGTTCGGCCACTTCACGCCCGAAGCCCATGGCCACGTCGGTGTATTCGGGCGCCTGGTCCTGCAAGCGACATTCCGCCAACGCCGCTTCGGGCGTGCCGTAGGCTTCCAGCGGCGCCCAAGCCAGCCAGCTCCACGGCCAGCCACCGCCGTAGAGGAAATCGCCGGTATTGGTCACGCCGACCCGGGCCGGGCGGAACTCTTCAATGGTGATCGGCACACCGGCTTGCCGGGCCAGCCTGGTGTAGTAGCTGCGCTGCGGCGCCCCGGTGGCGGTCAGCTTGTCCAGCACCGCTTGCCGGCGCTGCTCGATCGTCAGGGAGCCGGACACCGCGCAAACGTCTGGCAAGCCCAGGTAGTCTTCCCAGTCCACCAGCAAGGCGGTGACCGTGGCCGGGTTCATTTCCTGCAGCAGCAGATCAAGGGCCACTTCCACCCGCGCGAACTCGGGCGCCAGGCTGGCCACCAACTGGGCGATGTCGGGCTGCAGCTCCGGGTCAAACGCAGGCCCCGGCGGCAGCAGCTCGCGCAGGGCCTCGCGGTAGTCCTGTTCGGTCATAGCCATGTGATCACCCCAATGGCCACTTCGTTTTTGGCCACCACCACATCGCTGGTTGGCGAGTCCATGCGGTAGTCATATTCGCCCGGGGCATTGCTGATCGCAGCACGAATGTGGCTCAGCGGGATGGTGGAACCAGACCCGCCCTCTTCGTTGATCAGCACCGCCAGTGACTTGGCCACCGCCGTGCGCACGGCCGTGGTGTCGGGCGTTACCTTGATGCGCAGGGCGATGGCATGGCGTTGCGCGGCGATGACGTAGATTTCACTGGTGACCGGGCGCTTTTGCTCCAGGTAGGCTTGCACCTCGGCCACCTTCGCCGGACTGGGGAAAATGTCGTCATCGTCGTCGCAGACGAACGCCAGGCCGAACGTGCCCGGCCCCATCCAGCGCGGCAGCGCCCATGCACGGGTTACCCCGGGCACCTCAAGCGCCCACTCTACAAAGTCCTCAGCGTTGCCGACCTTGCTGGGGTTCTTGAATGCGGCCTTGACCCGCTCGCGCAGCGCCTCGATGCTCTCCTGCTCGACGCCGCCCGCAATACCGGCCGGGCCAATGACCGCCGATGCGTTCACGCCCAGCACGGGCGTGACGGCAGTCAGCGTGCCGGCCTCAATGTTGCCGGCCGTGCCCAGCGTCTCCGCCTTGACCTGCAGCTGCGCAGTACCGGCGACCAGCGTGGCCGGTTGCGTGACGATGTAGCGCCGGCCATCACTGGCCTGGTACAGCGTGCCAACGTCGACCACAAACCCGTTAGAGCCCGTGACGGTCACGGTACCGGCGGCCGCCACGGCAGGCTTGCGCCCTTCCTCAAGCCGCCATTCAGCCCACAGCAGCAGCATTTCTTCGCCGCAGGTCGCAGGGTGCGCCTGCTCGGCCATCCAGTTTTGATGGCCAAACAACTGGTACGCCGCGCCGGCCAGCGCCCGGGCGCCCACCTTGGCATCGGAACGGCGCAACGCATCCGGCGCATTGCGTTCAAAATCGGCCTCGACGCGCGTGACCAACGCCGGCAGCGTCGGGATTTCATACGGCATTGATCAACCTCCACACGTCTTCAAACACCAGTTTCAGGGTTTCGCCATTGGCCTCGGTCAGCAGCACCTGCAGGTTGATCCGATCAAGGCCTTGGCGCTCGACCGTTACGGTAACGGCGGTGACAATTTCGTCTTCGGTCATCCAGCGCAGCGCCTCTTCGGCGTACTCGCGGGCGTCTCGCAGGGTTTCCGGGGTGATCGTGCGCCGCCGCAGCAGCCACAGGCGCGACCCGATCTGGTCGCCCGCCACGGTCGGCACGCAATCGGCCCACCAGCCTTGGCGGTCATCGTCGTCGACCTGGTCATCAGCGGCCGCGCGCCGCCAACTGAACAGGCTGATGCTCACGGCCCGGCGCAGCAGGGTTTCGCGGCTCATTCGCCACCCCCTACCGGCTTGTTGGTGCTGAACTGGCCGCGCAGCACGCCGTCGTGAACGTGCTCGATCTGGCTGATACCGGCGGCCACCTGGTCGCCAGCCGACTCGATGCGCCCAGTGGTACGAATCAGCGGGGTTTCGAAGTCCACCGAGGCTTCCGCCTTGACCTTGAATGTCACGGTTTCAACCTCGATCACGCGTCCGCGTCGGAACACCAGGCTGTCGCCCTCATCGGTGTACAACGCCACTTCGCCGGGCTTGAGGCCCTGCAGACGAAAGCGCCGGTCGGCCACCATGATCACCACCCCATGGCTGCGGTCACCGAGAAAGCCCACCAGCGCCTCGGCGCCGTCATGCGGGCAAGCGGTGAAGCCGTAGGGTTCCAGGTGCTCCACGTCGTCTTTGACTTCCCCGGCCGTGATGCGCAGTTGCAGCGCCTGCAGCTTGCGCGCCGAGTTGGCGAGCACGACCACGCCCCGGGCCAGCACGCCCGCTAAAGGATTTCTCATGGCTTGTAGTCCGCAGGAATGAGGTATTCAAAGTTGTCGGTCTTCTTGCCCTTCTTGAGCTTGCGCCGCTCGTAGGCGTCATTCGGCTCAGGCAGAAAGCCGTCAGGTGGGGCCACGGTCATTTTGGTCAGCGTGCCGCCGCCATCCAGCTCATAGCTGATCTGGCTGATCAGCATGTCGCGGTCCAGGCCGATCAGCGGGTCAATGACCCGCACAATCATGTTGTGCCGCCACAGCTCGCCACTGCTCTGCCGCCACCCCTGCACCACGTAGTTGACCGCAAGCGCCCTGCTGATGGCGTTGGCCCGCTCCCACTCGACGCGCGCCCGGGCCATGGCGATGGTCATCTGTCCTGACTGATGAATCACCTTCACCCGCCGCCGAGACACCCGGTCGTCCTTGACGCTGCCCTGCACCTCGGTGGCGGCGGTACCAAATGAATCATCGGTGCCGCTGCGCTGGCCCCGACTGATGTACTCGGAGAACACGTTGGAAAAGTCCAGCGCGGTGTCCGCCTCCAGAATGTTCTTGCCCAGCTCCAGCGTGTCGACCGCGCGCCCTGCCGTGCCCGGGCTGGCAATCACCAGACGGCCTTGGCCGTCGTCGGTGCTGAACAGCCGGGAAAGGGTCAGCAGGCGGTCGATGCTTTCAAAGGTGGTTTCTCCCGGCTCGATGGTGTGATCGTCCAGGCCAAGCGTGCTCGGGCTCTGGTTGACGACCTTGATGCCGTATTCGCCGGCCAGCGCCTCTACGATCTTTTGCACGCTCTGGCCGCGCCATTGACCAGGCGAGTTGATGGCGGCGCAGTCCACCAGGTCGGCCGTTTTCGACCGACCCACGATGCTCAGGGTAATGTTCTGGCTGTCATAGCGAATCGGCGTGCTGAACACGTAGCCGGTCAGCAACAGGTCATCGCCAATACGTACTTCAACGACTTCCCCCTGCCGCACCCGCAGCGGCACGTCGCTGCCGCCCGGCCACTTCCAGGTGATCGCCAAGCTGAAATCCCGGGCTTGCCGCTCAAGGCCGGCACTGATCCGCACGTCTTTCCAACCGGCGTAGTCGTGCCCGCCAACGCTCAGGGTGACGGTGTTGTCTGGCTTCATGGCTTAACTCTTGGCGACTTGCAGTTCAACGGCGGGCACGAAGCCCGGGTGGCGAATCGCATTGCGCGATACGATTTCGGCGCCGCGCAGGGCATCGCCGTATAGCCGGTGAGCCAACACCAGCGACGACACCGTGGTCCGTGGCTGATAGGGCCGCAGCCACACGCCACTGCGCGCTACTTCTGTCAGGTGCCGATCCAAGGCCAAACGGGCATCACTGAGCGCGCCGAAGTGCTCCGGCAGGCTATCCCCGGCAATCACCCATATCGCCTCGCTAATGGCGTCACGGGCCGCCAGAATGTCATCCGCGACCGGTACCCCGTCATCCATCACGGTGCCGGCCTCGACCGTGGTACCGCCCTGTTCCAGCTGCACGCTCAACGCGGCCGGCTGCTCAACGCTTTGCACGCTGGCCACCGGCACTTGGGCCATGTCCAGCAGCAAGTCAATCAAGGCCACGTCCTGCACCAGGCCAATCACCGCCGCCTGGATGGCAGCGATATCCGGGTCACTGACCGCCGGCTGGGCCGGCGATAGCGCGGCGATGGCATCAGCCTTGGCCTTGGACGAATGCACCGACCCGCTCGCCCCGTAGCCGCTAAACCAGCGCTCAACGCTGGCCACGTCACTGGTCAGGCTGGCTGACAGTGCATCAGGCGCATTGAGCACCGATTGCGCCAGGGCGCCCACACTGGCGGCCAGCGTGGTCAGCGGCTTGAGAAAGTTGATGGCAAAGGCATAGGCACTGGACACTGCCCGGCGCACGGCATCGACTCGCTGCCGAACCAAGTCTACCTTGGCCATCGCCGCATCGAAGCGGGCCTTGGCCGACTCCAGCAGGGTCGGCACATGCGCGGCCAGCTGACGCCGCGTGTTCGCGCGCTGCACCGGGAAGGTCAACATGCCGTCGATAAACGAGAGGTTGAACCGCACCATGCCCAGCTCATCGCGCGCATGGGAGACTTCACAGTCCCCCGCCGTTACCGTAACGCGACCAAACCACGGGTGTACCAGCTCGCCCGGTCCGGGCTCGTCCAGGGCCACCAGCAGGCGGTCCCGATGGCTGATGAAGTCGTCACCGATGATGAACCCGGTGAACCGGTATTCACGCGTGCGACGCCCCATGTCCTCCACCATCGGTTGGTCACGCTTGGGGTATTCGTGCAGCTGGGTGCGCCGGCCAACCGGCACACTGTCGCTGTCGACCCAGAACGGCACGCCGCGAAACGATGCCTCGCGGCGCATGTCGCGCCATTCACTCATTGCCCACCCCCTAGGGAGCGCTGCCCCACGTTGGAACGAACCAGCAGCCCGGGCTGGTTGCTTTTGGTCGACTCAACCCGCAGGCCGGGCGGGGCGTTATCGAACTTCACTCGCAGCTCACCTTCCAGCTGTGTCTGGTTAGCCCCCGCCGACTGCCGTAGCAACGAACCCGCCGCCGGCAAACGCCCCGGCGCCTGCAGCAGCGCGCCGGGATTGATGCCGAACTGCTGGTTGTTGTATTCCTGCCGGTTTCGGGCAGTGATGCCGGCGCCGGCCATGAGCATGTCGCCTGTGCCACCACCCACCCCGGCGTTGCGGCGGCGCTGCTCGGCAGCCATCTGTGTCACCCGCGCGGTGATGCCTGGCCCGCCATCCTCAAGCCCCATAAACTTCAACAGCGGCTCAATGTAGGGTCTGACGCTTTCCCACAGGTTCTTGAACCATGCGCCGATCGGCCCCCAGTTCTTGATGATTCGCCCTAACGGCACCCAATCAAAGAAAGCCTTCATCATGTCCATGACCGGCACCGAGGATGCTTTAATCAGCTCCCACAGCGCCGAAAAGAACGGACCGACCTTCTCCCAGTTGGCGACGATCAAGCCGGCCGCCGCCGCGATACCGACCGCGATCAAGCCGACCGGGGTGGCTGCGAAGGCCACGCCCAGCAGGCGGGTGGCCACGGTGGCGGCGAACACGGCCGCGCGCAGCGCGGTAAAAGCGGCGCCGGCCACAACGATGCCTTTCACCATCTGCGGGTTGTCGCGAATCATCTGCGCGACCTGGCTGATCCAGGGGCGCAACTGATCCACCACGGCATTGATGCCCGGCAACAAGGCATCGCCTATGGCCCGCCCTACCCCGTCTATGCCTTGACGTAGCAGCTGCAGGTTGTTCGCCGTGGTTGCCGCCCGCTGCGCATACTCCTGCTCCATGGACCCGGCGAACTTCTGCGCATCACTGACCTTGTCCAGGTTGCTGCGCAACAGTTCCAGATTGGTCAGCAGCGGCGTGATGGCTGTAATCGACTCTGTACCGAACAACTCGGCCAGCAGCGCCGGCCGCTTTGCTGCGTCAATCTGGCTGATACGCTTGAGCAGGTCCAGCGTGGTGCCCTGCGCATCTTTCTGCATGTTCTCGGCCACCGTCTTGGCATCCAGCCGCAACGACTTGTACGCCTGCGCCTGCGCCTTGGTGGCGGCCGTACCCTTGGTCATGGCCAGCATGAAGTTCTTGATGCCGGTGGCGGCCACGTCCTGCTTGACGCCGACCCCGGCCATGGTCGCGCCGATGGCCGCGACCTGCGCCGACGACATGCCCGCCACCTCACCCAGCGCGCCGACTTCGGTGACGATGGCGGAAATCTTCTTGGTGTTGGCCGGGCCGGTGTTGCCGAGGTAGTTGATGCGGTCAGCCAAGCCGATCACCTCGGCCTGGTTCATGCGAAACGCGGTTCGCCAAGTGGACATCATGTCGCCGGACTCGTCGGCAGTCTGGTCGAAGGCAATGCCCATCTTTACCGCGGCTTCGGCGAAGCCCAGCAACTCATCCCGGGCAACTCCTGACTGCCCGCCGGCCGCGACGATCTTGGCAATGTCCGTCGCGGCCATGGGCAATCGTTCAGACATTCGGCCAATGTCGTCGCCCATTTCCTTGAACTGGGTGGGCGTGTCGAAGTTCACCACCTTGCGCACGTCGGCCATCTGCGACTCGAAGTCGATGGCCGCCTTGGCACCGGCAATGAACGGGGCCGCCATGGCCCCTCCCGTGACGATATCGCTCCAGCCGATCTTGCCAAGGCCGGTGCTTTCCAGATTCTTGCGGAACGCGGCAATGTTCTTCCGCGCGCCGGCAAGCGTTGGCGACAGCTTGTCGACGCCTGTGATCAGCGCCTTGAGCTGGAACTTGTCAGCCATCATCCCCCCTCAGCGTTTCCGCAATACGCTGGCTGTGCATGCCCGCTTCCAGAATCACGTCCAGCGTGCGCCCCATGACCTGCTCGGGGTCTGACTTCCAGAACCAGGCGAGGTCATAGGCAACCGCGATCAGGCCGTCAACGTCGCTGATGCCGGCTTCATGAAAAAACCGGCCACCGTCCAGGCAGCGTTGTTCAGGTCGGCAAGGTCCAGCTGGTTGACCGACGACGGCGGGATATGGCCGCACACGGCGATGTATTTGGCCGCCACGTCCATGTCCAGGGTGACTGCTTCGTCCTTGTCCATCTTGTAAGGCAGCGCCTTGATCTGGCGCACCTCCACCACCGTCGGGCGGCGCAGCTCCAGCGTGGTCACTTCTACGCCATGCGCCTGAATAGGCACTGCCAACTCAATAACTTCTTTCATTGCCACACCCCCTTGGTGCCTTCCCAACGCAGCTCCAACGTGCCGTCATCGCCCTTGGCGGCCGGCTCGCCAACCAGATAAGCCCCCGACAGCACGTAAACGCGGCCGTTGGCAAACTCGGCGGTCACCGTCGTATCGGTGGCCGCAGTGAGCTGCGCGATGGGCAGGTCGGGGTCATCAACCACGCTGACCGCCACATAGGGCACCAGGTCTTCTTCCTTGAAGTAACCCGGCGCGACGCTTTCGCGCTTCTTGTCCATCAGCGGGGCTTCGACCCCGCCCGTCACAGTGAATTGGGCACCGTCTGCCTTGACGAAGGCGGTACCCGCGACTTTCTTGCCCATGGGCGTCTCCTACAAAAAAGCCCGCGCAATGGCGGGCTTCGGTGGATCGGTTGGCTTACACCTGGTACTGCAGGCGGAACTGGTACTGCAGGGCGAACACCCGCAGCTGGTTCACCAGGTCCGGCGGGTACAGCACGTTGACGCGGGTCGGATCGGTCAACGAACGCTCCACTACCAGGTTCTGCGCGAAGGCGTCGGCGTTCTCGACCATGCCCATTTGCTCCAAGGTGTAATACCCGGCGATAAGCTCGGCGCGGATCACCCCCGGCGTGACAATGGCTTGGCCGGCGCCGAAGCGCGTACCATCATTGGCCAGCTTGTGTCGCCCGTATTTGCTGGTGATTCGGTTCTTGAGGAAGCGGATGATGTAAGCCGACTGGTGCAGCGTCTCGCTGTCCAGATAGGAGTTGTCCACCTGCCCCAAGTCGTTCTTCTGGTAGGTGGTCACCGCCCGCTCGATGCGCTGGGTGCCGCTGGACGCATAGGCCGTAGCAATACCGTGGCTCAGCAGCGATTGGCGTTCCAGCAGCATGAAGCGCTCGCCCGCCGGGGCCGGCGTGATGTTGTTCATTTCGCCGGTTTGCGTCGGCCGCGCCGGGTCCGCTGAGATAAACACCGCCTGCCGCGCGGCATAGGCTGCAACCTGTCGCCAAACCGGGTCAGAACTGGATTTCTCGAAGCCGTACACGGTGACATGCGCGTCGTTGCGGGTGTCACCCAAGGCCACCAGCTCGCCCAGCGTGCCGCGCGAAGCCGTATACACATGACCATAAAGCTGCCGCGACCAGCTCCAGCGACCAGTGCTGTCGTTCATCAGGGCCTTCCAGGCATCCAGCGAAGTGGCATCGGCCCACGGCCCACACAGGAACTCGAACGGTTCGTCACCCAGCACTGCAATGGCGGCCGCCAAGTCGGGCGTGCCCACGCCGCTGGCCATCGCCGTTACGGTAACGGTCAAGCCGGCCGGGGTGATTTCACCGTTGGCGCGGCCTTGGCGGTTCAGCTGTAGCTGAATGTCGTTACCGCTCAGCCCGGACCAGCGGCAGGACAGCGTGACTTCACCCGCAGCGGCCACGGCCGACACCGACAGCCCGGCCGCATTGACCGCCGCTGCCAGCGCCGTCGCCGCCGCTGTCGCCGTGGCGCCGTCGCTGATGGTGGCCCGCACACGCTGGCCGCCCACATACAGGTTGATCTGGCCGCCGGCAGTGGCGGTGCCGACGAAGGCCACCTTGCCGGTCGCCTTGGTGCCCGTGGCCTTGACCGGCAGGCACCACACTTCACCGGCCGGATCAATGCCGCGCCAGGTGTCGTACATCTCGGCCAGCATT
>Ga0247821_10001996_pt1 | contig 11237 bp, 7 predicted proteins | sample 13C_Glycerol_Day_FD_192481 | JGI IMG/M metagenome (GOLD analysis project Ga0247821, IMG submission 192481) | Soil microbial communities from agricultural site in Penn Yan, New York, United States - 13C_Glycerol_Day14 | ecosystem: Environmental > Terrestrial > Soil > Agricultural land | place... | reverse complement strand
GTGCCGTACACTGTGTCGGTCTCGTCCGCCTCGATGATCCGCTGCCGCACCGGCTCCTTGGTCAGCGCCTCGACGCAAGTGAGGAACGCCGTACCGATCCACCCGCCCGCCGCACCCGCCGCCAGCACAGCGGCCAGCCCGCGCGGACCGGAGATCCCGCCGCCCGCGAGCACCGGCAGGTCGGTGAGGTCGAGGATCGCCTGCAGCAACGGCAACGTGGCAACGGCGTTCCGCCCGTGCCCGCCGGCTTCGGCGCCCCGGGCAACGATCACGTCCACCCCGGCCGCCACCGCCTCGCGGGCATCGGCGACGGTGCCCGCCTGGGTCGCGACGACGATCCCGGCCGCCTGCAGCGTCTCGACGTACGGCTGGTAGTTCCCGAAGCTCAGCGACACCAGTGCGGGCTTCAGCTCCAGCATCGCCTCGAGGTGCTCCGGGTGCTCCTCGACGGACCAGGCCATCAACCCGATCCCGTACGGCGCCCCGCCGGCCGCGGCGATCGCGCCCTCGGTCCGGATCCAGTCGGCCGAGACCGCGGACCCCGCGCCGAGCATCCCCAACCCGCCCGCGGCCGAGATCGCCGCCGTCAGCTTCCCGCCGCTCACATTCGCCATCGGCGCCCCCACCACCGGCACCGCGAGCCCGAACCGCTCCGTCAGCCACATACCCCCAGCGCACCACACTCGCCGCCCCCACACCATGTCCCGCGCCACACCACGGCACACCACGCCACACCGCGCCAGACACAGAACGGCCGGCCCCCGGGATGGGGACCGGCCGTCGACGGATCTGCGTCAGAACTTGTAGACGTCCGACTGGGGGTCGCCGTGGCAGCGCTTGTACTTCTTGCCGGAGCCGCACGGGCAGGCGGCGTTGCGCGGCGTGCCGGCGTACTCCAGCTTGCCGTCCTCGACGGCGTCGGTGTGCATCGCGACCTCGTCGTCACCGTCGATGGTCGGCGCCGAGTACGTCAGGCGCTGCGGCCGCTGCTCGTTGGTGAGCCCCTTGGCGCGCAGGCGCGGCGTGTCCCGCGGCCGCGGGGTGTCCTGCGGCCGCTCCTCGTCGGTGGTCCGGCCGGCGAACTCCGCGATCGGTGCGCCCGGGGTGAGGATGTCCTGGATCCGCTTGCCCTCGAGGCTGTCCTCGTCGGCCAGCGCCGCCTCGTTCGCGAGCTCCATCTCGGCGCGCATCGCCTCGACGTCGACCTCGACGTTGAAGATGAAGCCGACCGACTCCTCCTTGATGGACTCCATCATCGCGGCGAACATGTCGTACCCCTCGCGCTGGTACTCGACCAGCGGGTCACGCTGCGCCATCGCGCGCAGGCCGATGCCCTCGCGCAGGTAGTCCATCTCGTACAGGTGCTCGCGCCACTTGCGGTCCAGCACGCTCAGGACGACGCGACGCTCCAGCTCCCGCATCGCCTCCTCGCCGAGCAGCTCTTCACGCCGCTCGTACGCCGCGGTGGCGTCCTCGATGAACCGCTCGATCAGGAAGTCCTGCGTCAGGCCGGCCTTCTCGCCGCCGGCCTCCTCGATCAGCTCCTCCTCGGTGAGCTCGGACTGGTACAGCGTCTTCATCGCGGTGAACAGCGCGTCCAGGTCCCAGTCCTCGGCGAAGCCGTCCGCGGTCGCGCCCTGCACGTAGCCGGTGACGGTCTCCTCGAGCATGTCCTGCACCTGCTCGCGCAGGTCGGCGCCCTCGAGCACGCGGCGGCGCTCGTCGTACACGACGTGCCGCTGGCGGTTCATCACGTCGTCGTACTTGAGGATGTTCTTCCGGGTCTCGAAGTTCTGCGCCTCGACCTGGCCCTGCGCGGACGCGATCGCCTTGGTGACGACCTTGTTCTCCAGCGGCTGGGAGTCGTCGTTGTTCCGCGACATCGCCCAGTCGACCATCTCGCGCTTGAACAGCCGCATCAGGTCGTCCTCGAGCGACAGGTAGAACCGGGACTTGCCGGGGTCGCCCTGGCGGCCGGCGCGACCGCGCAGCTGGTTGTCGATCCGGCGGGACTCGTGCCGCTCGGTGCCGAGCACGTACAGGCCGCCGAGCTCGCGGACCTCGGTCTGCTCCTCCTTGACCTGCTTCTCGAACTGCTCGAGCATCTCCGGGTACTCGGACTCGTACTGCTCGATGTCCTCGGCCGGGTCGATACCGCGGGCGCGCAGCTCCTTGTCGGCGAGGAACTCGGGGTTGCCGCCGAGGATGATGTCGGTACCACGGCCGGCCATGTTGGTGGCCACCGTGACCGCACCCTTACGGCCCGCCTCCGCGACGATCGCCGCCTCCCGCGCGTGCTGCTTCGCGTTCAGCACCTCGTGCTTGATGTTCTCCTTGAGCAGCTGCCGGGACAGCCGCTCGGACTTCTCCACCGACGTCGTACCGACCAGGATCGGCTGACCGGTGGCGTGCACGTCGACGATGTCCTTGACCACCGCGTCGAACTTGGCGTCCTCGGTGCGGTAGATCAGGTCCCGCTCCTCGACCCGGATCATCGGCTTGTTGGTCGGGATCGGCACGACGCCGAGCTTGTAGACCTTGGAGAACTCGTTCGCCTCGGTCATCGCCGTACCGGTCATGCCGGCCAGCTTGTCGTAGAGGCGGAAGTAGTTCTGCAGCGTGATCGTCGCGAGGGTCTGGTACTCCTCCTTGATCTCGACGCCTTCCTTGGCCTCGATCGCCTGGTGCAGACCCTCGTTGTAGCGGCGGCCGTGCAGCGTCCGGCCGGTGTGCTCGTCGACGATCAGGACCTCGCCGTTGTCGACGACGACGTAGTCCTTGTCCCGGTGGAACAGGTCCTTGGCCTTCAGCGCGTTGTTCAGGTAGCTGATCAGCGGGGTGTTGGCCGACTCGTACAGGTTGTCGATGCCGAGCCGGTCCTCGACCTTCTCGATACCGCGCTCGAGGATCGCGACCGTGCGCTTCTTCTCGTCCACGTCGTAGTCGGCGACCCGGCGCTTGGTCTCGTCGATCTCGAGGTCGGTGACCCGAGGGTTCTTCCGCTTCAGCTCCGCCTCGTCGGCCAGCGTCCAGGCCTTCAGCGAGTTCGCGATCCGGGCCATCTCGACGTACCAGCGCTGGGAGTCCTCGGCCGGGCCGGAGATGATCAGCGGGGTCCGGGCCTCGTCGATCAGGATCGAGTCCACCTCGTCCACGATCGCGTAGTTGTGCTCGCGCTGGACGCAGTCCTCGATGCTGCCCGCCATGTTGTCGCGCAGGTAGTCGAAGCCGAACTCGTTGTTGGTGCCGTAGGTGATGTCCTTGGCGTAGGCGATCCGGCGCTCCGCGGGCGACATCTCCGGCAGGATCACGCCGTAGTCGAGGCCGAGGAAGTGGTACACCCGGCCCATCCACTCGGCCTGGTACTTGGCCAGGTAGTCGTTCACCGTGACCACGTGCACGCCCTTGCCGGACAGCGCGTTCAGGTACGTCGGGAGCGTGCCGACCAGCGTCTTGCCCTCACCGGTCTTCATCTCGGCGATGTTGCCGAGGTGCAGCGCCGCGCCGCCCATGATCTGGACGTCGTAGTGCCGCTGGTGCAGGGTCCGCTTGGCCGCCTCCCGGACCACCGCGAAGGCCTCCGGGAGCAGCGCGTCGAGAGACTCCCCGTTCTCGTGGCGCTCCTTGAACTCCGCGGTCTGCGCGCGCAGCTCCTCGTCGGACATCGTGACGAAGTCGTCCTCGATGGAGTTGACCATCTTCGCGATGCCCTGCAGCTGGCGCAGGATCTTGCCCTCGCCGATCCGCAGGACCTTGTCGACAACCTTCATGGTGGGGAGTTCACTCCTTGCTGCTGAAGCCTGGGTTGCGGCCGAACGCCGACAGGGCGCGCCGACCCCTCCCGGGAAGGCGTGCGTCCCCCATCGTACGGGGCCGGGTGTGCCAAGCCACGCCCGCAGCGTGCCTCGAGCCCTACCGGACCCACGCGTGAGCGCGCCGGAAAGTTCCCGGGATCTCCTCAGGAGCCTCGCAGGGCGTCACTGAGCGCTGGCGAAAGGTCACCGCCGCCGGCCACCCGGACCTGGTCGAGCCCGAGCCATCCGGCGAGCTGGACCAGCTCCACGGCCAGCTCCTCGGCGGTCTCCACCGGCGCCTTCGGCTCCGCGTGCGCCGACTGGACGAGCAGCACGCCGCCGGGGCGGTCGGCCTTCAGGTCCACCCGCGCGACCAGCCGGTCGCCGAGCAGGAACGGGAGCACGTAGTACCCGTGGATGCGCTTCTCGGCGGGCACGTAGATCTCGATCCGGTACCGGAAGTCGAACAGGACCTCGGTCCGGGTGCGCTCGAAGACCAGCGAATCGAACGGGCTGACCAGGGCCCGGGTGTTCACCCGGCGCGGCAGCCGCGCGTCGCGGTGCAGGTACGCCGGGCGCTTCCAGCCGTCGATCTGCACCGGCAGCAGCTCGCCCTCCTCGACCAGCTCCGCGATCGCCTGCAGCGTCGGCTCGGGCGCGGTCCGGAAGTAGTCCCGCAGACACTGCGCGGTCGCCACCCCGTGCGCCCGGGCCGCGATCGACACCAGCCCGCGGTGCGCCTCGTCGAGCGTCGGCGTCGGCGTGTCGACCACCGCGCGGGGCAGCACCCGCTCGGGGACGTCGTACAGCCGCTCGAACTGCTGGTTGCGCCGGGCGACGGTGATCTCCCCGGCGAAGAACAGGAACTCCAGGGCGCGTTTCACGTCGGACCAGTTCCAGCCCCAGTTGTCCCGCGCCCGCTCCACGTCGTCGTCGATCTCGCGGGCGGTCAGCGGGCCGTGGGTCTGCACGTCGGCGAGCACCTGCTTGATCAGGTCCGGCCGCTCCTTCGCGATCGACCGCGGGCCGCCCCAGGCCTCGGTCGTCGCGCGGGCCATCCGCCAGCGCATCAGCGGATGCGTCTCGACCGGGATCAGCGACGCCTCGTGCGCCCAGTACTCCACCAGGCGGCGCGGGGCCTTGCCGGCGGCGCGGTCCAGCAGCTCCCGCGGATACGGCCCGAGGCGCGAGTAGAGCGGCAGGTACTGCGTGCGGCTCAGGACGTTGACCGAGTCGATCTGGATCAGCCCGATCCGGCCGAGCACCCGGGACAGCGCCCGCGCGTCGGGAACGCCCTTCGGCCGGGGGTCCATGAACCCCTGCGCCGCCAGCGCGACCCGTCGCGCCTGAGCCGTCGACAGCACCTCAGTCGTCATGACGGAGATTGTGCCGGAGCCCACCGACATAACTCTGAAGTTACCGAAAGTGGGAGGTGCGCTACGCATGGTGTTCGGGAGAGCCTGCCAGGAGGCCGTCCGCCCGTGCGGCCCCTATCACCCTGGAGTGAGGCATGACAGGAAAGAAGCAGGTGGTCCGCGCTGCCCTCGCGGCCGGCGTACTGACCGCGGCGTCCCTCGGCGCGGTGGCCGTAGCAGGCTCCGCGTCGGCCGCGCAGTCGCCGGACGGACCCAAGACCCGGATCGTCGGCGGCGCCATCGCCCACACCGCCGACACGCCGTGGGCCATCCAGCTGTCGAACAGCAACTCCCCCGACCCGACCGGTGAGTACTGCGGGTCGACGCTGGTGGCGGCGAACAAGATCGTCACCGCGGCACACTGCTCCACCGAGGCCGCGTCGACGTACACCGCGATCCAGGGCCGCGACGACCTCGCCGACAAGTCGACCGGCAAGGAGTCCAAGATCAGCAGCATCTGGGTGGACCCGGAGTACGGGAAGTCGCCCGGCCACGACGTCGCCGTGATGACGCTGGCGACCCCGTTCGAGGGTGTCGACACGCTGGCGCTGGAGACCGACAAGGCGGCCGACGCGGCCGGCGCCGCCTCGATCGTGTACGGCTGGGGCGAGACCGAGGGCACCGGCCCGGCGGCCACGTTCCAGAAGGTCGACGTACCGGTCCTCGGCGACGCGTACTGCGAGAAGGCGTACGCGAGCGAGGGCTACACGGCCGACGGCGAGATCTGCGCGGGGTACGAGGAGGGTGGCAAGGACTCCTGCCAGGGCGACTCCGGCGGCCCGCTGGTCCTGAACGGCCGCCTGTTCGGTGTCGTGTCCTGGGGCATCGGCTGCGCGGACGCCGGCAACCCGGGCGTGTACGCCGAGGTCGCGACGTACGCGGCAGAGCTGCAGCAGCAGATCGACAGCTAGACCGAACCGAAGCGTTCTGTGTGGATCCGGCGCAGCGGAACACCGAGTGCGGCCAGGTCATGGCTGACCGAGGTCACCATGGGCTGCGGGCCGCACAGGTAATAGTGGAGCCGGTGGTACCGGCGCGGGAGATTGCGGCTGAGCACGTCGTGATCGATCCGCCCGGTCTCACCGGTCCACTCCGGTCCGGGCTCGCTCACCACCTTGACGACCTTGAGGTGCAGCCGTGCCCGGACCTCCTCCACTTCGCGGAGCAGCATCAGCTCGTGCTCTCGGCGGGCTGCGAGGATCAACCGGACCGGACGCTGATCGCCGCGGTCGGCCATCGTCCGGAGCATGCTGAGCAACGGCGTGACCCCGACCCCGGCCGCGATCAGCACGAACCCCGGCGCGCTGTCGAGGCCCGCCATGGTGAAGCCGCCGTACGGACCGTCCAGAAAGACGCGCCGGCCGGGCCGCAGGCCGACGAGCAACTCGGTGAAGTCCCCGAGCGCCTTGATGGTGAACTCCATTCGGTCCGGATGCTCGGCCGTCGAGGCGATGCTGAACGGATGCTCCTCGAAAACGAACGGCGTCGACCCGATCTTGAGCCAGACGAACTGTCCCGCGACGAACGGCAGCCCAGGATGCCCGTCCGCCTGGATCACCAGCGTGACACCGTCGCCCGGCACCGCGCGTACCGAAGCCACGACGTAGGCGTACCGGCGGGCGCGCAGCGGCAGCACGATCCACCGGCGCGCAGCCAGCCCCGCCACGAGCAGTCCGGAGAGGATGAACCAGGCGGCCAGCAGCGTGTGCGACACGAGGTGCCGGAGCCACCAGACATGCAGCCAGGCGGTGACCAGCACCACCGCGACGAGCCCGTTGTGCACCAGCCGCCAGCCCTCGTACCGCGGCTGGCGCCGAGCTCGCCGCAGCGCGAGTACGACGATCAGCACCAGCGCCACCGTCGACGTGACCGCGGCCCGGGCTGCCCAGGTCGTGTGCCAGAGCGCGAGGATCGACAGATGGCGCGGATCGAAGACCAGCACTGCGACCAGGTGTACGACCACGAGGACGACGGCGATCGTCGCGATCAACCGGTGCACCGTGAGGATGGTCTCGATCCCGAACGACGAGATCAGCCACGGCAGCCGCGCGGGGAGGACGACGGCCACCACCAGCGCCGAGAACGCGACCAGTCCGGCGCTGAGCTCGATCGCCCCGCCCGCATCCGACTCCGCGACCCCGATCGCTCCCCAGGCGAGGAGCAGGGGAATCACCAGCACGTCGAGGTAGAGCACGAACCACGCGAATCGCGACAGCGGACCGTGCAGCCGCGCCGAGACGCGGTGCCGGACCATTGCGGCCCGGCTTCCGGGGACGCGGGACTCCTTCGGCACCCTCGGAAACTACGCTGTCGAGGGCGGGCCGGGAAGGGAAAAGCGGTCGCCAGGAGCTGACCGATTCGGCATTCCCGGACCGAGCGTCAATCAGGCGTAAAAGAAGCCGCGGACCGGGTTTACCCGGCCCGCGGCTGCGGTATCTCCTCCCGAATCTCGCGAGGCTCGCCACCAACGAGCGAACGGTTCAGACGGCCAGCCTGATCACGCCGTAGTCGTAGCCGCGACGGCGGTAGACGACGCTCGGCTGGTTCTCGTCCGCGTCGACGAACAGGTAGAAGTCGTGCCCGACCAGTTCGAGCTCGTAGAGCGCCTGGTCCAGGGTCATCGGCTTGGCGGTGTGGGTCTTCTCGCGCATCACCAGCGGACCGTCGCCGGTGACCGTGAGAGATCCGTACTTGTGCGTCGCCACCTCGTCCTCGGCGACTGGTTCCTCCACTAGAGGTGCGTTGCCGGCAACCGGCTGCTTCGCGTTCACGTGCCGCAGGCCTTCCGGCGTCCGCTCACCCCGGTGCACCCGGCGCCGGTCGGCCGCCTTGCGGACCTGGGACCGGAGCCGGTCCAGGCAGACGTCGAACGCCGCCTGCTTGGTCTCGCCGCACGCCTCTGCGCGGACCACCGGACCCTTGGTGTACATGGTGAGCTCGACACGCATCGCCCGATCGTGCTGTCGCGGGTTCTTCTCCTGGCTGACTTCCACCTCGCACCGCAGTACCCGATGATCGACTTTCTCGATTCGCTCGAGTTTTTCCTCGACGTACTGCCGGAAGCGGTCACTGACCTCGCAGTGATGACCCTTGACAACGACGTCCACGGAAACCTCCATCGATCGGCGACTTCTTTTACGTGTTCGGACCCCCGTACTCGTGGTGACGGTGCCCGAAACGAGAACACCCGCTGTCGAACCCGTCGGACCCGGTGGCAAGGAATCCGGCTGATCCGGTCCTTCGCCACTCCACTGCCCGACAAGCCCTAGCGGGTGTCATAGGCCAACGCTAGTCGGCTTCGGCGAAAACCGGTAGGGAAGTTCTCATGAACCAGACGTCCGGCGTCTCGCGGTCGCGGCCAGCAGCGCGCAGCCGAGCACCCGGATTCCCCGGGATTCCAAGGCGCGGCAGGCTTCGGTGAGCGTGGATCCGGTGGTGATCACGTCGTCCACCAGCAGGACCGGTTGATCGATCAGCGTTTCAGCCCAGCGCGAACGCACCCCGAAAACCCCGTCCAGGTTGGCGGTCCGGCGTTCCGCGGACAGGCCGGCCTGGTCGTCGGGGCGCCCGACGACCCGCAGCGCGCCGGCCGTGCGAGCGTCGATTCCCTGTCTGCGCAGGGATCTGACGGCAGCTTTCGTAATCCGCAGCAGCGGGTCGTGCCCCCGTGTGCGGACGGTTGCCCGCGGCGACGGCACCGGACACACCCACGCCGCCTGCCGGTCCCCGAGCGCGGTCCGTACGACGTCGGCCAGCAGCCGCCCGAGCGGCCGGGCCAGGGCGTAGCGGGCGTGCTCCTTGTGCGCGAGGATCAGGTTGCGGAGCTCCCCTGCGTACGGCGCGGCGGCGGTCGGCGGCGCCAGCCCGGGCGGACTCGGGTCCGGCCAGGCACGGAACGGAGTCATCCCCGTCAGTAGCCGACGGCAACCACCACAGAGAGTGACCCCCGGCCGCTCACACCCGGCGCACCGCCCGCCCAGCACCAGGTCCGCGACCCCGTCCCACCCCCGCACCACCTCACGGTCCCCGGTTTCTCCGGTCCCGCGCAACCGGGCCCACACGTCCCTGTGGACAACCCCCTGTCGCCACAAGTTGGCGCAGCGGGATCAGCCGGGGTAGGTGGGCTCGATCGGGCCCTGGATGTCGCCGGGGTCGGGCGAGACCCAGATCAGGTCCTTGCTGAGCCAGTGGATGCGGCCGGTGTCGTCCTGGATCACCGGGAGGGTGTCCTTGTTCGGGTTCGACGCGACGCGCTGCGGGACGAAGTCGGGCGACGACCCGGGCAGCAGCTGCAGGCTGGAGCCGTCAGGGCTGGCCAGCCAGGCCTGACGCGCCGAGCTGGCGTTGCCGCCGGAGCCGATCACGATGATGCCCTGCTTGTTCCAGGCCGCGTCGGTGATGTTGGTCAGCGCCAGCCGGAGCGGCCGGAACGCGCCGAGCACCCGGCGCTTGCCGTCGGGAGCGGTCTGGATCGCGGCGGTCTGGACGTAGTTCTGCTTGCTGCCGGCCGCCTGCATCACGAGCAGCACCCGTACGCCGTCGGGGGCCATCCGCAGCGCAACCGGGGTGTCGCCCTTGAAGTCGGTGTCGATGACGTCGAGCGGCCCGTCGTGGTTGCGGAGCCGCAGCCGCGGGTGGTCGCTGTCGGCCCGGTCCAGGAACCACAGGTTGTCCTGGTCGTCGAAGCTCGGCGGCAGGGTCTTCCCCTCGAGCTCGATCTTCGCCTGGTCCACGTCCTTGTCGCCCGGGTCCAGCTTGCCGTAGACGAGGTACTTCCCGTCGGCGGTGACGATCGCCCCGGCGTCGCCGGCCAGCGTCACCGCGAGCGACTGCGCCTTGTACAGCGCCAGTGGCCCGGCGTTCAGCGGCTGGGCGGCGATGTCCGACGCCCCGTCCAGGCCGACGATCCGATGCGGCTTCTGCTTCAGCAGGCCGAAGAGCTTGGTCGCCGTCCCGGCCGGCACCTGCGGGTCGTACGGGCTGAAGTTGGCGAACGGCAGGACCTCGGGGTCGTCAGGCAGCAGCGGTGCGCCGCCGACCGTGATCTTGGCCCGCAGGTTCAGCTGGTTGAGTGTCCAGACGATCTGCGCCGCCAACAGCCGCCGGTCCTGGTCGCGGAGCGAGACGGCGGCATCGTTCAGCGCCACCGTGGCCACACCGAGGTCCACCGGGACCGAAACCTGCACTTCGGTGCCGGGCGGCGCTATGGACACCACGCCGTTCCCGAGCCGGCTGGTCGGGCCTTTCAGCAGTTCCTGGACGAGCTGGGTCGCGGCCTGGCCGGACGGGAGGTTCTGCGGCAGCCAGACCTGGTCCGGTACGAGCAGGTCGCGGGACTGGTTGAAGAAGTACAGGTCCCGGGATGCGAGCTTCAGGTCGACCTGGTTGCTGCCGAGGTACGCCCCCGGCGGCGGTGTGTCCACGCGGAGCTGTCCATCGATCTTCTTGAGCCTGAAGAAGAAGTCGGCCGGCTCGTCGGCCTTCGCCGGGATCCACTCGCCGCGTGCGCCAATGGTCGCGATCTTGCGGGCGGTCAACTGGATGCCGCCGGCCTTCCGGGTCAGCGAGTCGGCGCTCTGCTCGTACACCACGGTCTGCGACTCCGGCCGCCACTCCCCGGCGGCGTCCGGGGTCATGTACTGCCGCGCGACGTCGTACGCCTGGGAGTCCGACATCGCCTCCAGGAAGCCGCTGACGATCGCCATGTCGCCGACGTTCGCCCTCGGCGGCTTGGCCTCGACGCCGACGCCGCCCAGGTCCGGCGCCAGCCCCTGCCGCTCGCCGTTGCGGATGGTGCCCTTGGTCGGCACGGCCGCACAGCCGCCCAGCATCACCACGGCCAGCACGGCCGCGACCAGCCTGCGCTTCATCGCTCCTCACCGCCGCTCAGCTTCTGGTACGGCGCGCCGACGTCGACGAGCTCGGTGACCACGCGGGTCGCGTCGGCCGGCCGCGGCGGCAGCGGCGAACCGGTGAGCGCCACGTCCGGACGGCGCGGCAGCGTCAGCCGGAAGTACGCGCCGTCCGG
>Ga0247821_10001993_pt1 | contig 11243 bp, 12 predicted proteins | sample 13C_Glycerol_Day_FD_192481 | JGI IMG/M metagenome (GOLD analysis project Ga0247821, IMG submission 192481) | Soil microbial communities from agricultural site in Penn Yan, New York, United States - 13C_Glycerol_Day14 | ecosystem: Environmental > Terrestrial > Soil > Agricultural land | place... | reverse complement strand
ACACGCGCTACACCTCTGCACGCGGTTTGCCGGCCTTGCGCGAAGCCATTGCAGGCTTCTACCAGCAGCGCTACGGACTGAACATCGACCCCCGGCGCATTCTCATTACTCCCGGTGGCTCCGGCGCCCTGCTGCTGGCCAGCAGCTTGCTGGTGGATCCGGGCAAGCACTGGTTGCTGGCCGACCCGGGTTACCCCTGCAACCGGCACTTTTTGCGCTTGGTCGAAGGCGGTGCTCAGCTGGTGCCCGTAGGTCCTGAAGTCAACTATCAACTGACCGCCGATCTGGTCGATCGCTATTGGGACAACGACACCGTGGGTGCCCTGGTGGCATCCCCGGCCAACCCGACCGGTACTGTGCTGGATCGCTCCGAACTGGCCGCCCTGTCTGCGGCTACCCGGGCCCACGGCGGTCACTTGGTTGTCGACGAGATTTACCACGGGCTTACCTACGGGATGGATGCCACCAGCGTGCTGGAAGTTGACGACCACGCCTTCGTTTTAAATAGTTTTTCCAAGTATTTCGGCATGACCGGCTGGCGTCTTGGCTGGCTGGTGGCCCCTCCAGAGGCGGTGGGCGACCTGGAGAAGCTGGCGCAGAATCTCTATATCAGTGCCCCGAGCATGGCCCAGCATGCGGCGCTGGCCTGCTTCGAGCCACGCACCCTGGCCATTCTCGAAGAGCGTCGTGCCGAGTTCGCGCGTCGTCGTGACTTCCTGCTGCCGGCCCTGCGTGACCTGGGCTTCGGTATCGCCGTGGAGCCGCAAGGTGCGTTCTACCTGTATGCCGACATCAGCGCCTTTGGCGGTGACGCCTTTGCGTTTTGCCAGCATTTCCTTGAAACCGAGCACGTTGCGTTCACACCCGGACTGGATTTCGGGCGCCACCTGGCTGGGCATCATGTGCGCTTTGCCTATACCCAGAGCTTGCCGCGCCTGCAGGAAGCGGTGGAGCGAATTGCCCGGGGCTTGCGGAGCTGGCAAGGCTGATGCGTTTTACTCCAAACCTCGAAACCGCTCGCTTGCTGCGCCGCTACAAACGCTTCCTGGCCGATATCGAGCTGCCCTGCGGCGAGCAGATGACTATCCATTGTCCCAACACGGGCTCGATGTTCAATTGCATGGTCGAAGGCGGGCAGGTGTGGTTCAGCCGCTCCAATGACCCCAAGCGCAAGCTGCCGGGTACCTGGGAGATCAGTGAAACCCCCCAGGGGCGGCTGGCCTGTGTGAATACCGGGCGGGCCAATGCTCTGGTCGAGGAAGCATTGCTTGCCGGCCGCATCACCGAGCTGGCCGGGTTCACGGGGCTCAAGCGCGAGGTCGCCTATGGCGAGGAGCGCAGCCGGGTGGATTTTCGTCTGGACTATGCCCAGGGGCCGGCTTATGTCGAGGTCAAGAGTGTGACCCTGGGGTATGCCGACTCGGCCGTGGCAGCCTTTCCGGACGCGGTCACCCAGCGCGGCGCCAAGCACTTGCGCGAACTGGCGGCGCTGGCGCGTCAAGGTGTGCGGGCGGTGCAGCTGTACTGTGTGAACCTCAGCGGTATCGAGGCGGTGCGCCCAGCCGAAGAAGTCGATGCCGCCTATGCAACGGCCTTGCGCGCTGCGGTGGCGGATGGGGTCGAGGTGCTGGCCTATGGCACGCACATCGACGGCGAGCAGATCTACATCGATCGGCCCTTGCCGGTATTGCTCAGCTGATGAGCCAGATACCCTGGCTGTCTTCCCGACACGCCAGGGCGGTCAGGTAGTCGCCGGCACAGGGCCCGGCCACGCATTCACCCGACTCGATCAGAAACAGCGCGCCATGGCGGCAGCAGGTAATCAGGCTGGCGCTGCTGTCGAGAAACTGGTCCGGCTCCCAGTTCAGCGGGATGCCGCGATGGGGGCAGCGGTTCTGGTACAGGTAGACCTTGCCTGCGCGGCGAACGGCGAACAGTTCGGTGTCGTCGAGGGTAAAGCCACGGCTGTGGCCTTCACCCAATTCGTCGGGAAAACAAAGAAAGTGCATGGCGAGGGGAGGTACCTGAAGTCACGGTGGTCGCTTGACGTTCAAATGCAAATAATTATCAAATTATTCCAACACGCCGCGTCGGACGCTTTATACCCCGTGGCTCCAGCGTTATCCACCCGGATACCGCCCCTTTTCCCAGGAAGTCCGTTATGCGCCGAAGTGCCAGCCTGATCACGCTGTGTATGGGCCTTGTGTTCACAAGCCTCGTTCAAGCCGAAGCCTTGCCGCAGCGTTGGGTCAGTGCCGGCGGGGCGCTGAGTGAATGGGTCACGGCACTGGGCGGTGAAGCGCGGCTGGTGGGGGTTGATACCACCAGTCAGCACCCCGAGTCGCTAAAGGCCTTGCCCAGCATTGGCTATCAGCGCCAGTTGTCGGCCGAAGGTGTGCTGAGTCTGCGCCCGGATGTGCTGGTGGGTACCGAAGAAATGGGGCCGCCGCCGGTGCTGGCGCAAATTCGCGGGGCTGGGGTTCAGGTCGAACTGTTTTCCAGCAAGGCCGATCTGCAGGCGGTGGAGTCCAACCTCAAGCATCTGGGGCGATTGCTCGGTAATCAGGCGCAGGCCGAGCAGGTCTATGGTCAGTACCGCCAGCAGCTCGATGACCTGCAAGCCAAGCTCAAGCAGGTTCAGGCCCGGCACCCTGTCCCCGGCGTCATCCTGCTGGTCGGCCATGCTGGCGCCAAGCCGATGATCGCCGGCAAGGGGACTGCCGGTGACTGGCTCCTCCAGCAGGCAGGCGCCCGCAACCTGGCCGACAACGACGGCTACAAGAATTTCTCGGTCGAAGCCTTGGCCGCGCTGAACCCTGACGTGCTGGTGTTTGCCGATCGCAGTCTCAGCGGTGAACAGGCCATGCAGGCCCTGCTCAAGGAGAACCCTGCCTTGAAGGCCTCGAAGGCGGCACAAGCGGGCCGGTTGGTAGAGCTTGACCCGACCTTGCTGGTGGGTGGCCTTGGTCCACGTCTGCCGAGTACCTTGCAGCGCCTCTCGCAAGCCTTTTACCCCACCGCCCAATGAATCAGTTGATCAAGCCCAGGACGCTGTTCGTCGCTCTGGCGCTGCTGTGCCTGCTGGCGGTGTGGTTGTCCTTGGCGCTGGGGCCGGTCAGCTTGCCACTGATGGATACGCTGCGTGCGGGCTTGCGCTTGCTGGGACTGCCGATTGCCGGGGACGGGCTTGATCAGGCCGAGCTCATCCTCGGCCAGATTCGCCTGCCGCGCACCTTGCTCGGCCTGACGGTCGGGGCGGTGCTGGCGCTCTCCGGGGTGGCCATGCAGGGCCTGTTTCGTAACCCGCTGGCCGACCCTGGCCTGGTCGGGGTGTCCAGTGGCGCGGCGCTTGGCGCGGCGGTGGCGATTGTCGGCGGCAGCTGGCTGGGCGGTATCCCGGAAGCCTTTGCACCGTACCTGCTGTCGGTGTGTGCCTTTCTCGGCGGCCTGGGCGTGACCGCTCTGGTCTATCGCCTGGGCCGGCGCGATGGTCAGACCAGCGTCGCAACCATGCTACTGGCCGGTATCGCCTTGACCGCCCTGGCCAGCTCGGCCGTTGGCCTGTTCACGTACCTGGCCGACGACGCGACCTTACGCACGCTGACCTTCTGGAACCTGGGCAGTCTCAACGGTGCCAGCTATCAGCGGTTGTGGCCGCTGGTAATGGTTGCCGTCGGCGTTGCACTGTGGCTGCCGCGTCGGGCCCAGGCCCTGAATGCCTTGTTGTTGGGCGAATCGGAAGCAAGGCACCTGGGCATAGAGGTCGAGGCCCTTAAGCGCGAACTGGTGTGCTGTACGGCATTGGGTGTGGGGGCTGCGGTGGCGGCTGCCGGTCTGATCGGTTTCATCGGGTTGGTGGTGCCGCATCTGGTTCGCCTGTTGTCCGGTCCCGATCATCGCGTGCTGCTGCCAGCCTCGCTGTTGGCAGGGGCTTCGCTGCTGCTGTTTGCCGACTTGATCGCGCGGTTGGCGCTGGCGCCTGCCGAGTTGCCCATCGGTATCGTCACGGCCTTTATCGGCGCACCGTTTTTCCTTTACCTGTTGCTGCGGGGGCGTACCTGATGCTCTGTGTCGAAAACCTGTTTCTGCAACGGGGCAACAATCAGGTGCTGAGCAATGTCAGCCTGGCGGTGCAGCCCTACCAGGTGCTGGGTGTTCTTGGTCCCAACGGTGCCGGTAAAAGCAGCTTGCTCGGCGCACTGTGCGGTGAATTGAATGCCAATCAGGGGCGTGTGACCCTGGATGGCCGGGACCTGTCGCACTGGCCTGGGCAGGAGCGAGCCCAGCGTCTGGCGGTGTTGCCTCAGATCTCCAGTCTCGGGTTTGCGTTCAAGGTCGAAGAAGTGGTCGGCATGGGCCGTCTGCCGCATCGAACCGGGCTGGTCTGTGACCAGCAGATTGTCGACGCAGCGTTGCAAGCCGCAGATGCCCGGCACCTGGTCGGGCGCAGCTACCTGGCCTTGTCTGGGGGCGAGCGGCAACGGGTTCACCTGGCGCGGGTGCTGGCGCAATTGTGGCCGGGGGAGGAGGGGAGGACGTTGCTGCTCGATGAGCCGACGTCGATGCTCGATCCATTGCATCAACACACCACCTTGCAAGCCGTCCGCAATTTCGCCGATCGCGGTGCGGCGGTGCTGGTCATATTGCATGACCTGAACCTGGCGGCGCGTTACTGCGACCGGATCCTGTTGCTCGAACAGGGGCGCATGCATGCACTGGACAGCCCCGACCAGGCGCTGCGGCCTGAATCGCTCAAGGCAGTGTTCGGTATCGATGTGCTGGTACAGCCGCATCCGGAGCGTGGGCATCCGTTGATCATTGCCCGCTGACAAATCGCAGGCAAAAAAAGACCCGGCAAAACTGCCGGGTCAATAACCGTGATTAGCCTGATGAGGAGATAATCTGAGAGTCCGAACCAGGGGCTTTCAGGTTACCCAACCAGTCTCGCGACCAGTTGTGATAATCATAACGATTCTCATTTCGATGTCAATCGTTGGGATCTTATATTTTCAATTATTTTTTCTCGGGGCCTTGGCATCCAGTTGCTGGTTGAGCGCTTCCTTGCGTTCAGGGGGGATGTCATTCCAGTGCATATCGAGCAGGGCGCCTTCGATCGCGTACAGCAGCACCTTCGAGGCCCGAAAGCCGCGGGTGCGTACTGCCTGGTAGGCGTTCACCGCTCCGAGTCGACGCAAATCCGAAGCGCTGTGGATGCCGACCGCATGCAGCCACTGCGCAGAGGTCTTGCCAAGATTTTTCAGATGCTGGAGTTCATCGTTCATCAAGCCTCCTTGCGACGGCTGAACGGTCTTGAGAGGGAATCGCTGGCAGGTCAATGAGCAGTGTAGCGGCACTTCAAGAATACGCGGCGTTTTGCCATCGGGTGCCGACGGGTAGCCACAAACACCTCGCCAGGCCGCGCCTGGCGGGGTGTTCAGGGCTTGTCAGCGGGTGCGGTAACGCAGCCGTGTGCCGAAGTTGACCGACATGAGGATCTCGTCGGCGCTCAGCTCGCAGGGGAAGTAGGTGCCGGAAATTTGCGCATGAGACAGACTCGCGCCTTCCAGGCCGTTATGACGAAGGTCCAGCCCGCGCAGATCGGCGGCGCGGAAATAGGCATCGGTGAAGTCGATGCCGGCGGTGTCCAGTTCACGCAGGTCGAGTCCGCGAAAGTCGCCGCCGCGAACGTCGATGGCCGAGTCCTTGGGTTTCTCGCGGTTGAAGTGGGCGATCTGTTCGTCATGCACCAGCGCATACAGCGCGCTGTCCAATTGCCGTGGCTGATTCATGAAGGCGCCTCCCTGTGAAACCTGATGATGGCATTATAGTGTCATCCACAGGGAGGCGTTCGAGCTCAAGCGTGAAGTGTCGACTGCTTCACGCTCCGAGGGCGATCAGAGCCCTGGCAGGCGCTGGCGGATCTGCTTGACCAGCAGGTCCAGGCTGCCGCTTTCGTTGGTTTCCACTCGTTTGCTTTGCAGTACTTCTTCGGCACTGAGCGGGTCGCGGCTGCTTTGCTGTGCCTTGATCACGTCCAGCGTGGCATCCGATGGGTCGTTCTGGTCGGCCTGGCGCTGTGCCAGCCAGCTGGCAATGACCGCGTCGGGGGCATTGCAGTCAAGGATCAGGAAAGGCACGCCGGTCTCGCTGGCGACACCGGCGGCGGCCTGGCGCTGCGCCTGCTTGAGGTAGGTGGCATCAATGACCACCGGGAACCCTGCACGCAGGATGGTCTCGGCCAGTTGGTGCAAGCGCTGGTAGGTGGCCTGGCTGGCGTCCTCGCTATAGATGCCGGCTTGCAGCTGGCCGGCGCTGGTGCTTGCCTGCTCGCCGAACATGCGTTTGCGCTCTACATCCGACCGCAGGCGAATGGCGCCCAGGGCGTCCACAAGACGCATGGCCACGTGGCTCTTGCCTACGGCAGACACGCCATGGGTGATCGCCAGGAAGCGCGATGGGATGGCGCTGTAGCTTTCCGCCAGGTTGGCATAGTTGCGGTAGGTGCGCAGGGTTGTGGCGCGTTGTACCGCATCGGCGTTGGCCGGCATGCTGAACAGGGCGACCTTGGCCCGTACCAGCGCACGGTAAGCCTTGTAGAAGTTCAGCAGTTCAAGGCCGGCATAGTCGCCGGTCAGTTCCAGGTACTGGCTGATGAAACGGCGCGACAGCGACTTGAGCCCACGGTCTTCCAGGTCCATGGCCAGGAAGGCGGTGTCGGCATACACGTCGGTCAGGCGGAAAGGCTCGTTGAACTCGATGCAGTCGAAGATCACGACCTTGCCGTCGATCAGGGTGGCATTGCCCAGATGGATATCACCGTGGCACTCACGGATGAAGCCTTCGGCCTTGCGGGCTTCGAGCAGGCCGTGCAGGCGCTTGAAGTTGTCCTGGGCCCAGGCTTGCAGGGCATCGAGTTGTTGCAGGTCAGCCTTGTCGGAGAGGAACGGACGGATCTGCTCGAAGTTCTGCTCCACCGGCGCCATGACGCTGTCCGGGGTGCCCAGTGGATGGTCGACAGGCACCTTGGGCGCCTGCAGATGAAATTCGGCGATCTGGCGGGCCATCTGGTCGATGTGCTCGGCGGTCAGTTCGCCATTGGCCTGCAGGGTGCTGAGCATCTGGTCCTGAGGGAACTGGCGCATCTTCAGTGCGTACTCGATAGGCTCGCCATCGCCTGCCAGTTGCGGCGCATCGGCGCTGCCGGTGATCGGCAGCACTTCCAGATACAAACCTTCGGTCAGGCGCTGGTTCAGGCGCAGCTCTTCGGCGCAGAAGTGCTTGCGCCCGGACAGTTCGGTGAAGTCCAGGAAGCCGAAGTTCATCGGTTTCTTGATCTTGTAGGCGTAGTCGCCGGTCAACAGCACCCAGGAAATGTGAGTTTCAATCACCTGGAATTGCTTGACCGGATGGGGAAACAGGGCGGGGTTTTGCAATGCGGTGATCAAGGCTTGGCTCACGGGCGATCCTTCTGGGTCGTGGAGATTCGAATCGGCCATTATGGCGGCAAGCGAGGCTGGTGCAAACCGCCGGAGGGCGCCTGTCGACGATCAATAAAGTGCGTATAATCCGCCGCCATGACTCGTACCCGATCCCCCCGTACCCCGAAAAAACGCCCGTCTGGCCGCTCTGGCGCCTGGCTGGGCTGGGCCATCAAGCTCAGCCTGGTTGGCCTTGTGGTGCTGGCCGGTTTTGCCATTTATCTCGATGCAGTGGTCCAGGAGAAGTTCTCCGGCAAGCGCTGGACCATCCCGGCCAAGGTATATGCCCGGCCGCTGGAGCTGTTCGTCGGACAGAAGCTGAGCAAGAGCGATTTTCTCATTGAGCTCGATGCCCTGGGCTATCGCCGCGAAAGCGTCGCCAATGGTCCGGGTGCCGCTGCCGTCAGTGGCAACACTGTTGACCTGAACACCCGTGGCTTCCAGTTCTATGAAGGCATGGAGCAGGCGCAAGCGGTGCGCGTGCGTTTCTCCGGTGACTATGTGGCGGGCCTGAGCGGTGCCAACGGGTCCAAACTTGATGTGGTGCGGCTTGAGCCGTTGCTGATCGGCGGCCTGTACCCCAAGAACCTCGAAGACCGGATTCTGATCAAACTCGACCAGGTGCCGCCGTACCTGCTCGAAACTCTGGTGGCCGTGGAAGACCGCGACTTCTACAGCCACTTTGGCGTATCGCCCAAGTCCATCGCCCGTGCGGTCTGGGTCAACACCTCGTCGGGTGCGATGCGCCAGGGCGGTAGTACCCTGACGCAACAATTGGTCAAGAACTTCTACCTGACCAACGAGCGCAGCCTCAGTCGCAAGCTCACCGAAGCCATGATGGCGTTGTTGCTGGAGCTGCACTACGACAAGCGGGAAATTCTCGAGGCCTACCTCAACGAGGTATTCGTCGGTCAGGACGGCCAGCGCGCGGTGCATGGTTTCGGCCTGGCCAGCCAGTTCTTCTTCAGCCAGCCGCTGTCTGAGTTGAAGCTGCATCAGGTGGCATTGCTGGTGGGAATGGTCAAGGGGCCGTCCTACTACAACCCGCGTCGTTACCCGGAACGCGCCACCGTGCGGCGTAACCTGGTGCTCGACCTGCTGGCCGAGCAGGGCGTGGCCACACCAGAGGCCGTCGCCGCAGCGAAGAAAATGCCGCTGGGTGTGACCAAGCGTGGCAGTCTGGCCGATAGCTCCTTCCCAGGGTTCCTCGACCTGGTGAAGCGTCAGCTGCGCCAGGACTACCGCGATGAAGACTTGACCGAAGAAGGCCTGCGCATCTTCACCAGTTTCGATCCGATCCTGCAGATGAAGTCTGAAGCGGCGATGTCCGAGACGTTCAAGCGCCTTGCCGGACGCAAGGGCTCCGACGAAGTCGAAGCGGCGATGGTGGTTACCAATCCGGAAACCGGTGAAGTGCAGGCGCTGATCGGCAGTCGTCAGGCGGGCTTTGCCGGGTTCAACCGGGCCATTGATGCAGTGCGGCCGATAGGCTCGCTGGTCAAGCCGGCGGTGTACCTGACCGCCCTTGAAAAGCCAAGCAAGTACACCCTGACCACCTGGATGCAGGATGAGCCGTTTTCGGTGAAAGGCGGCGACGGCCAGGTCTGGCGGCCACAGAACTATGATCGCCGCTCTCACGGCACCATTTATCTGTACCAGGGCCTGGCCAACTCCTACAACTTGTCGACGGCCAAGCTGGGCCTGGAACTGGGCGTGCCGAATGTGCTCAAAACTATTGGGCGACTGGGTGTGAACGTCGATTGGCCGGCATTCCCGTCGATGCTGCTGGGTGCTGGCGGCATGTCGCCGATGCAGGTTGCGACCATGTACCAGACGCTGGCCAATGGCGGCTTCAATACACCGATGCGCGGCATCCGCAGTGTGCTGACGGCCGAGGGCGAGCCGCTCAAGCGTTATCCGTTCCAGATCCAGCAGACCTTCGATCCGGGGGCTATCTATCTGGTGCAGAACGCCATGCAGCGAGTCATGCGCGAAGGTACCGGGCGTTCTGTCTACAGCGTGCTGCCAAGCTCCCTGACCCTGGCGGGCAAGACCGGTACCAGTAACGACTCTCGCGACAGCTGGTTCGCCGGGTTCAGCCAGGACTTGCTGGCCGTGGTCTGGTTGGGGCGTGACGATAACGGCAAGACACCTTTCACGGGTGCCACGGGGGCCCTGCAGGTCTGGACCAGTTTCATGCGCAAGGCCGATCCGCTACCGCTGGACATGCCATTGCCAGACAACGTGGTTCAGGCCTGGGTCGATCCACATACCGGGCAAGGCTCCGATGCCAGTTGCCCGGGTGCAGTACAGATGCCGTATATTCGCGGCAGTGAGCCCCCTGCGGGCGCTGCCTGCGGCGGCACGCAGGATCCTGCCGAGTCCGTGATGGACTGGGTCAAGGGCTGGATGAATTAAGCACTAGGCAAAGAGGGTGTGAAGTGAACAAGTGGTTGATACCTGCCTTTACGGCACTGGCTTTGCTTAACGGTTGCGCCAACGTACAACGCGGCTCGATTCCTGTGGTCGACTCGAGCACGCGTGTGTCCAACGGTGAACGGGTTTCAGCTACGCGTGGCGCTCCGGTCAATGCCGGCACCCGTCAGGCACAGGCTGTGCCCCAGGACTCAGGTGTGACCGTAATGGTCCCGCAAGGGGCGGGCGCAGCGCCGATCCAGACGTTCCCGGCCTCGACGGCGCCTGCACCGATCTCGACCGGTCCGATTACACCTGGGCCCGTGAGTTCGGCGCCGTACAACAGCGGTTCGGTGAATACGGGCAGTTACACCATGCCTAGCACTGCGCCCAGCGCTCCGAGCGGTATTCCGCGCAGCGGCGTAACCAGCGGTGGCTTGTCGGCTGACGAGCAACTCGATGGCCCGGTGCTGGCACTGCTGACCACCGCCCAGCAACAGCAGGGTAGTGGTGACTACAACGGCGCCTCGTCGAGCCTGGAGCGCGCCCAGCGCATCGCGCCTCGCGAGCCGCAGGTGCTCTATCGCCTGGCTCAGGTGCGCCTGGCCCAAGGGGATGCGGCCCAGTCGGAGCAACTGGCCCGCCGTGCGCTGACCTACGCCAATGGTCGTCCAGACCTGCAAGCGGGGCTCTGGAACATCATCGCCCAGTCACGCGAGAAGCAGGGTGACTCGGCCGGCGCGGCGCTGGCGCGGCAGAAAGCTCAGGTCAATCTGTAATGGACTCGCGCATTCTGGATATCGCCGATCACCTGCTGTTGATCGAGCACGAGCTACATGCCCAGGGCTGGTGGAGTGACGTCGCCCCCACTGCCCAGGCGTTGGCGAGCACCGTGCCGTTTGCTGTCGACAGCATGAGTTTCGATCAGTGGTTGCAGTGGATTTTCCTGCCGAAAATGAAAGAGATTCTCGAAAAGGGGCTGCCGCTGCCAAATGCGTCCGGCATCCTGGTCATGGCTGAAACGGTATACGTAGACCGCCCTGATGAAAGTCGCGAGCTGCGCAGGCTACTAGCAGAATTTGATCAATTGATCAGTCCATCTGCCTGAATTTCCCTCTTTTCACCCTTGGAGCCACAGAATGTGGCTCTTTTTCTTTGTAATGTTTGTTTTTCTGCTGCAGCTATTGGCATTAATGGTGGCTGTTGATCGTCCTAGGGAAATATTGGCAATAATTTTTCTTGACTTGCGCGCGCCGAATCACAAGAATCCAGATTCCGCTGTAGAGGGACTGCCAGAAGCAGACCCGCTAAGCAGATCATGAGGCGCACACCCGCGCCGACCTGTTACAC
>Ga0247821_10001991_pt1 | contig 11252 bp, 12 predicted proteins | sample 13C_Glycerol_Day_FD_192481 | JGI IMG/M metagenome (GOLD analysis project Ga0247821, IMG submission 192481) | Soil microbial communities from agricultural site in Penn Yan, New York, United States - 13C_Glycerol_Day14 | ecosystem: Environmental > Terrestrial > Soil > Agricultural land | place... | reverse complement strand
GCTTATGGCCTCCCAGGGGGCCTGGTTCCACGGGCTGGCGTGGTTCGCCGGATCCAGGAGGGCCTGCAGATGCTCGTCGGCGATCGCCTGCGACGCCGGCAGGTCGGACTCCCCCGCGTCCCTCAGGCCCGCCCGCCACACCCTCCGGCCGAGCAGATAGTGATCGGCGTACTCCTGCCAGGAGGCGTACTGCCTCACCACCGTCGGCACGATGTTCTTCAGCGCGGTCCAGGCGTCGGCCTCGCCGATCAGCCCGCAGGCGAAGCCCCGGCGCGTGATGTCGACGTACAGCGCCGCGTCCCAGGCCAGCGGGGAGACGCCGGTCTGCCGGTACGCCCGCGCCCGGTAGCCGTCGCGGGACAGGTCGTCGAGCCGGCCGACCAGCTGCTCACGCGAGGTGATCTCCCACTGGTCGGCCAACCAGCGCCGGGCACTGTCGTCGTCGATCCGCACATACGGGTACAGCGTCGTCCGCGAGGCGCTCTTGTCCCGGCTCACCGGCGCGCTCAGCGACACCATCCACAGCTGGTGCGTGGTGAGCGGCACGGGGTAGCGGCGGGCCGCCTTCACACCACGCCTTCTCCATCTCCACAAGGCCATGCCGCCGCACCCTATGCGCACACTCCTACGTCAAGGAACCTCACCCCTGCTGCGTGCGTTCGCGTACGCCGTCGCGGCCCGCAGCCGCTCGGCGGGCGTCGCGTTGCGTACGGCCCCCGGTTCCGCGTCCCATTCCTTGCCGCCGCCGTACGGCCTCAGCTGCACATACGGTCCCTCGTGTCCCATCACGATCCCGATCCGACCCGAACGAGTGTCGATCACGTACGACCCGACGGGTGGCTTCATCGCAGCACCGCGGCGAGGCGCCTCGCGGTCTCCACGGAACAACGGCCCAATTCGACGAGCGGGCACGGAGCTTCACGCGCAAGACTCGCCGGATCGATCCGGAGTGTCGGGAGCGTAATTCCTGCCTTCTCCAGCACCGCCCGCAATTCCTTCACCGTTTCCTCCGCTTCTTCGACGCAACGCGCCGAGTGTCGTGCCGTCACCTGACTCCCCTCGAATTCGGGTTTCACGCTTCCCATCTCCATGGTGACCTGCGACGCCTACACTCGGCAGGAGTCTGTGCCCTACAAGTTCAGGGCAGCGCAAGGGGGTTGGCCATGGCCAACGGTTCACGTCAGGCGGCCTGGGAGTTCTTCGGGGCGGAGCTGAAACGGCGCCGGGAGAACGCGGGTATCACTCAGGTGGAACTGGGTTCCCGGGTATTTGTCTCCGGTGGATACATCGGCCAGTTCGAACAGGCAATTCGAAAGCCACAACGGGATGTCGCCGAGCGGATTGATGAGGCCCTGCAAACCGACGGTATTTTCGAGCGGATGTGGCGGCAACTCATCAAGGAACAGCGGTACGCCGATTATTTCGCGCACGCGGCGGAACTGGAGCGGCTCGCGACGAAGATCAGCGACTGGGAGCCCTCCGTCATCCCGGGGCTCCTCCAGACGCCGACCTACACGAAGGCGCTCGTGGTGGCGACGCACCCGTTCGCGACCGACGAGTTCATCGAGGAGCGGGTCACGGCGCGCGGCGAGCGGTCCGAGATCCTCAAGGACGCCACGAGGCCGGAGTACTGGGCGATCGTGCACGAGACGGTGCTTCGCATGCCGGTCGGCGGACCGCAGGTCACCGCCGAGGCCCTGGAGCACGTGGCCACCCTGGCTCGTAGGCGCAAGGTGGTGCTGCAAGTGCTGCCGTTCTCGGCGGGGGCACCCGCGAACAACGGCTCGCTACGCCTGATGGAGTTCGACGACGCGCCCCCAACTGCCTATACAGAGACGTCGTTTTCGGGGAGTCTTCTGGACGACCCGGCAGTGGTGAAGCGCGCGAGCCGAGCCTACGATCTGATCAGGGGCGCCGCGCTGTCGCCGGACGCGTCCCTGGCCCTGATCGAGTCGGCAGCTGAGGACCTCAGACGATGCACAAGTACGACCTGAGCAATGTTCGCTGGCGGAAGAGCACGTACAGCAACGGCGATGGCGGCAACTGCGTCGAGGTCGCCGACGGAGTCCCCGGCGTCATCCCTGTCCGAGACTCCAAACTCGCCTCGGACAGTCCCGTGCTCCTCGTTCCCGCTCACGCCTGGGACAGGTTCCTCACGTGTCTGACGTGACCCGCGGAGCCGTCTGCTGACGCTCCGCCTCTGCCCACAGCTCGGTGAACTGGGTGATGTGGTCCTCGATGTGGTCCGGCTCGGTGCTCAGCAGTGTGCTGTCCGGGTTGTTCTCCTGGTCCGGCTTGGTCTCGTGGCAGAGTTCGCCGTCGAAGACGATGAAGTCGCTCACCCTGGGGTTGGACTGCATCAGCGACCGCACCGCGATACGCGCGTCGATGCCCCGTCGGCGATGGCTCTCGCAGAGCGCTCTGAGTTCGGACGTGACCTCGTCGGGGTCCCGCACGATGAACAGCCGCCGGATCTCCACACCGCGCCGCTTGATCGCCTTCTCCTGCGCGGCGAGGTACCGCTCGGCCGGCCCGCTGCTCCAGAACTCCCGGTCCACCGAGGTGCTGGTGGCGTCGAGGGTCATCTTCACGCAGTCGGTGATGTCGATCAGCCACTCGTGGTTCTCGCCGGGGCAGTCCGCGCTGCCGCTGCCGAGCCCCTCCATCATCTTGGCGAGCCGGCCCAGCTCCTTCTCGGCGAAGGCCTGCACGATGTCGCCGCCCTGCTCACGGACCTTGGTGTAGCCGAGAACCAGCCGGGTCACCTCATCCGACCGCAGCACCGAACCGTCGACCTGACTGAACAGCGTCGTCGCGGCGAGGATCTCGTTGAAGCGGGTGTCGACCTTCTCGAACCGCTCGCCGAAGTCGATGAGGAACTGCACTATCAGCGCCGCGCTGCCGATGACGATGGACGCCACCCACTGCCAGATGTTGCCGTCGTCCTCGCTGAGAATGCTGGTGAGCAGGAAGGCCCCGCCCGCCGCTCCGGCCGTGATCAGGATCCGCCAGAACATCTTCGGCATCCGCTGTTCCTGGCGCGGTGCCGCATGTCCGTTATTTCCTGCTCCTAACGATGACGCTCCACTCATCTCTCATCCCCCGTCGGGTGTTTCTTCCGGTACTGCCCCTCAGCGTGTGCTCAGCGCCTGGTGGGGCGTAGCCACGGCCTGGAGGGCCAGTCGATCTCGGATGCGCCGGCTCAGGTTCTCCCACTGGCGGGAGAAGCCCGGTTTCTCTTCCAGCACGTCCCACAAATGACCCAGCGCCGGGTCCACGTGCGCTCGCGGCATCCACAGATGCAGCAGATGTACGACGACCGGTTGCAGCGTCTCGACCACGGAGGGCCCGTCCGCCGTACCGAGCCGGCTGTTGTCAAGCATGTGCTGAACAGTCGTCAAAAGCCAGTCGTGCAGGGCGAGATCTTCGCAAATGCCCGCCGCTGATGCCGCCGGAATGTGCTCCGGCAGCCGTAGCTCCATGGTCCGCAGCCCGCCCTCGGCGAGGGTGAAGTTCACCAGGGACGCCCGCTCCCCGTCGGAGGTGCGGCGCGCCACCCAACGCAGCCTCGTGGGACTGGACTTGAACGGCACCCGGCGGTCGAGGAGCGGATGGCGCCGCAGCTCGGCCAGCAGGCCCTCGGCGATCATCCCGAGGTCGAGCTCACCACGCCGTGCACCCTGCAACACGCCCTCGGCGGTGGCCTGTTGGGGCAGCTTGCCGAAGGGCTCGACCAGACCGGGGCGGACCAGATACTGCCCCCAGGGGCGGCGCATGTCGGGGCCGGAGGCAGGGAGGCTGAAGAACGCCGTCGACTGCAAAAGCCGGCCCTCGGTCAGCGACGCGCGGGCGGCGACCGTACCGACGGCCCGGACCTTGGAGCCGTTGGAGGCGGGCAGCCGGCAGTCCACACCGGTCAGGACCTCGGGCGACAGGGCGTACATGGACGGCCGCTCGGAGACCCGGACGTGTTCGTCGGCCCGCAGCCTGAGCAGTTGGGCGGCGGCCCGGCCGTCCATGGCCTGATGGGACGGCAGCAGACAGGTGCGCACCTCGCCGCAGGCGAGGACCGAGCGCGCGGGTTGTCCGAAGGCCGCCGTCATCTCAGGTCCCCTCAGCCTCGGAGGAGTCGCCGGGCTCCTCGTAGAAGACGTAGGTGGCGCGCTGTGCGACCGCCGCGGGAACCGGCATCCCCTCGCCGGCGGACCGCTCGGCGACCTGCTGGAGCGCACCGGCGTCGACGTCTATCTGGTCCAGGATGAGCCGTACGGCGTCCTCGACGGCGAGGAAGCGGTTCGGCATCAGGGTGCAGGTGCGGTACGCGCTGAAGGCCGCCTTGGTGTCGGTGAGCCTGATCAGCGGCGGGAGCCGGTCCCAGTCCTGGGGGAAGTCCGCACCCTCCCACTGGGCCGGCAGCAGCACGGGCTCGCCGAGGTGCCGTAACAGGCCGAGCCGCGCGAGCTGCCAGACGGCGGCCAGGAAAGGGCAGGACCACAGCCGTTTGCCGTCCTTCTCGGACCAGAGCTCCACGTCCATGAAGATGGAGTGGTTGCGGGCCGCGGTCTCCTGGGGGGCCGCCCAGCCCTTGACCTCGCCCAGGGCGCTGCGTGAAGTCGACGGTGTGCGCTGGCCGTTGGCGAGCCATCCGCTGTGGCTCACGGAGGGGCGGGAGCCGTAGCTGCCGGGCGGCGGCGACTCGACGAGGCGGTGCATGACCGATTCCGCGAGCTCGATGCGCTCGGCGACCGCGCACGCCGACTCGCGGGCGAGGTAATCGATGACCAGGCCCGCCTTCTCGGCCTCCTTGAGCACCATCGGGACCAGCTCGGCCGGGGTGGAGAAGCGCGTGAAGTAGTCGTCGATCAGGAAGCAGGTGCTGATCCGGGGCCGCCTGCTGCGGCGGGCCGCCGAGGCGCGCACGGCGTCCACCCAGATCCGCACCTCGGCGAAGTGCTCGGCCAGCCGCTTGGGGCCCGCCTCGAAGTCCTCCATGTACAGGTGGCCCAGCTCGAGCGACAGGTGGGCCAGCGGAACGGACTGGGTGCGCCGCTCCGCGGTGGTCTCCTGGAACACGGCCTCGGTCACGCCTGCTCCCAGTACTTGTCGTCGGTCAGGCGGCCGGCGAGCTGGCTGAGCGCCTGCCAGGTCTCCTGGTTGGCGATCTGGCTGTCGAGCACGTCCTCGTCGGTGATGAGCTGCTCACGCCACTGGAGGACCGGTTCGAGCGGTACCGAGCCGAGGACCTGGCTGTAGCCGATGCCGTGCGTGGAGGCGAGCTGCTTGAGGTCGCCGTCGGTCTTGCGCATCCACGCGGACTGGGTGGGCGAGACCTGCGACCACAGCGGTGACTCGGGGTCGGGTACGGCGGCCCGCACGAAGCGGATCGAGTTGCGCAGCGCGTCCTCGCCGTGGCCGCGCTCGACCCCGCCCGCGACGATGCCGCGCTTGCCGAACACCAGGCTGGCCGCGGCCCCGACATGCTGGCGGGTCCAGCGGTGGAAGACCAGCCAGCGGGCGGTGACCTCGCTCATCTCGGTCTGTGCGGTGGCCTCCAGGACCATGTCGACGGCGTACGAGCGGCCGGCGCTGAGGTCGACGATCACCAGGTCGAACTCGTAGTACAGCGTCATCAGCAGGTCGACGCAGCGGCGCAGGTTGTCGTCGCTGGTGGCGAACTCGCCGCCACTGACGTCACCCGGCATCAGCACAAGACGTCCGCTGCCCGGCGGCGGGAACCGCAGCACCTGGTGCTCCGTCTCGGCCCACACGTCGATCCGGGCCGGTTCGCTGACCTCTCCTATGAGGTAGGCGTGCAGTCCGCGGTCCTCGGTGGCCTGACGGGCGTCACCCACGTCGAAGACGGCCGCCGCGGTGGGTGAGCCGAAGTCGAAGTCCAGGTAGCAGACGTCGTCCCCGGCCATCGCGCGGTGGTAGGCGAGGTTGGCGCTCGTGACGGAGCGGCCCGTGCCTCCTTTGTCGGAGGCGGCGAAGATCAGCACGGTTCACACTCCCCGGTCCGCGGCTTCGCGGGCGCGGGCGAGCGAGTCGAGCTGTCCCAGCACGTCGAGCGTCAACGCGTAGGCGGTACCCGGCTGTTCGTCCACGAGGCTGCGGGCCCGGCGCAGCTTGACCTCGATGTTCCTGAGCTGCATGCCGTGCCGGCCGGCGTCCGAGGGCGCGGGTTCCATCTGTTCGTTGCCCAGCAGGTGCGCGGACTCACTGAGCAACGCCCTTGCGAGGTCGGTCAGTTCGAGGCTGCGGATCGGGGGCTGCCGGTACATGGCATGGGCCTGCACCATGACCTCGGTGACGCGCTCGGTGATGCTCCATGACACCGGCACGCGCCGTTTGTGGATCTCCGCCTCGGGATACGCGGCGTGGACGTTGTCCCACAGGCCGGTGCCTTCGCCGTCGCGGATACGGCGGCGCCACATGTGGTCGAAGATGTCCTCGGAGAGCCGCAGCAGCCGGTCGTGCGAGCCGAGGTTGCGGGACAGGGTGCACAGCTGGACGGTCCGCTTCAGCAGCTGGGCCGAGAAGTCGGTCATGGCCCAGGTCATGGGCGGTCCGAGCCGCTCGCTGCCCTGCAACGGAAGGGCGACGCCGACGTTGTGCAGCTCGTGCACCATCGGGTCGTCGCGGGTCATACGGCTGGTGATGCGGCCGCGCTCGGCGAGGCGCTCCATGATGCCGACGGTGCGGGTGAGGTCGTCGTCGGTGGCCCGGCGGCGCATCAGGTCGTGCACGAGGATGGCGGCGACGGAGAGGGAGAAGTACTCGGACTCCAGCTTCTGTCCCGTCGTACGCCAGGGGATGTCCTCCAGGGGCCAGCGGTCGTCGTCGAAGCGGGCGATGCGGGACCAGTACTGCTGGGTCAGTTCCCACCGCAGGCGGAGCGCCTCGGCGAGTCGCTGCTGTTCGTTGTTGAGCAGGCCGAGGGTGAGGGTGCGGTCGGAGAAGAGGTCCTGGATGCCGTCGAGAGCGACCACGGTGAAGTACAGGTACGGCACCGCGTTGGCGACGCCTTCGGGCTGCGGTCCGACCGGTTCCGTCGTCTCGACCTCGGGCGAGTCCTTGACCATGGTCCAGGCCCAGCCGCACTCGAACAGCTGGTTCTCGTCCTTGAGGCCCTCCTGGACGTCGATGCCGAGGTACACGCTCTCGACGATCGCCGCGCGTAGCGCGCGGAACCGGCTCTGGAACATGTTCAGAACCTGGCGCTGCGACAGCCGCCCCTGGCCGAGGAGTTCGGTGAGCGTGCGGCCCTGCGAGGAGTCGGTGTCGAAGACGTTGACGACGAAGGAGCGCAGCAGGCTCACCATGGCCGCGGTCAGCCGGTTGCTGGTGGCCTGGCGCAGCTCGGCGATGGTGTCCCGGACGTCGCTGCGCCGGGTTCTGGTCTCGTAGATCTTGAGGAAGCCGAGGGTCGCCAGGCACAGGGTGATCGACATGGAGAAGGAGTCGACCACGCCCAACTGGCGTTGTTCCTCGGTGACTTCCTTCTTCTTGTCCGCCGAGCCGAAGTAGTAGCCGCCGGCGAAGGTGGGCCGTTTGTCGTCACCGGTGTGGGTGCGCATGAAGTCGGCTGCGGCGCTCACGAGGTTGGCCGGGATGTCCAGCCGCCCGCCGGCCTTCTTCAGGACCTGCTGCACGTCCTCCTGTGTGGTGTCGGGGTCGTCCAGCCGGAACGCGGGGATCTCGGTTGCCGGGTACAGCAGGCAGAGCAGCCGCTCGGCGTCGGCCACACTGCTCTCTCCGCCCCATTCGCCCCATTCCCACTCTCCCCCGTCGAAAGAGTGGCGAGCGATTCCCTGCCAGATGTCCAGCAGATGCTGGCGTGGCTTGATCTGCATCCCATGCCCCTCACACAGGCCGCCCTGCCATCAGTTGAGGAATATCCCTCTTCTGTTGTGAAGATTCACTGTGAAAATTCACCGATCAGTCGATCGGAATGATCGAGTCCGAATTGCTGCGCCACCCGTAGGCGACGATCATTCCGGAATACCCGTCCCGCACTTCGGCCGCGGATTCGAGCCGTTGGACCTTGAAGTCGCCCGCGAATGGCTCAAGGCTCGCGCGCACCTCGGATTCTCCCACGTCACAGGCCGGGAAGAAATGCTCACCCGCGTGATAGCCCTTGGAATGTTCCATGAAGGCCGCCGCGAAGGGCGCGCCGGGGGCCAGGGCGCGCATGAAACGCTCGACGCCGAGGCGGAACTCCTGGTGGAGTGTGGTCATGGACTCGGCGACGAAGAACATGGTCCCCATGGACCACTGCCGCTCGTACCGCGCGAGGTCGAAGAGGTCACCCTGCTCGACCGAGACGATCTTGCTGAACCGCTCACGCGGGTCCGCACCAAGGGAGTTGTACGCCTCGTGCTTGCACAGGGCGCTCCAGAACTGGTCCCAGTTGGGGCCGTAGGACTGGATCTGGCTTCTGAGGTAGCCGACGTTGGCGGGCGAGCGCTCGAACAGCGTGATCTCGTCGCACCACGGCATCATGGACAGGGCGGGATAGAGATTGGCGCCGGCACCCACATCGATACCGGAGACGGGGCCGCTGCCCTGCTTCCGGAAATGATCGCCGAAATGATCCCGCAGCATATGCAGGATCTCCGCGTCCTCTGCCTGTAAGTCGCGGTAGTTGTGATCAACGTAGGCGATCGGGTCGAATGCCGCCCAGCGCACCTCAGCGTTCTTCAACTGGACGCCCCCCGACGATCTCTGGGTCATTCTCTCACGGTACCAAAGGAAGGCGCACTGGGAGCGCGTCGAGGCAAAGCACTCTCTCACTCTTGTCGCACTCTTGAACCGCCGGATTGCCCCTGCTCAAGATGGGCTGATCTCCAACTGAGCGCCTGAAACGGCGGGCAACGGGTGCTCACCCGCACGAGTGACACCATTCCATCACATAGGGGGCAGTTGATGGCTGTACCGGAGGAACGTTTCCCTCTTCTGGGTCGCCGCGCTGATCAGGCGTTTCTCGCCGACAGCAGCGATCGGCCGCTGACCATGAGGGGCGTCACCGATACGGACCTGCCCGAACTCCTCCGTGTCGACCGGGAGGTCTTCCCCGAGGATCCGTACCCGTACTTCGTGCTGCGCCAGCACATCGACGTGCACGGCGACCGGATCCTGGTCCTCGACGACGGGGAGTACCTGCACGGTTATGTCCTCTTCGTGACCACGTCGGACGGCTATGTGTGCTGGGTGCTGAGTCTGGCGGTCAGCGCCGACCAGCGCGGGCGTGGGCTGGGCAGACGGCTGATGCTGGAGGTGCTGCGGCAGCTGCGCAGGGAGCGGGTGCACGAGGTGCGGCTGACCGTCGAGCCGACCAACGCGGCGGCGATCACGCTGTACCGCACCCTGGGATTCAGCACCGACGGCGGCGTGCACCGGGACTATCTGGGCCCCGGGGAGGACCGGATCATCATGGTGCTGGGATTGGGTTCCGCGTAGGACGGGCCGGGGGTAATCCCCAGGGAGGATCGGGGAGTTGGCCGGATGTGACGCTCCGTCACGGTCCGTCAGGCTGCTGTGCATGAAGCAGATCACGAAGAGTGCCGCCCTGATCGCCGCCGCCTCCGGAGTCGTCTTCGGACTCGTCACCCCGCTCACCGCGTCCGCCACCGGCGCGCCCGCGCCGCTGAAGTGGACCAAGTGCGAGGGTGACGGGCTCGACCCGCGCCAGGAGTGCACGACCGTGTCCGTGCCGATGGACTACGCCGACCCCGGCGGCCCGAAGATCGACATCGCCGTCTCCCGGATCCGGAGCGAGAACCCGTCCGCCCGCCGGGGCGCGCTGCTGATGATCCCCGGCGGGCCGGGCGGCGACAGCCTCGCCCACCCTTCCGGCAAGGGGAAGCTGATGCCGCGCCAGGTGCGGGACGCCTACGACCTGGTCGGGTTCGCCCCGCGCGGCAACGCGCCTTCCACGTCGGTGAGTTGTGACGTCGAATCCGGCGATCTGTCCGCGACCAGCCTGTTGCCCTGGCCCGCGCCCGACGGCTCCGTCACCGAGAACATGGCGATGGGCCGGCGACTGGGGGACGCCTGCGCCCGCAACGGCGGCGAGCTGATGAAGCACATCAGCACGCTCAACAACGCCCGGGACATCGACAGCATCCGGGCCGCCCTCGGCGAGCGCAAGCTGTCCGCCTGGGGCGTCTCCTACGGCACCTATGTCGGCGCCGCCTACGCCGAGCTGTTCCCACGGCGCACCGACCGGATCGTGCTGGACAGCAGCGACAACCCCGACCCCGTGCAGGCGGAGCGCGCCTGGCTGCGGGCGTTCGAGGTGGGCGTCGAGGACAACTTCCCCGAGTTCGCCAAGTGGGCCTCCCGGCCCGGCAATCCGGACCGGGTCGCGGACACGCCTGCCGAGGTGCGTTCCCGCTTCCTCGCCCTCGCCGCCCGGCTGGACCGCGAGCCCATCCCCTGGCCGGGTGCGAACCCGGCGGAGCTGAACGGCAACGTGCTGCGTCAGACCATGCTGTCGAGCATGTACGACCCCGACGACTATCCGGTGCTTGCGAAGCTGATGCGGGCCGCCGAGAGCGGCACGCTGCCGGCCGCTCCGCCGCGTCCGCCGGAGTCCGCGCTCCAGAACTATCTGGCGGTCGGTGCCGGGACGATCTGCAACGACGTGGCGTGGCCCGAGTCGGCGGCCGTGTACGAGAAGGGGGTCGCCGAGAGCCGGGCGAAGTACCCGCTCACCGCGGGTATGCCGCGCAATGCCCTGCCGTGCACCGCGTGGCCGTGGGAGCCGCGGGAGGCGCCGTTGCGGGTGACTGACCGGGGGCCGTCGAATGTGCTGATGATCCAGAACGAGCGGGATGTGGCCACGCCGCTCAGTGGGGCGATTCGCTTGCGCGAGGCGTTGGGCAGGAGGGCCGTCATGGTCACCGTGAACTCCACGGGGCATGACGCCTATCTGGAGAACGGCAATGCGTGTGGGGATGCTGCCGTGTCTCGGTATCTGGTGACGGGGAAGCGGCCGGGGCAGGACCTGTACTGCGAGTGAGGGTCGTCGTTCGGGTGCGGCGCCGTTGTGGCTGGTCGCGCAGTTCCCCGCGCCCCTGAGGGGGTTGCTGGACCGCCAGTGCCTTGAGCCCCGCACGCTCAGCGGCAGCTCGCGTAACGGTGTGACAAGGCTCGGTAGGCCTCCTTCGGTTCCCAGTGCCACTTCGAGTTCGGGTCGTTCGGGTGTTTTCTGATCGGCTTGGTGATGGCGTAGCTCGCCAGGTCCAGGT
>Ga0247821_10001990_pt1 | contig 11252 bp, 6 predicted proteins | sample 13C_Glycerol_Day_FD_192481 | JGI IMG/M metagenome (GOLD analysis project Ga0247821, IMG submission 192481) | Soil microbial communities from agricultural site in Penn Yan, New York, United States - 13C_Glycerol_Day14 | ecosystem: Environmental > Terrestrial > Soil > Agricultural land | place... | reverse complement strand
GGCCAGGGCCGCCCGCAGATTGTCGGCGTTCTTGAAGGTCAGCGTCCCGGCGAACGACATGTACCAGCCCTCGCTGTTGCAGATCCGGGCCAGTTCCTCCCCGCCGGAAAAGCAATGGAACACCACCCGCTCGGGGGCGCCCTCCTCCCGCAGGACCTGGACGACGTCGTCGTGGGCGTCACGGTCATGGATCTGCAGTGTCAGCCCCAGGCGCTTGGCAATATCGATGTGGCGCCGGAAGGAATAGCGCTGGTGGGCCAGCCCCTCACCCTCGGTGCGGAAGAAGTCCAGGCCGGTCTCGCCGATGGCCCGGATCCGCGGGTGCGCCGCGAGGGCTTCAATCTCTGCCAGTGCCTCTTCCAGTTCGCCGCGGGCGGCGTAGGCCGGCGCGTCATTGGGGTGGATGGCGACGGCGCCCAGCAGCCGCCGGTCCAGCTCCACCGCCTGCACGGTGAACCGGGACGAAGCCAGGTCGCACCCGACCTGCACGGCCCCCTGCACGCCCGCGGCTTCGGCGGCATCCAGGGCGTCGGCGATGCTGACCGTCAGCTCGTTGCTGGGGAAATCCAGGTGGGTGTGGTTGTCCATGACCGGCACCGGAAGCGGCTCCGGCGCCGGCGGGTATCCCTGCCTGCCGGTGCCATCGCTGCCGGGCGCACGGAACGGGAGGGGCGTCAGGGGGGTGATCATCTTCCCACCTTATCGGCGGGGCCGCAGCCGCGAGAACCTGCCAGGCCCGGGAGTTAACCTGGCCGCGCTATCTCCGGGCCGGGCGCCGGGCGGAGATTTCCCCGGAACTCTCTGTCAGGCCCGGCAGTTGTGTTAGTACTCTGTTGTAAAGACCGGCTTTACGACAACGAAATCATCACGGACGTGGACAGACGGCCAGAAACATAGGGCCAGGAACAAACGCTAGGAATAAACGGTCAGGAACACAGGCAAACACCCGATGAGTGGCCCGGCAGGCTCCATGCCGATCCGTCCCGGGAAACCACCAGGGCTGAGAGGCTACCGATGGACTACCACCGCATCTCCCTAGACGAGCCTCTTCCCGAGGGGCGGGACCGCAGGGAAGATTCCGCCGTGGCCGCGCCCCCGGTGACCCGGCGCCCGGCCCAGCCGCCGTCGGCGATGGATGCGGAGGCGTTCCGTTCCGCCAGCGAGCGCATCCTGGCCGCGATCAACACCGTGATCGACGGCAAGGCGGAAGCGGCCAAGCTGGCCCTGACGGTTCTCCTGGCCCAGGGCCACCTGCTCCTGGAGGACGTCCCCGGGGTGGGCAAGACCCTGCTCGCGAAGACCCTGGCCCGCACCATCGACTGTTCGGTGAGCCGCATCCAGTTCACGCCCGATCTGCTCCCCTCCGATGTCACCGGCGTGTCCATTTACAACCAGGCGTCGAGGTCCTTCGAGTTCCGGCCCGGGGCGGTGTTCGCCAACATCGTCATCGGGGACGAAATCAACCGTGCGTCGGCCAAGACCCAGTCGGCCCTGCTGGAATGCATGGAGGAACACCAGGTCACCGTGGACGGCACGTCCTACCGGCTCGACGAGCCGTTTATGGTGGTGGCCACGCAGAATCCGATCGAAATGGAGGGGACCTATCCGCTGCCGGAGGCGCAGCGGGACCGTTTTATGGCGCGGATCTCCATGGGCTACCCGGACAAGGACGCCGAGATGGAAATGCTGGAAACCCATCAGGCCACATCGCCGCTGGCCAAGGTCACCGCCGTTGTCACCGCAGGCGAGGTCGCGTCCATGATCGCCACGGTGCGGCAGGTGTACGTCTCCCAGTCGATCAAGGAATACACCGTGTCGCTGGGGCGCGCCACGAGGGAAAGCGGGATGCTCCGGCTCGGTGCGAGCCCCCGGTCCATGCTCCAGCTGCTGCGCGCCGCCAAAGCCACGGCGGCCCTGGACGGCCGGGACTTTGTGCTGCCGGATGACGTCGTCGCCGTGGCCGAATCCGTCCTGGCCCACCGGATCATCCTGGACCGCAAAGCCGCGAGCGCCGGCGAGACCGCACAGAGTGTGGTCCGTGCCGTCCTGGCGAAGATCCCGGTCAGCCCGGACCTGGCGTCCGTCCCGCGGCCGAACCGCCGCTAGGGGTGTCCCCGGCGTGGCGCTGACTGATCGGTTCCCGAAGCACATTTTCACGACCCGCGGCTGGGGCCTGCTGGGCGCCGGCGTGGTGTTCCTGCTGGCAGCGCAGGTGATGGGGCGCCGGGACCTGCTGGCGCTGGCCATCCTGCTGGTCGTCCTGCCAGTGCTCTCGCTGGCCGGGACCCGCGTGCTCAAGCCGAACTTCAGCGTGTACCGGGAGTTCAGCCCTGCCAGCGTCGAAACGGGGGCGACGACGACGGTCCGGCTGGCTGTCGCCCGGACGGGAACCGGCTCCGGCCACGCGCTGATGGAGGAGCGCCTGCCGGCCCGGTTCGGCGAATCCCCGGCGTTCCGGTTCCCGTCGCGGTCGGCCGTGGCGGGAACCAGCCGTTACGAATACCATCTGCGCTCCGGGAAACGCGGCCAGTTCCTGATCGGACCGGTCACGGCGGAGTTCAGCGACCCCTTCGGATTGTCCCTGCACCGCCACGCCATCGACGGCGGCGACATCCTCACCGTGACGCCCGCCGCCGTCGAACTTCCCGTCACCGGGCTGGCCGGCGCCAGGGGGCACGACGGCGTCACCGCCACGCGCATCCGGGCCAACCCGAGCGATGACGATGTCATGACGCGGGAATACCGCCACGGTGACCCGATGCGCCGGGTCCACTGGGCCGCGACGGCGCGGCATGGGGAACTGATGGTCCGCCAGGAGGAATCCGTGACCACTCCGGAGGCGACCATCATCCTGGACCAGCGGTTCTCGGCCTTCACCCGCGGCGGCTTTTCCGCCGGCTCCGATCACGGCGGCGCCCCCGCGGCGGACGGCCACGATCTCCTGACCAGCGACACGTTTGAATGGGCCGTGACGGCGGCGATGTCCATCGGCGTGCATCTTGGCGAACGCAACTACGCGCTGCGCTTCCTCGACGCAGCCGGCGAGCCCGCGTTCCGGCATTCGCCGTCGGCGCCCGAGCCGGAAGTCGAGGAGTACACCGGCGCGTCCGGGCTGCAGTCCGTCGCCGAAAGCCTGGCAGCGATACAGCTCAGCGGGCCCCACCACAACCGCAGGGACGCAAGGGACGCCGACGCGGCGGGGAGTCCTGGGCGCCGGCACCCCTCGGGCGCGGAGGCCGGCCCGCAGCCGTTCGACGACCGGCTGATGGACAAGCTGGCCGCCCACCGGATGCGGGGGCCCGTGCTGGCGATCCTGGGCAATCTCACCCGGGCCGAGGCCCGGGCGCTCGCCCCGGCCGCCGGCTTTGCCGCAAACGCGTTTGCCCTGGTGGTCACGGAGCGGACCGGGGAACCCGACGAGGTGTTCGCGGCCCTCCGGCTCGGCGGCTGGCGGGCCGTAGCCGTGTCCCCCTCGACGCCGCTTCCCGCGGCGTGGACGACCTTCGACGACGGCGTGGCAGCACCTCTGGCCGCCCCCGACGACGTGCGGCGCGGATCGGGGGTCCGGCGATGACACTGGCACCGCAGCGAAGTGCGGGCGCGCACGCCGACCCGTCCGGAAAACGCGGCCGGGGCTCCCCTGGTCCGGAATCCCCGGGGACGCCGAAAGCCCGGACGACGGCCGGCGCGCAGCCGTGGCTGATGGCCCTCGCGGTGGCAGTCGCCGTTGCCGGTGCAGCGCTGGGCCTCAACGGTGTGCTGCGGGGGTGGGCGTGGTACTCCCCCGTCCTCACGACGGTCCTCACGGTGGCCTTCACCATGGCAGGCCTTCGTGCGCTCCGGTGGCGCAGCGTCTTCGTGACGGCCGGCGCGCTGGCGTCGCTGGCGCTGATCCTGACCTTCACGTTTTTCCGATCGAACAGCATCCTGGGCTTCATTCCGTCCGGCGCGACGATGACGCAGGTGGGCCGGTACCTGCGCCGGGCCAGCGAGACCGTCCTCGGGGAGAGCGCCCCGGTGGCGCCCAACGCGGGCATTGTCCTGCTGGTCTGCGCGGCCCTGGGGCTGCTCGTGATCCTGGTTGATGCCCTCGCCTATCCCCTGGCGCTGCCGGCGACGAGCGGACTCGGCATCCTCGCCGTCCTCATCGTTCCCGCGATGATCAAGCCGCAGAGCGTCGGTGTGCTGGGCTTCGCGGCGGCCACCGCGGGCTACCTCCTGATCCTCGGCTGCAGCCACTGGTTTGCGCCGGACCCGCGGACCGGAGCTGACACCGCACGCAACCCGGGCCAGTTCCGGCGCGGCGCCCTGACCGGCGCCGTCGCGCTGACCGTTACCCTATTGCTCCAGCTTGTGGTCCCGGGCTTCGAGCAGGGAGCTTTCCCGCAGGGCTCGCGGCTCAATCCCTTCGGCTCGGCCTCGGGGCTCAACCCGATGATCAGCCTCGGAAACAGCCTGCGCAGCCCCACCGGTGACGGCAGGATCACCTTTGCCACCAACGCGCCCAGTACCCCGTACCTGCGCTCCGTCACCGTGGACAGTTTCGACGGCGACAACTGGACTCCGGATGACCGCGACGTCACCCGCCGGCTGGGTACGGGGAGGATGGATTCAGGCTTCGAGCCCGCCGCCACCGAAATCCGCGTGGTCACCGCGGTCAACACCGGCCAGTTCACCAGTCCCTACCTGCCGGCACCGTACGCCCCGGAGGCGGTCAACGGCCTCACCGGCCGCTGGAGCTGGGACCCTGCCACGCTGAGCATCAAGGGGGTCGACACCACCTCCCGCGACCAGCAGTATGTGGTGCTCTCGGCCGCACCCCAGCTCACCCCGGAGGTGCTGGCACAGGCCACGGGACCGGTGCAGGGTGTCCCCGAGCTTTTCATCCGGCCGCCGGACAACGTCCCGGAGATTGTGCGGACCACCGCCGAGGCCGTGACCGCGGGAAGCACCAGCCCCTACGCTCAGGCCATGGCCATCCAGCGGTACCTGCGTTCCGCCGACTTCACCTACTCGCTGCAGTCCCCGGTGCAGGGAGGCTATGACGGCAACGGCTTGTCCGTCCTGGCGGACTTCCTGAACCAGAAGAGCGGCTACTGCATCCATTTCGCCTCCGCCATGGCGGTGATGGCAAGGCTGGAAGGTATCCCCAGCCGCATTGCCGTCGGCTACGCCCCGGGCCGGCCCACCGGCGCGACGGTCTCGATCGGGGGCCAGGGTGCCCTGCCGGAGTACGAGGTCGATGCCCGGGACGCCCACGCATGGCCGGAACTGTATTTCCAGGGCCTGGGCTGGGTCCCCTTCGAGCCGACCCCCTCGCGCGGCCTCGTCCCGTCCTATGCCACGGAGGGCCAGGCTCCCAGCGGGGCCAGCACGAACGAGAACAACGACGGACTCATTCCGAGCAACAGCCCCCTCCCCACACCGCTGCCCAGCCCGGCGCCGCTGCCGCTCCCGGGCGCTTCCGCCCGGCCGGACGCGCTCAGCGTGCTGCTGCCCGTGCTGTACGGCGCCGGCGCCGTGGTGCTCGTCGGGCTGCTGCTGGCGTCCCCGCACCTGGCACGCCGCGCGCGGCGCCGCCGCCGGCTGGACGGTTCCGGGGTCGACGGCACGGCAGCGGCGCAGGCCTGGGCGGAACTGCGCGACTTGGCCACGGACTACGGCGTCGCACCGCAGACCAGTGAGACGCCACGGCATTTCTCCGCCAGGCTGCGCCACGCGGGCGCCCTCGGGGAACCGGAGGGCCTGGACGCCGGCGGCCACCGGGCCGTGAGGACCCTGACCGCGGACTTCGAACGCCGGCAGTACGGCCGGCCGCCGTCCGTGCCCGGGGCCGGCGGCGACCGGTCCGGGGCCGGCGGGAATGCCGCCGGTGCCGGCATCTCCGGAGCACCCGCCGCGCCGCTGATCGCGGCGGTCCGCAGTTCGCTGCGGGCCCATGCCGGTCCGCTCGTGCGGTTCCGGGCGGAGTGGCTGCCGCCCTCCGTCCTGGCCGTCTGGCGGCGTGCGGCCGGGGCGCCGTTCCGCGCCGCCCGCCGCGCAACACAACGCACCGGGCGCGGCCTCGCCGGGGCCCGGTTACGGGCCCGCGGGTCGCTGCGCCGGATGCGGGGGCTGCGCCGGGGCTGAGCCGGCTCCGGCCGGTTGCTCCTAGCCGGCGTACGGGTCGGCGATGCCGATGTACTGGGTGTAGAGGTACTCCTCGATGCCTTCGAGGCCGCCTTCACGGCCCAGGCCGGACTGCTTGACCCCGCCGAAGGGGGCTGCGGCGTTGGAGACCACGCCGGCGTTCAGGCCCAGCATGCCCGTCTCGAGGCGTTCGCCCATCCGGATGCCCCGGTTGAGGTCGCGGGTGAAGACGTAGGCCACCAGCCCGTACTCGGTGTTGTTCGCCAGCCGGATGGCCTCGTCCTCGGTGCCGAAAGTGATGATCGGGGCGACGGGCCCGAAGATTTCCTCGGACAGGATCCGGGTGCCCTCGGTGACGCCCTTGAGGATGGTGGGCTGGTAGAAGTAGCCCGGGCCCTCGACGGCGGCGCCGCCGATCACCGCGACCGCACCGGCGGACACGGCATCGGAGACCAGCTCGTGGACCTTGTCGCGGCTCTTCGCATCGATCAGCGGGCCGACCTTGGAGTCCGCCTCGGTGCCCCGCGCGGTGGTCATGTCCGCCATTTTCGCGGCGAACTTCTCCGCGAATTCATCCGCGACGGACTCGTGCACGATGAACCGGTTCGCGGCCGTGCAGGCCTCGCCCATGTTCCGCAGCTTGGCCAGCATCGCCCCGGCGACGGCGGCGTCGACGTCGGCGTCCTCGAAGACCACGAACGGGGCGTTGCCGCCGAGCTCCATCGAGGTCCGCAGCACGTTCTCCGACGCGTCCGAGAGCAGCCGGCGGCCCACCTCGGTGGAGCCGGTGAAGGAAAGCTTGCGCAAACGCGAGTCCTTGATCAGCGGACCCGTGGTGGCACCGGCCGTGGACGTCGGGATAACATTCAGCACGCCGGCCGGCAGCCCGGCCTCCATCATCACGGCGGCGAACAGCTGCGAGGTCAGCGGCGTCAGGTTCGCGGACTTCAGCACCATGGTGCAGCCCGCGGCGACGGCGGGGGCGACCTTGCGGGTCGCCATGGCCAGCGGGAAGTTCCACGGCGTGATCAGCAGGCACGGGCCCACGGGCTTCTTCGTCACCAGCAGCCGGGACTTGCCGTCCGGGGACACCGAATACCGGCCGAAGGCGCGGACGGCTTCCTCGGAGAACCAGCGCAGGAACTCCGCGCCGTAGGTGACCTCGCCGCGGGCCTCGGCCAGCGGCTTGCCCATTTCCAGCGTCATCAGCAGCGCGAAGTCCTCGGCCCGGGCCGTGACCATCTCGAACGCCCGGCGCAGGATCTCCCCGCGCTCACGGGCCGGGACCTTCGCCCAGGACTCCTGCGCGGCAGCCGCCGCGTCCAGGGCGGCGGCGCCGTCCTCGGGTCCGGCATCGGCCAGGCTCAGCAGGACCTTGCCGGTCGAGGGGTCCTCCACCTCGAAAGTCTTCCCGGACGCGGCCGGGCGCCATTGGCCGCCGATCAGCAGACCGGTGGGAACAGAGGCCAGCAGGGCGCTCTCGCGCTCCGCGGTAACAATGGGCTGGGCAGTTGCAGTCACGGTTGACTCCCTCGTCAGCGATTCGGGGTGGATGGGATCGGATTCAGCGCGGTTCCGCAGGCCGTGGACAGTGCCGGTGGGAGGACGGCCGGCGGGAGCGCGCTGGATTTACTGCCACCGTACTGCCGGGCTCTCCGGACTGTCTACGCATGTCCGCACTACGACGGGCCGGGTTCGCTGTGCAGCTGCACAGCGTCGGCACGGCCCGGACGCTGCCCGCCTACCGGGCGGCGAGTACCGCGGAATACAGTTCGCGCTTGCTGACCCTGGCGTCCTCCGCCACGGCCGCGACAGCTTCCTTGAGCCGGATACCCTGCGCAATGAGCGCGTTAACGTCGGCCACGTGGTCTTCCGGCGTGCCCGGCTCCCGCTCCGGGGCGCCGCCCACGACGACGGCGATCTCGCCCCGCACCTCGTTGGACTCGGCCCATTCGAGTAGTTCCCGCAAGGTGCCGCGGATAACTTCCTCATACGTCTTCGTCAGTTCGCGGCAGACGGCGGCGCGGCGGTCGGCGCCGAACCGCTCCCGCAGCGCACGGAGCATCGGTTCCAGCCGGTGCGGGGCCTCGAAGAAGACCATGGTGCGCCGCTCGGCGTCGAGGTCCGCGAGCCGGGAGGCGCGCTCTCCGGCCTTGCGCGGCAGGAAGCCCTCGAAGCAGAAACGGTCGGTGGGCAGGCCGGAGAGCGCCAGCGCGGTGAGGACCGCGGACGGTCCGGGGGCGGCAGTGACGGTCAGTCCGGCGGCCACGGCCCCTTCGACCAGGCGGAAGCCGGGGTCCGAGACGGACGGCATGCCGGCGTCGGTCACCATCACGAGGGTCTTGCCGGAGCGGACCTGGTCCAGGAGCTCGCCGGTCTTGGCGGCCTCGTTGTGCTCGTGGTAGCTGATGATCCGGCCGGCGACGGTGATTCCCAGGTTCTGGACGAGCCGGTGCAGCCGCCGGGTGTCCTCGGCGGCGACGATGTCCGCCGTCGTCAGCAGCTCGACGAGCCGGTAGCTGGCGTCTCCGGCGTTGCCGATCGGGGTGGCCGCGAGCACGATCCGTCCCGGTCCGCCGTTTTGCGGAACCGGCTCCGGTTCCGCGACCGGCTCAGTCTCCGGCTCCGTTCCGGGGATACCGCCGGGGCCGCGACGAGCGCCGTCCCCGGGGTTATCCGCCAGGTCCGGGTCGTCGCCGGGAAGATTCGGGGAGGTGCTGAGTTTAGGGTCCACAGGACCAGCCTACTGCTGGCACGGGGCGCAGGCCGCGGGCCGACGGACCGGGCGGTGGCACGGCCGGGACCGGACCGGGCGGCCCGGCCGGGGACCACAGCCGCAAAAGGTAGCATGGGCATCGTGACGCAGACCCCCACGCGGCCCGCCGACGCCGGTTCCACCGGATCGGCGCCCCCGGCCCCCCGCACCGGACGCAGCCTGGAGGGGCACCGCTGGGTCAGCCGCCCGGCGGAGGCGTTCACCCCCGACGCGCTCAAGGACCGCCTGATCGGCAGCATCCGGAGCTGGCGCGACTATCCGCCCTCGCTCCGGCTGTGGTTCTGGCTCATTCCGGCCATCACCGCTGCCCTGGGCGGCGTCCTGCGCTTTGTCCGGCTGGACACCCCCCGCAACCTGGTCTTCGACGAGACCTACTACGTCAAGGACGGCTACTCGTACCTGGTCAGCGGCTACGAGCGGGCGTGGCCGGACAGGGCCAATGACGCCTTCATCGCCGGCAATCCCGGGGTGCTGCTGGACACCCCCGAGTACGTCGTCCACCCGCCGGTCGGCAAGTGGATGATCGCCGGCGGGATGTGGCTCTTCGGCCCGGACAACGCCTTCGGCTGGCGGTTCGGCGCGGCCCTGACGGGAACACTGTCCATTTTCCTGCTGGCCCTCATCGCCCAGAAGCTCTTCCGCTCGCTGACCCTCGGGGCCGTGGCCGGTGTGCTGCTGGCCGTGGACGGGCACCATCTGGTGATGTCCCGGACCTCCCTGCTGGATATCTTCCTGATGTTCTGGGTCCTGGCCGCGTTCGGCGCCCTGCTGATGGACCGCGACGACGGCCGCCGCCGGCTGGCCGGGCGGCTCGGCCGGCAGGCCGCCGCCTCCCCGGACGGGCGGCCCAGCCTGTTCCAGCTGGCGTCCGGCCCCTGGCTGGGAATCCGCTGGTGGCGGCTCGCGGCCGGGGTGTGCCTGGGACTGGCGGTCGGCACGAAATGGTCCGCCCTGTTCTTCCTGGCCGGCTTCGGGCTGCTGACGGTCTTCTGGGACCTGAGCGCGCGCCGGATCGCCGGAATCCATGGCTGGATCAGCGGCGGGATCCTCAAGGACGGGATTCCCGCGTTCCTCAGCATCGTCCCGGTGGCCGTCCTGGTGTATGCCGCCACCTGGACCGGCTGGTTCCGGTCCACGGACGCGTACTTCCGGAACTGGGCCGCGACGGTCCCGTCGGCGGAGTGGGGCTGGCTGCCGGACGCCGTCCGGTCCCTGGCGCACTACCATCTGGAGGCCTACAAGTTCCACCAGGGTCTGAGCGCGGAGCACCCGTACGAGGCCAGCGCCTGGAGCTGGCTGGTGCTCGGCCGGCCGACGTCGTTCTTCTATGAATCCCCCAAGCAGGGCAGCCCGGGGTGCGACACCGCCACCTGCACCACGGCGATCCTCTCCGTGGGCAACCCGCTGATCTGGTGGGGTGCCGCCGTGTGCCTGGGCGTGCTGCTCTTCTGGTGGGCCGGTCGGCGCGACTGGCGCGCCGGGGCCATTCTCGCGGCCGTGGCGGCGGGGTACCTCCCCTGGTTCCTGTACCCCGAACGCACCATGTTCTTTTTCTATGCGGTGTCCTTCGAGCCCTTCCTGGTGCTGGCCCTCGTGTACTGCCTGGGCCTCGTCCTGGGCCAGCGCACCGATCCGCCGTGGCGGCGCCGTTCCGGGCTCTACCTCGTCGCGCTTTTTGTGGTCGCCGCCGTCGTCGTCTCGGCTTTCTTCTATCCGGTCTGGACCGCCGAGACCATTACCTACCAGGATTGGCGGTTCCGGATGTGGATGCCGTCCTGGATCTAGGGCAGGATTGCAGGGGACGTCCACCGGCCCCAGGCGGACCCGGAACGGAGAATCGGCTGTGAGAGAAGCAAGCACCGGACTGCTCGTCGAGCTCGATCCGGGCAGCAACGTGACGGACCTGCTGCTGGAGCAGCACGCCAAGGACCCCGTGCATGCGCTGTACTCCCGCAAGGGACCTTCCGGCTGGGCCGACGTCTCCGCCCAGCAGTTCCTGGACCAGGTCCGGGCGCTGGCCAAGGGCCTGATCGCCGGCGGCATCACCCCTGGGGAGACCGTCGCGGTCATGTCCGGCACCCGCTACGAGTGGACCGTCGTGGACTTCGCCATCTGGTTCGCCGGCGGCGTCCCCGTGCCGATCTATGAGACGTCCTCCGCCAGCCAGATCGAGTGGATCCTGCATGACTCGGGCGCCCGGCGCATCTTCGCGGAAGACGAGGCAAAGGCGGGACTGGTCCGCCAGGTCCTGGACAGCTCCGGCCTGCTCGGCGGCACCGTGCTCCCGGTGGTGCGGATGGACCACGACGGCGCCGCCCCCAACCTCGCCAGCCTGGCGGACCAGTCC
>Ga0247821_10001989_pt1 | contig 11254 bp, 10 predicted proteins | sample 13C_Glycerol_Day_FD_192481 | JGI IMG/M metagenome (GOLD analysis project Ga0247821, IMG submission 192481) | Soil microbial communities from agricultural site in Penn Yan, New York, United States - 13C_Glycerol_Day14 | ecosystem: Environmental > Terrestrial > Soil > Agricultural land | place... | reverse complement strand
CTTCGGCGCGCCGAACTCGTCGAACTCCCAGCGCCTCGTCGAGGTCGGCCGCCGCGCCGGCTGCGGCTATTCCCAGCTCGTCCAGCGCGCCGCCGACATCGACTGGCGCGCCCTCGACGGGGCCCGCGCCGTCGGCATCACTGCCGGGGCCTCGGCGCCCGAGGTGCTGGTCGAGGAGGTGGTGGACGCCTTCCGCGCCCGCTACGACGTCACCGAGCGCCGGGTCGAGACCGCGACCGAGACGATCGAGTTCAAGGTTCCGCGCATCCTTCGGGCGAAGGTCGCATGAACCGCATCCCGCTTCCCGCGCTGATCGTCGGGGGGCTGGGACTCCTGCCCTTCGCCTACGCCGTCGTCCTCATCTTCTCGGCGGCGGGCACCTGGCCGACGCTCGGGCTGTTCCCGTCCGACCGCTCCGGCGGCGTCCTCGTCCTCGAGCGCTTCGGCGCGGCGATCCTCGGCTTCATGGGCGGCTGCCTCTGGGGGTTCGCCGCCGCACCCGGCCGCGTCCCGACCGCGCTGCTCCTCGCCGCGTCGGCGATCCCGCCGATCCTCGCGGCCTTGGCGATCCGGCCGAGCCCGGCGCTCTCCTGCCTGTGGCTCGCCTTCGGCTTCGTCGCGGTGCAGGTGATCGACCTCCTCTTCCACCGCGCCGGCGTGGCGCCGTCCTGGTGGCCGAGCCTGCGGCTGCCGCTGACGGCCGGGGTCATCGCATGCCTGCTCACCGGCGCGCTCTATGGTTGAACTCGCCGCCTTCACCGACGGCGCCTGCTCGGGCAATCCCGAGCCGGGCGGCTGGGGGGTGGTGCTCGTCGCCCGCGACGGCGAGCAGGTTCTCAAGACCCGCGAGCTGTCGGGGGGCGAGGCGATGACCACCAACAACCGGATGGAGCTGTCGGCGGCCATCGCCGCCCTCGACGCGCTCGACCGCCCGTCGACGCTCACGGTCGTCACCGACAGCGTCTACGTCCGCGACGGCGTCTCGCGCTGGATCCACGGCTGGAAGCGTAACGGCTGGCTGACCGGCGACCGCAAGCCGGTGAAGAACGAGGATCTCTGGCGCCGCCTCGACGCGGCTGCGGCACGGCATGCGGTCACCTGGACCTGGATCAAGGGCCACGCAGGCCACCCGGAGAACGAACGCGCCGATGCCCTCGCCCGAGCCGGCATGGCGCCCTTCAAGCCTGCTGTCGCAAAGGGCCGCAAAACCGACGTTGACGCGCCGCATGGGCTTTCTCGGATCAAGCCATAAGGCGTCGCGGCCCGAGAACGGGCGTGCCCGCGGTTCGACCCCTGAACGAGCGCCAGAGATCTCGGCGGAACCGGCTCGGCGGCCGGATCTTCCAGCGGCAGATGGTCGCCGCCATGCGGCGGCGACCGGATCCGGCGGAGGAGCCGTCAGGCCGCGACCGAGCCGGGGACGAAGGCGCGCTTCGGCGCCAGCTCGGCGGCGACGCTCGTTGCGACGATCCGGGCGGTCGCGGCCGAGAGGGTCCAGCCGAGGTGGCCGTGGCCGGTGTTGTAGAACACCCCCGGCGCCTTGCCGCGGCCGACGCGCGGCAGCATCGACGGCATCATCGGGCGCAGGCCCGCCCAGGGCGTGGCGTGCTCGGTCGACATCGCCGGGAAGTGCTTCTCGCACCAGGCGACGAGCGGGTGGATGCGGTCGGCGCGGATGTCCCGGTTCGCGCCGTTGAACTCCGCGGTTCCCGCCACCCGGAAGCGGTCCTTGCCGAAGCGGCTCGCGACGATCTTCGCCCGGTCGTCGAGCAGGCTGATCCACGGGGCCGTCGCCTGGCTCTCGGCGTCGTCGAGGCGAACGGTGATCGAGTAGCCCTTCACCGGATAGACGTTCACCCGGTCGCCGAGCGCGGCGCCGATCTCGCGGCTGCGGACGCCGGCGGAGACGACGACGCCGTCGAAGGTCTCGTCGCGCCCGCCGACCGTGAGGCGCACGCCGCCGTCCACCGCCGCGACGGCGTCCACCTCGGTGCCGAAGCGGAGGGTCGCGCCCCGGCGGGCGCAGGCCTTCGCCAGCCCCATGGTGAACTTGTGGATGTCGCCCGAGCTGTCGCTCTCGGTCAGGTAGCCGCCGACGAAGTCGCCATGCAGCGCCGGCTCGATCGCGCGGATCTCGTCGGGCGCCAGCTCGCGGCGCTCGAGGCCGCCCTCGGCGAGGAGGCCGTTGACCATGCGGGCGTGGGCGAGGTCCTTCGGGCGGTCGTAGAAGTGCAGGATGCCGCGGCGCTCGAGGTCGAAGTCGATGCCCTCGCGCGCCGCCATCTCGAAGAGCACGGCGCGGGCGGCGATGGCGAGGCGCACCGTCTCGACGGTGTTGGCCTTGTAGCGCGGGACGTTCGACAGGAACTCGGCCATCCAGCCAATCTTGTGCAGCGTCGGGCGCGGGTTGACGAGCAGCGGCGCGTCGGCCTGCAGCATCCACCTCAGGCCCTTCAGGACGGTTCCCCACTGGGTCCAGGTCTCGGCGTTCGAGGCGGAGAGCTGGCCGCCGTTGGCGAAGCTCGTCTCCATCGCGGCGTAGCGGTGGCGGTCGAAGACCGTCACCTCGAAGCCGCGGTCCAGCAGCTCATAGGCGGTGGTAAGGCCGGTCACGCCGGCGCCGATCACGGCAACAGAGGTCATGGTTCAACACTCCAAGGCTCGGGCGGCTCCGCCGCCACATGCCCCCTCCGTGCCTTGGACCTGAGAGTTTCACCCGGTAGCAGATCCGGGCTTTCTCCTTCGGTGGGCCTTTCGGGCCGCTTTCCGGAGTGTTGAGGCGCTGCCGGTCCTTGGACCTGAGAGTTTCCGGGGCGGTTGCTCCTTCGGCGGCGGGTCTCCCCGCCTTCTCCCGGCAGTGCCTTGATGGCCGCCCGATATCCGAGTGCACCGATTCGCGCAATGGCTGTTGCGGGTTGGCCGTACGCCGGAGGCGGGGTCCGTGACGTCAGTCGAGGAGGGCCATGGCGGCCTCCAGGGCCGGGAGGGCTATCAGGTAGCCGGACGTCCTGGCTTCCGCGGCAAGATCGTCCAGCTCCTGCCGGACGCTCCGGTCGGCCGCGGTCCGATGGAGCCCGGCGATGGCTCGGCCGCGCCGGGCGAAGAAGCTGCTCCACGGCGCCGGCTCGTCCGGGCAGAAGCGCTCCAAGGCGGCGGCGTGATGCTCGACGCCGTTCCAGTCTGTCGCGTCGAGGCAGGCCTCGATCGCGTCCCTCCGGCCGAGGAGGTGGTTGTGCCCGAGGTGGTTGGTCTCCAGCATCGCGTCGGCCTCGGCGAGCGCGGCGGCACGGACGGCAGGATCGTCGGAAATGCGCGCCAAGGTTCCGAGCAGGCCGGGGCCGAAGTACTCCATCCCGGTCTGCCGGGCCACGGACAGGGCTCGCTCGATGTCCGCCAGCGCCTCCTCGTTGCGGCGCGCCTGTCGGTGCAGTTCGGCGCGGAAGCAGAGCGCCTCTGCCTCGAACCGCGGGGCGCCGAGCTGGAGGGCGAGGTCGAGCGCCGCCTGCGCGTGGTCCATGGCAGGCTCGAACTCCGTCAGCGCATGTTGCGCGAGGAAGGCGCTGTGCCGGGCGATGGTCTCGGCCCGCAGGTGGCCGATCCGCGCCGCGTCGGCGATCGCGGACCGGCCCTCGGCGAGGCCGAGCCGGGTGTCGCCGCAGAAGACGTGGGTCAGCGCCAGCATCGACCGGTTGGCCGCGGCGACCCGTGCGAGGCCCTCGCGGGTGGCGAGCTCGACGCAGGTCGCGAAGCGGTCGCGGGCGCTTCTCATCCGCCCGCGCATGTATTCGGCGTCGCCGAGCCCGCCCAGCGCGGCGATTTCCGAGGCCGTATCCCCGGACTCCCGCGCGAGGGCCAGCGCGCGCTCGTGTTCGCGAAGGCAGCCGGCGAGGTCGCCGCGGGGAAACAGGAGGTTGCCGCGCAGGAGGTGGATGCGCGCGGCGATCTCTCGACGCCCCGACGGCGCGGTGATCGCGCCGGCCCGGTCGAGGTCGGCGAAGGCGCCATCGAGATCGTCGGTGAGGCGCTTCACGGCGGCGGAGACGAGCAATGCCTCGGCCCTTTCCGCGTCGCCCGGGGCGAGGGCGAAAAGGGCCTCGAAGGCCTGTCCGGCCTCTGCGACGGCGCCTTTCTCCAGCAACCACTCGGTACGATGGCGCGCGAGGGCGTAGCGCTCGCCCGGCTCGCGCGCGAGGGCGAGCCCGCGCTCGGCGTGGGCGATGGCGCCGTCGTGGCGGTAGGCCCGGGCCTCGGCCCGGGCGGCGTCGAGATAGGCGAGCGCGGCGGCGGGATCCTCGGCCCGGTCGAGGTGCGCGGCACGGAGTGCCGGATCGCGAGAGGCGAACCACGCGGCGGCACGGCGATGGAGGGCTGCACGGTCGGCGCCCGGCAACGAGAGGTAGGCGCTCTCGGCGACGACGGCGTGGGAGAAGAGAAGGCCCTCGGCCACCGGGCGGAAGAGACCCTCCTCGACCAGCCGTTCGCACGCCGCCGGCCGTCCGAGCACCGCCTCGAGGGCCTGTGGCTCCACGATCTGGCCGAGCACCGATGCGACCTTCAGGACGCGCCGGCTCGCCTCGTCGAGCTCGTCCATCCGCGCCTGAACCACGCCCTGCACGGACCCCGGCAGCTCGTCCGCGCCCGTGCCCTCCTGCCGGAGCAGGTGCTCGAGGAAGAGCGGGTTGCCGCCCGCCCGCTCGACGCTGCCGATGACGCGTGGCGAGATCGCCCCGGCGATCCGCTCGGCGAGCCGGGTCGCGTCCTCGTGGTAGAGCGGCCCGAGGTCGACGGTGAGGATCGAGCCGCCCGCGCCGCGCAGGGCGGCGGCCGAATGGTCGGCGAGGCTGCGCGTCGTCGCGACGAGGACGCCGGCGCTACCGACGATGGCCGCGCCGATCGCGCCGACGAGCTCGATCGTCGCCGGCCCTGCCCAGTGCAGGTCCTCCACGACGACGAGCGCCGGGCGGACAGCCGCCGCGCCGCGGACCACCTGCGCGAGCGTGTCGAGCAGCAGGCGCTGGCGCGTGCCGACGTCGAGCGCGGCGAAGGTCGCCTTCAGCCGGTCGGGGAGCTCCTCCTCCATCAGGTGGAGGAGGAAGGCTTCCCGGTCCGCAGGAACGAAGCCCGTGGCGATGGCCCGCTCGACGGCCGCGATCCCGGTGGCGCCATCCCCGACCGCGCGGAGCAGGCTGCCGACGACGGCGGGGATGGCGGCGGCGCCGCGGGCCTCGCCGAAGTCGAGGACGCGGCCGACGTGGCGCGCGAAACCTTGCGCCTCGGCGGCACGGGCGAACTCCTCGACGAGCCGGGTCTTGCCGATGCCGGCCTCGCCGCGGATCAGGACGATCTGACCCCGCGCCCGGTCGCGGACTCCCTGCAGCGCGCCCGCCAGCTGGGCGAACTCGCCGTCCCGGCCGATGAACGGCGAGCGCCGGACGGCGCCTTCGGCGAGACGCTCGACGGAGAACGCCCTGAGGACGTCGCCTCCGGCGCGGGTGAGGGCGCGGGGGCGGGCCGCGCTGCGCGCCGCGAGGCCCGGCTCCCAGCTGTCTTCGGCGACGAGGATCTCGCCGCCCGCTGCGAGGCCGGCGAGCAGGGTGGCGAGCTTGAGCGCCTGGCCGCTGAGACCGGCGCCACGGTTGTCCCCCGACGGCGACAGGAGCACCCGCCCGGCCGCGATCCCGGCGCGCAGCGCGAGGTGGGCGCCGGCATCCTGCCATTCGGTGCCGTCCCTAAGCCGCAAAGCGGTACGGAGGGCGCGCTCGACGTCGTCGGTATGGGCGCGGGAGAGACCGAAGACCACGATGGCACCATCGTCGTGGAGCCGCTCGATCGCTCCGCCGTGACTCTCGGCATGGGCGCGGATGGCCCGATGCAGACGGTCGGAGCGGCGGTGCAGCCGCTCGGGGTCGGCACACTCCGGCGCGTCGGCATACTCGCAGGCGAGGACGGTCACCTGGCGGATCTCGGCCTCGGGAGGCTGCGCGGGGCCGTCCGCGGGCGCGGCGGAGGCCTCGATCCGCGGCTGCGGGCGGGCGCGGCGGCGATCGCGGATCTCACGGTAGAGGGCCTCGGTCTCCGCCTGGGGCTGGACCGCGAGCTCGCGCGCGAGGACCTCGCGACAGATATGGAACTGACGCAGCGCCGCCTCCGCGCGGCCATGCCCGGCATAGAGGCGCATCAACGCCCGGTGCGCCTCCTCCTCCAGCGGCTCTAGCGCGAGGAGCCGGAGCGCGACGACGACGGCCCGGTCGCTGTCGCCGGCCTCGGCATGGCGGTGGCGGAGCCGGCGAAGAAGGTCCACGGCGCGGGCGTGCAGGCGGTAGCGCTCGGCGAGCATCCAGTCCTCGAAGCCCGGCGCCCGCGCATCGAAGCCGTCGAGGAAGTCGCCGCGGTAGCAGGCCGCCGCGGCCTCCAGGTCATCGAGGGAGGCTCCACCCGCGGCGGCCTCGAAGGCGATCGCGTCGACTTCCGCGGCCCCCGGCGCCAGCGTCACCTGGTCGGCCGTCGTCGCCAGCGCCTCGGGGCCGAAGCCCGCGGCCTGCCGCAGGCTGGTCAGGGCCTGCCTGAGACTCCCGCGTGCCTGGGACTCGTCGCTGTCCTGCCACAGCATGGCCGCGAGCTTGCTCCGGGGATGCGGCCGGCCGGGAGCGAGGGCGAGATAGACGAGGAGGGCCTGGGTCTTGCGCGTCGTGTTCGCGACCGCGCGGCCGGCAGTCGACCCGATCTCGATGCCGCCCAGCGTGACGATACGCACGTCCGGCACGGCGCGTCCCCCTGCATTGCGCCCAGCGACAGTGAAGCACCGAAACGACCCGGGTGCAAATGCGGCCTTCGCGTCCGCCCGGCGATCCGGCTTTTGACGCATCCTTGACGACGCCGCCGGGTCCCGGCTCACGGCGGGGAGGCAGGATCGGCGGGGCGGGCATGCGACCGCCCGATCGCGATCGAAAGGTGAGCATCATGCAGACCGACACAGCGCCCGCGCTGTCGCCGCCGCCTGACCCGGACAAGCTCGACATCCTCCTCGGCCGAATGGTCGGCGATCTCGGCGCCATCGCCACCGGCGCGCTCGTCGTGCTCGGCGACCGGCTCGGGCTCTACCGGGCGATGAAGTCCGGCGAGAAGCTAAGCCCGGGCGAGCTCGCGCGGCGAACCGGCACGCGCGAGCGCTATGTGCGCGAATGGCTCTCGGGCCAGGCCGCGGCCGGCTACGTGAATTACGACGAGGGCAGCAACCTCTTCTGGCTGACCCCGGAGCAGGTCGCGGTCTTCGCCGACGAGGCGAGCCCGGCGGCGATGGCCGGCGCCTTCGAGGTCGTGTCGAGCCTCTGGCTCGACGAACCCAAGGTGGCGGAGGCCTTCCGCTCCGGCGAGGGCGTCGCCTGGCACGACCACAGCAAGTGCCTCTTCAGCGGGACCGAGCGGTTCTTCCGGCCCGGCTACAACGCCAACCTCGTCGCGGGCTGGCTGCCCGCGCTCGACGGCGTGGTCGCGAAGCTCGAGGCGGGCGCGCGCGTCGCCGACGTCGGCTGCGGGCACGGCGCCTCGACCATCGTCATGGCGAAGGCCTTTCCCCACGCCCGCTTCACCGGCTTCGACTACCACGCGGCGTCGATCGCGCGGGCGCGCGAAGCCGCCGAGGAAGCCGGCGTGTCCGGCAATACCCGCTTCGAGGTGGCGCCGGCCAAGGATTTCACCGGCACCTATGACCTCGTCGCCTTCTTCGACTGCCTGCACGACATGGGCGATCCGATCGGCGCGGCGGCCCATGTCCGCGAGAGGCTCGCCCCGGACGGCACCTGGATGATCGTCGAGCCCTTCGCCAACGACCGGCTCGCCGACAACCTCAACCCGGTCGGGCGCATCTACTACGCCGCCTCGACGATGATCTGCACGCCGGCGTCGCTGGCGCAGGAGGTCGGCCTCGGGCTCGGCGCGCAGGCCGGCGAGACGCGCCTCCGGCACGTCGTGACGGCAGGCGGCTTCACGTCCTTCCGCCGCGCCGCCGAGACGCCGTTCAACATCGTCTTCGAAGCGCGGCCCTGACCTTCGGGAGGGACGCGATGACCGCCGACGACATCGTCCGCTTCCGGAACCGGCCGATCTGGCTGCTCGCCGACACCGCGAGCCTCCGCGTCCTCCGGCCGGGACCATCACGTCTCCGGCAAGGCGGAGGCCGGGGAGAAGCCGGACGGCTTCTCCCCGCTGCGATCAGCGCTTGGAGAACTGGAAGCTGCGGCGCGCCTTGCGCTTGCCGTACTTCTTGCGCTCGACGACGCGGCTGTCACGGGTCAGGAAGCCCGCGGACTTCAGTGCCGGGCGCAAGCTCGGCTCGTAGAGCGACAGCGCCTGGCTGATGCCGTGCTTGACGGCGCCGGCCTGGCCCGAGAGGCCGCCGCCCTTGACCGTGGCCATCACGTCAAACTCGCCGGTGACGCCGGCGACCGAGAAGGCCTGCCCGATCACCATCTGCAGCACCGGGCGGGCGAAGTAGACGTTCATCTCCTTGCCGTTGACGGTGACCTTGCCGCTGCCGGGCTTGATCCACACACGGGCGACCGCGTCCTTGCGCTTGCCGGTGGCGTAGGAGCGGCCGAGGCTGTCGCGGACGGGCTCCCGCTTCGGGGCCTCCTCGGCGAGGGGCGTGGCGACGCTGTCGCGGAGCTGTTCGAGGGAAGAGAAATCGGCCATCGGATTACGCGCTCCGGGTGTTCTTGGGGTTCATGGCCGCGAGGTCGAGAACCTCGGGGTTCTGGGCGGCGTGCGGATGCTCGGTGCCGGCGTAGACGCGGAGGTTGCCCATCTGCTTGCGCGAGAGCGGGCCGCCCGGCAGCATGCGCTCGACCGCCTTCTGGATCACCCGCTCGGGGAAGCGGCCCTCAAGGATCTGGCCGGCGGTGCGGTGCTTGATGCCGCCCGGAAAGCCGGTGTGCCAGTAATAGCGCTTGTCGGCGCGCTTGTTACCGGTGAGCTGCACCTTGTCGGCGTTGATGACGATGACGTTGTCGCCCATGTCCATGTGCGGCGTGAAGGTCGCCTTGTGCTTGCCGCGGAGGATCTTGGCGACGTGCGAGGCGAGGCGCCCGAGCACGACGCCCTCGGCGTCGACCAGCACCCACTTCTTGTCGATGTCGCCCTCGCGGATCGAATAGCTCTTCATCTGTCGGTTCCCGTGTCTGGCCGGGCGAGGGGCGCAGACCGCCCGGCCCGATTCCGGTCGGCGGGTTTCTGACCGGTTTCTCGAGCGACGTCAATGGCAAGGAACTGGGAAATACCCCGCTATATCATGATATTGCAAATTAGGTATCATGATACCCCAGAGCGACCCGGGGCGATCACCTCGATCACGCCGGTCATCTTCAGGACCGTGTAGACGATGGCGAGCACGACGACGGCCTGGAAGAAGCGCCACGCGCGGCGGTCCCCGGTGACGAGCCCGAGGGCGGCGATGGCAGCGGCGACGAGGAGGACGTAGCGCATGGCCCCTCGTACGGCCGCCGGGCCGGGCGCGGCAAGCCTGTTGGCGCCCCCGAGCTTTCGCGCATAGGATCGCCCGCGGGCGAGGGACGCACGAAAAGGCGAGGCGGCGATGGCGGACCCGGAGGCACGGCCTCGCGAGCGGACACCGGACCAGCTCGCGGTCGACATCGCGGTGCGCCTCGCGATCCTCGCGCTCTTCGCCTGGGTGGTGCTGCTCCTCGTCCGACCCTTCCTGCCGATCGTGCTCTGGTCGATCGTGCTCACCGTCGCCTTCGAGCCCGCCCACGCCTGGCTGACCGCCCGCCTCGGCGGCCGCGGCTGGCTCGCGGCGGCGGCGATCACCGTCCTCGCCCTCGCCGTCGCCATCGGCCCGGCGACGGTGCTGGTCACCAGCGCGATCCACTCGCTCGAGCTTCTCGCCGGGTGGATCGGCGCCGGCCAGCACCACCTCCCCGCCCCGCCCAAGGCGGTCGCCACGCTGCCGGTCGTCGGCCCGGCGATCGACCAGGCCTGGCGCGAGGCGTCCTCGAACCTCGAGGCCTTCATCGGCCGCTACGGCCGCGCGCTGATCGGCCCGGGCGAGTGGGTGCTCCATTTCATCGCCGGCCTCGCGGGGAGCATCGTCGCCATCCTCGCCGCCGTCCTCGTCTCGGGCTTCCTCTACGTGCCGGCGCCCCACCTCGTCCGCGGCCTGCGCATCGTCGCCGAGCGGGTGATCGGCCACCACCGCGGCATCGCCTTCCTCGACCTCGCCGCCGCGACCATCCGCAACGTGGCGCGCGGCATCATCGGCGTCGCCATCCTGCAGTCGCTGCTGATCGGCGTCGCCTTCATCGTCGTGGAGGTACCGGCGGCGGGCCTCCTCAGCCTCGCGGTGCTGATCCTGGCGATCGTCCAGGTCGGCGCCTTCCCGATCATCGTGCCGGTCCTCGTCTGGGCGTGGCTGACGCTGGGCACCGGCATGGCGCTGCTCCTCACCGCCTGGCTGATCCCCGCCGGCCTCTCGGACATGGCGCTGAAGCCGATGTTCATGGGCAAGGGCCTGCCGGTGCCGCTGCTCGTCATCCTTGCGGGCGTGATCGGTGGCACCGTTGCCTACGGACTCATCGGCCTCTTCCTCGGGCCGATCGTCCTCGCCGTCTTCTACGAGCTCGTGCGCTTCTGGGTGACGGCGGCGCCGGTCGACGTCGACGACGCGCCCGGCGGGATCGAGTAGGTCAGGCTCGCCCGGGCGACCGGCCCCTCGACCCCGTCGGAGGAAACGATCACGTCGCCGACCGAGAGCCTGCGCCCGAGCTTCAGGATCCGGGCCTCGGCGGTGAGGGCGCCGGGCCCGGGCCTGCGCAGGAAGTCGATGGCGCAGCTCGTCGTCACCGTCAGCGGAACCCGCCCGATCATCGCCAGCGTCGCCATGTAGTAGGCGCAGTCGGCGCAGGCGAAGATCGTCGGCCCCGAGACGGTGCCGCCCGGGCGAAGGTCGGCCGCCCCGGTCGCCATCCGGACCGTCAGGCGGAAGGGCGCCATCGCGACCACCGCGAAGCGCAGCGCGAGCTCGGGAAAGATCTCGGCGAGGTAGGCCTCGAGCTCGGGAGCGGTGAAACGCAGGTCCATGGGGTCGCGACCCTCGCAGGGCCGGGCGCCGACATCAAGCCGGTCGGAGCACCGGTGTAGGTAGCGTGTGATCTGTCCGGTTTAGGTAGCGCGTGAAGTGTCCGGTCTGTCGACTGGCGTCCGTGGGGTTTTTGGGGACGCGGGTGGATGGGTCGGGCACGGG
>Ga0247821_10001988_pt1 | contig 11256 bp, 12 predicted proteins | sample 13C_Glycerol_Day_FD_192481 | JGI IMG/M metagenome (GOLD analysis project Ga0247821, IMG submission 192481) | Soil microbial communities from agricultural site in Penn Yan, New York, United States - 13C_Glycerol_Day14 | ecosystem: Environmental > Terrestrial > Soil > Agricultural land | place... | reverse complement strand
AGCTCTCCCCGCCGGGGGGTGCCACGTCCTCGGCGCCCAGCCACTTCGCGTGCAGCTCGGGATCGCGTTCGCGGGCCTCGACGAAGGTGAGGCCCTCCCACTCGCCGAAGTCGGTCTCGATGAGGCCCTGGCGCACCTCGAGGGGGGCCCCGGTGGTCTGCGCGACCGACTCGGCGGTCTGGCGTGCGCGGCGGAGCGGCGACGTGAGGACGGACGTGATCTCCGGGAAGGTCGCGAGGCGCGCGGCCGCGCCCGCCGCCTGCGCCCAACCGACCGTGGTCAGCTCGGGATCGCCGTGGCCGGAGTACCGGCGGTCGATCGACAGCACGGTCTGGCCGTGCCGCAGCAGCAGCAGCCGGGTGGGCGACCCGGACTGCCCCGTCCACGCGGAGCTCATGGCAGGGCCATCACAGGGCCCATCACCGGGCCGTCACAGGCCGGACTCGGGCGTTCGCACCAGGATCACTCCACACTCCTCGCAGTACACGATCTCGTCCGACGGCGCCGCCCGCAACGCCGCCAGGGCCGTGCGGTCCAGTTCCAGCCGACACGCCTGGCAGCGCCGCTGCAACAGGGCGGCGGCTCCGGCCCCCTGCTGCGCGCGGCGCTTGTCGTAGAGCACGAGCAGATCGGTGGGGAGGTTCACCGCGATCCCGTCGCGGTCGCGGCGGCGCCCGGCCTCGGCGGCGTCGATGTCGGCCAGCGCCGCGTCGCGCCGCTCGACGATCTCGCCGACGGCCTGCTCGGCCGTGATGAGCACCCCGCGGGAGTGCTCCACGTCCACGCCGACGGCCTCGCGCTGCTCCATCACCTCCAGCTGCTCGTCCTCCAGCACGGTCTGCCGCCGCGCCAGGGTCTCCAGCTCGTGCTGCAGCTCCGTGGCCTGCCGGGCGCCCACGCCCGAGCCCGCCAGCATCGTGTTGTCGCGCTGGGCGCGGGCGAGCACGCCCTCGATGTCGCGTTCGAGGCGGCGAATGTCGCGGTCGAGGTCGCCCGCCACCGTCTCCACGGACACGAGCTTGTCCTTGGCCGTGCGGACGGCCCCCTCGGCCTCGGCCAGCTGCGCGTGCTCCGGGAGCGTGCGACGGCGGTGGGCGAGTCGGTTGAGCTCGCCGTCGGCCTCGGCGAGATCCAGCAACCGCCGTTGCACGGCGGGATCGGCTTTCATGTGATGCTCCCGATGCTCCAGGGGTCGGTGCGCCGCGTGGAAACGCGAACCTCGACGCTACCGCCCAACGCGGCGCGCAGTACCGCCGCCGCCTGCGCGCACCACGGCCACTCCGACGCCCAGTGCGCGACGTCGACCAACGCGGGCGCGTCGGGCCGCAGCAGGTGCTCCGCCGCCGGGTGGTGGCGGAGGTCGGCGGTGACGTAGGCGTCGACGCCCGCGGCGAGCGCGGCGTCGAGCGCGGAGTCCCCCGCCCCGCCGCACACGGCGACCCGGCTGACCGTCCGGGCGGGGTCGCCCGCGGCGCGCACGCCCCAGGCCGTGGCAGGGAGCCCGGCCGCCACCCGCGCGGTGAAGGCCGAGAGCGGCTCGGGCTCGGGGAGCGCGCCGATCCGGCCGAGGCCCAGCGTGGACGGGATCGGGGCGAGCTCCAGCAGGTCGAACGCGGGCTCCTCGTAGGGGTGCGCGGCCCGCAGCGCCGCCACCACGGCGGCCCGGCGGTGGCGGGGCAGCACCATCTCGAGGCGCGTCTCGGCCACCCGGTCCAGCCGTCCGACCTCACCGATCGTCGGGTGGGCCCCGGCGAGCGGCTTGAACTGGCCGGTGCCCGCCGTGGCGAACGAGCAGTGCGAGTAGTCGCCGATGTTGCCCGCGCCCGCGGCAGCGAGCGCGGTGTGGACGGCGCCGAGGTCGGGCCCGGTCGGCACGAACGTGATGATCTTGTCGAGTGGCGGGGCGGCCTCGGCGACCAGCGGGCCCTCGACGTCGAGCCCGACGGCGGCGGCGAGCGCGTCGGAGACCCCGGGGTCGGCCGCGTCCGCGTTGGTGTGCGCGGTGAAGAGCGCGGTGCCCGCGCGGACGAGGCGGTGCACGAGCGCGCCCTTCGGGGTGTCGGCGCCGACCCCGTGCACGCCCCGCAGGAGCAGCGGGTGGTGGGCGACGAGCAGCTGCGCACCGCCGTCGACCGCTTCGTCGACGGTCTCGGGTACGGGATCGACGCACACGAGCACCGAGGTGAGGGGCTCGGCGGGGTCGCCGCAGACCAGCCCCACCGCGTCCCAGTCGGCGGCGAGCCCAGGCGGGTAGGCGGCGTCGAGCGCGGCGATCGCGGTGCCGACGGTGGTCACGCCGCCGCCCGATCGGTGAGCGCCGCGGTGAGCGCCGCGACGAGCCGGGCGACCGCGTCGGCCGCGCGCACGGCGACCCGCAGGTGATCGGGGCCGAGGCCGGGGAAGGTGTCGCCCCGCCGCACGGCGATGCCCGCCGCCCGCAGCGCGTGCCGCACCCGTTCACCCTGGCCGTCGGGCAGCCGCAGCAGCAGGAACGGCGCACGCCCGGCCGCCACCGTGACGCCCGGCACCGCCGCGAGCGCGGCCGTCTGCTCCGCCCGCTGCCGCTCCAGGTCGCGGGCGGCCCGCTCGGCCTCCGCCACGGCCGCGGGCGTCGAGCAGGCGATGACCGCCTCCAGCGCGAGCGTCGAGACCGGCCACGGTGGCCGCGGTGCGGCCAGCCGGGCCAGCACGTCGGGCGCGCCCAGCGCGTAGCCCGCCCGCAGCCCGGCGAGCGCCCACGTCTTCGTCAGGCTGCGGAAGACCAGGAAGCCCGGCTCGCCCGCAACCGACTCGGCTTCACCGGGCACGGCGTCCGCGAACGCCTCGTCGACGAGCACGACCCGCCCGGGCGCGCGCAGCGTCCGCAGCGCGGTGGCGGGGTGCAGCGCGCCGGTGGGGTTGGTCGGGTTGCCGACCACGACGAGGTCCGCTGCCGCGGGGACGGCGGCGGGCCGCAGGACGTGCCCGTCGGCGGCGTCGGTGAACACCCGCTCCACCGGCACCCCCGCGGCCCGCAGCGCCGCCTCCGGCTCGGTGAACCCGGGGTGCACGACCGCGGCCAGCCGCGGCCGCAGCGCCGGGAGCAGGGCGAACCCCTCGGCGCTCCCCGCGAGGACGAGCACCTCGTCGGGACGGCGGCCGTGCCGCGCGGCGACGGCCGCGCGGGCGGCGGCGTCGTGCGCGGCGGACGGGTAGCGGGCCAGGTCGTCCAGCGCGGTGACGAGCCGCTCGCGCAGCCAACCGGGTGGGGCCGCGCCCCGGACGTTGACCGCGAAGTCGAGCAGCCCCGGCGTGGCGTCGACGTCCCCGTGGTGGCGCAGCGGATCCATGCCCGGCACCCTAAAGAACCGTGCACGTGGTCTTCGTCTGCAGTGGCAACATCTGCCGCTCCCCCATCGCCGAGAAGGTCTTCGCCGCCGAGCTGGAGCGGGCCGGGCTGGCCGAGGGGGTGCGGGTGACCAGCGCGGGCACCGGCGGCTGGCACGTCGGCGACCCGGCCGACGAGCGCGCGGCCGCCGTGCTGCGCGCGGCGGGCTACCCCAGCGACCACCGGGCCCGGCAGGTGGACGCAGGCACGTTGGGCGCCGACCTCATCGTCGCCTTGGACGACACGCACCGCCGCGCCCTCACGCGCGCGGGTGCCGAGCAGGTGCGGCTGCTGCGCTCGTTCGACCCTGCCGCCCCCGAACGCGCCGAGGTGCCCGACCCCTACTACGGCGAGGACGCCGGGTTCGACGAGGTGCTCGCCATGATCCGGGCCGCGGTGCCCGGCATGCTGGACTGGGTGCGCGAGAACAAGTGAGGGGTTTCGTCAAGGAAGGCGACACCGCGGCCGAGGTCGCCGGGCTGCGCTGGCTCGCCGTACCGGGCGGGCCACCCCTGCCGGACGTGCTCGGCGAGGATCCGCTGGTCACGCGCTTGATTCCGGCCGGACGACCCACGCGCGCCGCGGCCGAGGAGTTCGGCAGACGGCTCACGGTGATGCACGCCGCGGGCGCCGACGCCTTCGGCAGCCCGCCGCCGGGTGGCCCCGCCGACGCGATGATCGGCCGGGCCTCGATGCGCAACGTCCCCGCTCCGAGCTGGCCGGCGTGGTACGCGCGCGACCGGGTGCTCCCCTACGTCCGCGCGGCGCGCGACGCGGGCACCCTCGACGCGGCCGAGGTCGCCGTGCTCGAACGGGCGGCGGCGCGGGTGGCCGCGCCCACCGAGCCGCCCGCCCGCCTGCACGGCGACCTGTGGTCGGGCAACGTGCTCTGGGCGCCGGACGGGGCCTGGTTGATCGACCCGGCCGCGCACGGCGGCCACCGCGAGACCGACCTCGCCATGCTCGCCCTCTTCGGCTGCCCGCACCTGGACCGCGTGCTCGCCGCCTACGACGAGACCGCCCCGCTCGCCGACGGCTGGCGGGCTCGGGTGCCGACCCACCAGCTGTTCCCGCTGTTGGTGCACGTGGTGCTGTTCGGGCGCTCCTACACCGCGCAGGCGGTGGCCGCCGCCCGCGCGGTGCCGTCATAGGACCGACGAGCGCCCCGATCCGCGCCGACAACAGCAACGGGTTGCGGGTCGCGAGCATCCGCCGGCCCTGCGGGCTGCTCAACGCCTCGCGCGGGTTCCCGCCCAGCTCGGCGAACTCGACGCCCGCGCCGGTGACCAGCGCGGCGAACTCGGCGTGGGTGGCCACGACGACGGTGGGCCGCGGCGCCGCAGCCCGGCGGCGAGGGCGCGGAAGGGCTCGACGCCACCCCGCGAGCCCATCGCCAGCACCGCTACCCGCACCGTCGCCGCCCCGGTCAGCCCGTGCCGTACACCGCCCAGCCGAGGTCCGGGAAGCCCGCGGCCGTCGCCAGGTGCGCGGAGGCGTGGTTGTCGACGGCGTGCAGGTAGGTCGGCACCGCGCCCTCGTCGAGCACGCGGCGGGCGGCCTGCGCCACCAGCCGCCTGCCGAGCCCCCGGCCCGCGGCCGCCGGACGGGTGACGACGGCGAGCTCGTGGCCGAAGGCGTCGTGCCGCTTGACGCCGACGCCCGACAGGTGCTCGCCCGTGGCCGCGTCGACGGCGACGAGCACCTCGCCGCCGAAGGGCCACAGCCACTCCGGCACCGACGGGTCGTCGGCGGCGATCCACGTGCCCGCGTCGGGGAGGTCGGCGGGCGCGGTGCTCCACCGGAACACCCCGGTGAAGAAGCGGCCCGTCACACCGGCCGCCGCGGGGATCCGCGCCCGGTCGCCCCCGTTGTCGGCGAGCGCCGCCCGCACCGCGTCCACGATGGCGGGCGGCACCGACAGCACCCCCGCCCCGTCAGCGTCGGACACCCCGACGACCGGGTACACGTTGCCGTCCCACGCGGGCTCGACCCGCCGCGCGGACCCGACGACCGTGAGCCCCGGCCCGTCGCCCGGCCAGCGGCCCAACCAGCTCGACAGGTGCGCGAACAGGCGGTCGTGCACGGCTCGGCGCGGCGCGGCGCGGGCCGGTGTGCTCACCGCCAGCCGCGCAACGGGAACCCCGACCCGCCGTGCCCCGTGAGCCGAACGCCGAGCACCTGGTGCAGCTGGATGTTGTCGCGTTCGAAGCCCAGCGCGCAGGCGGCCATGTAGAGCCGCCACACGCGGGCCCGCCCGACGCCGACCTCGGCCACCGCCTCGTCCCAGTGCTCTTCGAGGTTGCGGCCCCACGCGTGCAGGGTGAGCGCGTAGTGCTCGCGCAGGTTCTCCTCGTGGCGCACCTCGAAGCCCGCGTCGTTCATCTCGGAGATGATCAGCCCGACCGCCTCCAGCTGGCCGTCGGGGAACACGTAGCGGGCGATGAACGGGTCGAGCCGCTTGACGGGGGTGCGCGGCTGGGTGATGCAGTGGTTGAGCAGCCGCCCCTCCGGCCGGAGGCGGGTGTGCAGCGACGCGAAGTAGTCGCGCAGGTTGGCCCGGCCGATGTGCTCGGTGAGGCCGATCGAGCTGATCGCGTCGAACTGGGACTCCGGAGCGTCGCGGTAGTCGCAGTGGCGCACCTCGGCCAGCCCGCCGAGGCCCCGGCGCTCGATCTCGGCCTGTGCCCATTCGGCCTGGTTGCGTGAGAGCGTGACGCCGAGCGCTTTGACGCCGTGCTCGGCGGCGGCGTGCATGACCATGCCACCCCAGCCGCACCCGACGTCGAGCAGTCGCATGCCCGGCTCGAGCGCGAGCTTCTGCGCCACCAGCTCGTACTTGGCCGCCTGCGCCTCCTCGAGCGTCGCCGACGCCGACGGGTAGCACGCGCAGGTGTAGGTCATCGACGGCCCGAGCACCCACTCGTAGAAGCGGTTGGACACGTCGTAGTGGTGGCTGATCGCCCTGGAGTCGCGCAGCTTGGAGTGCAGCCGCCCGCGCGGGGGCCGGTACTCCTGCGGGGGCGGCGGCTGGCGGTGGCGCAGCCAGATCGGCAGCATGCGCCGGGCGAGCCGGAGCCGCTCGGCGCGGCCGAGGTCGTCCAACGTGAGCTCGGCCATCGCCGCGAGCAGCTCGTAGAGGTCGCCCTCCACCTCGATCTCGCCGCTGACGTACGCGCGCGCGAGGCCGAGCGTGCCGGGCGCCGTGGCGAGCCTCGCGAGCGCCCTCGGCGAGTTGATCCGGAGCGCCAGCTCGGAGCTGTCCGGTCCGGCCTTGCTGCCGTCGTAGCCGATCACGCGCACCGGGACGTCCGCCCCGACCACGCTGGAAATGATCTCCGCGACCTGCATCGTGCCCCCCTTATCCGGTCACCTTTGCGTAGAGATCGGGCAGCCGCCCGCCCAGGTCGTAGCGGTCCTTCACCGCCCGGTAGGCGGGCCCGTTGTAGCGCTGCCAGAACTCGGCCTCGTCGTAGTGGACGGTCGAGTACAGCGACTTGTGGCCGCCGAGATCGGCGACCAGGCGCTCGACCAGGCGGTTGTGCGCCTGCGGGTCGCCGGGCCGCTCGGGCACGGCCGACCAGAAGCCGACGTTGACGTACAGCTCGCCCGCGGCCATCGGGTAGAGCGGCCACGTGCGCTCGCCGCGCAGCCGGATCGGGCAGAGCCACACCGGGGTGATGCCGACCTCGCGGTGGAACACGTCGAGGAACTCGGCGAGGCGCTCCACCGGGATCTCGACGTCCTGGATGACGGGCTCCTCCTGCGGCTTGCCCGCGATGCGCAGGGCCCGGCTGGAGAGCCCGGTGCGCCGGTCCAACGCGACGATGCGGCGGTACACGTCGGAACGGCGCCACCGCCGCGGCCACAGCCTGCGCACCGCCGGGTGCTGCACGCCCAGCGCGCGCGAGCACCAGAACCAGTCGGTGTCCCAGCGCCAGACGTAGTCCTCCACGGACAGCACATCCTCGGCGCGCTCGTCGATGGAGCGGTAGAAGACCTGCTGGCCGGTGTAGTCGCTGGCACCCGCGCGGCCGGGGTCGTCGGTGAACCGGCCCAGCGTGAGGTACTGGTGGTCGCGGGCGAACACGGTGCCGTCGACGAAATCGGGCGGATCCCGGTCGAGGTCGCAGACGTCGGTGATGACCTTGGCCAGGTCGGCGGTGTCGACGCGCACGTGCTCGAGGCGGACGTAGCGCGCGACCGGCTGCACCTCGATCTCCAGGCGCAACGCGTAGCCGAGCGTGCCGTAGGAGTTGGGGAACGCGGCGAACAGGTCGGCGTGCTCGCCGTCGGGCGTCGCGGTGACGACGTCGCCGCCCGCGAGCAGCACGTCCATCGCGCGCACCGACTCGTGCGGCAGCCCGTGGCGGAACGACGTGGACTCGATGCCCAGCCCGGTGACCGCCCCGCCGAGCGTGATCGTCTTGAGCTGCGGGACGACGAGCGGCATGACGCCCCGCGCGAGGGTGGCGGCGGCGAGGGTCTCGTACGTCGTCATGCCCTGGACCTGGGCCGTGCCCGCGGCGAGGTCGACGTCGATCACCCCGGTGAGCGCGGACGTGTCGAGCCGCTGCGCGTCGCGGTCGCCGAAGCGGAAGAGGTTCGAGGTCTTCTTGCCGAGCCGCACGCGGGTGTCGGGGCCGAGCGCCCGGTACTGGCGCACCAGCTCCTCGACCGCCGCCACGTGCTGGTCCGGGGCCACCAGCGGCGGGCTGATCACGCTCATGACCTTGACGCTAGTCCGCGCCCCTGCGTTCGCGAAGCCCAAAGAGGAGTGATCTGGTGTGACCTGATCCGGAACGTCACATTTCCGTCAAACGGGCGCTCGCCACGTCAACGGCGGGCGCGGACCAGCCCGGGGATCGCGGACGCGCCGGTGCGGGGGCGGAAGGCCTCGGCGGCGGCCGTCAGCGCCGCGAACTCGTCGGCGGCGAGGTTGACGTCGGCCGCGGCCGCGTTGCTCTCGACCTGGGCGACGCTGGACGCCCCGGGGATCGCCACGACGTTCGGCTGGTGCACGAGCCAGGCGAGAGCGGTCTGCGCGGCGGTGACGCCGTGCCCCTCGCCGATCTCGCGCAGCAGGGCCAGCAACGGGGCAGCCGCATCGAGGTTCTCGGGCAGGAACATCGCGTTGGCCGCCCGTACGCCGCCGGACGGTCGGTGCGCGGCGGAGTAGCGGCCCGACAGCAGGCCCTGGCCCAGCGGGCTGTAGGCCATCACGAGGTGCCCGGTGCGCTGCGCCCACGGCAGCAGGTCGGCCATCGGGCCGCGCGCGACCAGGCTGAACTGCACCTGGTTGGAGAGCACCGGCGCGCCCAGGGCGGCCTCGGCGCGCTGCCAGCGCGACAGCTTGTAGTTCGACACGCCCACGTCGTCGACGAGGCCGACGTCGCGCAGCGCCCGCATGCCGCGCATCGTGGTGGTGTCGCCGATCAGCGGGTGCGGCTGGTGCACCTGGTAGAGGTCGATCGTGCGCACCCCGAGCCGGTGCGCGCTGGCCACGCCGCGCTGCTGCACGACCGGCGCGGTGGGCAGCACCGGGAACAGCTTCGTCGCGACGACCACCTCGTCCGTGCCACCCGCCTCCCGCAGGGCCCGGCCGAGGATGCGCTCGCTGCGGCCGAAGCCGTAGATCTCCGCCGTGTCGAACACGGTGATCCCCAGCGCGCGGGCCCGCGCGACGATCTCGCCCGCCGCGTGCTCGTCGTACTCGCGCCCGTACCCCCACTCGCGGGAGCCGAACTGCCAGGTGCCCAGCCCGATGACGGAGTACCGCTTGTGGGTGGGGAGGTCCAGGTAGCGCATGCCGTCAGTCTTACCCGGCGAAGGCGAGTCAGGTGCGCAGTGGGAGGCGGAGCCGGAAGGGCTCCTCCAGCTCCAGCTCGTCCGCCGCGCGGGCGTACTCGTGGTAGCGGCCGCTGATGACCATGCTCGCCGACGCGAACGGCGCCTCCCGGTCCACCAGCAGGAGGTAGGGCAGCCGGGCCCGGGCGTAGACGAGCGGCTTGAACGTGCGGTCCACGGCGCCGTGCTCGGCGCCGACGACCTCGACGACCATGAGCACCTCCTGGCCGTCGACCACCGCATCCGGCTCCGGGTCGCTGTCGTCCGAGGGAGCGCGCATGACGACGAGGTCGGGCACGAGCACGCAATCCGGGCCCATCCGCAGCGGCACGGGGCCGACGACGCACAGGCCGTCGGGGAGCGCCTCGCTGAGCGCGGAGCGCGTGCGCGCGATCGCCCGCTCGGCGTCGGCCGTGGGGCCGGGTCCGATCACGAGCGTGCCGTCGATCAGCTCCACCCGGCCTTCGCCGAGGGCCTTCTCGATACGGGGCTCGCCATCGGCGCTGCTCAGGGCGCGGTAGTGCGCTTCGCTCCAGGGGCCTGCGGGCGGCGGCGCCTCGGGGCCTGCGTCTTCGCGTTCGACGTCGTCCACAGTCACCTCCGGTGCTCCAGCGTGGGCCATCGTGCCACGGTCACCGGGCCCACACTCTTGCGAGACACGCTGTCACCGGAATGGGCAGCGGCCTGGGGACGTGCTGGGATGTGGCCGTGCGCACGCTGCTGCCCGGCTCCGATCCCGTCGAACTCGCCGCGCACTACGCCTACCCGGAGCACCTCGGCGCGCCGCACGTCCGCGTCAACTTCGTGGCGAGCACGGACGGGGCGGTCACCGTCGACGGTCGCTCCGGCGGGCTGGGCAGCGACGCCGACCGACGGGTGTTCGGCACGCTCCGGGAGCTCGCCGAGGTCGTGCTCGTCGGCGCGGGCACCGTGCGCGCCGAGAACTACGGGGGCGCGCGCAAGCCGACCCGGGGGCGGGCCGACCCGCCGCCGATCGCCGTCGTCACCGGCTCGGCCGACCTCGACCCGGGCGCCCGCCTCTTCACCGACACCCGCGTCGCGCCGATCGTGCTCACCGGCCCCGACGCGGCCGCCGACCGGCTGCGCGCGCTGCAGGCGGCGGGCGCCGACGTCGTGGTGCTCGACCCCCTCTCCCCCGCCGCCGTGGTGGGCGAGCTCGGGCGCCGCGGCCTGCACCGCGTGCTCTGCGAGGGCGGGCCGCGGCTCTTCGGCGACCTCGTGGCCGCCGACCTCGTCGACGAGCTCTGCCTCACCCTCGCCCCGGTGCTCGCGGCGGGCGAGGCGGGCCGCATCGCCGTGGGCCCGTCCGGGTCGCCGCCGCGCTCGCTGCGGCTCGTCGGCGCCTTGGAGGAGGACGGCGTCCTCCTGCTGCGCTACGCCCGATCGGGTGAGTCGGCGTGAGCTTGGGCGTCCGGCCCGCGTCCTACCACCGAGCATCGACGACCACCCCAGGAGGAAGCGCACGATGACCACACCCGTAGGCCCGGCCACCACCACGACCACCGTGGCAGGCCCCACCGCCACACTCGGCGCGCCCGCGCGGCTCGCCGACGACACGGCGCAAGGCAAAACCACCATCGCGGCGTCGGTCGTCCAGAAGATCGCGGGCATCGCGGCGCGCGAGATCTCCGGCGTCTACGCCATGGGCGGCGGCGTGTCCCGCGCGTTCGGGGCGATCCGGGAGCGGATCCCGGGTGGCGGCACCGGCGTCACCAACATCTCCGGTGTGCAGGTGGAGGTCGGCGAGAAGCAGGCCGCGATCGACCTCGACCTCGTCGTCGAGTACGGCGCGTCTATTGTGGACTTGGCCAGGGCGGTGCGGCGCAACGTGATCACTGCTGTGGAGGCCATGACCGGCCTCGAGGTGATCGAGGTCAACATCGCCGTCAACGACATCCACCTCCCCGAGCTCGACGACGGCACCGAGGTCCCGCTCGCGCCCGCGCCCGCTCGCGTCGAATAGCCCCTCATCCCTTCTCGCACAACGGAGACACCCATGAACGCCACCCGTACCGGTCTCCTGG
>Ga0247821_10001987_pt1 | contig 11264 bp, 6 predicted proteins | sample 13C_Glycerol_Day_FD_192481 | JGI IMG/M metagenome (GOLD analysis project Ga0247821, IMG submission 192481) | Soil microbial communities from agricultural site in Penn Yan, New York, United States - 13C_Glycerol_Day14 | ecosystem: Environmental > Terrestrial > Soil > Agricultural land | place... | reverse complement strand
ATGCGACGGCGCAGCTCCTCGCGGCGCGCCGTCCACTCCTCCTCGGCCTCCGCCAGCGTCCGCGCGATGCCGCCGGTGGCGTAGGCGCGCAGCTCGTCCGCGGCGTGCGCGGACACCCCCCGGTCGTCGTCCGGGCCGCCCGGCGCCTGCGGGAACAGCGCCAGGAACTCCTCCACCAGCCGCGCCCCGTGGGTGAGCGCCGCGTCCGACAGGTCCTGGCACCAGCCGGACGTACCGAACAGCGCCGACGACAGGCGCGGCACCGGCATGAGCGGCTCGCCGTCCGCCGTGGTGAGTTCGCCGCGCGCCGCCCGGTCCAGCAGGTGCGCCGTGTACTGGCGGCGCAGGATCTCGACGGCCGACAGGTAGCAGCCCGGCGGCACGATGTCACCGGCGATCATCTCGGTCGGGTCGTCCAGGTAGTACCGGTCGCGGGCCCGCCGCCCGCCGAAGGCGACCACCAGGGCGTTGCCGGTGCGGCGCCCGGCGCGCCCGGCACGCTGCACGTAGTTCGCCGGGCCGCCCGGTAGCGAGCCGAGCAGCACGGCCGACAGGTCGCCGATGTCGATGCCGAGTTCCAGGGTGGGCGTGCAGGACAGCACGTTGGGGTCGGTGTAGTGGGTGCCCTGTCGGAACGCCCGCTCCACGCCCTCCCGTTCGGGCCGGGTCAGCATGCCGGTGTGCTCGGCCGTGACGACCCGGTAGGTGCCGCCGGTCAGGTACAGGCGGCGGTAGTAGTCGGCCCGGTAGTCGCGCTCCAGTTTCCCGCCGAAGCCGCCGCTGCCCGACCCGGTCGACGACATGCCGTACTGCGGAGGGGTGAGGACGCCGGTGCAGCGCCAGCGCGGGCAGGGGTGCCCGTACCAGCGGGTGCGCCGCTCGGGCGGCACCACCTGCTGCCAGCCGCACTCCTCGCACGCCACGAACGCCTTGTTGACCAGGTCGTCCGCCAGCAGCCGCACCTGGATATGGCCCGGCTGCAGCCCGTACACGCGGGTGGTGCGGTCCTTGGCGGTGCGCGCCGACAGCACGCCCACGTCCGCGAGGACCGGCAGCAGCCGGCGCAGGTACTCGGTCGCCTGCGCCGCGTCCAGGCCGAGGCAGCGCCGCGTCCAGTCCTGGTACCAGTTGCCCTTCCCGCTGATCGTGTCGAACCTGGTCTTCTCCTTGGGCCCGGCGAGCAGGAACCTCGGCGGTGCCACGTACCCCTCGGGGAAGGCCGGCATCCCCTCCGGCCGCTGCCCGGAGATCAGGTACTGGTTGACGCCGGCTTCCTTGATCCAGGTGTCCAGCCACCGGTGCCGGACGCCGCCGCGCAGCCGCATCCGCTCCAGCAGCCCCCGCGCGTAGGCCAGGTACCGGTCGGGGGTGGGCAGCCCGCCGTCCAGCCCGAGCTGTCCCGGCAGGGTGAGGTGCAGGTCGCGGGCGAGCGCGACGATCCGGTCCGGTTCGGCGATTACCACCTCGGCGGCCGTGGTACGGGTCAGTTCCAGGGTGCGGCCGAGCCGCGAACGCAGCCCGAACTCCATGACGGTCGCGAAGGCGAGACGTTCCCCGATGAGCTTCCAGGTCCGCGCGTCCCCGGTGCCGCGCCCCGAAAGGAGCCGGTCCACGCCCGGTTCGTCGTGCAGGTCCGGCGGGACGACCGCGGCGAGGGTCTGCGGGTCGTCCACGGCATCCAGCACGTCGCCGATCAGGTCGTTCAGCGGAAGTGGCGCTCCCGAGTCGTCCAGCCGGTGTGCCAGCAGCGAGCGCAGCGAGAACTTGTACGAGGCGTTGGCGACGTATCCGGCGCGGTGCGCCGCGTCCTGCGTGGAGTCGTTGAACAGCAGAGTCTTGCGCTCCTCCGGCGCCAGCGCGATCTCGTGGCCGCCGGTGAACAGCTGGGTGACCGTCGCGGAGGCGAGCGCGGCGAGCGCGGTGCCGAGGAACCGGATGCCGTTCTCGGTGTTGCAGGCCGGGCAGGTGTCGTCCTTGGCGGCCTGGTCGGCGGTCTTCCTGTCCAGCACGGCCCGCGCGAACCAGGCGTCCTGCAGCCCTTCCCCGTCCTCGGCCACGGGCATCCGGTACGTGCCCTGCGCGCCGTCCAGCACCACCACGGACTGCGGGTCCACGCCGCCCGCCGCCTTCGGCGCGCCGCCGGTCAGCGCGGCGAGGGCGTCCCGCGCCTCGGCCGGGGTCGCGGAGATGAAGTACCGCAGCCGCCGCTTGTCCCGCCCGACGGCGGCCCCCCAGATCTTCGGCGGACTGCTCTCCAGCTTTTGCGGATCGGCCTCGGGAGACAGCGCGGCCCATCCCGAACGCCCGCACACCCGGCAGTAGACGGCGGGCAGATGCGCCTGGGCCGGCCGCTGCACGGTGTCCGAACCGGGCAGTGCCTCGGGCCGCCGCGAGTCCGCCGCCGGCCACTCGTCGCCGTCGGACGACTCCTCGGACGCGGACGCCGCGGTGAGCGAGCGCCGCGCGAGGGTCCGCTCGTCCTCGTACCAGCGGAACTCCGGCCGGCCGCCCACCCCGCTCAGCACCCGCCCCACCGGCCGCACCCACAAGTGCGCCTCGATGTGCAGCAGCGGACGCGGCCGGCGCTCGTCGGACTCGGGGTCCCGCGCGGACGACAGCAGCGCGACGAACCGCGACAGCGCCTCCAGGGCGAGCCGAGGGTTCTCCCGCGCGGTGCGCGCCCACGCGTACCCGAAGCGGGCCATGCGGTCCCGCAGCCCCCACTCGTCGAGCGGCTCGCCGTTCAGCAGCGCGAGCACCCCGTGGGTGAAGTCGTGCTTCCTCAGCAGCCGCCCGATCTGGAAGACGTCCATGCCGCGCCGCCCGAGCAGCCGTTCGGCGAGCCCGTCCAGGTCGAGCCGGTCCGGGTCGGACTCGACGCCCGGACCGCCCGAGACGTCGATGACCTCCTTCGGGTCGGGCGGCTCGGGCAGCTCGTAGTCGATGTCACCGACGAAGTCGTCGGCGCTCAGCCGCTCCTCACCGATCACCGCGTCCGCACCGAACGGCACGCCGAACACCTGCTCGGCGACGGCGAGGATGCCACTGCCGTCGCCCCCGCCCTCGCCGAGGGTCGCGGAGGTCGCGACCGGGCAGATCGACCCGAGCGGCCGCTCCGGCTTCGAGGCCCCCACGGCGGACGCCAGCCGCCGCAGCAGCATCGCCACGTCGGTGCCCTGCGCGCCGTCGTAGGTGTGGAACTCGTCCAGCACGACGTACGCCGGGTCCGCGCCCTCCCACAGCGGCCGGTCCTCCGCCCGCTGGAGCAGCAGGTCCAGCATCTTGTAGTTGGTGATCAGCACGTCCGGCGGCGCCTGGCGCATCTCCTCGCGCCGCGTCATCACCCGCCGGAAGTCCGTGTCCGGCTTGTCGCCGATGTAGAGACCGGCCGTCACCTGCGCCAGCTCCGGCTGCGCCAGGTACTCGCCGATACGCCCCGCCTGGTCGGTGGCGAGCGCGTTCATCGGATACAGCAGCACGGCCTTCACCCCGCGCCGCCCCAGCGCCTTCTGCCGCCGGCAGTGGTCGAGCACGGGGATCAGGAACGACTCGGTCTTTCCCGACCCGGTGCCGGTCGTCACGAGCGTCGGCTCGGCCGTCCGCCGGTACGTGCTCAGCCGCTCCCACGCCTTCGCCTGGTGCCGCCACGGCGTGAACGACGGCTGCCACTCCAACGCGTCCCGCCACCCGTCCCCGGCCGGATGGAACGGCGTCCTGATCCGCAGATACGGCCCCCGGAAGATCCCCGTCTCCGGATCCCCCAGGAACCGCTCCAGCGCGAGCCGAGTGTCCTCGTCGGCCAGCGCGTACGTCGTCGTGAGGTACTGCGTCAGACTGCCGCGGAGCTGCGCGGCGGCCAGGGTGGGCTTCACGAGGACCTTTCGGGCAGGACGGTTACCGCGACCGCCGGTGCGCACCACCGCGGCAGCCGGGCATCGGCACCGTGACGATCAGCCCCCAACATATCGGCCACCCCGGACAACGACACCCACCTGGTCGCATCCCGGACCGGGCCGATCGCACGGCGGGACGCGGCCCACCCAAGTGAAGGGCCCGGCCCACGCTCGAAGCAACGGTCCCGGTCCCGGCCCTGATCCGCCCTCCGCCGTCATCACCGCCGTGCCGGCGGTCAGGTCCAGCCCGTGAGGTCCCCGACGAAGTCCCTGTACGAGCGGTTACTGCCGCGCGGGGAGGGGATCAGCCGGTGCTCCAGCGCCTCGCGGGCGACCGCGGGCCCGTCGCTCTCCCGGAACACCGGCAGGCCGAGCCCTCGCTTGAGCTCCTCCTTGGCGTCCTTGAGGCGTCCGGTGTCCTTGTCGAGCAGACGGCCGGGGACCTTCCAGCGCGGACGGACACGGGGGAAGGCGTCCGGCCAGAGCAGCAGCCAGCCCTCGCTCTCCCAGGCGGCGAGCGCGACCGCCGTCCGGAACCCCTGGCACTGGCGGTCGAACTCGGCGGTCAGTGTTGTGCGGATCCGGTCGTACTGGGCGTCGGTGAAGCCGTCCAGGTCCTCGTGGACGACGAACCCGAGCAACTCGGCGCGCTGCTGGAGCGCCTTGGCCCGGGCCTTGCCGGCCAGCGCCCTCACGGCGGCGGTGAGGTCCGCGCCGGACTTTCGGCGCAACCGCACCGGGTCGTTGATACGCACCAGTTTGGCCGCCGCGCCGAGGTCGGGCCGGTGGGCGCGTATCAGGGAGGCCATGATCTCGCAGTCGTTCTGGTCCTCGCCGGCCAGCACGATGACGCCCCGTTCCTCGGTCCGGGCCACCCGCCTGCCGCCCTGCCGTGCCTTCGGGGTCACAGCTCACCCCCGGTGAGGTCGCCGCCCAGCACTCCGGAGAACCACAGTTCCCCGAGCGGTTGTTCACCGGATTCCTCGACGATTTCCTTTACCTCGTCGACCGTGAGCGCCGGGATGATCGACGCCCCGTCCTCGTCGCGGTCGCACACGACGAACTCCTCCGGATACAGCCGGTTCACGAGCGCGGGGGAGTGGGTGGCCACGATGAACTGCGTTCGCTCGGCGGCTTCGCGCAGCCTCTGCACGACGAGTTCCAGCGCCTGAGGGTGCAGCCCGTGGTCGATCTCCTCGATGCAGGTGAACGCCGGGGGGTTGGGGTCGTACAGCAGGGCGAGCAGTCCCAGGAGACGGACCGTCCCGTACGAGGCGTCGGCGAGAGGCGTCATGCGGCGCAGGCCGCGCTCGCGCAGTACGACGGTCAGCTGGTCGGTCGCCCCGCCGACCTCCTCGAACTCGATGTTCTCCAACTGCGGGAGGACCGTGCGGGCATCGGCGACCAGATCGTTCCAGGTGTCCCCGATGCCCTTGAGGTAGATCAGAAACCCGGCCAGGTTCTCGGCGTGCGGCGAAAGGGTGGCGAAGTCCATGCTGAGCAGGCGGGTCGGCTGCCGGGCCGCCGCCACGTCGACGTCGAAGACGCGGAACGACGACAGACGGTCGGCCACCCGCGTCACCTCGTCGCCGCCGTCGGAGGGACCGAGCCGGGGGAGCGTGGACAGGCCGCTGCTCAGCCTCCGGATGCCGAAGCTGCCGCTGTCCTTGCTCTCACCGGCGCGCACGTCGAGGATGCGTGCCTCCTCACCCGAAATGGTGATGCGTCGACCGCGCCCCTGTCTGCGTTTGAACGCGAAGCTCTCCTCACGCGAGAGGGTGTAGTAGGACGGTCGCTCATCGCCCGGTTTCGTGCGCAGGGAGCGGCGTCGGATGGTGAGGCTGTACTCGTCCGGGGCGTTGAGGGTGGAGTTGGTCGTCCACGTCGCTTTCAGCTGGACGCGCAGGGACGTCGGAGGCCTGTGTCCACCCCAGAAGGCCACCTCGTCGAATCCGCCGCGTGTGTCGAGCGCCGGCTGGAGGTCGGTGCGGATGATGTCCGCGAGGAAGTCGAAGACCTTCAGCACGTTCGACTTGCCCGCGCCGTTGGGGCCCACTAAGACCGTGAGGGGTCCCAGGGGCACTGTCACGTCGCGCAGGCTGCGGAAGTTCTCGACGTGCAGTTCTAGCAGACGGCCGGGCATGGGTAACCTATCGAGTCGATGCACGGTACGGCGGAAGCGTCGGCGTGGACGGCGGCGATACGGGGTGTGCGCTCCCGCGCGAGCGCTGTTCGTGGACCTGCCACGGGGTCGGCATCCGCACCTCCGTCGTGTACTGAGTCCGTGGACGGACAATGATCGACCGTTCATGGAGAATCGTGGCTCAGCGTATCTGCCGCTGGTGACATCGGTTCACCCCTTCACCTCTGTCGCACCTCGGCCCGTCCTGAGTGACGCCCAGACGGTCTTGCCCGGGCCGCCACGGCGGTCCACGACGCCCCAGTCGTCGGCCAGCGCCGTCACGAGGAGCAGGCCGCGGCCCGACTCGGCGTGGTCCGCGGGCGCGGCGACGGCGGGCCAATCCTCGCCGCGGGTGTCCGACACCTCCAGCCGGAGGCCACCGCCTGCCTCAGTGGTCAGCCGGACGTGGAAGTCCCGGCCGGGCACCCGCCCGTGCCGTACGGCGTTCGCACTCAGCTCGGCGGTGATCAGCGTCAGTGTCTCGTTGACCTCGCTGTCGTAGGGGTGGCCCCAGGTGTCCAGGGAGTGCCCGACGAACAGCCGCGCCAGCCGGGCGCCCCGTGGGGTCGAGGTGAACGACATCGCGAACTCACTGGTTCCCGTGGGGCCGGGGAGAGGGGAAAGCGGTGTGTGCATGAGGCCAGCGTCGCGGCCGTGCCGGGCGTGTCACCAGGAGCGACGCCTGTACGGCCGCGCGCTGTACAGGCCGCCGGGTCGCGGCGGGGGAGTGGCGCGAGAGCGCTGCCGCACGGCGGGGTCAGCCCCGGCGGCACCGCTCCCGAAGCTCCGCGAGGACCGCCTTCTCACGGGAGTTGACGTCACCGTCCACGGTGGCCACGCGTTCGGCAGCGTCGAGGATGTCACCGAGATCGCCCGGCTCGGCGTCCACGCGCTTCCACACCTCGGCCGGGTCGATGTCGACGACCTGAGCGAGCTGCTCGTCGACCACCTCGTGCCGTTCCCGGACCAGTCTCACCAGATGCCGCATCAGCAGGGCCTCGTCGTCGGCGATCTTGGCTTTCGCGTTCGTCATGATGACGAGCCAGGCGACCCACAGCATCAGCTGCGGGTGCCGACTGCGCTCGCTGAGACCTTCGGCGAGTTCGATCACCCGCGCCTCGTTGCGGAAGACGGCCCGCGCGTGCCGGCCGGCGACGAGCGTGGTGTAGCGGTTCAGCAGGACGGAGAGGGGGACGCCGACGAGCGGAATGCCGATTTTGATGACGTTGCGCTGCAGCAGGTGCTTTCCGACGACGGGGAGCGCTTTCCCGGCGGCGAGCACCGAGTTCGAGTAGAAGCGCTTGATCAGCGGCCGCACCATGAGCGGGACCGCTTTGGACACGGTCTTGTTGGCCACTTCGCCGCTCTTGATGGTGAGTGCCACCCGGATGAGCTTCCACAGGTCGTCCGGGTCGTGCACGTCGAGCGGCACCCGGTAGAGCACGGAGATGTCGTAGGCCAGGCGGAGTTGGAGCTGGGTGATGAACGCGACATCGACCGTCACGGTCGCCACGGCCGCGGGGACCGTCGCCGGTGAGGCACCCCCGAGGCTCCCGATGGTGGCGGCGACGGCCGCCGTGTAGGCCCCGGCGGAGAGCCCGCCTTCGAGCGCGGCGTAGCGGGCCGCCATCTTGATCCGCTGGTCCACGATTACGTCCGGGGGCACGCCCGCGTACCGGTCCTGGAAGTACTGCCAGTCGACCTTCTCGGTGTACGTGTTCATGGCGTGAGCGGCAAGCTTGGTGAACCAGTTGCCCGACTTGATGTCGTCCCCGCTCAGCCCTTTGACGAAGTCCCTGATCGCATCCTGCTCCTGCTCGACGACCTTCCGGTCGGCGGCTTCGTCGGCTTGTTCCGTGTCGGTGTCGGCAGCGTGCGTCGGCGCGTCTGTCACGATGTGTTCTCCCCCAGATTGTTCCGCCGTCGGCCGAGCTGCCGGGCGCGTGCCCCGGCTGCCGTCTCCGCGCGTTGCTTCGGCGAGCGGCGCGACAGCCACTCGACGTCCTCCCCTTGAGGCGCAACCTTAATGTGCACGGGCGGCGAGTGAATCGCTTTCGACACCGGTCAGGAGGCGCGGCAGACCGCGTTGGCGAGGCGTTAGGACGGACGTTGCTTGTCCCATGGACGCGAGGCGTCGGGTTCGCCCGATCATGGTGGACCCGACGCCTGAGCCGTCGCAGCCGTTACCGCCGGTGCGGCGCGCGCCGGCCCGCCGGCACCGCGGACATCACTTCACGACGACGTGGTCCCCGGACGACTTCGACGGTCCGGTGGTGGTGTTGCCGTTGTACAGCCAGCGCCACGTACCCGTCTTGGAGGCCTTCATGGTCGTCTTGAGGTTGCCCGAGCCGTTCGAGTACACCTTCTTCACCGTGGTGTAGGAGGTGGTGCCGGCCGGCTTGAACTGCAGCCTCACCAGGCGGCCTCCGTAGGAACCGTACTTCCCGGTCTCCCAGTTGGCCCGGGTGACCTTTCCCGTCACGGTGATGGTCCTGCCCTTGGCCACGGGTTCGGGCGAGGCGTTGACGGTGAGGCGGGAGTTGCGCTTGACGTGGACCGTCAGACCCTTGTCGTCGACGTCCCCACCGCCGCCCTTGAAGTACACCTCGGCCCCGACCTTCCAGGCCCCGGCCTCACTGTTGCGCATGTCCCACACGCTCGGGTCGAAGTACATCGTCTCGTTGAAGTCGCAGACGCCCGACTTCACCTTGACGCAGTCGCTCGTCTCGATGGCGTGCCACAGCCGGTCGGCCCCCTTGCGGTACAGGAACACCGCCGGCGACTTCCACTTGTGCGTGGTCGTCATCCGGAAGGAGGCGGGCGCCGCGGCCTCCCCCACCCCGATTACGATCGGCTTGCCGCCGTTCACCTGGACACGGGAGAACGAGACCCCACCCTCGGCCGCCCCGGCCGGCACCGCGGCCACGGCCGTGAACGCCGCCGCGGCACCACCGGCCACGACGACTCTCCAGACGTGCTTCCCCACCTGATCCCCAATCTGCACGGAAAGGCGTCGGAGGATCATCCCTCCGACGCCTTGAAGACGGCCGGTATCCATACGGGGTTGTGCGCCCGCTGATCACGATGGGGCATCGGACAGCCCCGCCCGGTGCGCGGCTCGCGAACCACGTCGTGGACCAGGGCGGCACGGCCGCAGGTCGCTGGATCTTCCGTCGGTCCGGCACGTGCCCCTATGCTCGAGCGGCAGGCTCCATACACCGCAGGCAGGCGGTCAGTACCACCCGGGGGCAGTCGTGGACGTGCCGATGCTGATCCTGCTGGGTGCGGCGGGAGGTGCACTGCGCGGGCTCCTCGATGCCTACAACCGTTTCCTGGACTGGCAGTCGGATCGTCGTGCCCACCGGCAGACACCCACCGGGCAGGGGAGCGGATCGCCCAGGTTCCAGGACTACTTCGACCCCGTCGCCGATCCCGTCGCGGCTGTCGTGCACAGCGCGATGGGTGCCGGGGCAGCGGTGCTCTTCGGTACCACCGGACAGGTCAGTGGAGCGTATGCGGCCATGGTGGTCGGCCTCTCGGCCCCGGTGATCCTGACCCAGCTCGGTCGTGTCCAGTCGATCGGCGATGCGGTCAACGGCGTCCCGCCGGCAGGGACGGCCGCGGAAGTGGGCACCCCCGCAGGTATTCCGGAAGGCGCGCCCTCCGCCGAACGGCCGGCCTCTGTCGGCGCCGCCTCCCAGCCTTCCGTCACGCAGTCGGTCATGACCGACCCGACGCAGCCGTCACCGACGGTGCCCGCTGACCCCGTGGACGTCGGAGCACACCGCCGAGCGGACCTCCAGGGGCCCGACTCCACGAGCCCGGACTTCGCCACCGGACTCCGGACGGGCATGGAAGCCCGCGACCCGCAGCCGAACGGCCGGCCGCTGGATCCCCCGGGCGGGCCGGGAGCTGCGAGCACCGACCACGGGGCGCTGCACCATCGGCACGGACCGGCCACCGGCGAGGAAGGGACGACGCGATGATCCGGCCCTCCATGCGCCGACGTATCGCGGCTGCGATCCTGGGTGCCGACCGCCGGGGCGACCGGCCCTCCGCCGTGGCGCATCAGCGCCGGCTCCCCGTGGGGCGCCGTCTGCTGACCTCGGTCCTGGGTGTCCAGGCGCGCCCGTCGGTGCCCACCGTGTCCCCGCGTACCGACCCGAAGGGGAACGCGGAAGCGACGCGTACCCACGGCACGAGCTACTTCGCCTCCCCTCCGGACACACCGAGTCCCCCGCCACGGAGCCGGCACCAGAAGGCACGCTCCCGGTACACGGGCGACCGCGTTCCGCGACGCACGTCGAGCGGGGGCCGCCAGGAGTACGACTCGCGCCGAGTCGGGCCGGAGCCGCAGCACCTACTGAGCGAGGACCGCCGGGAATACGAGAGGATCCTCGACGAGGCGCTGCGCTCAGCCCCGCACCTCCCGGGACTCGCCCCCCTCGGCCGACGGTTCAGTACCGAACAACTGCGCACCATGGCGCTCAACGCCACCGCGATCATCACTGCGGCCGCGGCGACCGAGTACCAGCACTACGTGTCGGTCCGTGAGGGAGCGAGCCGCCTGCCGCCGTCCGCGTCCTCGTCCGGTCAGCCGGGGGGATCGGAGGACCCCGGCACTGGTGCAACGGGTCTCGCCGCCACTGTGGGAGAGGTTCAGGAGCCCGGCGGCGCGGGTGTCGGTGCCGTCGTCGCGGTGCTCGCTCCCGTGCTGGCAGGCGCTGTCGCGGTGTTCTCCCTGCTTGTGGGTTTCCTTCTGAAGGTCTTCGTCCCCACGTCGGTGTTCGGCCACGTCTTCCTCACCGTTGGATGGATCTCCTGCGTGGTCACGGGAGCCGCGGTCGTCGTCGCCGGTGTCGCGCTGCTGGTCACCGCCCTGCGTCACGGGCCGTTGCCCGAGACCGAACGAGGGAACGGGGTGAGGGACGAGGTGGCCCTGGCCGGAGAGGCATGGCGCGAGGCACTGCTGGAGCGGGGGATCGTGCCGTTCCTGCAAGACGTCCTCTCCGATCCCGGCACGCCGGCCGCGACGCGCGGTACGGCACCGTCGGAACCGACCAGCCGTGTTCCGCTCCTCGGCTACGACCGGCCATCGTTCACCAGCCCGGAGGAAGGTCCCTCCCACCGCACACGGCCGAGGTTCACCAGCCCGGACTACGCGGGGCCGGCGGACGGCGGGCCCTCAG
>Ga0247821_10001986_pt1 | contig 11274 bp, 8 predicted proteins | sample 13C_Glycerol_Day_FD_192481 | JGI IMG/M metagenome (GOLD analysis project Ga0247821, IMG submission 192481) | Soil microbial communities from agricultural site in Penn Yan, New York, United States - 13C_Glycerol_Day14 | ecosystem: Environmental > Terrestrial > Soil > Agricultural land | place... | reverse complement strand
TCCGAGCCGTTAACGTAAAGCAAAGCCGTTTATAGAGGAAGGACTCGTGGAACTCTCGCTCTTAGTTTGGTTGTTGCCGACCCTGGCCCTCGTCGTGGGCGTCGTCGTTGGTTTCCTGGTCGCCCGCCTGCTGCCCAATGCGGCACCGAGCAGTACCCAGCGGCAGCTGGATGATATCCAGGAACGTTTCGACAGCTACCAGAACGAGGTGGTGACTCACTTCAACAGTACGGCTGCGCTGGTCAAGAAACTGACCCAGAGTTACCAGGAAGTCCAGGATCACCTGGCCGATGGCGCCAACCGCCTGGCCCTGGACGAACTGACCCGCCAGCGCCTGCTGGCCGCCCTGCATTCGGAGGCCGCCCAGGCCCCGCGTGATCGCCTGACCCCGCCCCGGGACACCGAGGTGCCACGCGACTACGCACCGAAGGCGCCCAACGCGCCGGGCATGCTCGACGAGCATTACGGGCTCAAGCGCTGATAACAAAAACCCCGCCGATTGGCGGGGTTTTTGTTGGGGCTTGCCCCGCGAAATGATCAACTGTACCAGGGGGCCGTTCCAACCCTGTGGGCATAGCGCTCCAGCGCCCGGTCCAGGACCTGCTGCTCGATCCCGCCCTGCCCAACCAGGCTGTGCAGGCTGGCCAGCACGATACTGTAGCGATCCACTTCGAAAAACCGGCGAAGCTGCTGCCGGGTGTCACTGCGACCAAAGCCGTCGGTACCCAGGGTGACATAGGGCGCCTGCACATACTCGGCAATCAACTGCGGCCAGGCGCGCACATAATCGCTGGCGGCAATCACCGGTGCGCTGCCCCCCAGGCAACGCTGCACATGACTGCTGTCCGCACCGTCCTGCCCCAGGCGACCGCCCCGCTGGATATCCCGTGCCTCGCGCGCCAGCTCGCTGAAGCTGGTGACGCTGAACACCTCACTCTCAACCTGCCAATCGGCCGCCAGCAATTCACTGGCCGCAATCACTTCGCGCAGGATCGCACCGGAGCCCAGCAGGCGCACGCGCCCCCTGGCATCCGCCACGCGCTGTTCGACATAACGGTACATGCCGCGCAAAACCTCTTCGTGCACCTGCTCGGGCAGGGACGGTTGTGGATAGTTTTCGTTCATTACCGCGACGTAGTGGAACTCGTCCCGTTGCTCGGTGAGCATGCGCCGCGCCGCATGTTCGAGGATCACCGCCAGCTCGCCGGCGAAGCACGGCTCCCAGGCACGGCAGTTGGGCACCATCGAGGCCATGACCAGGCTCGAGCCGTCCTGGTGTTGCAAGCCTTCGCCCCCCAGGGTGGTACGCCCTGCGGTGGCGCCGAGCAACAGGCCGCGGGCACGCTGGTCGGCCGCTGCCCAGATCAGGTCACCCACGCGCTGGAAGCCGAACATCGAGTAGTAGATGTACACCGGCAGCATCGGCTCGCCATGCACCGCGTAGGAGGTTGCTGCCGCCACCCAGGAAGAAATCGCCCCGGCCTCGGTAATGCCCTCCTCCAGCAACTGCCCGTCCTGCGCTTCCTTGTAGGACAGCAACGAACCGGCATCCTCGGGCTCGTAGCACTGGCCCTGGGGCGAATAGATACCAATCTGCCGGAACAGGCTGGCCATGCCGAAGGTGCGGGCCTCGTCCGCCACGATCGGCACCACCCGCGGCCCCAGCTCCGGCGCCTTGAGCCAGGCGCCGAGCATGCGCACCGCCGCCATGGTGGTGGACATCTCCTTGCCGTCGGCCTGCAGGGCAAAGCCCCCCATGGTCGCCAGCGCAGGCACTGCGATCGGGCGCACGTCACTGTGCCGCGCCGGCAAGGGGCCGCCAAGGGCCGCTCGACGTTCACGCAGATAACGCATTTCCGGGCTGTCTTCGGCCGGGCGGTAGAACTGCAACTGTTCGACCTGGCTGTCGCTGAGCGGCAGGTGGAAGCGGTCGCGGAAGGCCAGCAAGGCCTGGACGTCCAGCTTCTTGGCCTGGTGCGCGGTCATCCGCGATTCGCCCGCAGCGCTCATGCCATAGCCTTTCTTGGTCTTGGCCAGGATCACACTCGGCCGGCCCTTGCAGGCCCTGGCAGCGGCGAAGGCTGCGTACAACTTGCGAAAATCGTGGCCACCACGCTTGAGCGCGTTGATCTCGGCCGAACTCATGTGCTCCACCAGCTTCTGCAAGGCCGGCTGCTGGTTGAAAAAGTGTTCGAGGTTATAGGTGCCGTCCTTGGCCCCCAGGTTCTGGAACTGGCCATCGGGCGTAGCCGCCAGCTGGCGCAGCAACACATGCTCGGTGTCGCGGGCGAACAGCGCGTCCCACTCCGATCCCCAGAGCACCTTGATCACATTCCACCCGGCGCCACTGAACAGCGCTTCGAGTTCCTGGATGATCTGGCCGTTGCCGCGCACCGGTCCGTCCAGGCGCTGCAGGTTGCAGTTGACCACGAAGGTCAGGTTGTCCAGTTGCTCGCGCGCCGCCAGGGTCAGGCCGGCGATGGATTCCGGCTCGTCCATTTCGCCATCGCCGAACACGCCCCAGACATGCCGCTGCGTGGTGTCGGCCAGCTGGCGATGGTGCAAGTAACGCATGAAGCGCGCCTGGTAGATCGCATTGATCGGGCCGATGCCCATGGAGCCCGTGGGGAACTGCCAGAAGTCCGGCATCAGCCAGGGGTGTGGATAAGAGCACAACCCCTTGCCCGCTACTTCCTGGCGGTAACTGGCAAGCTGCGCCTCGCTCAGGCGCCCTTCGAGAAATGCACGCGCATAGATGCCCGGCGCCGAATGCGGCTGGAAGAACACCAGGTCGGCCGTGCGCTGCTCACCGCCGCTGTCGCCACGAAAGAAGTGCTGAAAGCCGACTTCGAAGATCTCTGCCGCCGAGGCGTAGCTGGCGATATGGCCGCCCAGGTCGCCATAGGCGTGGTTGGCCCGCACCACCATGGCCAGGGCGTTCCAGCGCAGGATGCTGGTGATGTGCTCCTCAAGCTCCAGGTCGCCCGGGTAGGCGCCCTGCTGTTCCACCGACAAGCTGTTGCGATAGGCCGAAAAGGGCTGCACGCCATGCTCCACGCCCAACTCACGCGCATGGGCCTGCAACTGCTGGAGCAGAAATCGCGCGCGCTCCGGGCCGCAGTGGCGCAGGGTCGACTCCAGCGCCTCCAGCCATTCGGCGGTCTCGCCCGGATCGCTATCGACTTGTGGATCGTCCCCCAGTTGCCGCGGCACAGCATCGCCAGGCACAAGGCTCATCATCGCCACCATCGTATTGACCTCTTCCGTGAGGGGTTCAGGCGCAGGCCTTCAGTGCCTGTTCGATATCCGCCAGCAGGTCGTCGATGTCCTCAAGGCCAACCGACAACCGCACCAGACCTTCGGAGATGCCGTAGCGGGCACGTTCTTCAGGGGTATAGCTGGAATGCGTCATGCTCGCCGGATGCTGGGCCAGGGACTCGGCATCGCCCAGACTGACGGCGCGACTGAACAGTTGCAGGGCGTTCATGAATCGCCGTCCCGCGGTGATCCCGCCCTTGAGCTCAAAGGCAATCATGCCGCCGGGCAGGCGCATCTGCTGCCTGGCCAGTTCGTACTGGGGGAAGCTGGGCAGGCCGGGATAGTTGATCAACTCCACGGACGGGTGCTGTTCGAGGAATTCGGCGATGACCTGGGCATTGCTGCAGTGGCGATCCATGCGCAGGTTCAGGGTTTTCATGCCGCGCATCAGCAAGGCAGCGTCCTGGGGCGACATCACGGCACCGGTCATGTCCTTCAGCCCTTCCAGGCGAATCCGGTCCACCAGCGCCTTGCGTCCTACTACCAGGCCGGCAGTGATATCACCGTGGCCACTGAGGTACTTGGTTGCCGAATGCACCACCAGGTCGGCGCCCAGTTCCAGCGGACGCTGCAGGTAGGGCGTGCAGTAGGTGTTGTCGACCACCACGTTGATGTCGTGCTTGTGGGCCAGCGTGGCCACGGCGGCGATATCGGCCATCTGCATATTGGGATTGGCCGGGGTTTCGAAGTAGATGACCTTGGTTTGACTGCTGATCGCTGCCGCCACGGCCGCAAGGTCAGTCAGGTCCACATGCCGGACCTTGACCCCGAACTCGCCGATGCCGTGGTGCAGGAAGGCGAAGGTACAGCCGTAGAGGGTGCGCCCTACCAGCACTTCATCGCCGGGTCGTAGCAGGGTCCATAGCGTCGCGGTGATCGCGCCCATTCCCGAGGCCAGCGCCAGGCCGGCCTCGCCGCCTTCCAGGGACGCCATCCGTTGCTCCAGCAACGCCAGGGTGGGGTTGGAAATGCGACTGTAGAAGTGTCCACCCTCTTCCCCGGCAAAGCAGGCTGCGCCGTATTCAACTGTAGGAAAAGCGAAGGTGGCCGTCTGATAGACCGGGGGAACCAGTGCCCCCTGGTGAGCCAGCGGGTCATAGCCGTGATGGATGGCACGGGTAGCAAAACCTGAATCCTTGGTGGAGCCGCTCATGACAACAGCCTCTTGTGGTTTGTTATAAGCTTATGCCACTGAGGTACTGAATTTTTTCCAAATGTGACCACCCTTTCCCAGGGTTGTTGATAAAAAAACAATGAATCCAGGCCACGGAGGGCAAACCATGCCTGCCGCCATCGACCGTACCGACCGCGCCCTGCTTGCCGCCCTGCAGGACAATGCCCGACTGACCATTTCCGAACTGGCCGACAGCGTTGCCCTGACCACTTCGCCCTGCTGGCGACGGGTCAAGCTGCTGGAAGAAAACGGCTACATCACCGGCTACCAGGCCATCCTTTCGCCCAAGGCCCTGGGCTTTGGCGTGACGGCCTTCGTCAGCATCATGATGGACTCGCACAACAAGGAAATGGCCCGGGCCTTCGAGCAGCGCCTGATGGAGATTCCCGAGATCGTGGCCTGCCACAACATCTCCGGGCGCTATGACTTCCTGCTGGAAATCCTGGCGCGCGACCTGGAATCGTTCGGCGAGTTCGCCCGGGAAGTGCTGCAGTCGTTGCCGGGGGTGAAGGAGATTTATTCGAGTTTTTCGTTCAAGGCGGTGAAGGAGAAGCGGGTGATTCCGGTGTCGGAGAAGCATATTTAAGCGCTGATGCGGCTTTGTGCTGATAGCCCACATCACTCCCAACCACGAAGGAACGTATCTTACTCAGGAATCGTTTTTGTCCGACTGAACAGCAGGCAGAGTCGGCGTTCTCTCAACACGCGTACCAGTAGATCATTCAAGCCTCTCGACAGGACGCAGTGAGAAGCATGAAGTATTTACTGATACTGATCACAATCTCGCTATCCGCCTGCAGTAACGGAAAGCTCACTCTGACAGAGCCACTTTACGAGCGGCAGTTCAAATGCGACATGGACCCTCTCATACAACAGTGCAACAGAGATGGAGTCTAGGCCTGCGTACACCTCCCCTGCTGTGGGAGCTGTGGGAGCTGGCGAAGCCTGCGATCGACTGCAAAGCTGTCGCAGACCCGCCCCTGGGTCTGATTCTGCGACCGCTTTGCGGTCGATCGCAGCCTGGCGGCAGCGGCTACGGACCGAGGTGTGATCGGTTCCTGCAGATAACAAAAAAACCCCACCGAGGTGGGGTTTTCCGTTCAACGCTGACGCTTAGATCGCGCCACGCTGACGCAGCAGTTCCAGCACCTGCTTGACGCCCTCTTCCAGGCTGACGCTCTGGGTGTCGATCACCAGGTCGGCATCCAGCGGCACGTCATACGGGAAGCTTTCGCCCGGGATGTTGTCGCCGCCGGCGGCATACAGGCCCTGCGGATCACGCTCGCGGCAGGCCAGTGGCGAGGCCTGGACGTAGACGGTGAGCAGGCGCTCCTTGCCGATCAGGGCCTTGGCCTGTTCGCGGCCTTCGGCATCCGGGGCGACGAAGGCGGCCAGGGTCAGCAGACCGGCTTCGTTGAACTGACGCGCCACGTGGGCGGCACGACGCCAGTTCTCGGTACGTCCGGCACGGTCCTGAGGCAGGCCCTTGTTCAGGTCGTGGCGCAGGTTCTGGCCATCGAGTACATAGACCGCACGGCCCATGTCGAACAGCTTGCGCTCCACGGCGTAGGCCAGGGTGCTCTTGCCCGCGCCCGACAGGCCGCTGAACAGCACGGTGGCCGGTTGCTGGCCGAAGCGCAGGGCACGCTCTTCAGTGTCCACATGAGCCAGCTTGCCATGCTGACCAACGGTGCCGTGCGGCACCACCGGTGGCGCGATGATCATGCCGGCACCGACGGTGCCGTTGGTCAGGCGGTCGATGACGATGAAGGCACCGGTGGTGCGGTTGCTGTCATAGCCGTCCAGGGCGATCGGTGCGTCGAGGCTGACCTTGACCTTGCCGATCTCGTTCAGTTGCAGGGCACTGGCAGCGCCCTGCTCCAGGGTGTTCACATCGACCTTGTGGGTGATGCTGGCGATCGAGCCCGGCACGTAGCTGGTGGCGCGCTTGATGTCGTATTTCTTGCCCGGCAGCATCGGCTCTTCGGCCATCCACACCAGCATGGCGTCGAACTGGTCGGTCACCGGCGGCACGTTGTCGGCATGCACCAGCAGGTCGCCACGGGAGATGTCGATCTCGTCTTCCATGGTCAGGGTCACGGCCTGGCCGGGGCCGGCGTTCTCCAGTTCACCTTCGAAGGTGACGATGGATTTGACCCGGCTGCTCTTGCCCGACGGCAGCACGACGATCTCGTCGCCCTTGTGCACCACGCCGCTGGCCAGGGTGCCGGCAAAGCCGCGGAAGTTCAGGTTCGGACGGTTGACGTACTGCACCGGGAAACGCAGGTCGGTGAAGTTGCGGTCGGCCGCCACTTCCACGGTTTCGAGGATTTCCATCAACGCCGGGCCCGTGTACCACGGCGAACGCTCGCTGCGGTTGACCACGTTGTCGCCCTTGAGCGCCGACATCGGCACGAAGTGCAGGCTGCTCGGGGTCATGTTGATAGCTTCGGCGAACTGCAGGTAGTCGGCCTTGATGCTCTCGAACACGCCTTCGTCGAAGCCCTTGAGGTCCATCTTGTTGACCGCAACGACGATGTGCTTGATGCCCAGCAACGAGGCGATGTAGCTGTGCCGGCGGGTCTGGGTCTGCACGCCGTAGCGGGCGTCGACGAGGATGATTGCCAGGTCGCAGGTGGACGCGCCGGTGGCCATGTTGCGGGTGTACTGCTCGTGGCCCGGGGTATCGGCGATGATGAACTTGCGCTTGGCGGTGGAGAAGTAGCGGTAGGCCACATCGATGGTGATGCCCTGCTCGCGCTCGGCCTGCAGGCCGTCGACCAGCAACGCCAGGTCGATGTCGTCACCGGTGGTGCCGACTTTCTTGGAGTCGCGGGTGATGGCTTCCAGATGGTCTTCGTAGATCATCTTCGAGTCGTGCAGCAGGCGCCCGATCAGGGTGCTCTTGCCGTCATCGACGTTACCGCAGGTAAGGAAGCGCAGCAGTTCTTTACGCTCGTGCTGGGCCAGGTAGGCGAGGATGTCCTCGCTGATCAATTCGGATTGGTGCGACATGGTCTGACCCTAACTTAGAAATAGCCTTGACGTTTCTTGTCTTCCATGGAGCCGGCGCCATCGTGGTCGATGACGCGGCCCTGGCGCTCGGAAGTGCGCGTCAGGAGCATTTCCTGAATGATGTCGGTCAGGGTTTCGGCCTCAGACTCGACAGCGCCCGTCAACGGGTAGCAGCCAAGGGTACGGAAACGCACTTTCTTCTTGACGATGCGGGCCTTTTCTTCATCCGAGAGGTGCTCGAGGATGCGCTCGTCATCGATCATGATCAGGGTGCCGTTCTTCTCGATCACCTCACGTTCGGCTGCGAAGTACAGCGGCACGATCGGGATGCCTTCGAGGTAGATGTACTGCCAGATGTCCAGCTCGGTCCAGTTCGACAGGGGGAAGACGCGGATCGATTCGCCCTTGTTGACCTTGCCGTTGTAGACGTTCCACAGCTCCGGACGCTGGTTCTTCGGGTCCCAGCGGTGCTTGCTGTCGCGGAACGAGTAGACGCGTTCCTTGGCCCGGGACTTTTCTTCGTCGCGGCGGGCACCACCGAAGGCAGCATCGAAACCATGCTTGTCGAGCGCCTGCTTGAGGCCCTCGGTCTTCATGATATCGGTGTGCTTGGCGCTGCCGTGGGTGAAGGGGTTGATGCCCTGGGCAACACCTTCGGGGTTGACGTGAGTGATCAGCTCCAGGCCCATTTCCTCGACCATCTTGTCGCGGAAGCTGTACATCTCCTGGAATTTCCACTGGGTGTCGACGTGCATCACCGGAAACGGCAGCTTGCCCGGGAAGAAGGCCTTGCGTGCCAGGTGCAGCATCACGGCCGAGTCCTTGCCGATCGAGTACAGCATCACCGGGTTATCGAACTCGGCGGCCACCTCACGAATGATGTGGATGCTTTCCGCCTCCAACTGTTTCAAATGCGTCAGTTTGTCGACCATGGCTACTCACGGAAATACGATCTTATGGACGGCCAGCGGGCCGTGTTCGAGCGGGTCACTGTATCACAGCACTCGATTCTATTTAGACGTCCAACTAGAACGAAACAGTATAAGAATATGCCCTGCCGTTTGAGCCTCAGATCGGGTTCGGGCAATCGATGAACAGGTGTTCCAGGGCAAAGCGCCGGGCCAGGTAATCGCCCAGGGCCTGGACGCCGTAACGTTCGGTAGCATGGTGACCGGCGGCGATAAAGCTGATGCCGTTTTCCCGGGCGCTGTGGAAGGTCTGCTCGGACGCCTCGCCGCTGAGGAACAGGTCGACACCGGCGGCAATCGCCTGGTCGATGTACCCCTGGCCGCCCCCGGTGCACCAGCCGACCCGGCGAATCACCTGCTCACCTTCGATCACCAGCGGCTCACGCCCCATCACCTCTTGCACCTTGCGGGCGAAGTCGCGCGCCGACATCGGTTCGGCCAGCGAGCCGACCAGGCCGACGACCCGCAGATTGTCCGGATCCAGCGGCCCTTCCACGGTGATATCGAGCTGGCGGGCCAGTTGTACGTTGTTACCGACTTCCGGATGCAGGTCCAGCGGCAGGTGGTAGGCCAGCAGGCTCAGGTCGTTCTTGAGCAGGGTCTTGAGCCGGCGCTGCTTCATGCCGGTGATGCAGGGGTTTTCGCCCTTCCAGAAATAACCGTGGTGCACCAGCACCAGGTCGGCCTCGGCTTCGACCGCCGCATCCAGCAACGCCTGGCTGGCGGTGACACCGCTGACGATGCGGGTCACCTGCGGGCGACCTTCCACCTGCAGGCCGTTGGGGCAGTAATCCTGGATTTTTGCGCTGCCAAGGTAGCGTTCGGCTTCCTCGACCAGGGTGCTCAGGGCAACAGCCATGAAAAGACTCCTCAAATCAGGTTCAGCGCGGCACAAGGCCCCGTATAATGGCTGCCATTATGGGCCGTCGCCGGGTTTGGGGAAACCGACGGCAGTTGCCTGGGGGTATCCGACGTTGGCCTTCGTGGTGCTTTGGCAGTTCCAGCAGGAGCCTTGCCACAGTATGATCGCGCGCGTTCACGCTCCCAGCTGTCCACGGCCCTCTGCCAACTCCCAGGATTCGTTCAATGTTCAAGGCTTTGCGTTACTTTGGCTGGCCGCTGCTGGTCGGCGTGTTGATCGCCCTGCTGATCATCCAGCGATTCCCGCAGTGGGTCGGCCTGCCCAGCCAGGACGTCAACCTGCAGCAGGCGCCGCAAACCACGCGGATCATGCAAGGCCCGGTGTCCTATGCCGACGCGGTCAGCAATGCCGCCCCGGCGGTGGCCAACCTGTACACCACCAAGGTAGTAAACAAGACCGCCCACCCGCTGTTCGAAGACCCGCAGTTCCGCCGCTTCTTCGGTGACAACCTGCCCAAGCAACGGCGCTGGGAGTCGAGCCTGGGCTCGGCAGTGATCATGAGCCCGGAAGGCTACCTGCTGACCAACAACCACGTGACCTCCGGTGCCGACCAGATCGTGGTAGCGCTCAAGGATGGCCGCGAGACCCTGGCGCGGGTCATCGGCAGCGACCCGGAAACCGACCTGGCCGTCCTCAAGATCGACCTGAAGAACCTGCCGTCGATCACCATCGGCCGCTCCGACAACATCCACATCGGCGACGTCGCCCTGGCCATCGGCAACCCCTTCGGTGTCGGCCAGACCGTGACCATGGGCATCATCAGCGCCACCGGCCGTAACCAACTGGGCCTGAACAACTACGAAGACTTCATCCAGACCGACGCTGCGATCAACCCGGGCAACTCCGGTGGCGCGCTGGTGGATGCCAACGGCAACCTGACCGGCATCAACACGGCGATCTTCTCCAAGTCCGGCGGCTCCCAGGGCATCGGCTTCGCCATTCCGACCAAGCTGGCGCTGGAGGTGATGAAGTCGATCATCGAACATGGCCAGGTGATTCGTGGCTGGCTGGGCATCGAAGTGCAGCCGCTGAGCCAGGAACTGGCCGAGTCGTTCGGCATGCAGGGCCGTCCGGGGATCGTGGTGGCGGGGATTTTCCGCGACGGTCCGGCGCAGAAGGCCGGCCTGCAACTGGGTGATGTGATCCTCAGCATCAACGGCGAACCGGCCGGCGATGGCCGTCGTTCGATGAACCAGGTGGCGCGGATCAAGCCCAACGACAAGGTGGCGATCCAGGTCATTCGCAACGGCAAGGACCTCAAACTCACCGCTGAAATCGGCCTGCGTCCACCGCCTGCACCGGTGGCCAAGGAAGAAAACTGATCCTCCGTTGCCCCCATCGCCGGCTCTGCCGGCTCCCACAAAGCTGAGGTTATCAGCATTCTCTGTGGGAGCTGGCAGAGCCAGCGATGGGGGCATTGGCCTCAGTGCAGGATCTGGCTCAGGAACAGCTTGGTCCGCTCGTTCTGCGGCCGGTCGAAGAAGTCGTCCGGCGCTGCCTGTTCGACGATCTCCCCCTTGTCCATGAAGATCACCCGGTTCGCCACGGTCCGGGCAAAGCCCATTTCGTGGGTCACGCAGAGCATGGTCATGCCGTCTTCAGCCAGGCTGACCATGGTGTCGAGCACCTCCTTGACCATTTCCGGATCGAGCGCCGACGTCGGCTCGTCGAACAGCATGATCTTCGGCTTCATGCACAGCGCGCGGGCAATCGCCACCCGCTGCTGCTGACCACCGGACAGTTGCCCCGGGTACTTGTTCGCCTGCTCCGGAATGCGCACCCGCTCAAGGTAATGCATGGCGATTTCCTCGGCCTTGCGCTTGGGCATCTTGCGCACCCACATCGGCGCCATGGTGCAGTTCTGCAGGATGGTCAGG
>Ga0247821_10001984_pt1 | contig 11286 bp, 11 predicted proteins | sample 13C_Glycerol_Day_FD_192481 | JGI IMG/M metagenome (GOLD analysis project Ga0247821, IMG submission 192481) | Soil microbial communities from agricultural site in Penn Yan, New York, United States - 13C_Glycerol_Day14 | ecosystem: Environmental > Terrestrial > Soil > Agricultural land | place... | reverse complement strand
ACCCAGGCCGAGCAGTACTACCTGCAGGCATCACGCCTGCAGCCGGGTAACGAAAACACCGTACGGGCCTTGTCGCGCTTGTATCAGGCGCAGTCCCCGGCGCGCTATTCACGCTACGTTGCCAGCCTGCCGGCCAAACAGCGCCAGTGGGCAGCGCAGTCCGGCGCTGGTCAGTCGGGGCGCAGCTCACAGCTCGAACTGTTGCGCGCTCAGGCACGGCAGTCGCTGGAGCGAGAAGACTGGGTAGGCGCGGAACGTCAGTTGAGCCAGGCGCGTCAGCTGTCTGCCAATGATCCCTGGTTGGCCGCCGATCTCGCTCGCGCCTTGCGGATGCAAGGCAAGGGCAGTCAGGCCGATGCGGTGTTCGCCGACTTGCTGTCGCGTCAGGGCCGGGAGCCGACGGCGCGTTTCGCCCATGGTTTGTACCTGGAGGCCGATGGCCGCAGTCAGGCCGGGCTGGACACCCTTGAACAGGTGCCCGCCAGACAGTGGAACGATGGCATGCAGGCCTTGCACGCGCGCTTGCAGCGTCAGGTGATGCTGGATAAGTCGCGGGCGTTGGCTGACAGCGGCGATCTCCCCGGGGCAATGGCCATGCTGGAAGCTCAGCTGGCGGCAAACCAGCCCGTCACTCAACAGCTTGGCGACCTGCAGCAACTGGCCGGCTGGGCCCGGCAGTCCGGCGACCTGAACGCCGCCGACGGCTACTACAGTCGCATCCTGGCCTTGCAGCCGAACGACACCTCGGCGCGCCTGGGGCATGTCGAGGTGTTGATCGAACGGGGAGAAATCGGCGCTGCCCGGCGGATGCTGGAGCAGAATGAACCGCAGATACCCACAGAGCACGTCGATGAACGTCGGCGCCTGGGCAATGCCTGGGCCGCGGTGGGGGAGCGTGACAAGGCGCGGGTACTGCTGGCCGATGTCGCCCGGCGCAAGACCAGCCCGGACGCCTTGCTCTACCGCGACCTGGCGCGCATGGTGCCACGCGAACAGACCGATCAGGCGCTGGACTATTACGCATTGGCCATGCGCGATGCCGGGTTGCTCGACGCTAAACAGGCCAGCCCGCGCGATGACGTCGCCTTGACCCGCGCCAGTCGCGCCAAGGATGAGGAGGACTGGCTGCGGCAAAGCCTGCGTCAGGATGTCGACAGGCTCTATCAGAAGCAGAGCCCGACCGTGACGGTGCAGCAGGATTACGGCTGGCGCGACAACGATGGGGCCGAGGGTATTTCCGATCTCACCACCTCGACCACCATGGTCCATGCGCAGATGCCGGTCGGCGATGGCCTTGGCTTTGCCCGCGTCGAGCAGGTCGGGTTGCGTGCGGCCAGTTTCGATACCGATGCAAACGACCGTCATCACGAGGCCTTCGGCAGTTGTTCGTTTGGAGGGGAGGGCGTTACCAATACCGGTTGCCCCGGCGGCAAGGAAACGGCCGATGGTGTCACCCTGGCCGCCGGTTGGCAGGGCGACGGCATCAGCGCCGACATCGGCACCTCGCCCATGGGCTTCGAGGTACAGAACCTGTTGGGCGGCGTCACCTTCGATGGCAAGACCCAGGGTATCGGTTGGTCGCTGACCGGTTCGCGGCGACCAATGAACAACTCGTTGTTGTCTTATGCCGGTGCCGAGGATCCACGCACCGGTATCAGTTGGGGTGGGGTGACGGCTACCGGGCTTACACTGGGCCTGAGCCGTGATCGTGGCCTGGACGATGGCGTGTGGGCCAGCCTCGGTTACCACTGGATACAAGGCAAGAATGTCGAAGACAACAAACGCTGGCGCGCCCTGGGCGGTTATTACTACCGGCTGATCAACCGCGTCGATGAAGAGCTGCGCATCGGTGCCACGGCCATGACCTGGCAGTACGACCGTAACCTCAGCGGTTACACCCTGGGCCAGGGCGGTTACTACAGCCCGCAGCGCTACCTGTCGTTCGGCGTGCCGGTCAGTTATGCCTGGCGTAACCCTGAGTGGTCGCTTTACCTGGAGGGTTCATTGGGCTACTCCTGGGCACGCAGTGATGACGAGCGTACCTTCCCGCTGTCTTCGGTCAACGACGACATCGTCAACCACTATGGTGGGGCGCCAGGCAACATTGACGGCACGCGTGAAGGCGACAACAACAAGGGGCTGGGGTATCTGGCCCAGGCCCTGGTCGAGCGGCGTCTGGATGATCACTGGGTGTTGGGTGGCGGCTTCACCTTGCAACGCAGCGAAGACTACTCACCGAACCGCGCGTTGCTGTACCTGCGTTACAGCTTTGACCCGTGGCAGGGCAATCTGCCGTTGCCGGTGAATCCGCTCAAGCCCTATGCGGAGTTTCGTTGAGGCGGGAATAACCGGTAAGACCCTGCCAATGCGCTAGTCGCATACGCCTTGGCTGTTGGCAAAAACAAAGGAACGGGCGTTCGAATCGGGTTCGCCCAGTACCATCAGCACACGCTCATCATAGGGATGGAGGGCTCCTCCCACGACGAACCCGCCGCCCTGGCAGACCTTGACCGAGTCAAAGTGATGCAATTCGTCGACGCACAGCCAATCAATGGGCGAGAACACAACCAGGAGCAGATTTTTACAGGATGGTACAAGCGTAAGCGCCGCATCAAGTTCTCCGTGGGCCACGCCTGGAATGGTTCTGAAGTACAGCCTTGGGCTGGACACGTTATGGAGCACGGAGGCTATCTCATGCGTGTCGAAGGGCGGGATAGTCGGCGCGTGGAAACAACCGGAGAGGTACTTGATAACCGTACTGGCCCATTGTGCAAAGGAAGCGCCCTGCAGGGCAGGGTCATGGACCAGCTGGAAATGCCGGGGGACCGCCGGGCGTTTAACCGGCTTTTCATCCAGATAAAAAGCGTAGCAACCCCAAGGGTGTGAAAGGGTTGCTACTGCCCCCTCGGCAGCGTTCAGCAGAAACACAAACCGAATGCAGTCACCCGCCTTACCGGCGCCGCAGACGATCCCGCCTTCATCCGAGTAACTGTAGATCCCGGTAGTGGCACCCGTCAGTGTGAAGTTGAACAGTGCCTGCACGCTGGGCGGCTTGCGCTCAAGATCAATCGAATTCAACGGCTCTGTCATGTGTACTCATCCAGCTTGGCGGGTATCGGGCGTGTCATTCATATCGTGGTCAAACGCGACCTATTTTGTCTCAGACTCACGCACAATGTCTTCCGGATACAGCGCTTGATTACAGCGGGAAGCATTATGATGAACAATGACAATGACTACGCCAGTGCGGCGCAGCTCCTGCGCAACGCACGCCACGTTGTGATACTGACCGGCGCCGGCATTTCTGCGCAAAGCGGTATCCCCACGTTTCGCGACGCGTTGACGGGTTTCTGGAAGAGCTTTGATCCACAACAGCTAGCGACCGCAGCGGCGTTCCGCGACAATCCTGCGTTGGTATGGGGGTGGTACGAATGGCGCAGACAGTTGGTCAAGCAAGCCAGGCCCAATGCAGCCCATCATGCGCTCGTGGCACTTTCCCGGCGGGTCCCTCATGTAACGGTGATTACCCAGAACGTGGACGACCTGCACGAGCGTGCAGGCAGCACGGAGGTGGTGCATCTGCATGGCAATATAAACCGGCCGCGCTGTTTCGCCTGTGCGAGAGGCTATGACGCAGTGCCTTGTGACACTGGCGAGCTCAATGGAGGTCCTCAGGAGCCGCCACGTTGCCTGCGGTGCAACGGCAGGATCCGGCCTGGGGTCGTGTGGTTCGGGGAACCGCTGCCACAGGCTGAACTGCGCCTGGCATTGAAGGCTGCAAAAATATGCGACCTGCTCATTTCAATTGGTACTTCAGGTGTTGTTTATCCTGCCGCTACCCTTCCGGGCCTGGCAAGGGACCACGGCGCTGCGGTTGTTCATATCAATACCGATTCCATTGAGGTGCAGACAGACCTGTTGCTGCAAGGCTCTGCGGATGCGTGCCTGATACGCTTGCTTGCCTTGGCGTTCGGTAATACGGCGATAAACTGACGACCTCTTTACTCAAGCAAGCTGGTCCGCTTTACACACACACAGGGAGTAGTCCGTGCTGCATGCGTTCAGTCACAGAAAGTCGCGGCTTTACCGCCGCTATCTCGGTTATAGAGAGGACCCAAACGAGCGCAGAATAACTGCCGAAGATGAAGTGACCTCGCTGATTATGGGCCCCTTGGCGTTTCTGTCGCCGGCGGCAATTGGCGCGTTCTGGCTCAGTGTGGTTCGTTTGAGAGATCCCTGGCATGCCTTTCCGAGCGGACCGCCAACGCACGCAGAAATGCGCTTTTGGCCAGGTAATGGCGACATCGAGCCAGATCTGTGTGTCGAGCTGAGTTGGGAGCAAGACACACGCATTCTCCTGGTTGAGTTCAAATGGCGTGCACCTTTGAGCGGTGATTTTCAACTGCACAACCAATGGAAAGACTACCTGCAGCCTGACGATCGCGAACGTGCGCTACATCTGTTCATCGGGCTGGACACCAGCGCCGCCAAGAATGCACTCAGTGAAAGGGACGTGTGGCACGGAAAGCTTGTCATGCGCTCCTGGTTTGACATTCTTACTGCATTGGCCGACTTCAAGAACAGCCCTGGCCATGAGTTGTTTCGCTGGAGCGAGCAAGTTCACACGTGCCTCGAACTCCTTGGTGTGAAACGCTTCAACGGCTTCGAAGCGTTGGCACCTGCGCCCCAGATGCCGCTGGACGGCCCCCTGTTTTTTGGTCAAGCCTGTTCGATTTCCCAACAGGGCTCACCCGAGGTCAAGCAATGAGTGAAGTTGGCAAGACAATAAGCGACGCGCTGGCATTTGTATCCCGCGCCGGTGGAGAGTGCGATGCGCTGGCAAATCTGATCAAGCAAGAGATCAGTGATTTGTTCCACCAGGGCCCGCTTGGCAGCCGCTATCGGGCACAGCAATGGTCGAGCAGCTACAGAATGAACGACAACGGCTGGATCTGTACCGACGTTGCCTGGTCGTTGCCGCTCGTTCCGAAGGGTAAGTTTAAAGTAGCCGCCCATTTGGGTTTTCAGATCAGTCTCTTGTGCACTGACGCAGAGGCGGGAAGCAGTCCGGAACCTCTGTTGCACATCAATTTCTGGGAACCGCCAACCCATCTGAAAAGTGACGATTACATGGGCTTTCCGATGTCTGGTTTCTCTGATGAGCTGATGTCGCGCTTGGCAGAGGGCAGTGCGCGTCTTTTTCGCTGGGAGGCGAACAAGGGGGCTGCGGACTGGTGGACGTACAGCCTGCGGTTGGCGCGGTTGAACGCGCTGGAAGATATCCGCAGCTCAATCAAGCAACCGGTCGAGGCGTTGCTCCATGACCTTGAAGCTGGTGAGTTGCTGATTGATAGCTTGCCCACTGCGGTTGACTACACCGCAGTGAAAGGGGCCCTGGGTTATTACAAGGTAGTTTTGTGAGAAACGGCTACGGCTATTCGCTGCCAGGGTTATGGAAATTGCCTTGCGAACGCTTCTGGCAAAAGCATCCACGGGCCTTTGCTTTAGGGGGATGGCGTTCAATTGGTGGGTGTTGTGGCCCAGTCTTGGAGGGCAGGGTCTTGTAAAAATGCGGCGATTTGCCGACTTCTGCGCAAATGCACCACCGGTACAAGTGGCCCCACGGCCAGGCGCATCGCCTCGATAGAGGGGCGGTAGTCACGATCAAAGGTCCACACATACTTGAGAAAGGTCAGGAATGCCTTGTCCAGTTTCTCACTGCAACCGATCGGCATATCGGCGCGGGGGCGGTTCAACACACTGCGCACAATCACCCGGCGCAAGCAGGTAATACGTGGCGTATCCAGCCAGATGATCAGTTGTGCACGTGGGAGCCTGAGATCAAATGTTCGCCGGCAGTAGTTGCCCTCGCAGATCCACGCGTCTGATGACACGGCCTGGCCAACGCGCTGGCGAAACTCATCGGCATCGGGTTCGACCCAGCCAGGTTCCCAGAACAGTTTATCCAGGTGCACCACAGGCACATCCAGGCGCTTGCCTAACGCGCGCGCCAGGGTGGATTTGCCGCTGCCGGCGTTGCCCAGAATTACAATGCGTTGCATGAAGAAGTCCTTTTCGGCAAACCTGCAATTGTGCTGGTTTTCCCTGGCCAAAAACAGATCGCGGTGAGGTTTCGCCGTCACCCACGCAGGTGCTCGTCTATCAACCGCGCGACCGCTCTGGCATGGGTATGGCCCAGATCATGGCCAGCCTCGGGGAACACCTCGAGCCTGGCACCGGGTATCAGTTGTGCCAGTCGCTGGCCGACCCTGACCGGGCTGATCGGGTCCGCGCCGCTAGACAGCAGCAGTACCGGCATCCGTGGGCCTGTTGATTTCGGCGAGCGCGAGTGATGCGAGATCCGACAGGCGGGTGATATTCGGCGCGGGTGGCGTGTCGCCGAAACCGGGCCAGCCCAGGTGATGGGCGGTTTTTGGCGCTTCGAGAGATTCGGCGACCGGGTGCCAGAATCGGGTGTTGCCGGAGGCACCGGGAAGGAAAAGGATTTTTTCCGGGGAAGCAGCCATGGCTCGGTCCTTGAGTCAGATACAACGTAGAGGTGGAATTTATCACTTCCCCAGGGACACCTGACAGGCTCATGCATCGCCATGCAGGCAAGTTGTAATGGCGCAGCACGCAGAGACCACTACACTTGTTCTGCTCCACGGAACACCCCCAGGCACTTACTCACTTGTCCCTCATGGAGGTGAGGTCAGTCGCCCGGACTAACGGTGGCAGCGGTCGATAGCGCAGTGGACTATGTGCTTGCCACACAACCCGCGAAGTCCCAGAGAATGGGAGTACTGTCATGAGTGGCTATAACGCTGTATTGGCGAGAAATACAGGAAATGCTCCAAAAGGAATAGGCCCCTTCTCACAAACTGTAGCGTTCTCTCACTATAATAATTTGTCCGCTCAGCTACCGATCGATCCGGCATCTGGTGTGTTGGTAGCAGGGGGTGTAAAAGCGCAGGCTGAACAGTGTTTCAAGAACATCAAGGCGATTGTAGAAAGTATTGATCATGGGATGGAGGATGTAGTCAGGGTTACTGTGTTCCTGAAAAATATCGCAGATATCGACGCTGTTAACAGCGTCTATGCGGGATTCTTCCCAGGATATGTTCCCGTGCTGACGACAGTCGCTGTTGCAGCGTTGCCTGTGGATGCGTTAGTGCAAGTGGAAGCGCTGATTTCCAACGGTGAAGGCACCATTCCACAAGCGCCACAAGCAGGTGACCTGGTAAAAACTGTAAAGAACACGGAGAACGCCCCCATAAGCGCACTGTCTGCACAGACCGTGGCTTTTTCGCATTACAACAACCTGTCGGCCCAGCTACCGATCGATCCCAGAACAGGTAAATTGGTAGCGGGTGGTGTAAAAGAGCAAACTGTGCAGTGTTTGAAAAACATCAAGGCGATTTTAGAAAGTATTGATGTTCCTTTTGATGACATCGTAAAAATTACGATTTTCGTTAAAGAGCTTTCGGATATTGAACGTGTAAACGAAGTTTATACCACCTTCTTTCCGGACTCGGCGATTGCCAGGGCGGCCGCTTATTTTCCCGCACGCACAACCGTTGCAGTTGCAGCGTTGCCGATGGATGCGTTAGTGCAAATTGAAGCCGTTGTCTCACACGGAGACGGCACACCACCGCAACGTGTTGAAGACCGCCACGGGATTGTCATCAGAGCAAACAATACGGCGAGTGCCCCCAAGCATGCGTTGTCTACACAGACGGTAGCTTTTTCTCACTACAACCACATTTCTGCGCAATTGCCTCTCGATCCCGGCACCGGGAAGGTGGTGGGCGGGGGGGTGAAAGAGCAGACCGAGCAGTGCTTGAAAAACATCAAGGCCATTGTCGAAAGTGTCGATCACGCCTTGAGTGATGTAGTCAAGGTCAATATCTTCCTTAAAAACATCGGCGATAGTGCGGCAATGGATGAGGTCTACACGACATTTTTTCCGGGTGGCGTTCCTGCGCGCAGAATAGTGGGGGTGTCAGCGCTCCCTGAAAACGCACTGGTTCAAATCGACGTCGTGGTGGCAAATGCTGAAGGCACACCGCCAAAAACTTAGTTGGCGGTAGGTTATCCATCGGGGAGGCATATTCGCCTATCCCTGTTACCAGAGAGGGAAGTCGGGGCTAGCCCCCGGCTTCCTGTAGTTGACCCGCGCGCTTTTTCCAGGCGTGGTTGATCGGGCTCTCAGGCTTCAATGCAATGCGTTCGGCAACCAAGGCCTCGGCAAGTGCGCGGTTGCCCAGGCGGATAGCGGCTTCGGTCAGCGTCCATGAGAAGACATCACGTTGCGCATGACTGCCGCCGAAGCGGTTGGCTTTGCCGCGTAGCGGCAGCAACGACGCGATGGCCTGGGCGTAATCCCCACGCCCGAACGCCACCAACCCTTCGCATGCCGGCACACCGATCTCTCTGCTCATCATGGCATTGCTACCCATGCCGGCAGCGGCGCGCCTCAGGGTATCCAGTTGCTGGATTTGTGCCCGGCTGTTTCCCGCACCGACGAACGACATCATCGCGTTCACGTCGTTGAAGGCGTAGAAGCCGTCTTCACAACGGGGCTCCCATTTCTCGGCGAGTTCTTGCCAGCGATCGCCAACGTCATGACCGAGCAGAGAGAGTCGCCAGAGCAGCGCTGAGCCATCGAGAAGCTCAAGCGCCTGGCCAAAGCCTCCTGCTGAAATGTCTTCATCAAACAGGCGAAGCGCGCCAGCCACGTCATTTGCCTCGAGGAGGAACAGCGCATTGTGCCACCACAAATGGAAGGCAAACATGCTGTTGGGCGCCCAGGCACTGGCGCTGGCAGCAAGGTAACTGGCGCCCTCTGCGCTACGGCCCTGCATTTCCATGACATGGGTGACGGCATGTACTGCCCAGCTATCCTGCGGGTTCAAGGCAACCGCCTCGCGGCCCTGTACTTCGGCCTTCGGGTAATCCCCTGACTCTTCCAGGCCAAAGGCATACATCCCTTTCACAAAGCCAAAGCCCGGAATGTCCCGATCCCAGTGCGGCATCACCCGTGCTACGCGATCACGCAGCATGTGCGAGTAACCCAGATAGAAGTCGCCCAAATGGGCGAACTGCAGTGCCAGCAGATCACGGGGGTGCTCGATGGAAACACGCCCCCAGATTTCGATTGCCCGCTCCCAGTCACCGTCGAACCAGGCGCGTACCGCATGGATATGCTGGCGCTCGCGGTCATTCGCTTTCGGCGCCAAGCGCTCTGCAACGTCCAGGCTTTTGAGCAGCTCGGCGTCAAAGGCTTTGTCGGTCGCAGTGGCAATGGCGCCAGCACGAAAGGCGTAGGCCAGGGCGAAATCCGGGTGCTGCGCGATAATCTGGTCCGCTGCCGCCAGAGGATCGGCCTGGTAGGCATGCAGCAGGTCGCAAGCGCGATCCAGCGCATCGATTGCTTCTTGCGAGTCATAGGAAACAGGATTGCCACGCTGGTCGCGTTTGCTCATGGCTTCCTCCTGACCGCGCCCTGAGGGCGTACAGGGTCGAGATGTAAAGATCGCTTTCGATTGTCCCTCCCGGATCTGCTGCAAAGACACTTTTCCGACGAAATGTGGACGGCTGTTTCTGGCCGGTTACAAGCGGCGTTACAAGGGGTATAACTACCAGAACAAAGGCGGGTCACCCCAAAAACGACCCTCCCGAGGCAGCGCCCGGGTCAGGCGCCCCAGGCCTGATCGGCGCCTGCGGCGTGGAGCGGATGTGATGAGTGGCAGAGCATGGCGATGGGCTCGCAAGAGCCTGATGGGCTGCATCCAGCTGGTATTGCTGGTCGTTCCACTGTGCGCCAGCGCCATGTTCAAGTGCCAAGCCTGGGACGGCGCCAGCGCCCGCTGCACTCGCCTTGATGGCATGGCCGGTGCTGGTGTCGGCGCCAAGGCAAAGGCCCTGCCACGGCAGGTGCGGGGCGACGACCCTGGCGCGGTGCGGGTTCGGGTGTTCACCTTCGTCCACAAGGGGGTTCGTCAATATGTGAGCCGCCGCCCCGTCGGGATCTCCGCCCGGGTCGATGTCGTTGAACGCTATTACATCAAGGGCTGCTATCTGTGCATGGCGCCGAAGGATTTCAAGGTTGCCTCACTGCGCCTGGATACCCGTTCCTATCGACGGGAGATCGAAGCCGCTGCGGGTCAGTATGGTGTTGACAGGGCGCTGGTCCGCGCAGTGATACACGCCGAGTCGGCGTTTCGCCCCAACGCCATTTCCGTAGCGGGCGCTCAAGGGCTGATGCAGTTGATGCCCGCTACCGCCGAGCGCTTCGCCGTGGACGATCCGTTTGACGCACGGCAGAACATTCGTGGCGGCGTGCGTTACCTGGCCTGGCTGCTCAAGCGCTTCAACGGCAACCAGATGCTGGCGTTGGCAGGTTACAACGCCGGCGAAGCGTCCGTGGACGAGTACAACGGGGTACCTCCCTACGCCGAGACGCAAACCTACGTCACCCGCGTACAGTCCTTGACCGAACGCTATCGCAACCAGTAGCGTTCGACCCAAAGGCTCGGTGGGAGCGGGCTTGTCCCGCGATTGCGGTGCGTCAGTCACATCGTATCGCGGGGCAAGCCCGCTCCCAGCGCAGAGGCATCAGGTCAAGACAGTTGCCATGCAGGAAAGGCAGGGCGTATTCAACGCAGTGATCTATTCAAGGATGATCTGCCTCAGGCGCACGGAAGGCCTTGCTGTAGTAGCCGGACGGGTCGAAACAGCAAACGTGCTTCTTGCCGGAGGCAAGCATATCGCAGGCATTTTCAATGCGTTTTGCGCGCGTCTTGAGCTGCTTGGCTGAAGTAATCCAGTGTATCCAGTCAACTCGTGCGAGGGTCGTCGTAGTGTCCCAGGCTGAACGAGCCTCAGGTGTAGCTGCCAGCGCCTCCTGAAAATCTGCCGGGAGGTCAGGCTCGGGTTCCTTCTTAACAGGGGATAGCTCTAATGTAACGAAATCCCCAACGGCCGCACCGGCGGCCTCGAGTAACGCTGTACTTACCTGCAGCCAATGGCTCAGCTGACCATCCGGCTCAAGGGTTGCCTGGAAAGGGTGCCCATTGATTGTGCCTTCAACTGTCGTCCTTCCTCGCCTCGGAAGCTGTTCACTCACGTCTCTTGGCAGTACGACAAACGCCCACGACGTATCATTTCCAGGCTTTGCCGGACGAAGAAGCTTTGCTTCGAACCGGGATTTCACATCGATTGTTGTCATTGCCACGCCTCCAGGTGAGACGCCAGGCTCAGCGTGTTGGTTGAAGCTGATACCAT
>Ga0247821_10001983_pt1 | contig 11286 bp, 7 predicted proteins | sample 13C_Glycerol_Day_FD_192481 | JGI IMG/M metagenome (GOLD analysis project Ga0247821, IMG submission 192481) | Soil microbial communities from agricultural site in Penn Yan, New York, United States - 13C_Glycerol_Day14 | ecosystem: Environmental > Terrestrial > Soil > Agricultural land | place... | reverse complement strand
ATCGACACCAGCGTCCTCGGCCGTTTGGCCCTGGAGCGCCTGCCACAGATCGAGCAGGTGTTCGTTGGCGGTGCAGGCCTGAGCGATCAGGAATTCGCCATCAAGCTGTTCAGCGCCCGTCGTCGCTCGTCCGTGGCCAACGCCGCCGACACCGACCACTACATCTGCAGCTTTTCGCACAAAACCATCATCTACAAAGGCCTGATGATGCCGGCGGACCTCGTCGCCTTCTATCCAGACCTCGGTGATGAGCGCCTGCAGACCGCCATTTGCGTGTTCCACCAGCGTTTCTCCACCAACACCCTGCCGAAATGGCCGCTGGCGCAGCCCTTCCGCTTTCTCGCCCACAACGGCGAGATCAACACCATTACCGGTAACCGCAACTGGGCCCAGGCCCGCCGTACCAAGTTCGCCAACGACCTGATTCCGGACCTGGAAGAGCTCGGCCCGCTGGTTAACCGTGTTGGTTCCGACTCCTCGAGCATGGACAACATGCTCGAGCTGATGGTTACCGGTGGCATCGACCTGTTCCGCGGCGTGCGCATGATCATTCCGCCTGCGTGGCAGAACGTCGAGACCATGGACGCCGACCTGCGTGCCTTCTACGAATACAACTCCATGCACATGGAAGCGTGGGACGGCCCTGCCGGCGTAGTACTGACTGAGGGTCGTCACGCGGTCTGCCTGCTTGACCGTAACGGTCTGCGTCCGGCGCGCTGGGTCACCACCAAGAACGGCTATATCACCCTGGCGTCGGAAATCGGCGTGTGGGACTACAAGCCTGAAGACGTCATCGCCAAGGGCCGGGTCGGCCCGGGCCAGATCTTTGCCGTGGACACCGAAACCGGTCAGATCCTCGACACCGATGCCATCGACAACCGCCTCAAGTCGCGCCACCCGTACAAGCGCTGGTTGCGCCAGAACGCCCTGCGTATCCAGGCCGACTTGAGCGACGATCAAGGCGTGGCCAGCTACGACAGCGACCAGCTCAAGCAATACATGAAGATGTTCCAGGTCACCTTCGAAGAGCGTGACCAGGTGCTGCGCCCGCTGGGCGAGCAAGGCCAGGAAGCTGTGGGCTCGATGGGCGATGACACGCCGATGGCGATCCTGTCGCAGCGCGTACGCTCCACCTACGACTACTTCCGCCAGCAGTTCGCGCAGGTTACCAACCCGCCGATCGACCCGCTGCGCGAAGCGATCGTGATGTCGCTGGAGATCTGCCTGGGTGCCGAGCGCAACATTTTCCAGGAATCCCCTGAGCACGCCTCGCGAGTGATCCTCAGCTCGCCGGTGATCTCGCCAGCCAAGTGGCGTTCGCTGATGAACCTCGACCGCCCGGGCTTCGAACGCCAGGTGATCGATCTCAACTACGAGCAGAGCATTGGCCTTGAAGCGGCCGTGCGCAACATCGCCGACCAGGCTGAAGAAGCCGTGCGCAGTGGCAAGACTCAGTTGGTGCTCAGCGACCGTCACATTGCCCCAGGCAAGCTGCCGGCACACGCCTCCCTGGCCGTGGGTGCAGTGCATCACCGCCTGACCGAGTTGGGCCTGCGTTGCGACAGCAACATCCTGGTAGAGACGGCCACGGCCCGCGACCCGCACCACTATGCAGTGCTGATCGGCTTCGGTGCCTCGGCGGTCTACCCGTACCTGGCCTACGAAGTGCTGGCTGACCTGATCCGTACCGGTGAAGTACTGGGCGACCTCGACGAGGTGTTCAAGTACTACCGTAAAGGCATCTCCAAGGGCTTGCTGAAGATCCTCTCGAAGATGGGCATCTCGACCATTGGTTCCTACCGTGGTGCGCAGCTGTTCGAAGCCGTCGGCTTGTCCGAGGAAGTGGTTGGCCTGAGTTTCCGTGGTGTGGCCAGCCGCCTCAAGGGCGCGCGTTTTGTCGACATCGAGAACGAGCAGAAACTGCTCGCCGCCGAAGCCTGGAGCCCGCGCAAGCCGATCCAGCAGGGTGGCCTGCTCAAGTTCGTGCATGGCGGTGAATACCACGCCTACAACCCGGATGTGGTTAACACTCTGCAGGCTGCTGTGCAGCAGGGCGACTACGCCAAATTCAAGGAATACACCGCGCTGGTCGACACCCGTCCGGTCTCGATGATCCGCGACCTGCTCAAGGTCAAAGTCGCCGAGCAGCCGCTGACTCTGGAAGAAGTCGAGCCGCTGGAAGCGATCCTCAAGCGCTTCGACTCTGCCGGTATCTCCCTGGGTGCACTGTCTCCGGAAGCCCATGAAGCCTTGGCCGAGGCGATGAACCGCCTGGGTGCGCGCTCCAACTCTGGTGAGGGCGGCGAAGACCCAGCGCGCTACGGCACCATCCGTAGCTCCAAAATCAAACAAGTGGCCACCGGCCGTTTCGGGGTCACTCCGGAATACCTGGTCAACGCTGAAGTGCTGCAGATCAAGGTGGCCCAAGGTGCCAAGCCGGGTGAAGGTGGTCAGCTGCCTGGTGGCAAGGTCAACGGCCTGATCGCCAAGCTGCGTTATGCCGTGCCGGGTGTGACCCTGATCTCGCCACCGCCGCACCATGACATCTACTCGATCGAAGACCTGTCGCAGCTGATTTTCGACCTCAAGCAGGTCAACCCGCAGGCGCTGGTTTCGGTCAAGCTGGTGGCAGAAGCGGGCGTTGGTACCATCGCCGCTGGTGTGGCCAAGGCCTACGCTGACCTGATCACCATCTCTGGCTACGACGGTGGTACCGGCGCTTCGCCGCTGACCTCGATCAAGTACGCCGGTGCGCCGTGGGAACTGGGCTTGGCTGAAACCCACCAGACCCTGCGTGGCAACGACCTGCGCGGCAAGGTGCGGGTGCAGACCGACGGTGGCCTGAAAACCGGCCTGGACGTTATCAAGGCAGCCATCCTCGGTGCCGAGAGCTTCGGCTTCGGCACCGCACCGATGATTGCGTTGGGCTGCAAATACCTGCGCATCTGCCACCTGAACAACTGCGCCACCGGTGTTGCCACGCAGAACGACAAGCTGCGCAAGGACCACTACATTGGCACCGTCGACATGGTGGTGAACTTCTTCACTTACGTCGCTGAAGAGACCCGTGAATGGCTGGCCAAGCTCGGTGTACGTAGCCTCGGCGAGCTGATCGGGCGTACTGATCTGCTGGAAATGCTCCCTGGCGAAACCGAGAAGCAAAAGCACCTCGACCTCAGCCCGCTGCTGGGCAGCCCGCACGTGCCGGCAGACAAGCCACAGTTCTGTGAAGTTGACCGCAACCCGCCGTTCGACAAGGGTGTGCTGGCCGAGAAGATGGTCGACATGGCGCTGCCAGCCATTCGAGATCTGTCCGGTGCCGAGTTTGATCTGGATATCTGCAACTGCGACCGTTCCATCGGCGCGCGGATTTCCGGCGAAATCGCTCGTCTGCACGGCAACCAAGGCATGGCCAAGGCGCCAATTACCTTCCGCTTCAAGGGTACCGCTGGCCAGAGCTTCGGCGTGTGGAACGCCGGTGGCCTGAACATGTACCTCGAAGGTGATGCCAACGACTACGTCGGCAAAGGCATGACCGGTGGCAAGTTGGTGATCGTGCCGCCTGCGGGCAGCCCGTTTGCTACCCAGCACAGCGCCATTGTCGGCAATACCTGCTTGTATGGCGCCACTGGCGGCAAGCTGTTCGCCGCGGGTACTGCGGGCGAGCGCTTTGCTGTACGTAACTCTGGTGCCCACGCGATTGTTGAGGGCACAGGCGATCACTGCTGTGAATACATGACCGGTGGTTTTGTCTGCGTACTGGGCAAGACAGGTTACAACTTCGGCTCTGGCATGACCGGCGGTTTCGCTTACGTGCTGGACATGGACAACAGCTTCGTTGACAAGCTCAACCATGAACTGGTGGAAATCCAGCGCATCAGCGGCGAAGCGATGGAGGCGTACCGTAGCCACCTGTCGCGCGTTCTGGGCGAGTACGTTGAAGAAACCGGTAGCGAATGGGGCCGTGAGCTCTGGGAAAACCTGGACGACTACGTGCGTCGCTTCTGGCTGGTCAAGCCGAAGGCGGCAAACCTGAAGAACCTGTTGTCCAGCACCCGTGCCAACCCGCAGTGATATGCGCCTGAAGAGTTTGATGAGGTTTTGAACATGGCTGAACGTCTGAGTAATGACTTCCAGTTCATCGAGGTCGGGCGCAAGGATCCGAAGAAGAAACTGTTGCGTCAACGCAAGAAAGAGTTCGTGGAAATCTACGAACCCTTCAAACCCCAGCAGTCGGCCGAGCAGGCCCACCGCTGCCTGGGTTGTGGTAACCCGTACTGCGAGTGGAAGTGCCCGGTGCACAACTTCATCCCCAACTGGTTGAAGCTGGTTTCCGAAGGCAACATCCTCGCTGCGGCGGAGCTATCGCACCAGACCAACACCCTGCCGGAAGTCTGCGGCCGGGTGTGCCCACAGGATCGCCTGTGCGAGGGTGCTTGCACCCTCAACGACGGTTTTGGTGCGGTGACTATCGGTTCGGTGGAGAAGTACATCACTGACACCGCCTTCGCCATGGGCTGGCGCCCGGACATGTCCAAGGTCAAACCAACCGGCAAACGGGTTGCCATTATCGGTGCTGGCCCGGCCGGTCTGGGGTGTGCCGATGTGCTGGTACGTGGCGGTGTGACCCCGGTGGTGTTCGACCGCAACCCGGAAATCGGCGGCCTGCTGACCTTCGGTATTCCAGAGTTCAAGCTGGAAAAGACCGTGCTGAGCAATCGTCGCGAAGTCTTCACTGGCATGGGGATCGAGTTCCGCCTCAACACCGAGGTGGGCAAGGACATCAGCATGGAACAACTGCTCGAAGAGTACGATGCAGTGTTCATGGGCATGGGTACCTACACCTACATGAAGGGCGGCTTCCCCGGTGAAGATCTGCCGGGCGTGCACGATGCCCTGGATTTTCTGGTGGCCAACGTCAACCGCAACCTGGGCTTTGAAAAGTCGCCGGAAGATTTCGTCGACATGAAGGGCAAGAAGGTCGTGGTGCTTGGCGGCGGCGACACGGCGATGGACTGCAACCGCACCTCCATCCGTCAGGGTGCCAAGGCAGTGACCTGTGCCTACCGTCGTGACGAAGCGAACATGCCGGGCTCGCGCAAAGAGGTGAAGAACGCCAAGGAAGAAGGCGTGAAGTTCCTCTACAACCGCCAGCCGATCGCGATTGTCGGTGAAGACAAGGTCGAAGGCGTTAAGGTGGTCGAGACCCGTCTGGGCGAGCCGGATGCCCGTGGCCGTCGTAGTCCTGAGCCGATTCCGGGTTCTGAAGAGATCATCCCGGCTGATGCCGTGGTCATCGCCTTCGGTTTCCGCCCAAGCCCGGCGCCATGGTTCGAGCAGTTCAGCATCCAGACCGACAGCCAGGGCCGCGTCGTTGCGCCGGAGAAGAACACCTTCAAGCACCAGACCAGTAACCCGAAGATCTTCGCCGGTGGCGACATGGTCCGCGGTTCTGACCTGGTGGTGACGGCGATCTTTGAAGGGCGTAATGCGGCTGAAGGCATACTGGATTATCTGGAGGTCTGACCGGCCTCATCGCCGGCAAGGCTGGCTCCCATAAGGTCTTAGGCGCATATAAGACCTATGGGAGCCGGCCTTGCCGGCGATGCTTTCAACAAAATCTATTGACCTACCGCAGGTCGATAGACAAAAGGCACGGTACTTACCGTGCCTTTTCCGTTGGTGTCTGAGAAAATGCCCGCACTTTTTTTCCGGATGCCGACATGACTGCCTTGAAGAACGATCGTTTTCTGCGCGCCCTGCTCAAGCAACCCGTAGACGTTACCCCAGTGTGGATGATGCGCCAGGCCGGCCGCTATCTGCCGGAGTACCGCGCCAGCCGCGCTAAGGCCGGGGACTTCATGAGCCTGTGCATGAACCCGCAGTTTGCCTGCGAGGTCACCCTGCAGCCGCTGGACCGCTACCCGCTGGACGCCGCGATCCTGTTCTCCGACATTCTGACCATTCCTGATGCCATGGGGCAGGGCCTGTACTTCGAGACCGGCGAAGGCCCGCGGTTCAAGAAGGTCATCAGCACCCTGGCCGATATCGAGGCGCTGCCGATTCCTGATCCGCAGAAAGACCTGGGCTATGTAATGGACGCGGTCAGCACCATCCGTCGCGAACTCAATGGCCGTGTACCGCTGATCGGCTTCTCCGGCAGCCCATGGACCCTGGCGACCTACATGGTTGAAGGCGGCTCGTCGAAAGACTTCCGCAAAACCAAGGCCATGCTCTACGACAACCCACAGGCCATGCACCTGCTGCTCGACAAACTGGCGCAGTCGGTCGTCAGCTACCTCAATGGTCAGATCCTGGCGGGCGCACAAGCGGTGCAGATCTTCGACACCTGGGGCGGCAACCTGTCGGCGGCGGCCTACCAGGAGTTCTCCCTGGCCTACATGCGCAAGATCGTCAGCGGTCTGATCCGCGAGCACGAAGGGCGCAAAGTGCCGGTGATTCTGTTCACCAAGAACGGCGGCCTGTGGCTGGAAAGCATTGCCGATGCTGGTGCTGACGCCCTGGGCCTGGACTGGACCTGTGACATTGGCGAAGCCCGCCAGCGAGTCGGCAACAAGGTTGCCCTGCAGGGCAACATGGACCCAACCGTACTGTATGCCAAGCCTGAAGCCATCCGTGCCGAAGTCGGGCGCATCCTGGCCAGCTACGGCCACGGTACAGGTCATGTGTTCAACCTTGGCCATGGCATCACCCCGGAAGTCGATCCGGAACATGCCGGTGCGTTCATCAACGCCGTGCATGAACTGTCGGCGCAGTACCACCAATAAGCGCTGCTGCAAACAAAACGCCCGGCTAATGCCGGGCGTTTTGTTATTTAAGTTTCAATTCAGCCTGTCTGGGTAATCTGTGTCCATCGAAACCCAAACAGGATCTGAACCATGAAAGCTCGTTACCTTGCTCTGTTGCTTGCCCCGCTGTTCAGCACCGCTGCCCTGGCTGCTGGCTACACCGGCCCTGGCGCCCAGCCAGTGACCACGGTTGCCGCCGCCAATGATGCCGCTGACGACACCCCAGTTGTGCTGCAGGGTTATGTGGTCAAGAAAGTGAACAACGATGACAAATACGAGTTCAAGGACAACACCGGCACCATCACCGTCGAAATCGATAACGAAGACATGCCGGCAGTGCCTTTCAACGAGAAAACCAAGGTCAAGCTGACCGGTGAAGTCGAGAAGCACCTGATGAGCCGTGAAGTGGATGTTGATCTGATTGAAGTGATCAACTGATCCAAGCGCCCCATCGCTGGCCTTGCCGGCGATGGGCCGCACAGCGGCCCCTGTTGTTCAGGCTTTAGCCGGCAACCTGCTCAGGTGCAACGCCACGAGCAACGCCAGCACCAGCAAACTGCCAATGAACAGCCCGATCCCGTTCCACCCTGCCTGATGCCAGAACACCCCACCGGCTGTCCCAGCCACACTCGACCCCGCGTAATAGCTGAACAGGTACAGCGACGATGCCTGACCCTTGGCCTTGGTCGCCCGCCGTCCAATCCAGCTGCTAGCTACCGAATGCGCGCCAAAGAAGCCGAAAGTGAATACCAGCATGCCGACGATCACCAGCAGCAGGGGACTGAATAGCGTCATCAGCAAACCACCGAACATCAGCACGATGGTGCCCCAGAACACGTTGCGCCGCCCCAGCTTGTCAGCCAGGGCACCAATCTGTGCCGAGCTGTAGATACCCGACAAGTACACTACTGAGAGCAAGCCGACCAAGGCCTGGCTCATATGGTAGGGTTCGGCCAGCAGGCGATAGCCGATATAGTTGAACAGGGTGACGAAGGCCCCCATCAGCAGGAAGGCTTCGAGGAACAGCCAAGGCAATCCTGCATCGCGAAAGTGCAGCGTGAAGCCTTCCAGCAGGCTGCGCGGGTGCAGGGAGCGCGGACGGAAGTTGCGTGATTCGGGGAGGATCTTCCAGAACACCACGGCGGCGATCAATGCCAGGCTGCCGATCACCAGCAGCGCCGTGTGCCAGCTGACGAAGTCGATCAATACCCCAGTGATCAATCGGCCGCTCATTCCGCCAATGGCGTTGCCACCGATATACAAACCCATGGCCAGGCCAATGTGTTGTGGGTGGATCTCTTCGCTCAGGTAGGTCATCGCTACCGCCGCCAGGCCACTCAGCGACAAGCCCAGCAGTGCGCGGGTCAGCAGCACGCCCTGCCAGCTTGGCATCAGGGCGCTGACGAGGGTGCACAGCGCCGCGCAGAACAAGGCAAAGACCATCACCGGCTTGCGCCCGATGCGGTCGGAGATCGGCCCGGTGATCAGCAGTCCGACAGCCAACATGCCGGTCGACACCGAGAGGATCAGGCTGCTTTGCGCCGCGCTGATGGCAAACTCTTGCGACAGCATTGGCATCATCGGTTGTACACAGTAGAGCAGGGCAAACGTGGCAAAGCCGCCGCAGAACAGCGCCAGTACAGTGCGCAGGAAAGCTGGTGTGCCTTTCTCGATCCAGCGTTCAGCCACAGCGGTGCGGTCGTCGACAGGGAAAGCGGGGATTTCGTGGGCGTGGGGCGCAACAGCAGTTTTCACGGGTGACCTCGGGCGTCACAACCTGGCAGGCAGTGAAAAAAGCATATAGCTGGCTAATGATCATTTCCAATATATTGTTCGACCTGTTTAAGAGGTTTTACGACCTATAGGAGTGCTCAATGGAATTGCGTCACCTGCGCTACTTCATTGCCGTCGCCCAAGAGCTGCATTTTGGCCGGGCTGCGCAGAATCTGGGGATCTCCCAGCCGCCGCTGAGCCAGCAAATCCAGGCCCTTGAACAGGAACTGGGCGCACGTTTGTTCGAACGTACCAATCGTCGGGTCGAGCTCAGTGAAGCGGGGCGGCTGTTTCTCGAAGAAGCGCGCCTGGTCCTGGCTCAGGTCGACAAGGCCGCCGACGTTGCCCGGCGTGCGCAGCTGGGTGAGCTGGGCGAGATGAAAATCGGCTTCACTTCTTCGGCGCCGTTCAATTCCAGTATCCCCAAGGCCATCTACACCTTCCGCCAGCGCTTTGCGGCCGTTCACCTTAACCTCAGTGAAATGAGCAGCCAGGCGGTAGCCGATGCCTTGGTCGACGAAACCATAGAGGTCGGCCTGATTCGGCCGTTGACGCTGCCCGATAGCCTAGTCGCCACCGAGTTGTTCCGTGAGCCTTTGGTCGCGGTGATCAATGCCACGCATCCACTGGCTCAAGGCAGTGAAGCCGGGTTGCACATGGCGTCATTAGCTAACGAGCCGTTCGTGTTCTTCCCCCGCAGTTATGGCAGTGGCCTGTACGCACAATTGCTGAGCCTGGCCCGGCAGGCCGGCTTCAGCCCGCACTTTGCCCAGGAGGCCAGCGAAGCGATGACCATCATCGGTCTGGTCTCGGCAGGCTTGGGGGTGTCGGTGTTACCGGCCTCGTTCCAGCGCATGCGCATTGACGGCGTGGTTTACCGCACGCTGCTGGATGAGGGCGCAGACACAGCGGTGTGGCTGGTGCAGCGGCGTGAGTCGTCATCGCCGATGGCCAATGCCTTTGCTGCGTTGCTGTGTGCCGAACAGGCAGGTCGTAACGAAGAGCCGGATGGTGCTGGCTAAACCGGCGCGGCGTCGACATACTCGGTCATTCCCTGACACACGGAGGTTTATTCATGCGGCGCGTGGTGTTCAATCAGAAAGGTGGTGTGGGCAAATCGAGCATCGCTTGCAACCTGGCGGCGGTGAGTGCCAATGAAGGCTATCGAACCTTGCTGATCGACCTGGATGCCCAGGCCAACTCGACCCAGTACCTCACCGGGCTGACCGGCGAGGATATCCCCATGGGCATTGCCGATTTCTTCAAGCAGACCCTGTCTTCCGGGCCGTTTGCCAAGAAGAACAAGGTCGACATCTACGAAACCCCGTTCGACAACCTACATGTGGTGACCGCCACCGCCGAGCTGGCTGACCTGCAGCCCAAGCTTGAGGCCAAACACAAGATCAACAAGCTGCGCAAATTGCTCGATGAGCTGGACGAAGACTACGACCGGATCTACCTGGATACTCCACCTGCGCTCAACTTTTACGCGGTTTCCGCGCTGATCGCCGCTGATCGTGTGTTGATCCCCTTCGACTGCGACAGCTTCTCTCGCCAGGCGCTGTATGGTCTGCTGGCTGAGATCGAAGAGCTCAAGGAGGACCACAACGAAGACCTGCAGGTTGAAGGGATCGTTGTTAACCAGTTTCAGCCCCGGGCCAGCCTGCCCCAGCAGATGCTCGATGAACTCTTGGCTGAGGGCTTGCCGGTGTTGCCGGTGTACCTCAACAGCTCGGTAAAAATGCGCGAATCGCATGAGGCCAACCGGCCGCTGATTCACCTGGAGCCGCGGCACAAGCTGACCCAGCAGTTTGTCGAGCTGCATGCGTTGCTCGAAGACAACGCGTAAAACCCTTGGCTTATCGCGGCTGCGAGGTTTTTTGGCTGGCCAATTTCGGTCCTAGGAAATAACCTACGCAGTCTGTCGATCCCCCAATGCTTGCCCCGGGAAGCTAGTCCTTCTAGGCTCCGTGGGTCGCTGTCGGTTCAGCGATCGGGTGTGGAAACCCGAGTGACGCATTGTGGAAGCTGTCGTCATGGCAGCTGTGCGCGGGAGACCCTCGGGTCTGCCGGGTTTTCCACATGCCCCGGTTTTCCACCCTGCGTACAGCTGCCACCATTCGTGTGGAAACGAATAGTTGCAGCTAAACCCCATGTGGAAGCTGCCATGAAAAAAATCGTTCCCGATCCACCTCCCTCGCTTTACGCCACTCTCGACAAACCCTTCGGTGATTGTGACGCTGGTCATCCGCAATTGTTTTCCGTGAACCCCGGCATCGCACCCCATGATGCCCTGGTGCATATCTCGCTGTACCTTCGTTGCGCTTATGACACGGCCTACAAGTCTTTCGACGGCGTCGATGAGTCGGCCAAGGGCTTTCTCTGGTCGACATTACATTCGGTGGAGATGGCCAAGGGGCTGGTTGAGGCCTTGCTCGATGCCCTTGAGAATCGAGAGTTGAGTCCGCTTTAGACCTTCCGTAGCCGCAGCCTGGCGGCAGCGGCTACAACGTTGGCCAGGTAAGACAATGTCCCTCTGGAATCAGTCGGAAAAACGCGTGATATTCAGGACGTCTGTGGTGAGCGTTGCTACGGGGTGCGACCACCAAGTATCAGGCGTTGCACGTTAGAAACAACTCCAGATCTCTGGGTAGCTCCAGCGAACAAAGCTGCTCTATAGCGCTAATTTGCTCCGAAGTAAGTC
>Ga0247821_10001981_pt1 | contig 11296 bp, 15 predicted proteins | sample 13C_Glycerol_Day_FD_192481 | JGI IMG/M metagenome (GOLD analysis project Ga0247821, IMG submission 192481) | Soil microbial communities from agricultural site in Penn Yan, New York, United States - 13C_Glycerol_Day14 | ecosystem: Environmental > Terrestrial > Soil > Agricultural land | place... | reverse complement strand
GTAGTGCAGGGTGGTGTAAGTCCAGAACAACCCTTCTACGCGTGTGCGCGTGTAGAAGGGTTGCATTCGCTATACACCACCCTGCACTACTGGTGCTCTGACCTCGAGCCGGGGAACCTCAGCAGGGAGGTTCCAGGCCGGGGTCTGCACCCTGCTCCGGGGACTCCACCCCGAACTCCTCGAGCGCGCGCAGCTTGGCCGTGGCCAGCTCCACGCCGTCGAGCGAGGTCGCGGTGGTGAGCTCCGTGAGCACCTTGGTGCGGTGGTCCGTCATGCGGTCGTCCTTCCCTGTGCGGGGCGTGCAGGGGTGCACACCCTCCCCACCCATGCTCAGGGGAAGACCAGCCGCTGGACCGTCTTCTTGCTGATGTCCGTGTCCAGCCCGCGGGGCAGGATGCGGCCCATCAGCTGACGCCGCTTGGCGTCGTCGTCGGTGTCGTCGACGATGATGAGCCGGTCGCACACCTTGTCCACGCCGTCGAGGCCGGTGGCCATCGTCGCCGTGCCGACCATGATCTGCGCGTTGCCCTCGAGGAACGCCTGCACCCGGCGGTGCTTGTTGGTCGCGCTGAGCGTCCCGTGCACGATGACCGACCGCCAGCCGTACTCGACGGTGCGTGCGTAGAACGCCTTCGCCAGCTCGGAGCTGTCGAAGTAGATCAGCACCTGACCGGTGTCGCTCTTCACGAGGTCGTCGATCTGCTTGAACAGCGTGAGCTCGAAGTCGCCCGAGCTGTAGAGCATCCGGTACCGCTTGATCCGGTGCTTCTCCTCCATCTGGCTGGCGACGATGCGGTTGCCCCACACGTCCCACCCGTAGTCCACGAGCTCGTCCGGCAGATCAGGGCACACCGCCGGGATGTCCTCGATCACGATCTGCTTGATCGCCTCGTCCTCGACGTAGTGCACGTAGGGCAGCGCGGCGAGGAACTCCTCGGCCGTCTGCCCGGTGCGGAATCCGTCGACGATGGGCTCCTGACCGAACGGGTTCACCGTGGTCTCGCAGTGCTGGTACAGGAACTGGATGTACCCGCCCTTCACCGTGTCCGGCGCGAGCACGTGCATCACGCAGTACACGCGCTCGGCGTCGTTGTAGTTCGGCGTCGCCGAGCAGATGACGAGCGGTGCCTGCAGTCCCTTCGCGAGCCGGTCCATCTTCTTCCAGCCCTGGCCCTTGTGCCCGCCGAGCAGGTGGAACTCGTCCACGATGATCGCCTGCTTCCGGCTCACCTTGAAGTCCTTCATGCGGAACTTCGCGTGGCTGACCGGGGTCACGTGCACGCCGAGCGTCGCGCCGACCTCCACCCACTTCGGGTGGGTGACCGGCGGCGCCAGCACGAGGACGCTCTGTGCGCCTCCCTGAGCGACGCAGGCGAGGGAGGCGATGGTCTTCCCCTCCCCGGTCCTGTGGTACAGGCACAGGCGCACAGGCGTGCCCCTCCGGGCCTGGTCCGCGGCGTGCCCCGCGGCCTCGGCCTGGCTCTCCTTGAGCGGGAAGCCCAGCTTGTCCTCGATGTCCGAGTTGTCCACTATGGGTTCAGCTCCCTCACGGTGTCGGCGTCCAGGCAGCGGCTGTCGCCGTCGACCTGGACGATCTGTCCGCCGGCGCCCTCGCACCGGCCGTCCTCCAGGCCCTTGTTGTACGACAGCCACGGCAGGCCGATGAGCGCACCGAGGGCCAGGACGACGCAGACCACGGCGGCGACGGCGAAGTTCGCGTCCGCCCTGGCGTCCTCGCTCATGCGCTTGCGCTTCACAGCTGCACGTCCTCGACCTCGAGCCGGCCCTCGATCTTGTAGACCGCGCCGCCCTCTCCGTGCGTCCGGATCTCCGGCTCCACGTCGGAGGCCCAGTGCTCCTTGATCGCGCTCCGGATCTCGGAGACGACGTTGATGATCTCGCTGCCGGTCATCGGTTGCGTGCTCTCGAACCGCACGATGGTCTGCTTCTTCACCAGCCGTACCTTCCTGTGATGGTTGCGCCGAGGGTCATCCCGACGACGAACATGACGATGAACAGCGCCACCGTCCAGGCGGCGTCCCTCCACATGCTGTGGATGAGACGCCGCCGGGACGACTTGCTGCGGCGAGCGATCACCCGAGGTTCGCCTTCTCGTTCGGGTGCTGGGCCCGGCACGCCTCGCGGCAGATGCAGGCCCACGGGTCGTCCGGTCCGTTGTGCTCGTTGTGGCTCCAGCACTCCCGCGAGTGGATGTCCTGCGGGTTCGCGCTGCGCCCGTGGTTGTTCGACCACGTGTGCACCTGCGCCGGAGTGGCCTTCTCGGACCTCGCGCGCGACTCCTCGAGCTGGCCGATGCGCGCCTCGGAGAGCGAGCACACGCAGGAGTAGGGCCACTTCGCGCGGTCCCACATCTTGTTCCAGCTCACGCAGAAGGCCGTGTGCTCCCGCGCCATGAACGCCGGGACCTGGGCGCGGTTCGCCGCGGCCTGCTCCTGCCGCTCGCGCTGCTCCTTCTTCTCGAGGAACTCGCTGACCGACCGCGCGCTGATGAGCTCGTCGCCCATCACCTCGCGGAAGGTGTCGAGGTAGCCCTCGATGTCGTCGCTGTTGTCGCTGTACTCCGGGCACTCCGCGGTGCGCGCGAGCTTGTAGCCCATGAGCAGCAGCGGCACGTGGAACGCCTGCACCTCGGTGCCGAGGATGCCGGACCAGATCTGCGCCACGCGCGGGAACGTGTCGGCCGGGTTGCCGTACACGCTGCGCCTGCCGTCGATGACCTCGGTCACGACGTCGGACTTCTCCTGCTTCATTCCTTGCTCCTGTTCTCTGCGATCTTGGCGGCCAGCTCGACGTGCTCCTGGTGCCGCCCGCTCTGCCGGTGTCGGGTCGGGATCAGCTCGACGTTCGTCGAGCCGCACTTCGAGCAGCGGTGCTGCCCGGGGAACTGCCGGTTCATGGAGCTGCGCTGCGCCCCGCAGTCCGCGCACACGATGCGTGCGCAGGCCGGGCACTCGGGCAGGTCCTGCCACTTCGTCACGCCGCCTCCTTCAGCTGAGCGCGCTCTGCTGCGCGCCGCTTCTTGTACTCGGTCTCCCGCTCCCACGGGAGCAGGGCGCCACGGATGCCGTAGCGCTGGGGCGCCTTGCTGCTGCCCTCCTCGAGCAGCGCGGACTCGAGGCACTGCTCGCGCAGCGGGCACATCACCCGGCAGATCTCACGCTCGGCCTTGGTGTCCTCCTCCACCACGGCCCGGCCCGTTGCGTATCCGTCGGGGACTCTCCCCGCCGAGACCAGTGCCGCCTCCGTCCAGGCGTACGGGTTGCTCTGGCACGGGACCGGCCGGTCCGGCGTCCAGATGCGCCCGATCTTCTTCACGTCGTGCTCGCTCTCTGCGTCGGCGCTCCTCCTGGAGCGCGCGGGTGAACAGGGTCATCGCCCGTACGGCGAGCAGAGCTCGTCGCACTCGGCCTCGTACAGGTGCGAGCAGCGGCAGCTGCACGCCTTCATCTCGCCGTCGAGCTCACGCTCCTGCTCGTCGAGCCACGCCTGCCGCGCACTGCGCGTCATCGAGCTCGCCGTGCGGCTGGGCGTGGGCGGCCGGCGCCGGTGCCCCGGGTGCTTGGCCCGCCTCACCGCAGCACCGTCACGCGCCAGGGCGCGCCGTTGACGTGGTCGCGCACGACGTCCACGAGGATCTCGTTGAGCGCCACGTCCTTCAGCATCCCGAACACGGCGATGCGGGCGGCGGCCTCGAGGTCCTGGTGGTTGCTCGACGTCGCGAACTTGTGCACCCCGAGCAGCTTCAGCAGCCGGGGCCGGATGACCTTCTTGCTGCCGGTGTTGTCGACGAACACGGGCGCATCCCCGGCGTTGGCGCCGGTGACCTGCGCACGCAGCTCCGACTCGAACCGGCGCATGCCCTCGTTCGTCACGTAGCTGGTGCCGCGGTCGATGTACTTCTCGATGAACACGTGCTCGACGTTGTGCCAGCCCTCGTTGCGCTCGATCCACTCGACGACCCGGTCGGTCGCGTCGTAGATCTCGGGCTTGCCGTTGGAGTTGTACGCCATCTCGATCACGGTGTAGTCGATGATGAGCTTGCGCGCGTCCTTCTCGAACTCGAGCGTGACGATGCCGGTGTCCCGCAGGCCCGGGTCGATCCCGATGACCAGCATCAGAGGATCTCGCCGAGCTTCTTGAGCAGGCGGTCACGGTGCTCGGCGCACAGCACCGTGCCCATCTTGCGCTGGAACTCCCCGGCGTCGGTGATGTCCCAGATGATGTGGGTCTCGACCCCGGCCCCGGGGACCTGCCGGACCTGCTTCGTGCGCACCACGGAGACCGCGGTCTTGGAGCAGCGGCCCCGGTCCTCGCACTCGGGTCGTGCTGTCGTTGCCATGTCGTTCCTCTCTGGCGTGCTACCGTGAGCACGTCCACTCGGTGACGGTGCAGGTCGACGCCCCTCGTGTCCAGGTCCACGAGGGGCGTCGCTGTACCTACTTGGTGTAGCGGTAGTCGTACTTGACCTCGGCCTCGAGCGGGAAGTCCGTGAAGATCCCGGCGTCGGTCATCTTGCTCTCGAGCCACTTGACCGTCTGGATCAGGCCCCACGTGTTGCCGCTGCCCACGGGGGGCGTCCACTCGAGCACGATCTCGTCGTGGAACTGACCGACGAGCTGGACGTTCGTGAGCCACAGCGTCTGCTCGCTGACCTGCAGCAGCACGCTGAAGAACAGCTCCCGGCAGAACGACTGCGTCAGGATGCCGACCAGCTTGCCGCCGTAGATCTTGTAGCGACCGCGCTGCCCGTCCTTCGTCCACTCGTCCCGCCACACGTCGCCGCTCTTCGTCTCGCTCGGCTTGTGGTAGCAGACGTCCTTGCCCAGGATGAAGCACCCCTGGAACCAGCGGTCCACGATCACCCGCTCGTCGCTCGTGCCACGGTGGGCGACGAGCTGCATGCGGATCGTCTGCGAGCGCGGCGACTGCTTGCGCAGCGACATCGGGGTGTACGCCTTGACGATGCCGACGGACAGGTTCCCGTTCGCCAGCTTGCGCCACGACGCCTCACGCCCGTGCTCGACGACGTCGTGCAGCAGCCGGTCGAGCACGGCCCACAGCTCGACGACGTGAGGGTTCGCCTCACGCCAGTCCACGACGATCTTCGCCGCGTCCTCCTCGGTGAGCTCCATGCCCATCTTGGTGGCGAACTTGTGCACCGCCCCGGGGCCGGCGCCGTACCCGCAGCTGAGCTCGCCCACCTTGCCCTGCTGACGCTGAGGCTTGGTGACCTGCTCGTACGAGACGCCGAGCATCGAGCTGGCCAGCACCTTGTACAGGTCCTTGCCCTGCTCGTAGGCCCGGAGCTTCCACTTCTCCCCGGCCAGGTACGCCAGGCCGCGCGACTCCACGGACGAGAAGTCCCCGACGATCAGCTTGCCGTCGGGGTGCCCGGCCGTGAACACCTGGCGCAGGTTGCGCGCCAGCCGGGCGTTGTCCCACTCGAAGTGGTAGTGCTTGTCCGCGGCGAACAGCTCCGCCACGTCGTCGGGCTCGGGCCCGAGACGCTTCAGGTTCTGCATCTGCACGCCCCGCCCCGAGGTGCGGAAGGACTGGCCGGCGCCCACGTGCATGTACTGCCCGCGCAGCCGGTCGCCCTCGCCCACGGTGTTGAGGATCGTCTGCAGCTTGGACAGGCTGCTGCCCCCGAGCTCCTTCTTCGTGGCCAGCATGGCGATCACCTCGCCCAGCTGCTCGTCGGTCGACGTGCCCCGGGGCTTCTGCCCGGCGATGCGACGCTGCCGCTCCTCCTCGCACCGAGCGAGGTACCGCGCGAGGTGCTGCTCGTCGAGCGACGTGACGCGCACGCCGCGCTCCTTGCAGTACCGCGCCAGCTGCTGTGGGCTGCGGAAGTTGAGCTCGCCGGCCGGGTCGTGAGCCAGGCGGAACTCGTACTCGAGGTCGGCCAGGTTCACCTGGTACAGCTCCTGCATCTCGCGCACGAGGTTGAGGTCCACGTGCCAGCCGACGTCGTTCATCCGCTGCGTCACCATCTCGTACGCCCACTCGTCGACCGGGATGTCGAGGTGGTAGAGGCTGGCGATCTTCAGCCCGAGCTCGGCGTCCACGTCGCAGTACTCCATGAACAGGTCGAACTTCTCGTGCATCTCCTTGGACCACACGTCGTGGTCCTTCACGTGCACGGTGCCGTCCTTCTGCGGCATGGAGAACAGACGGATCAGGTCCCGCCCCTCCTCCATCTTGTCCGCGTTGACGAGCTGAGGTGCGGCAGCCTCGAGCTTCGAGGCAGCACCCATCGCTCGTGCGACCACGGCGGAGTCGAGGAAGCAGGACGGGTTGATGTTCAGCCCGATGCGCTCGCACACCGCTCGCTCGAACGGTGCGTTCTGCGCGACGATCTGGCTCTCACCTGCCAGGTGGCCGTGCAGCTTGCGCAGCGTGTTGCTGTAGTTGTCCCGCACGAAGTCGTAGCCCACCGTGGGCATACCCTCTTCGGCGACCGAGGCGAGCAGCACCTCGAACGAGGGGTGGTTGACGTAGCGATCCAGCCCGACCACACGCAGGTCGAGGTCGCAGTAGGTCTCGAAGTCGAGCCCGAGCATCTCGGTCCTCTCAGTTGTTGGGCTCGTCGAGGATGGAGTCCTCGTCGACCTTGGGCGGGTACAGGATCGACAGCATCACCGGGCACATGTGCGTGGCCTTGTCGCCACGACCGTGCGGGTTCGCAGGGCAGAACAGGCAGCCCTTCTCCGTCGGGTTGAACTTCGTGCTGCCCGCCTGGATCGCAGCGTCTGCTGCTGCCGTCTCCTTGCGGAACTCGTCGAGCTCGTCGCGCGTGAAGTACACCGAGTCCATGTTGTCGGCGAAGGGCTGCACGATGTGCACGTGCACGCCCTTGGCCTTCGGTGCCAGCGGGAAGAACGACAGCCCGTAGTACTTCAGCTGTGTGTTGTCGTCGACCTCGACCAGGATCTTGCCGAACTTGTAGTCGACGATGTGGATCTCGTCCTGCACGTAGAGCACCACGTCCGCCGAGGTGTTCGGCGTCTGGCTCAGCCACCAGCCCGTGCCCCGCGCCTCGACCAGCATCTTGAAGCGACGCTTCTTGCGCAGCGTGGCGATGTACTCGATCGCCTGCGCCAGGCCGAGCAGCTCCTTCGGACTCAGCACGCTGACGTCCTCCATGAACTTGTGCATCATGGTGCCCTTGTTCGCCGCGTTCGCGATCGTCCGGTCCTCGACCGGCAGCTGCAGCCCAGGGATCGCCAGCTCCAGGTGAGCGCTGGCGTGGCAGCTCACGTGCTTCTCGGCGACCGATGCGCTGAAGCGCTCGATGCCGACGGGCACGTAGTCCTCACGGACCTCGGCCCTCACGGGGTGACCTCGATGTTGAAGGCGGTGAAGGTGTCCTCCTTCAGCATGCGCATCAGGTAGCGCAGCATCTGGGACTTGGTCAGGTTCGACCGGACGAAGGAGCGCGCGAAGCTCGTGCTCGTCACGGTGATGCGGTACTTCATCTCTGTCTCCGTTCAGGGAAAGAGCGGGCCGCCGCCGTGATGGCGACGGCCCGCTCATGTACTCCGGGTTGGGCGAGGACTACTCGTCGTCGTCCATGAAGATGTCGTCCTCGTCGATCTCGGCACCGCCACCACCGAAGCGGTCGCGGTCCTCGACGAAGATGACGGCGCCGGCCGTGGCCGTGATGCCGACGTTCGCACCGACGAACGCGAACAGGTTGAGCGTCGCCGCGCAGTACGAGCCCGGGTAGAGCTCGAGCTTCGTGTCCTCGATGGGGAAGATCTCCCCGCGCGGCGGGATGACGACGTCGTCGACGTCGTTCTTCAGCTGGTCCGTGCTCTTGACCACGGCCTTGCGCACCAGGTCGGTGCCCTTGTAGCCGTTGACCTTGATGCTCGCGACCGACTCGGGAGCGAGCTCGGCGGTCTTCTCGTTCACCGCCTTGATGAGGCCGAGGACACCCTCGACCTCCCAGTCGCCCTCGTCGATGACCTTGCGGATCTTCTTCGACTGCGCGGCGGTGAGCCCGGACTTCTCACCCTTCTTGCCCTGCTCCTCGCACCACGGCAGGAACACGTTCCGCAGGTGGTCGAGCAGCTTGCCGAGCTGGCCGTCGCTGACGAGCAGGTCGAAGCCGGGGCGCACGTCGTCCGCGTTCGCCTTCGGGTACTTGGACTTGAGGTTGCGCTTGACCGCCTCGTCGTGCGTCCAGACGGGGAAGCTGAGACGACCCTTGATCGTCACGGACTGCGGGTTGTTCGATGCCACTGGGGGCACCCCTTTCTCTGTGGGTACTGCGGTCTTGGGAATCGCAGCCCGGCCGAAGAATTTTCGCCGGCCGAGCTGCGATCAGGTGGTAGGTCAGGACATGACGTACGAGCTGTTGCCCACCAGGATGGGCTTCACCTCACGGGCCAGGAGCCCGACGCACTCCGCGAGGAACGTCGGCTTGTTGACGAGGCTGATGTCCAGCACCTGCCCCACCTTCCCCGTCGCGTTGTCCCGGATGTGCTCGAGCGCCGTCCACGCCGAGTCGTAGTCGGCGATCGTGATGACCGTCTCCCAGTCCCGGTTGAAGATCGGCGTGAGCATCTCGTACTGCGTGCCGCCGTACTCCGCCGCCGCCAGGATGTCCGCGGTCGTGAACGCACCGGGCTCCCAGAAGTAGGCGTTGTTCGACACGATCGCCATGGCGGCGTCGACGGCGTACGCCAGGCCGACGACCTCCTCGGCGATGCGCTGCACCGTGCTCGAGGTCATCGAGCCGGACACGTCCAGCACCACGAGCCGCGGCGCGACCCGCTCGTGCTGGATCTGCGCACCGAACGTGCCGATGCTGTTGCGCTGCACGTTCATCTTGCGCATGTGCGTGAACGTCATGTGCCCGTACTTCGTGGGCAGCGCGTCGAGCACGTCGCCGAGCTTGTCGGCCACGTCCTTGATCGACTGAGCGATCTCGACGGTGGCCGCCTCCCACATCTGCTTGAGCAGCTCGGTGTCCGGCGGCTCCACGTCCTCGTCGTACCCGATACCCGACAGGTCGTCGATGTAGTCGGGCACGATGCCGACGATGTAGTCCTGCAGCACGACGCTGTGCGCGTGCCCCTCGTTGAGCAGCGCGTCCATCAGGTCCGTCTTGAACAGCAGACGGACCAGCTCGGACAGCTGCGTGAAGTCCAGGTCGTACGCCTGCCCGAAGAACAGCGCGGTCTCGACGTCGGGCAGCATGGACTGCAGCGCCTCGTGCGAGACCTTGCGTCCGTTGCCCAGGTCGAAGAGCTGGACGGAACGCTTCACCGCCGCCTTGCTAAGCGGCGAGTGGGAAGCCTCTCCTTCAGCTGAACGGGTCGTCATCTTCACCCTCTCGGTTGGTGGCCTTGGCCTTCTGCTCCTCCATCTCGATGAGCTGGAGGTTGAGCTCACGGTTCATCCGCTGCAGCGGCGTGAGCTGCTCGAGCGCACCCTCGAGTGCGATCGCTGCTCCCTTGTATCCCCCGGGCACGTTCTTCCCGGAGGTCAGGAACATGTAGTGGTGCTTGCCCTTCTGCGAGGCGAGCACGTTGTTCGCCTCGAGCAGCGCGAGCAGCGGACCGGACGTCACGTGCCGCAGCTGCGCCTGTCCGATCAGTCGCCGCAGGCTGCTGCCCTCGGTGCTGACCGCACCCCCCGCTCCCACCTGTGCGCCGGTCTTGCCACCCTTGAAGGTGTCGAGCACGGCGTACATCGGGAGCACCTCCTTCTCCAGGAGGTCGTCCATCTCGGACGACTGCTTCACGCGCGGGTCCAGACCGAGCGCGTCGATCAGCATCCAGGCGAGCCGGCCCTTCTCCGCGTTGCCGTAGCGCGCGTCCGGCACGGGGATGTGCAGCAGCCTGTCCTCGAGCGCCTTGTCGTAGGCGACGGTGGAGTTGCTGGCCCCGGCGATGAACACCTTGGGCAGCTTCATCCCCGCCACCTCACGTGCGGTGAGGATGTCGAGCAGCCCGTTGTACACCTCGGGGAACCCGCGCAGGAACTCGTCGAGCAGGAGGATGTCGCCCTCCTTGAGCTGGGTCCACAGCGTGGCGTGCAGCAGGTTGAGCTGGGTGTTGTCGTGGTTCGGCATCTGCACCCCCTCGAGCTCGAGCGGGCTGATGCGGCTCACGTTCACGGTGTGCACGTTCACGCCGAGCATCTCGGCGGCGAGCTTGAACACGGTGGACTTGCCGGACCCAGGTGGTCCGACGAAGTGCGGCATCGGGCTGGTCACGCCCGTCGCCATCGACATCGTGTACAGCTTGAGCAGCTGTTCGAGCATGGTGTCCTCTCGGTCCTTGGTGATGAATCGGGTGGTGACGTACAGGTGCGGGTGCGCCGGCTCACCGAGCGGCCCGCGGTTCGGGTGGCTCACCCACTCGTCGTACAGGTGGACGTAGGTCAGCAGGTCTCGGTACTCCGCGAGCCCCATGTTCAGGATGTCGGCGCGGCTGAGCGGACGGTTGTCTCCCTTCCAGCGCAGCGTCTCCTTGCGCATCTCACGACGCAGGATCTGCTCGACCTCACGCTGGCGGTCGGCGGACATCGTCCGTCCCGGCGGCGAGAAGTTGAACGCGGTGCTGTTGCTGTTGACGCTGGTGTTCGGGCCGACGGTCATCCTCGCCGACCCGGCGACCAGCTTGCTCAGCCTGTCGCTCTGGTCGGCGAGCAGTTGCTGGATCTCGTCGGTGTAGACCGGGTCCGGCATCGGCAGCCCCTGGATCATGCCGGGCTCCGGGCCCGGGGCCTGCGGCTGTTGCCGAAGACCCCGGGCCAGGCGCTCGTCGATCCCCTCGTCGTCCTCGGGGATCACCGGATCAGAACGTGGGCGTGGTGCCCTGGTCGTCGCCGGTCACGACGTCGTCGATGACGACCTCGTCCGCGGGCGGCGCGTCGACGCCCGGGTAGTTGTCCTCGACCGGCACGGCGGGCACCGAGGTGTCCCGCGCCGTGACGATGAGCTCGTCCTTGATCCAGATGAGGCGGTCCGACTGGCCCGTCTCGATCGCGCGGATGAGGACCGAGGCGTTGTCCAGGCGGACGACGACCTTGTCCTGCGCGGCGCGACCCTCGCTCGCCTCCTGCTCCACGACGTAGAGCAGCGGGTCGATGTCGAACTCGACCGTCGACTTGAGCGCCTGCGCCGCCGCCGTGAGCGGGGCGTAGAACTCCTCGAGCGCGGCGTCGAAGTCGGCGTGCGCGGACTTCGTCGCCTCGTGGCGCTTGCGCTCGAAGTGCGCGCCGGCGTCCAGGACCTGCTCGCCGTACACGCCGCGGCGGT
>Ga0247821_10001977_pt1 | contig 11316 bp, 10 predicted proteins | sample 13C_Glycerol_Day_FD_192481 | JGI IMG/M metagenome (GOLD analysis project Ga0247821, IMG submission 192481) | Soil microbial communities from agricultural site in Penn Yan, New York, United States - 13C_Glycerol_Day14 | ecosystem: Environmental > Terrestrial > Soil > Agricultural land | place... | reverse complement strand
GGATAGGAATCATACTTGGCGTCGTTGTAGGCGATCGAGCCCGACAGGGTGACCGACGGATGCAGGCGCAAGGTGCCTTCGGCCTCGACGCCCTGGCTCTTGGCGCTGGCGGCGTTGGTGGTGATGAAGGCGTTGGTCGCCGCGTTGAAGCCCGAGACCTGCAGGTCCTCGAACTTGGACGTATAGGCCGCCAGGTTCAGCGTCGCCCGCCCCTCCAGCAGGGTCAGCTTGGTCCCGACCTCGAACGACTGCGAGGTCTCGCCCTCGAACTCGAATGCGTCCTGGCCGCCGGTCGACTGGGCGCCGACGAAGCCGCCGGCCTTAGAGCCTTTGGCGTAGGAGGCGTAGAACATGGTGTTGCGGTCGAGGACGTACTGGACCTGCACCGACGGATCGAGCTGGCTTTCCTCGCGCTGGCCCTTCAGCGGCGTGTTGACCCAGGAGGGCGGCACGGCGCCGGTCGTGGAGCGGGTCTGGTCGGCGGCCTTGTCTTCCCAGGTCTGGCGCAGGCCGGCGGTCAGTTTCCACTGATCGTTGAAGGCGTAGGTCGCCTGACCGTAGATCGAGTAGCTCTCGTTGGTCTGGTTGAACAGACGGTCGCTGGCGCCGTTGAAAGGTCCCATCAGAATGCTCGAATTCTGATGCATGTCGATTTCATTGCGGTGCGCATAGGCGCCCACGATCCAGGTCAGTTGGCCGTCGTTGGGCGAGGTCAGGCGCACTTCCTGCGATACCTGGTTGAACTCTTCCTGGAAGGTCGTGCGCAGCAGCGGATTGATCGTGAAATCGCTGTCGATCTGCTTGTCGTAGTCGAAAGCCGAATAGGCGGTGATCGCGGTCAGGGTCACGCCGTTGGCGAAGTCCTTGTTGACCGTCAGCACGCTGTTGAAGCTGTTGGCGTTATCGAAGTCGGGCACGCCCGGCGTCGTGGCGCGGGTGAAGGACTTGGAGCCGCCCGGCCCGACACTGCTCATGGGCTGGCCGGTCAGGTCCTGGCTGGCGCCCTCGACCTTCAGGCGGAAGGACAGGGTGTCGCTGGCCAGATAGTCGACGACGGCGCGACCGATCAGGTCCTCGCGGCCTGGATTGTGGTCGCCGGTGGTGGTGTTCTCGAGCCAGCCTTCGTTGTCGCTGTACTTGCCGGCCAGACGGACCAGCAGCTTGTCCGTGATGGGGCCCGAGACGATCTGGGTGATCTCGTAGCCGTTGTCGCCGTCGACCGTGCCGGTGACGGTGGTGGCCAGTTCCCGCGTGGCGCGCGGACCGTTCGAGGTGATGTTGATGGCCCCGGCGGCGGTGTTCTTGCCGAACAGAGCCCCCTGGGCGCCGCGCAGGACCTCGACGCTGGCGATGTCCAGGAAGGGGGCGGCGAACTGGCGGCCGCGACCGGCGTAGGCGCCGTCGACGAACAGGCCGACGGACTGCTCGAAGGCCAGGTTGCCCGGCGAGGAGCCGATGCCGCGGATGTAGATGGCGTTGTTGCCCGGCGTGGCCTGGATATGCAGGTTTGGCACCGAGCCCGACAGCGCTTCCAGGTTGCGAACGTCCTGGCTGGCCAACTCCTCGCCGCTGGTCACGTTGACCGAGATCGGCACGTCCTGCAGGCGTTCGGTGCGCTTGCGCGCGGTGACCAGGACTTCGCCGATCGCGGTGGCCGGTTGGTCTGCGACGGCTTCCTGTTCAGCGGTTTGAGCGTGAGCGGCCGATCCGAGCGCCAGGCTGCTGGACGCCAGCAGCATCAGGTATTTGTAGCGCATGTGTTTCCTCCCCATGCGGCCTCTTCACCGAAGAGGCTTGATTGGCAACGAGGAGGTGCGCGGCCTTTTGACAGGTCGCAGTTCGTCCTCCCTGACCGGGGCTCTTGGCGGCCCTCATTGTCAAGAAAGTAGACAATCCCTTTCCGGGAAACTCGTCAAGCTACTTTACTATTATTTGTCCTGGCGCTGATGGAAGGCGCCTATGCCAGAGCCCGGATCAGCCAAGGCGTGGACAACGGGCGGCCCCCAGTCTCCGGCAAAGGATTCCCGCAGAGCCTTGACCCGGCGCGCGCCGATTCTGCGGCCCAGTTCGTCGGTCAGGTGGGCGACGATCTTCTGGGCGTCCTGGCGCATGGCCTTGCCCATGGGGGTCAGTTGCACGATGCGGATGCGCCCGTCGGTCGGATCGTCCACCAGTTCGAAGACGCCGCGCTCGACCAGGGCGTTGATGGTCGAGTGCACGGCCTGACGGGTCAGGCGCAGACTGCGGGCGATATCGGCGGGACGCACCACCTCCATCTGGACGTGCATCATCACCATCGACTCGGGTCGGGTCAGGTGCGGCCAGCCCGCTTCACGCAGGCTCATCTGCAGGCTCTCGTCGAACCATTCGAACCCGGCCAGCAACGGCACGATCAGATAGTCGGAATTGAAGATCATGAAGGGACTCCCGAACCGACCTTATGCCGTTGCTGCACGCGGCTCGCCAAGCGGAAATTGTCGAGCGGACTCGCGTCTAGGTCGTAATGGATCGCCTACAGGGTGCGAGCGATCAGCAGCTTCATGACTTCCGAGGCGCCGCCGTGGATCGTGTCGATGCGGGCGTCCTTGTACAGCTGGGCGATCGGGTACTCGTTCATGTAGCCGTAGCCGCCGAACAGCTGCAGGCAGCGGTTGACCCCGTCCAGCTCGGTTTCCGTGATCCACAGCTTGGCCATCGAGGCGGTGGCGGCGTCCAGTTCGCCGCGGATCAGCTTTTCGGTGCAGGCGTCGATGAAGCTGCGGGCGATGACCGCCTTGGTCTTGATGTCGGCCAGGGTGAACTGGGTGTTCTGAAAGTCCATCAGCGGCTTGCCGAAGGCGTGGCGTTCGCGCGTGTATTCGACCGTCAGCTTCAGGGCGCGCTCCAGAATCGCCAGCCCCATGGCGGCGATGCCGAGACGCTCCTGCGGCAGCATCTGCATCAACTGACCGAAGCCCTTGCCCTCGACCTCGCCGACCAGGTTGGAGGCCGGAACGCGCACGTCCTCGAAGAAGAGTTCCGACGTGTCCTGGGCGGCGCGGCCCATCTTGTCGAGGTTGCGGCCCCGCACGAAGCCGGCCCGGTCGCCTTCGACCGCGATCAGGGAGATGCCGCGCGAACCATTGTCCGAGGTGCGGCAGACCACCAGAATCAGGTCCGCCGTCTGGCCGTTGGAGATGAAGGTCTTCTGGCCGTTCAGCACCCACTCGTCGCCGTCCAGGCGCGCGCGGGTGCGGATGCCCTGCAGGTCCGATCCCGTACCCGGCTCGGTCATGGCGATGGCCAGGACGATCTCGCCCGAGACCACGCCCGGCAGCCATTTCGCCTTCTGCGCCTCGGTGCCGAAGGCGATCAGATAGGGGGCGACGATCATGTTGTGCAGCGGCACGCCCCAGCCTTCCATGCCGCGTGCGCCGAACTCCTCGATGACCACGCGTTCGTGACGGAAGTCGGCGCCCATGCCGCCGTATTCCTCGGGGACCGACAGGCCCAGCAGGCCGAACCCGGCGCCCTTGGCCCACATCTCGCGCGGCACGATCTTGTTGTGGTTCCAGGCCTCGATCTTCTCGGGCGGGCATTCGGCGTCGAGGAATTTCGACAGGCCCTCGCGGAACAGGTCGACGTCTTCCTGGGTGTAGGCGGAGGGGCCGGCGTGGGCGCTCATCGGGGGCTCGCAAACTGGAACAGAAGTTGACTTCATCCTGTCCCGGTTGCGCGATGAACGTCAATCTATTTGACAAAGATCGATGGGTTCGGTCATCCATTCCGCATGTCTGCATCTCAACCCGCATCTGCATCCGACCCGGCCGCGCACGTTCAGGCCCGGCTCGACGCACTGGCGTCGGCGCTCGCCCCTGGCGGCGCGCGCGTGGCGGGTCTGCGTCGCCTGACCGGCGGCGCCAGTCTGGAAACCTGGGCCTTCGATGTGGAAGGCGCGGGTCGCCCCCGTCCGCTGATCCTGCGCCGGCGCGGCGGAGGCGGCGAGGCCGAGGTGTTCGAGACCTCCTTGCCGCTGCCGGTCGAGGCCCAACTGCTGAAGGCGGCGGAAGAGGGCGGCGTTCCGGTGGCTCGTTTGATCCGCGACTGCGTCGAGGCCGATGGTCTGGGGGAGGCCTATGTGGTCGAGCGCGTCACAGGCGACACCCTGGGCCGCCGCATCGCCGCTGATCCCAGCTTCGCTCTGGCGCGCGAAACCCTGGGCCGCCAGTGCGGCGAGACACTGGCGAAGATCCACGCCGTCGATCCGGCGGGCCTGCCGCCGCTTGAGGTGCAGGACGCCCGCGCCGTGCTGGACCGCTACGCCGACATCTATCGCAAGAGCAGCAGCCCGCGCCCGGTCATGGAGGCGGCGCTGAAGTGGATGGAGGCGCGCCTGCCCGAGCCGGTCGCCCCGCGTCTGGTTCACGGCGACTTCCGCAACGGCAATCTGATGGTCGACCCCGAACGGGGGCTGGCCGCGGTTCTGGACTGGGAGCTGGCCCATCTGGGCGATCCGGCGGAGGACCTGGGCTGGCTGTGCGTCAACAGCTGGCGCTTCGGCGTGACGCATCGGGTGGTGGGCGGTTTCGCCGATCTGGAGGTCCTGCTGGACGCCTATCGCGACGCAGGCGGAGAACCGCCGTCGGTCGAGCGGGTCCGCTTCTGGCAGGCGGTCGGCACCTTCAAATGGGCTGTGGTGACGATGATGATGTACCGCACCTTCGCCTCGGGCGCGTCGGCGTCGGTCGAGCGCGCCGTGATCGGCCGGCGGCTCAGCGAATGCGAAGTCGATCTTCTGGCTCTGATGGAGGCGTCGCGATGATCGAGGGACCGCGTAAGGACGAACTGCTGGCGGCGACGACCGCCTGGCTGGAAGGGGCGCCGACCTCAGCCGACAGCTTCCATCGCAAGGTGGCGGCCAACGCCCTGGGCGTTGTGTCGCGTGAACTGGCCCAATGGCCCGTCGCCGAGGCCGCGGCCGTCACCCGGATGCAGACGATTCTAGGCCGAGACGGCGACTATGAAACGCTGAACGCGGCCCTGGCCGAGGCCTTGCGCGACGGAAGCGTCAGCGGCGAGGATCCGGCCGTCTTCGACCATCTGCGTCGCCTGGCGCTGGATACGCTGGCCATCGACCAGCCGCGCTATCGCCATGAGCTGGCTGCGCCGAAGGACACCCAGTCATGATCGAATGGGTCGAGGTCTCGCCGCGCGACGGCTTGCAGAACGAAAAGACCATCCTGTCGACCGCCGACAAGGTCGAACTGATCGAACGGGCAATCGCCGCCGGCGCCCGCCGGATCGAGGTCGCCAGCTTCGTCAATCCGAAGCTGGTGCCGCAGATGGCCGACGCCGAGGCCGTGATCGCCGCCCTGCCGAAACGGCCTGACGTGCGCACCATCGGACTGGTGCTGAACGAGCGCGGCGCCGGAAGGGCCCTGGCGACCAGCGTCGATGAGCTGGGCGTGGTGGTGGCCGCCAGCGACGTCTTCGGCACGGCCAATCAGGGCCTGGACGTGGACGCCAGCATCGCCATGGCCGGACGCGTGATCGAGCAGGTCCGGGCCGTGGGTCGCGACGCCCAGGTCACCATCTCGGTTGCCTTCGGCTGTCCCTTGTCGGGCGCGGTCGACCCGGCGCGGGTGGTGGCTATGGCGCGCCGTCTTGCCGTCTTCGATCCGCTGGAGATCGCTCTGGCCGACACCATCGGCGTGGCGCGCCCGGACGAGGTGTCGCATCTGGTCGCGGCGGTGGTCGAGGCCGTGCGGCCCCTGCCGGTACGGGTCCATTTCCACGACACGCGCGGCACGGGCGTCGCCAACGCCGTGGCGGCCGTGGCCGCCGGGGCTGTGACCGTGGACGCCTCCATCGGCGGTACGGGCGGTTGTCCCTTCGCGCCCGGTGCAGCGGGCAATGTCGCGACCGAGGACGTGGCCTACGCCCTGAACGCCCAGATGGCGGTCGACATCGACGCTGTCTGCGAAGCCGCCGTCTGGCTCAACGAAAAACTGCAGCGGACCCGGACCAGCGCCATGACGCGCGCCTGGCTGTCGGCACACGAGAGGAAAGAAGCATGACCCAACTGACCCATGAAGGCCGCGTGGCCCTGATCACCGGCGCCTCTTCGGGCATCGGGGCCGAGTTCGCTCGCGTCCTGTCGCGCGGGGGAGCCAAGGTGGTGCTGGCCGCGCGCAGGGCCGACCGCCTGTCCGCCCTGGTCGCCGAGATCGAGGCGGCGGGTGGTCAGGCCCTGGCCGTGTCGATGGACGTGTCCGACGAGGCCTCGGTCATCGCCGGCTATGACGCCGCCGAGGTGCGCTTTGGTCTGGTGGACACCGTGATCGCCAACGCCGGGGTCAACGCCGACGGTCCGGCCACCGACCTGTCCATCGAAGAGTTCGACCAGATCCAGGCGGTCAACAGCCGCGGGGTCTTCCTGACGGCGCGCGAAGGCGGACGGCGCCTGCTGGCCAGCGGGCGTTCCGAGCGGGGCCGCGTGGTCATCCTGGCCTCGATGGGCGGCCTACACGCCCTGACGGGTCTGGTCGCCTACTGCGCCTCCAAGGCCTCAGCGGTCATGCTGGGTCGGGCCCTGGCCAACGAGTGGTCGCGCGCCCGCATCAGCGTCAACGTCGTCTGCCCTGGCTATATGCTGACCGACATCAACGAGGAGTGGTTCACCAGCGAGGCGGGCCAGAAGATGATCTCCAAGCTGCCGCGCAAGCGCCTGATGCCGATCGACGCCCTGTCGCCGACCATCAGCTACCTGACGTCCGACGCCGCCGCCTATGCGACCGGCGCGGTGATCCAGATCGACGACGGTCAGCACATCGACTGATCGCGCGGATCGGCGGAGGGGCCTTGGCGGGCCCCTTTTTCGGAGCGGTCCAAAAAAGAGGGGGCCGCGAGCGGCCCCCGAGTGGAGAGTTTCGGAGAAAGCCGGATCGGCTCAGGTCAGCAGCGAGTTCGGCGCTAGGCCGACCATCGACCGGCCATGCAGTTCGGTGGACACGTCCATGTCGTAGACGATGTGGCTGGCCATGACCTCGATGTCGCGCAGGATGCGCTGCATCGGATTGTCCATGGCGTAGATGCCCGAGCCCGAGGAGTCGCAGCAGGTCCGCACCGCCTCCAGGCACTGGCTGACGGCATAGGCGATCTGGGCGCGCAGGCGCAGGCGGTGGGGCAACTGCTCCTCGTCGCTCAACTTCGACAGGGTCAGGTTCTCGTCTGCAGCCTGACGGATCGATAGTTCGGCCGAGCGCACCATCAGGTCGGCGCGGGCCAGACGCATTTGGGCGGCGGGCTTGTCCACCTGGGTCGACTGGCCGCCCATCTTGGTGTGGACGGTCAGGCGCTGGCGGCCCAGTTCGACCGCGGCTTTCGCCGCCCCGACCGAGGGCAGGGCCGCCGTGACGCATAGCTGCGGCAGCATGGGCGCAGCGTACAGCGGATTGTCGTGGATGCGCGAGCCGTTGCCCCGTCCGGTGCGGACCTCGGACACCACGAAGCTGTAGGCCTCGGGCACGAACAGGTCCTCGGCCACGATGTCGTTGGAGCCGGTGGCGGCCATGCCGCTCATGAACCAGGTGTCCAGCACCTTCACGTCTTCGGCGCGGGCCAGGATCATGCGCACGACCGGCGGCTTGCCCTCGCCCATGTCCTGCATGGCGTTCAGCATGACCCAGTCGGCGTGCATGACCACGGTGCCGAACTTCCAGCGGCCCGAGACGCGGAAGCCGCCGTCCACGCGCACGGCCTTGCCCGGAGGGGCGGCGACGCTGGGGGAGATGACATAGGGGGTGCGGCCCCAGACCTCGGCCTGGGTCTGTTCCGGGAACTGGGCGATCAGCCAGTTGTGCTCGGCGGCGAAACTGGCCGTCCATCCGGTCGAGGGGCAGGCCTCGCAAATCTCGAGCGTGGCGTCGATATAGGCTTGGGGATCGAACTCCAGCCCGCCGAAGCGGCGCGGCACGTACATGTAGAAATAGCCGGTGGCGCGCAGGGCGTTCCACACCTCGTCCACCGGACGGCGCAGGCGCTCGGCCTCGGCGGAAGCGGCGGCGATCATGGGCTTCAGCGCGGTGATCCGCGCGGTCAGCTCGGCCGGGGTCAGGGCGGCGACCGCCTCGGGCGCCAGAAAATCGTTGCCGACAGGAATGCGCCGGTCCGCGAGCGTTTCGCTCGTCATGTTTTATCCTCCCTCGTGGGAGGTCCAGTTCGCGGTGCGGCGCGATGAATGTCAAGTAAGTTGACTAAAAATCGACATGACGCCGTTTTCGGGCTTCCCCCCAGCGTGCGGGGCGGCGACACTGGCCCGATGACTCGCTCGCTCCTGATGCTCGATCTCGTCCGCACCGTCTACTGGTTCGACGAGCAACTGCAGTCGCGGTTGGACGCCCGCGGCTGGGGCAAGCTGAGCCGCACCCAGTCGCTGGTGCTGGTCAACGTCGCCAACGGCGAGACGCGCGCGGCGCGGATGGCCGAGAACCTGGGAATCTCGCGTCAGGCCATGAGCCAGTTTCTGGCGGAAATGGCTGAGAACAAGCTGGTGGAGCTGGTCCCTGACCCCGCTGACCGGCGCGCGCGTATCGTCCAGTTCGCTCCCGAATCTCACGCCATCCGCGACGACGCCCAGAAGATCCTGCGCGACCTTGAAGCCGAGCTGGAGGAGGCTGTCGGGGCCGAGGGGCTGGGCGCGATGCGAGAGGGCCTTCGCGCCTTCCTGGGCGCACTTGATGCGCGCTCGGCATCGGAACTGGAAACGGCTTAAGTCAAATTTCTTGACAAGATTGTTCGGCCGGTCGATCACCGTATGACCTCTTCGAGAGGGGCGTGCGGGGAGCGACGGTCATGTTCAGCGACATCTTCGGACTATCGGCCAAGGCGACGGCGCGATGAGCGTGGCGGCGAAATCCGCAGGCGCGCTGTCGGGCCTGACGATCATCGAGATGGCCGGAATCGGCCCCGGCCCGTTCGCCTGCATGATGCTGGCGGACCACGGCGCCGAGGTCATCCGCATCGACCGTCCCGGCGCCAGGGTCGACCCCACCGACGTGCTGGCGCGCTCGCGCAAGCGGGTTGAACTGGACCTCAAGAGCGAGGAAGGCCGGGCCGCCGCGCGTGAGCTGATCCGCAAGGCCGACGGTCTGGTCGAGGGCTATCGCCCCGGCGTCATGGAACGTCTGGGCCTCGGCCCTGAGGTGCTGCTGGCCGACAATCCCAGGCTGGTCTACGGCCGCATGACGGGCTGGGGCCAGGAAGGCCCGTTAGCCAAGGCCGCCGGTCACGATATCAACTACATCGCCATCACCGGCGCCCTGAACGCCTTTGGCCGGGCGGGCGAGAAGCCGACGCCGCCGATCAACATGGTCGGCGATTTCGGCGGCGTCGGCATGATGATGGCCTTCGCCATGCTGGCCGGGGTCCTGTCGGCGCGCTCGACCGGGCAGGGACAGGTGATCGACTGCGCCATGACCGACGGCGCCTCGCTGTTGATGGGCATGATCTGGGGCTTCCGCGCCCAGGGCATCTGGAGCGATGAGCGGGGGACTAACTACCTCGATACCGGCGCGCCCTACTACGACACCTATGAGACCGCCGACGGCCTGTACGTGGCCATCGGCTCCATCGAGCCGCCCTTCTATGCGCGGATGCTGGAGGCGACGGGCCTGACCGATGATCCCATGTTCAAGGATCAGGACGGGGCCGAGGAGCGCGAGACACGCCGCGCCCGCCTGACCCGCATCTTCGCCAGCAAAACCCGCGACGAATGGCGCGCCCTGATGGAAGGGACCGACGCCTGCTTCGCCCCGGTGCTCTCCTTCGCGGAGGCCCCGACCTATCCGCACAACGTCCAGCGCCAGGCCTTCGTCGAGCTGGACGGCGTGACGCAGCCGGCCCCCGCGCCCCGCTTTTCCCTGACGCCGGCGCCGCAACCGCGCGCGCCCGGCGCTTGACCAGAACAACCGAGGAAACGACCGTGAGACAAGCCTACATCTATGACGCCGTGCGGACCCCGCGCGGGCGGGGCAACGCCAAGGGCAGCCTGCATGAAGTCACCGCCATCTCGCTGGCGACCCAGGTGCTTCAGGCCCTGCGCGACCGCAACACCCTCGACACCAGCCTGATCGACGACGTCATCCTGGGCTGCGTCGCCCCCATCGCTGAACAGGGCGCCAACATCGCCCGCGTGGCCGCCATCAACGCCGGTCTGGCCCAGACGGTGGCGGGCGTGCAGATGAACCGCTTCTGCGCCTCGGGTCTGGAAGCCGTGAACACGGCGGCGGCCAAGGTCGTCTTCGGCGAGGCGGACGCGGCCATCGGCGGCGGCGTCGAGAGCATGAGCCGGGTCAAGATGGGCTCGGACGGCGGCGCCTGGTCGACCGACGCCGACGTGGCCTTCACCACCTATTTCGCGCCCCAGGGCATCGGCGCCGACGCCATCGCCACCCTGTCCGGCTTCAGCCGCACCGACGTGGACGCCTTCGCCGCCGAGAGCCAGAAGCGCGCCGCCGCCGCCTGGGCCGACAGCCGCTTCAAGAACTCCATCGTCCCGGTCAAGCACTGCGGCGTGACGGTTCTGGCGTATGACGAGTTCATGCGCCCGGAAACCACGGTCGAAAGCCTGAGCGCGCTGAAGGCCTCCTTCGCCGGACTCGGCGCGGCGGGCTTCGATTCCATCATGCGTCAGCGCTATCCCGAGATCGAAGCGGTCAACCACGTCCACCATGCGGGCAACAGCTCGGGCATCGTCGACGGCGCCTCGGGCCTGCTGATCGGCACCAGGGAAATGGGCGAGAAGATGGGCCTCAAACCCCGCGCCCGCATCGTCGGCACGGCCTCGATCGGTTCGGAGCCGACCATCATGCTTACCGGCCCGGTGGCCGTGACGCAGAAGGCCCTGGCGCGCGCCAGCATGAGCATCGACGACATCGACCTGTTCGAGCTGAACGAGGCCTTCGCCTCGGTGGTCATGTACTTCATGCAGCAGCTGAACGTGTCGCACGACAAGATGAACGTGAACGGCGGCGCCATCGCCATGGGCCACCCGCTGGGCGCCACTGGCGGCATGATCCTCGGCACCCTGCTGGATGAGCTGGAACGCACGGACAAGTCGACCGGCCTCGCCACCCTCTGCGTCGGCGCCGGCATGGGCACCGCCACCATCATCGAGCGCGTCTGATCGCGATCTGACAGTCAGGACAACGACATGAACAACTTCACCGTTTCGGTGGATGCCGACGGCATCGCCACCTTCCTGTTCGACGTGCCGGGCCGCACGATGAACACCTTCACCGACAGCGCCGTGGCCGACATCGACGCCATCGTCGCCCG
>Ga0247821_10001976_pt1 | contig 11319 bp, 13 predicted proteins | sample 13C_Glycerol_Day_FD_192481 | JGI IMG/M metagenome (GOLD analysis project Ga0247821, IMG submission 192481) | Soil microbial communities from agricultural site in Penn Yan, New York, United States - 13C_Glycerol_Day14 | ecosystem: Environmental > Terrestrial > Soil > Agricultural land | place... | reverse complement strand
TCTCCAGCGAGATAGGCACAGGCACCTGCTACATCAACCAGCATGAGCAGACCGGATTGGTTGTCCCTCCCAGTGATCCCGTCGCGTTCAGGCAGGCCATGGACCACCTGTGGGCACACCCCGAGCGGGCACAACAGATGGGGCGCCAGGCGGAAAGTCGGTACTGGGAGTATTTCACCGCCAACCGCATGGCGGCTGGCTACAACAACCTTTACCGACAGTTACTCGAGCAACATGGCAGGACAGCAGCAGAGCATCTGGCCGCACCCTGAGTTGACTCATCTACGTACAATACCGACCTTATCAACGACCTCTATCAGGGTCCACACACCAAAAACCGCAATCTGATCCTGCATCATGGCGCCCTGACCGACACCTGCAACATAGTTCGCATCATTCAGGAATGCCAATTGGATGAGATCTACAACCCTGCTGATGAAGCGCCGGGAGGTGTCTAGAGAGAACTCTACTTAGGTGCAGGTTACAGGAGTTTCTCCGCGCCTTTTTCCTGCGTTAAAAGTTAAATTTTTGAAGGGCGAAGTTTTCAGTTAATATTCTCGGTTACGTGGATCTTTGAGGGTGTACTGTGGGTTTCCTGCGTGGTGAAGGACACATCTGGTCGAATGTACAGATTTCGATGGAGCGAGCACGGCTGGGGCTAAAGTCAGAGTCGACCAGAACGCGCCTGGGATTTGTTTGGTGGATACTAGAACCACTGATTCTGCTGGTCATTTATTATTCGGTTTTTGGACACCTGCTGCGTATTCAGGTGGAGAACTTTGCCGTCTTCCTGATCATTGGAGTAACGTTCTGGACCTGGTTCAATAAGAGTGTAATGAACTGCACCGATGCAATTTATGAGAAGAAACACGTTCTCGAGCATTGCAAGGTTGATCCGCTTATTTTTCCGCTGACCTCAATCTTCAAGGATCTGGCCAAAGAGACACTGGTTGTCATCTTGTTGTTGGCTCTGCTGTGCGCGATCGGTTTCACACCGACCTGGCTGTGGTTCTATCTGCCGCTGATCGCGCTGGTGCAATTGATCATCACCGCAGGCGTTGGCGTGTTGGTCGCTGGGCTGATTCCGTTTATGCCCGACCTGCGCATCCTGATTTCCTCGGCCTTGCAATTCATGATGTTCGCTTCCGGGGTGTTCTATGCCAAGGACAACATTCCTGCCGAGTTCCGCTTCCTGCTGGATATCAATCCGCTTGCTTCCCTGATTTCAATGTATCGCGACGTGCTGATGTACGGCCGCGCCCCAGCGATCCCTGACCTGCTGATCCTGTTGGGCGGGGCATTGGCGGTTTTCGTATTGGCCGTGCTGTTCCTCGCGCGCAACAAGAATTCCTATGCTATGGCACTAAGCAAATGAACGAACAGATCGCCCTGACAGCCGAGTGCTTGTCGCTTTCGTTCCGCAACGGCCTACGGCTGTTCTCTTCCGCCAGTACTACAGTGCTGGATGATGTGTCCTTTACGGTGGCACGTGGCGAGACCTTCGGTGTCGTCGGTGGTAACGGAGCAGGCAAGAGTACGCTGCTCAAAGTTCTTGCAGGCATTTACCAGCCAACTCGCGGACGCATGACCAAATCCGTCCCGAACGTCTCCCTGCTCAATCTGCAGTTGGGCTTCGACGAGAACCTCGACGCACGAGACAACATTGTCCTTAGCGGCATGCTGATGGGACTGAGCCGCAAGCGCATGCGAGAACTTACCGACGAAATTCTCGACTACGCGGAGCTCGACAGCGCTGTGTCGATACCGGTACGCAGTTACTCAACCGGCATGAAAGCGCGCCTGGGGTTCGCAATATCCAAATACTCACGCCCCGACGTTATTCTTCTGGATGAAGTGTTGAGCGTCGGTGATGGTCACTTCCGCGAGAAGGCTGAAGCCACCATGCGGGAAATGATGATGGGTAACCAGACCGTAGTGTTCGTCTCGCACGACTCGGGTCGAATTAGAGAGTTGTGCAGCCGTGTGTGCTGGCTTAAAGACGGTCGAGTACAGATGCTCGGTCAAGCCGGTGAAGTCATGAATGCGTACGACGAATACATTCTGCGTAAATGAAGGAGAAGCAGATGCTCAATATTGTAGTTCCCATGGCGGGTGCCGGTAGCCGTTTTGCAGTGGCGGGATATAAGGATCCGAAGCCACTGATTCCGGTGCATTCGGTTCCTATGATCAAGGTTGTAATCGACAACCTGACGCCTGCCTGCGAGCACCGCTTCATTTTTATCTGTCAGGCTGCGCACGTCGAGGCTTACGGCTTGAAGGACAAGTTAGAGGCGTGGGCGCCGGGGTGTGCCATCGTCGAGCTGAACGGTCTCACTGAAGGGGCTGCCTGCACGGTTTACGCGGCCAAAGAGCTGATCGATTCTGATGATCCGGTGATGATCGCCAACAGCGACCAGTACGTTGATATCGACATCAACGACTACCTCAACACCATGCAGGAGCAGAATGCTGACGGTCTGATCATGTGCATGAAGGCGGACGACCCGAAGTGGTCCTTCGTTGGCTTTGCTGACGATGGCCGAATCAATCGTGTTGTCGAGAAAGAGGTGATCTCCGACGAGGCCACGGTGGGTATCTACAACTTCCGCAGCGGTCGCCAGTTGCTCGCCGCCATCGAGTCGATGTTTTCCAAAGACCTGCGCGTCAACGGTGAATTCTACGTCGCGCCGGCCTACAACGAAATGTTCGAGGACGGCGCCCGCGTCATCCACTTCAACATCGGTTCGGAAGGGGCTGGTATGTACGGCCTTGGAATACCGGCCGATCTCGATCTGTTCCTTAGCCTGCCGGTCAGCCTGGCCGCTACTGCTGAGCGCTAACACATCATGCAGATCATAAGTCATCGCGGGTACTGGCTGGAGAAGCCAGAACGCAACCAGAAAATTGCCTTCGAACGTTCTTTCGACCTGGGTTTTGGCACTGAGACCGATGTCCGTGACGTTGCCGGACGGTTGGTGATTTCCCATGACATGCCCGACGGCAGCGAGATGCCCTTGAGCGATCTGCTGGAGATCATGGCCGGCCGCAACTTGCCTCTGGCCATGAATATCAAAGCTGATGGTTTGCTCGCTTCGCTCCAAGCAGTATTCGAGCACCATGGGCACAGCAACTGGTTTGCATTCGACATGGCTGTGCCGGACATGCGCAGCTACCTGGCCAGCGACGTCTGCACCTACACCCGCTTGAGCGAGGTGGAGCCCGTACCTGCCTGGCTGAACGAGGCGGACGGTATCTGGCTGGATAGCTTCGGTGCCGAGTGGTACTCGTCGGCCCAACTGGCTGAACTACTGCAGCAGGGCAAGCAGGTCTGTGTGGTCTCCTCTGAGCTGCACAGCCGTGATCACCTGCCCCTTTGGCGCTTGCTCGGCGACCTCCAGGGCGCCGCCAACCTGACCTTGTGCACCGATCTGCCCGAGGCTGCTCGATCTTTCTTCAAGGAATGACCTCATGATTAAAGCTGTAATTTTCGACATGGATGGCGTGTTGATCGAAGCGAAGGATTGGCATTACGAGGCGCTGAACAAGTCGCTGAGATTGTTCGGCCACACCATCAGCCGACACGATCACCTGACTACCTACGACGGCCTGCCCACGTCGCGTAAATTGGACATGCTCAGTGTCGAACGCGACCTGCCGCTCGAACTGCACAACTTCATCAATGAGATGAAGCAGGAGTACACGATGGAAATCGTCTACGCGCAGTGCAAGCCGACCTTCGTCCACCAGTACGCGCTGTCGTCGCTGAAAAACCTCGGTTACAAGCTCGCAGTGGCTTCAAACTCAATCCGTAATACCGTCGAAGTGATGATGGAAAAAGCTCGTCTGGATCAGTATCTGGACTTGAAGCTGTCCAACGAGGACGTTGAGCACGCTAAGCCGGCTCCGGATATCTACACCAAAGCCATCCGTTCGTTCGGTCTGTCTCCCGATGAGTGCCTGATCGTTGAAGACAACGAGAACGGAATTCGCGCGGCTCGCGCTTCCGGCGCCCATGTACTGGTAGTGGAGGGCGTCGAGGACGTGAACCTGGAAAACATCACCAGCCGTATCCAAGAAATCAACGCCCAACGTCAGCAACGGCAGGAGGTCTGAACATGCGCAAATTGAATATCGTACTGCTTGCTGGTGGCGACAGTGCCTCGGTCAAAGCCGAGAGCCAGTATCCAGACTACCTGTCTGAGCGCGACGGCATTCCACTGATCCAGCACCTGGTGGAAAAGTGTCTGGAGTTGGACCCTGCGCGCATCGTCTGCATGCTGCCCAAAGCCGATGTCACCAAGTACCATCTGCGCAACATGCTGCAGCAGATGAGTCCGGTGGCCAGCGTTCACGCTGTGCCTACGCTGACCATGGGCGCTGCATGTACTGCATTGTTGGCCGCCGAGAGCATCGACAACGATGACGAGCTGCTGATCCTCAACTGCAATGAGCTGCTGGATGTTTCCCTGCGCGATGTGGTCGGCGGCTTTCGCAACGAGCAGTGCGACGCGGGTGTGGTGATTTTCAAATCGTTGCATCCGCGCTACTCCTTTGCGCGCCTGAACACGGAAGGTTACGTGGTAGAGGCAGCGGAGAAGAACCCGATCAGCAACCACGCCGTGGCCGGTCTGTACTGGTTCGACAAGGGTTCCATGTTTGTCGAGGCGGTCAAGGAGATGATCCGCAAGGACGCCAGGGTCAACGATGTGTTTTACATCGCCCCAGCACTCAATGAAATGGTGTTGCTACACAGGAAGATTGGTACGCACCGTGTGGAACTGAACCAGTACCATCCGCTGAAGAATCCTCATCAGCTCCTGGCCTTTGAAAGCGTAGGTGCCCAATGAACACCGCCAACCTAAAAGACATGGTCAAGGGCTGGTTCGTCGGGGGCTTCACACCTACCGCGTTCAGCACACAAGCTTGTGAAGTTGCCGTCAAGCCGTATCAGGCGGGCGACGCCGAGTCTGCGCACTATCACAAGATTGCCACTGAGGTGACGCTGGTGTTGTCCGGTGAAGTCGAAATGTGCGGGAAGACATGGGGCGCAGGGGAAATCATCGTGCTAGAACCAGGCGATATTACCGCCTTCAAGGCGCTTTCTGATGCAGTGACCGTTGTGGTCAAGGTTCCCGGCGCTCTGAACGACAAGTACCTCGTAGAAGCATGAAGACGATACAGCTTCAACATGATCCGAAGCTGGGTTATCTCGCGCCACAGCAACTTCGTGCCCTACCGGCCGACTTGAGCTTGCCGCCAGACTGCCAGCAGTTGTTCTCTTTTCGCCGATACGATGATTGTCTACCCGACATCACCGTCAAAAAACTGCATGCCGCCAAGCGTCCGCTGGACATCTATGGGAGTGGTTCGTATTGCTTCTACGGAGTGCAAAGTGATTCGCCGCTAAGCCCGTTGTTGTTGTGGGACGCGGCGCACTTCTTGGAGCCTGGACAAAGCCTGACACTCATCGAAGACGCGCCCATTGAGAGCTATCTGGATCGGGAGTACTTCAAAGGGGTATTCACCTGCACTGAGCGCAGCAAGACCCGTATCACTTATCGGAAGACAGCCAAACTCCCAGCAGAAACCGACGACGACCTAGACAGTTGGACCTTCGGCCTGCCGGTTGGTCCAGAGGACGCCACGGTACTCAATGCCGTGGTGCAGCGCATTCTGGAACTGGATATTCCGAATAAGGAAATCCTCCTGTGCGGGACGCCAGGCGCAAACTTCCGTTACCTTGACCAGGTACGTATCGTCGGCGAGGACATCACTGCGCCGCCAGTACAGATCTGCAAGAAGAAGAACCGCCTGGCCCAGGAGGCGCGCTATAACAACCTCGTTATTCTGCATGATCGAGTATTCCTGCCTCTCCACTTTGGCGAGATGGTGCGCCGCTTCGGGCCTCGTTATCCGTTGATGACGTTGCAGAGTATGTTCTTCGATAACGTGCGTAATGTTGGTCCGCGCCGTTATTCCGACTATGCCATGGCGATGGGCAGTATTGCCCAGGGACTTAAAGGGCTCCACCGTCACTCTGAGGCCGCGGTGAGCATCGCTCCGGCGTTGTTTGCGGAGGTTGAGCGCACCGGTTTCTGCTTTGCCAGCCCGATGCGTTATGCCAAGGACCTGAGTTATCCCACTGGTAGTCTGTACCTGTGCCGTAAGGAAGTCTGGCAGGCATTTCCTTTGGACGAGTCGCTGCTTTGGGCGGAGTTCGAAGATATCGAGCATGGCATACGTTGTTCCAAGGGAGGAGTGCCTACACGGGTGAACCCCTTTGGCATTACTCAGTCGGTGACTTCCCGGGCCTTGTTGGGGGTGCCATCTCCAGTTGAGTCGGTAAGTGGCAAGTACAATACCACCGGACCCGCACTGTCGTCGCTGCTACAAAAGAAACCACTCTTGCGCTTCTCTGCGGACGATGCCCTCATTCGTCTGCAGCAATTCGCTTTGAAATACGTCGCAGCGGATGCTGGCCTGAGTATCCCAACGGGCTTGAAGAAACTCAGTTCCCGAGGTTGGCTGAAACTTGTCGATCAGGTCGTTCAGAACAGTAGTTTCGGTAATGACCTGGACTCGGTCCGACAATTCATCAAGGACTATGAAAAGTGGGTTTTACTGGATCAGTTGCCGAACACCATAATCGAGTCCATCACTCTGGACTTTCTGGTGGACCCGGTGGCGGCCAAGCGCAACCTGGTGTATGGCAGTTCAGAGTTCCGCAATATGCTACGACAGCGTCCATTCCAGAGTTGGTTCTATGAGCGACTGGAGGATTACTTTCATCCGCGCGCATTGGCGGTGCCGGGCATTCTACTTTCGGCAATCTGGCTTTACTGGCGCAACGGTAGTGTTTTCTATTTTTCGGGATTCCGGGACTGCTTTACCTCGATTTATAACTCCACGCCGTTCCGTTCGTATGTGGAGCGCAGAAAATGAATATCTTTCTAATTGCTCAAAATGCAGCCCAGGGCCAGCTACCACGCGTCACCACATACCTGGCGCAGGTGTCATTGGACGCATCTCCACTGACATCGGTCGTCGTGATTGATGAGCGTAACTGGCTGGTAGCTGAAGGCGACACCTGCCCCAGTCTGAAAACCTTCCTGCTGGACGACTTCCTCCACGAACGGGGTAGCGTGGCTAATGGCAACTTCACTGCCGATGCCAACGTAATCGCCGAGAAACTTAGTCAAGCTTCGGAATCCTGGTTGGTGGTAAATATCGGATTGCACGGTCGGGATGTTGCCAAGGATTTCGTCCGAAAGCTGGCAAGCTTCACGTACCTGTTTCCGGGGCTGCGTGGCAAGAACATTGTGTTGCTGATGCCGCAGCTGTACCTGGGATTAATGGGGCGCTACGTCAATGAGGTGTTCAACAACACGCCCGCTAGTGTGGGTGTCGAGGATGGGGCCCATCGCTATGAGCTGTTCCTGCTCTCAACCATGATGGAAAAGCTTTACATGAGTTCTCCATTCATTGTTTGGCCGGTGGCTTTGGTGCGGACAGTTTTTCGCTTCTTCTACAGCCGCCTTACTCGAGTTAGGAACTGATCAATGAGCGCAGCGCAATTGAACACCGTAGAGCAGAGCCTGGAGCAAAGGCAGATGACCTGGCTGAACGTCACCGGCTGTCCGCGCAGCGGAACCACAGCTTTGGGTTCGGCGTTGAATAAAAGCAGGTCGATTGCGCTGCTGCATGAGCATTACCCGAAGGATCTCTTCGACGCACTGGATATTCTATTCAAAAATCAAGCCTTCCACTCTTCGCTGGGAAGCTTCGAGGCCTACGCCGATTCGATCATTGTCCGTGATCGGGACCTTTTCCCGATCATCGAGTCGATCTATTCGATCGTTTTCAAAAAGTCTGCAACCATTGTAGGCACCAAATTTCCGGGGTTGCAGCGCTGGGAGAAAGTTAGATATCCGACGGGCCTGGAGGTTCGCGAGATCAACATCGTCAGGAATCCCATCGATGTTGTGAACTCCTACACGACCAAGGGCGATGGGACAGTGTCCGAAGATCCGGAACGGGCCTTCTGCGATTGGCTTCACTCGTTCAACTATGCCGTTAGCGAGCATACCCGAGAGAGGTTCCTGTGGGTTCTGTATGAGGACTTCAGGCGGAACCAGAATAGTTCGATTGCACAGCAGGTCGCCGACTTCCTGCGAGTCGAAGCAGATTTTGACTTGGCTGAAATGGGTGCGAGTGAGCGACTGCCAGCGCCGAAATTCCTTGGTGCACCTACAGGACAGAAAACCTTCGATGTTATCAGTCGCCTCTTCGACGTCGCTGATTGGCGAAGTGATGCAACAGCGAAAATCAAAGCCGGCAAACTGGTCGGCTATACCTTGGCGCAAAGCGAGTGCATTGACTTGACGGCCGAAGGGAATGGCTGGAAGTACATCTATGATGGCTTCTACGCCCCAGAAGCGGATGGCTCATGGACCCGGGGTGAAGTCGCGACGATATGCTTCACGCCGGAGCAGGCTTTTAGTGGGTCTCTCCATACCACGCTGGAGGTCTCGTGGGGGTTGACTATTCAGGACATCGGCACCCGTTTCAGCGTGTATTTGGATGATCAGTTGATCGGTAAAACTTCACTCAATCTCAACAAGTCGAACGGTGGGAGCAACCTGGTCGTTTTTCATGCGACAGATATCCAGCAGCGTTCAGCGTCGATCACGCTGCGGATCGTCATAGACAACCCCAGGAACCCGGCCACTCTGGGAGTTTCGGCTGATAACCGGGAACTGGGACTGATGATTCGATCCATTGCCTTTGAGGCGTAAATGTCGGCTGGCGGGGCGAGGTCGCCCAGGCTGTGAAATTGATGTGGGCAATATAGGGATCTATTGTTCAAGTGAGTGAAAGTATAGGTATGTCGATACAGCTAAACAGCCACGTACGCTGGCACGAACACCGGGTAACCTCGCAGATGCGTTCGGCTGCGATGAGTCAGAGAGGCCTGTGCGTCTGGTTTACCGGGCTTTCAGGTGCGGGAAAGTCGACCCTTGCCAATGCCATGGACATCGAGCTTCATCAGGCCGGCAAAAGAACCTACCTTCTAGACGGCGATAACCTCCGGCACGGCCTGTGTCGCGACCTTGGTATGTCCGAGGCCGATCGCACGGAGAATATCCGTCGTGTGGGAGAAGTCGCGAAGCTCATGGTGGATGCTGGCCTGATTGTACTGTGCGCCTTTATTTCTCCCTATCAGCGTGATCGGGAGCAGGTACGTACGCTCTTTGGGGCTGAGCAATTTATTGAAGTGTATGTTTCCACACCGCTCACAGTGTGTGAGCAAAGGGACGCGAAAGGACTGTATAGAAAGGTGCGGCAAGGTTTGCTCAGTGGATTTACAGGCGTTGATTCCCCCTACGAGGCGCCCTTGGCGCCGGAGTTCAGCATCGATACCAGTAGTGAGTCTCTGACCGATGCAGTACAGCGCATGTTGGATTTCTGCGAGAACCTCGACAGATGACGGTCGATCTTTGTTCGCAAGATGTCTCGGTAGTCATTCAGGGAGCGATATTTGAAAATGGCGTGAATATTGCGGAGCAGGTCGTAGGCTCGGTACGCAAGTGGTTGCCTGATGCCCAGATCATCCTGTGCACCCACGATGATCTGCCTCAACTTTCGTTTGCGGATGTTACCTTGGTAAAAGCAGTCCCAGCGAACAGCTTCGTGGATATCAATGGCAACTGCAATAACGTCAACAAACTGATCGCCTCAATGACCAGCGGGCTGGAGTTGGCGACCCGTGAGTACTGTATAAAGCTCAGAACCGACCATGTGCTGGTCGATGGTTCGATGCTTTGCTGTATCGCCGCAATGGCTAGCAATGCTGAGAAGGCGCAGCTGTTTCATCGCAAGATTGGCGTGTCCAACCTGTTTCTGCGCAATCCTTTAAAGATGCCTTATCTGTTTCACCTGACCGATACGCTCCAGTACGGCTGTACCGAGGACCTTCGCAAACTGTGGAGCATCGGACAGTTGCCCGAGAATTTCCTGTACTTGCAGAACGGTCCGCGCATCAATCCAAGCGGCACTTTTCAGGGCTTCACCTCATTCCGTCTGTTGCCCGAACAGGCGATCTTCCTGCGATTTGCGCAGAAGAACGGTCTTGCTCTGGATCTTGAGCATATTTCCCACACCAGCTTTAAGCTGTTTAACGCGTGGGAGGAATTGCTACTGAACAACTTCGAGGTCCACGACTGGCAGAGCCTTGGGGTGGTGCCACCTGCACGTTTCCTCAGTCGTCCTTACGCCTCCGAGTCCGTTATCGCAGAGTTTGATGTGGGCAGGATGCGGACACACCGTTTGCCGCGACACAGGGCGCTGCGTTATGCCCGCCTGCTTCTGAACAAATACCTACTGTGCTGGTTCAACTGTCGGTGGCTGGTTTCTGTGGCATCACTGCTGTTGTTTTCCTTCTCCCCGAAGATCGCTATTGCCTCACGCAATCGCTATCGCCGTTTTACCGGTGCAGGACGCACCTAAGTCCAAATGGACGATCCAGTAAAATAACTAATTGAAAATACCCTTAGGAGTATTGTTGCATGAACAGGCTGTTAGTCGTTGGTGCTGTACTGTTAGCCCTTGCTGGTTGTGATAATCAAACCACCTCCACTGCTACGGCAGGCGCCAAGTCACAACCGACAACCGTGCCACAAGAGAACGGTCAGTACTTGCGTTTCACCCAGATGCCCGATGGTGAAACTCGTCTGGAAGCCCACCGCATCAGTGGCGGGGAGCACAAGATGATCAGCGGTTATCCGGGCTTTAGCGCAGAACCTGGCAAGTTTCCGGAGGTAAGCCCGTTGGTAGTACGGGTCAAGGACTGTGGTCTGCTCACCTTCACCAAGGCAAATGACACCCCTGGAAGTATGTCGGCTGCACGTACCGACACTAGTGGCTTCAACGACCAGTGCCCGATCCAGAAACTCGACGGGCTGTGGTTCAAACTAGCGGTCAACAACTGAGCCACATCTGGATGCTCCAGGTCATCGTGCGCTAAAAGGTGCCGCTACAGATTTGGCGCACACTGAAATAGGCTTTTCTCGGACGGCTCGTAGTCATTCTACGAGTCGTCCAAACTGCCTGGAACGGGTCAGAAGAACCCTCGTTTCGCACAGATGGTTTTTTACTTCATCGGCCAAGTACGTCCAAAGACTGGCCTGGGTCAATAGTCGCCGTGTCTGCTTCGCATAGAGTGAAAAGCCAAATTCCCTTTTCACGGATGAAAGGCGCTATGCAAACACTGGATCGGAAACTCGATATCCAGCCCCTGTCGCGGGCTGACATGACCATCCA
>Ga0247821_10001975_pt1 | contig 11322 bp, 9 predicted proteins | sample 13C_Glycerol_Day_FD_192481 | JGI IMG/M metagenome (GOLD analysis project Ga0247821, IMG submission 192481) | Soil microbial communities from agricultural site in Penn Yan, New York, United States - 13C_Glycerol_Day14 | ecosystem: Environmental > Terrestrial > Soil > Agricultural land | place... | reverse complement strand
GCATGCGGTTGTTATTCACGACATCCTCGGCGCCCTCGGGCAGCAGCGCGGCCGCGCCGGTCACGGCATCGAAGGCCTGCCCGCCGCGCATGACGAACACGCGCTCCGGCGAGACCTTCACCTCGTCGGCGAGCAGCGCCTGCACGAAGGGCGCGAGCGCCGCGTCACCGGTCGCGAGCGCCTTGTGCAGCGCCGCGATCCGCTCGTCGTTCTCCCCGGCCGCAACGGCACGCGCCTCGTCCTGCGTCAGCGCCTGCGCGGCGCCGCACAACAACAGGAGAACAACGCCAACCCAACGAACCAGCACCCGCACCCCCTCGGCTGAACTCCCTCTCCCGCTGCGCGGGAGAGGGAGCAACGTCAGATGCCCTTTTCAGGGACGTCCTTCTTCTTGTCGTTTCCAGCGATGTACGGGCTCCACGGATTGGCCCGCACCGGCCCTGGCGTCTTCCAGACCACGCTGAACTGCCCGTCCGCCTTCACCTCGCCGATGAACACCGGCTTGTGCAGGTGGTGGTTCTTCTCGTCCATCTTGGCCGTGAACCCGCTCGGCGCCTTGAAAGTCTGGCCGGCCATCGCGGCGATCACCTTGTCGGTGTCGGTGCTCTTGGCCTTCTCCACCGCCTGCTTCCACATGTAGACGCCGATGTAGGTCGCCTCCATCGGGTCGTTGGTCAGCGGCTTATCCTTGTGGCCGGGCAGGCCCTTGGCCTTCGCGTAGGTGCCCCACTTCTTGGTGAACTCGTCGTTGGTCGGGTTCTTCACCGACATGAAGTAGTTCCACGCCGCCAGGTGGCCCACCAGCGGCTTGGTGTCCACGCCGCGCAGCTCTTCCTCGCCGACGGAGAAGGCCACCACGGGCACGTCGGTGGCCTTCAGGCCCTGATTGCCGAGCTCCTTGTAGAACGGCACGTTGGAGTCGCCGTTGATCGTGGAGACGACCGCCGTCTTCTTGCCCTCGGCAGAGAACTTCTTGATCTTCGCGATGATGCTCTGGTAGTCGGCATGGCTGAACGGGGTGTACTCCTCCATGATGTCGGCATCGGCGATGCCCTTCTTGTTCAGGAAGGAGCGCAGGATCTTGTTCGTCGTGCGCGGGTACACGTAATCGGTGCCGAGCAGCACGAAGCGCTTGGCGCCGCCGCCGTCCTTGCTCATCAGGTATTCCACCGCGGGAATGGCCTGCTGGTTCGGCGCCGCGCCCGTGTAGAACACGTTCTTGCTCAGCTCCTCGCCTTCGTACTGCACGGGGTAGAACAGCAGCCCGTTCAGCTCCTCGTACACCGGCAGCACCGACTTGCGGCTCACGCTGGTCCAGCAGCCGAACGTCACGGCCACCTTGTCCTTGCTGATGAGCTGGCGCGCCTTCTCGGCGAAGAGCGGCCAGTTGGACGCCGGGTCGACCACCACCGGCTCCAGCTTCTTGCCGAGCACGCCGCCACTGGCGTTGATCTCGTCGATGGCCATCAGCACGGTGTCCTTGAGCACCGTCTCGGAGATGGCCATCGTGCCGGAGAGCGAGTGCAGCACGCCCACCTTGATGGTTTCCTGGGCCGCGGCGGACACGCCGAACGCGGCCAGCGCGGCCGCGGCGATCGAATGCACGGCGAACGTGCGACGAGTGGATTGCATGGAGACCCTCCTGTTGGACACGACACGAAGCGAACCGATGCAGTGTCCGGAGGGCGGCCGGAGCGGCCAATACGACAGATGACGTAGTGGCTGCACGGGAACACCCGCATCGTCCGCGAGGCGGCCTTTCGCTACAGTGGCGCGCACCCATACACCTGTGCATCGTGCCGCCATGCGCCTGATCGCCGCCCCCGCTCTGGTCGTCCTGGCCCTGCTCGCCGGCTGCGCCTCCACGCCTCCCGCGCCCGCCGCCGGCCAGCCCGTGGCCGCGCGCTCGAACCCCGAGTGCCGCACCGGCTCCCACATCTGCCGCAAGGACGGTTCGGGCGACAAGGTGCAGTCGGTGTCGCCCGAGGCCTTCCGCGACTCGATCGGCAAGCCGGGCAATCCGATCGGCGGGCGCTGACCCTTCCTGCGGCGGCATGTCGCTTGCCGTCCAGGGAGCATGCGCCGCGAGCCGCTCCCACGCCCCGTCGATCCTGAAGGCGACCTTCGCGGGTTCGTGCGCGTGCGCGGCGCGCGCGAGCACAACCTGAAGAACGTCGACGTCGACATCCCGCGCGACTGCCTCGTGGTGTTCTCGGGCGTCTCCGGGTCCGGCAAGTCGTCGCTCGCCTTCGGCACCGTGTACGCCGAAGCGCAGCGCCGCTACTTCGAATCCGTGGCGCCCTACGCGCGCCGGCTCATCCACCAGGCGGGCGTCCCGGCCGTCGACGCCATCGATGGCCTGCCCCCGGCCGTGGCGCTGCAGCAGCAGCGCGGCACGCCGAGCGCGCGCTCCTCGGTGGGCAGCGTCACCACGCTGTCGGCCCTGGTGCGCATGCTGTACTCGCGCGCCGGCAGCTACCCGCCGAAGCAGCCGATGCTGTTCGCCGAGGATTTCTCCCCGAACACGGCGCAAGGCGCCTGCCCGCGCTGCCACGGCCTGGGCCGCGTGTACGAGGTCACCGAGCGGTCGATGGTGCCGGACGACACGCTCACCATCCGCGAGCGCGCCATCGCGGCCTGGCCGCCGGCGTGGCACGGCCAGAACCTGCGCGACATCCTCGTCACGCTCGGCCACGACGTGGACACGCCGTGGCGCAACCTGCCGCGCAAGACACGCGACTGGATCCTCTACACCGACGAGCAGCCCACTGTGCCCGTATATGCCGGCTTCACGCCGGCCGAGACGCGCGCGGCGCTGCGCCGCAAGATGGAGCCGAGCTACCAGGGCACCTTCACCGGTGCCCGCCGCTACGTGCTGCACACCTTCGCCACGACGCAAAGCGCGCTGATGAAGAAGCGCGTCGCCCGCTTCATGGTCGGCAGCGTCTGCCCAGCGTGCGAGGGCAAGCGGCTCAAGCGCGAGGCGCTGTCGGTCACCTTCGCCGGCCTGGACATCGGCGAGTTCTCGCAGTCGCCGCTCGACGACGTCGCCGATCTTCTGCGGCCGGTGGCGCAGGGCCGCTTCGGCAAGTCCGACCCGGAGGGCGCGACGCTCGGCCGCGAGGCCGGCCGCAAGAGCATCGCGCGCCGCGTGGCGGCCGGCGGCTCGGCGCACAAGAGCGCGCCGGACGTGCGCCGCACCCCCAACCTGTCGCCGGAGAAGCAGCTCGCCGCGCAGCGCCTGGCTCAGGACCTCGTGGAGCGCATCGCAACCCTTCAGGAGCTGGGCCTGGGCTACCTCTCGCTGGACCGCAGCACGCCCACGCTGTCGCCGGGCGAGCTGCAGCGGCTGCGGCTGGCCACGCAGATCCGCTCGAACCTGTTCGGCGTGGTCTACGTGCTGGACGAGCCGACCGCCGGACTCCACCCTGCCGACAGCCTGGCGCTGATGGCCGCGCTCGACCAGCTGCGCCGGTCGGGCAACTCGATCTTCGTCGTCGAGCACGACCTGGACATGATGCGCCGCGCCGACTGGCTCGTGGACGTGGGCCCGGACGCCGGCGAGCAGGGCGGCCGCGTGCTCTACAGCGGACCGCCCCCAGGCTTGGCGGCGCATCCCGAGTCGCACACCGCGCGCCACTTGTTCGCCTCCGGCAGGCTCGAGCCGCGCAACCTGCGCAGCCCGTCCGGGTGGCTGGAGCTGCGCGGCATCACCCGCAACAACCTGCACGACCTGGACGCCCGCATCCCGCTCGGCGTGTTCACGTCGGTGACCGGCGTGTCCGGCTCGGGCAAGTCCAGCCTCGTGAGCCAGGCGTTGGTGGAGCTGGTCTGCGCGCACCTGGGGCACGAGCCGCAGGCCGAAGCGGATGAAGGCGACGAGGCCGGGCCGACCGTCGCCGCCGAGACCTCGGGCCGCATCCATGCCGGTGTGGAGGCGATCCGCCGCCTGGTGCGCGTCGACCAGAAGCCCATCGGCCGCACGCCGCGCTCCAACCTGGCCACCTACACCGGCCTCTTCGACGGCGTGCGGCGCCTCTTCGCGGCCACCAGGCTGGCGCGCGCGCGCCGCTACGACGCCGGGCGCTTCTCGTTCAATGCCGCCAAGGGCCGCTGCGACACCTGCGAGGGCGAGGGCTTCGTGAGCGTGGAGCTGCTGTTCATGCCGAGCGTGTATGCGCCCTGCCCCACCTGCCACGGCGCGCGCTACAACGACAAGACGCTGGAGGTCACCTGGCGCGACCGGAACATCGCGCAGGTGCTGGGCATGACGGTCGACGAGGCGGTGGCGTTCTTCGCCGACGAGCCGCCCGTGCACCGGCCGCTGGCCCTGCTGCGCGACATCGGCCTCGGCTACCTGCGGCTCGGCCAGCCGGCCACCGAGCTGTCTGGCGGCGAGGCCCAGCGCATCAAGCTCGCCACCGAACTGCAGCGCGCGCAGCGCGGCAACACGCTGTACGTGCTCGACGAGCCGACCACCGGCCTGCACCCGTCGGACGTGGCCAAGCTGATGACGCAGCTCCAGGGGCTCGTGGACGCCGGCAACACCGTGGTCGTGATCGAGCACGAGATGCACGTGGTGGCGCAGAGCGACTGGGTGATCGACGTCGGCCCCGGCGCAGGCGACCAGGGCGGCCGGATCGTGGCCAGCGGCCCGCCCGCGCAGGTGTGCCGGGCCGCGGGCAGCAAGACGGCCAGCTTCCTGCGGCGGCTGCTCGAGCCCGCGGCAACAGCCTGACGCGACGCTAGCGCGATCCGCGCGCGCGCCGCGCCCGCACCTGCTCCACTTCCGGCCGCACCAGTCGCGTCTGCACCGATCCGAACAGGGTCGCGAACGCCACGTCGCCCGCGTCGCGCCCGACCGCGATGCGCACGAGGTCCTGCGGATCGGTCATCCCGGTCGGGTCGAACAGCTCCCAACGCCCGCCGAGAAAGGCTTCGAACACCGCGTGGAAGTCCGGCGGCGGGTTCTCGAAGCGCGAGTAGCCCACCGCCAGGCGCGCCGGGATGTTCAGCGCGCGGCAGAACGTGATGCCCAGGTGCGCGAAGTCACGGCAGACCCCTGCCCGCTGCAGGAACACGTCGCAGGCAGTGGTGGTGCTGTCGGTCGAGCCGATGCGGTACTCCACGTGCTGGTGGATCCACTCGCTCATCGCCTGCACGCGCGGGTAGCCGGGCTCCACGTCGCCGAACATCTTGAACGCCGCGGAGGCGAGCCGGTCGGCCTCGCAGTAGCGCGTGGGCAGCAAATCCGGCAGCACCGCGTGCGGCAGCTCCTCGATCTGCACTTCCTCCGCGTTCGGGTGGGGCGGGGAGCGGTCCACCATGACCCGCGCGCGGTAGCGCAGCGTCAGCGGGCCGGTGGACGCCCGCAGCCGCAGCGTCCGGTGGCCGAACACGGCATCCGAGTGCACCTCGTGCTCGAGCGCCGGCGTGATGCGCAGCGACTCGTCCAGCACCTTCTGGTCCATCCCGTCGAGCGCATGCACGAGAAAGAGGAAGTGCGTGTCGCCCAGCAAGGTGTAGGAGAGCTTGCAGTCGACGTGGAAGAGGCGCGGCGCGCCGTTGCGCGTCGACGGCGCCTTCTGTCGGGTCATTGGCTTCTTCGAGGGCATGGGCACCGATCGGCAAATGATGCGCCCATTCCAACACGTCCAGCGCTTCCTCGTCGCCTCGCGCTCCTTCTCCCCGATGCGTGACAAGCGGTAGCCTGTTGCCGCGCCTCACCCCAGCTGCCGCACGCGGCCGATCGCCAGCCCGGCGGCTGCCGTGCGCGTCTCCACCCCCAGCTTCTGGAACACGTGCTCCAGGTGCTTGGTCACCGTGCGCGGGCTCAGGCCGAGGATGTCGCCGATGTCCTTGTTGGTCTTGCCCTTGGCCACCCAGTAGAGCACCTCGGCCTCGCGCGCGGTGAGCCGGAAGGCGATCGACATCGCCTCGATCATCGCGGCGTCCGACGCCTCGCGCAGCACGACCAGCCACTGGTCGTCGTCATCCGTCGACTCGTGCAGCGCGAAGCTCAGCCGCTTCGCGCCGCGCTCCACTGTCAGCGGCGCCGGGTCGCGGCGCGAGGTCTGCGCGCGCAGCCACTGCAGCAGCGTCGGCGGCGCCTGCTCGTCGCCGCCGAAATATTCCACGAGCAAGGCGCGCGCGAGGGCCGTCTGCCATACCAGCTTGCCATCGGACGCGCGCACCACGAGGGTCGCGTGGCCGAAAGCGTCGAGCGCGCTGCGCGCCTGCCGCGTCTCGCGCGCGTTCGTCACATGCGCGGCGATGCGCGCCAGCACCTCCTTCGGCTTGATCGGCTTGGTCACGAAGTCGGCACCGCCGGCCGCGAACGCCGCCACCACGTGCTCGGTGTCCGTGAGCCCCGTCATGAAGACGATCGGGATCGCCTGCGTCGACGGGTCGCCCTTCAGCCGTCGCGCCACCTCGAAGCCGTCCATCTCCGGCATCACCGCATCGAGCAGCACCACGTCCGGATGCGCCTGCCGGGCGCGCTGCAGGGCGCTGGCGCCGTCGGTGGCCACGAGCACCGCGTAGCCCGCCTCGTCGAGCGCGTCGTGCAGCAGCGCGAGGTTGTCCGGCTGGTCGTCGACGATCAGCACGATGTCCGCGGACTGCAGCGTCGGCTCGAACATCGTCATGGGAGGACCCTCCTCATGGGCGCGCCGGCTCGTCCAGCGCCCGGCCGATCGCCTCGGCCATCGCGTCGAAGCGGAACTCGCGCGCCAGCCCTCGCATCCGATCGGCGAACGGCGCGAGCGCGGCGTCGGTGGCCTCCATGCGGGCCAGCTGGTTCACGATGCCGCGGTAGTACCCGAGCTGCACCGCCTCCGACAGCGCGCGCAGCTGCGGCGCCGGCGGCAGTGCCGGGGCCGCGCCCGGGGCCGTCGCGCTCGGCGCCTCGGCGCCGGGCGACGACAGCCACGTCAGCGCGAGCCGCTCGCCGAGCCAGTCGAGCAGCTCGCCCATGCGCACCGGCTTGACGATGAAGTCCGCGCTCGCGATCCCGACGTCGTTGTCCAGCCCCTTGTCGAACGCGTTCGCCGACACCCCCGCCACCGGCATCGCGCTCGAGCCCTCCGCGCGCAGCCGGCGGATCGTCTCCCACCCGTCGATGCCGGCCATCGCGAGGTCCATGAAGACCGCATCCGGCGCGGCCCCCGCGCGCAGCATCGCCAGGCACTCCTCTCCGGAGGCGGCCTGGATCACCTCGAAGCCGAGCGGCTGCAGCAGGCTCGCGATCAGCTCGCGGTCCACCTCCTCGTTGTCCACCGCCAGGATGCGGCGCCGCGCCCCGGCATACCCCGTGCGCGCCCCCTTCGGCAGCGCGCGCCCGGCCACCGGCTCGCGAAGCTCCGGCAGGAAAAGCCGGATCGTGAAGCAGGTGCCCACGCCGGGCGTGCTCTTCACCGTCATCTCGCCGCCCATCAGGTCGGTGAGCATCTTCGCGATCGTGAGGCCGAGCCCCGAGCCGCCGGCCGCCGCGCGCCCCGCCGCGGACCCGCGCACGAACGGCTCGAACACCCGCGCCAGCTCGTCGGGCCCCATGCCGGGCCCGGAATCCTCGATCTCGAAGCGCGCCGTCTCGCGGGCGTGGCTGGCACGGAACACCACCTGCCCGGCGGTCGTGAACTTCACGGCGTTGCCGGCCACGTTGATCAGGATCTGCCGCAGCCGCTCCTCGTCGGCCTTCACGACCTCGGGCAACTCGCCGCCGATCTCCGTGCGAAACCCGATGCCCTTGCCGGCAGCCTGCAGCTCGAACATCCGCGCGACCTCGTGCACGCAGTCGGCAAAGCGCATCGGCCGGGGCTCGAGCGCGAACTTCCCGCCTTCGATGCGCGCGATGTCGAGCGTGCCTTCGATCAATCCCAGCAGGTGGTCCCCACCCCGCCGGATCACCCGCACCGCCTGCCGCCGGCGGAGTCTGGCCCCCGAGACGCCTTCGGCGTCGGCCCCCCGAGGGGGCTCTGTCGCATTGGGGCGGCCCGGCGGCGACGGCTGCATCGACTCATCGTCCTCGAGCAGTTGCGCATACCCGAGGATGCTGTTCAACGGCGTGCGCAACTCGTGGCTGATGGTCGTGATGTAGCGTGTCTTCGCCTGGTTCGCCTGCTCGGCCGCGCGCTTGGCCTGCTGCAGCTGCTCGTCGGTGCGCCGGTGCGAGTCGATCTCCCGCATCAGCAGGTGCGTCTGCCGGTTCGATTCCTCCTGCGCCACCTGCCGGCTCTTGTGCGCCAGCACGAACCACCACGCCACGATGCCGGCCACCAGCAGCAGCACCGAGTACACCTTCACGAAGTCGTGCCGCAGCAGCAGCCCGAGCACCGCCCCGAGCATCGGCGCCACCACGAGCATCAGCAGCAGGAAGTGCCCGAGCCCCGTGTCCAGGTAGGGCCACACGCGCCGCGGCAGCAGCCAGCGCAGCGTCGCGCTCCACTGCGCCGAGAGCCGCGCCTCGGGCTTGCACAGGTCGTCGCAGCGCGCGTCCAGCGTGCAGCACAGCGAGCAGATCGGCCCCCGGTACGCCGGGCAATGCGCCATGTCGTCACCCTCGTAGTCGCGCTCGCAGATCACGCATCGCAGGGTCGCTCGCGCTGCTTCTCCCTCTCCGGCACCGGGCCCGAAAGGGCCCCCTGGTGGCCCTTGGAGAGGGCCGGGGTGAGGGCGCGGCGCCGAGCAGTCCGACCCCCTCGCGATATAAAACCTCCCCTTCGTCCCCCAAGCAATCACCGGCGCCGCCACAAACGCCGTCACGAGCGCAATCACCGCCGAAAACGCCTGCGCCCCCGGCCCGAACACCCCCAGGTGCGCCGTGACCGACAGCACCGACGCAATCCCCATCGCCCCCACCCCCACCGGATTGATGTCGTAGAGATGCGCCCGCTTGAACTCGATGCCCTTCGGCGAGAGCCCGAGCGGCTTGTTCACCACCAGGTCCGCCACCACGGCCATCATCCAGGAGATGGCGATGTTCGCGTACAGCCCCAGCACCTCGCCCAACGCGCGGAACACGCCCAGCTCCATCAGCATCAGCGCGATCAGCGTGTTGAACACCACCCACACCACGCGCCCCGGGTGGCTGTGCGTGAGCCGCGAGAAGAAGTTCGACCACGCGAGCGACCCTGCATACGCGTTCGTCACGTTGATCTTCAGCTGCGAGATCACCACGAACACCATCGTCGCCGCCACCGCCCAGCCGAAGTTCGGGAACACGTACTCGTAGGCCGCGAGGTACATCTGGTTCGGGTCCACCGCCCGGTCGGCCGGCACCATGTGGCTGATCGCCAGGTACGCCAGCAGCGCGCCGCCCAGCATCTTCAGCACCCCCGGCACCACCCACCCGGGCCCGCCGATCAGCGTGCCGGCCCACCAGCGAGCGCGGTTGGCGCGCGTCTTCTCGGGCATGAAGCGCAGGTAGTCCACCTGCTCGCCCATCTGCGTGATGAGCGCGATGCCCACCGTCATCGCGGCGCCGAACGCGTGCAGGTCGAACGCCCCGCCGCGCCCGTTCTCGCCCGCGTAGCGCACCAGCCCGTCGATCGCACCGGGGTTCTCGCGCAGCACGTAGACGAACGGCAGCACCAGCATCACGATCCACACCGGCTGCGTCCAAACCTGCAGCCGCCCGATCGCGGTCACCCCGTGCGTCACGAGCGGGATCACCACCAGCGCGCACACGAGATAGCCCCAGGCCGGCGGGATGTCGAACGCGAGCTCGAGCGCGTAAGCCATGATGGCCGCCTCGAGCGCGAAGAAGATGAACGTGAAGCTCGCGTAGATCAGCGAGGTGATCGTCGAGCCGAGGTAGCCGAAGCCCGCGCCGCGCGTCAGCAGGTCCATGTCCACGCCGTGCCGCGCCGCCACCACGCTGATCGGCAGCCCGGCCAGGAAGATCACGAGCCCGGTCGCGAGAATGGCCCAGAACGCGTTGATGAACCCGTACTGCACGAGCAGCGTCGCCCCCACCGCCTCCAGCACCAGGAACGACGCGGCGCCGAACGCGGTGTTGGCCACCCGCAGCTCCGACCATTTCCGGAACGACCGCGGCGTGAACCGCAGCGCATAGTCCTCCATCGTCTCGCGACCGACCCAGGCGTTGTAGTCGCGCCGGATCTTGATCACCCGCTGGGGCGGCTCGGGCGGGGCGGCGGCGATCGGTTCCATCCCTCTTGCAGTACAAGAAACGCACCAGGTGTCCTGTCCGGCGGATTCATGCACAAAATGAAAGCGATGCGTTTCGGGTCAGGGCAAGGCGCAAACCGCAGCGATACAACGCCGCCATGGCCCGAAAGGCACGCTTTCATGTGCATGAACCCGTCGGACAGGGCACTAATGGCATCGAAACTGCAAGGGGTGCACCATCATGGAACTCACGCCGCGCGAGAAGGACAAGCTGCTCATCTTCACCGCCGCGCTGCTCGCCGAGCGCCGGCGCGCCCGCGGCCTGAAGCTCAACTACCCCGAGGCGGTGGCCCTGATCAGCGCCGCCATCATGGAGGGCGCGCGCGACGGCAAGACAGTGGCCGCGCTGATGGGCGACGGCAAGACCGTGCTGTCCCGGGCCGACGTGATGGACGGCATCGCGGAGATGATCCCCGAGATCCAGGTCGAGGCCACGTTCCCGGACGGCACCAAGCTGGTGACCGTGCACCAACCGATTGCATGAGGAGCGCACCATGAAGAAGACCCTGCTCGTCCTGGCCGGCCTGCCGTGGGCGGTCTTCGCGCACGATGGCCACGGGCTCGGCGACACCCACTGGCACGCCACCGACGTGCTGGGCTTCGTCGCCGTCGCGCTGATGGCGGCCGCTGCCGTGTGGTGGTCGGGCCGCAAATGATCCCCGGCGAGTTCCTCGTCGACGGCCCGGACGTCGACATCAACGCCGGCCGCCGCACGATCACGCTCGTGGTCGAGAACCGCGGCGACCGGCCGATCCAGGTCGGCTCGCACTACCACTTCGCCGAGACCAACGGTGCGCTGCAGTTCGACCGCGCCGCTGCGCGCGGGATGCGGCTGAACATCGCCTCCGGCACCGCCGTCCGCTTCGAGCCCGGCCAGCAACGCACCGTCGCGCTGGTCGACTACGCCGGCGACCGCGCCGTGTGGGGATTCCGCGGCGAAGTCCAAGGCAAATTGTGACCACCCCGAAGCGGCCTGCGGCCGCCTCCCCTCAAGGGGCACCACCAGCGGACCGGCAGAGCCGGATCCGCGGTGGTCGCTTGAAGCGTCTGCTTCCTGCGACGCCCTGAGCGCGATGGAACGTTGACATGACGAAGATCTCCCGCCGCGCCTACGCCGAGATGTTCGGCCCC
>Ga0247821_10001972_pt1 | contig 11332 bp, 11 predicted proteins | sample 13C_Glycerol_Day_FD_192481 | JGI IMG/M metagenome (GOLD analysis project Ga0247821, IMG submission 192481) | Soil microbial communities from agricultural site in Penn Yan, New York, United States - 13C_Glycerol_Day14 | ecosystem: Environmental > Terrestrial > Soil > Agricultural land | place... | reverse complement strand
GGGGCTGCGATCCGCATCCGCCGCGGCGAGTACGAGGCGCCCCTCGCGGGCCCGCACGAGCCGCTCGAGGCTGCCGACGAGGGCGACGGACTGCTCGCTCCACGACGCCCAGAGCACGACCACCACGGGAACCGAGCGCGAGAGCTCGAGGGTCGAGCCGAATGCGGCGTCGTCGGTCGCGAAGACGATCGCATCACCCGGCGCCGTCGCCTCCGGCGGGGCGCCCGCGGCATCCGCTCGCGCCCGCTCGTCGCGGTGGACGAGGGCCGAGAGGTCGATGGCGCCGCGCAGGTTCGCGGGCTGCGGGGGAACGGCGTTCGTCACGGGACCTCCGATGCTCCGATGAGACTCTCCGACCAGCCGAGCAGGCGGATCTGCTCGTCCGAACCGACGGCGGGGACGTAGAACAGCAGCTGGATGCCGATGACGCGCTGCACGCCCTTGGCGCTCTTCTCGCTGAACCCCGACAGGGCGGCACCTGGCGCGCCCGCCTCGAAGCCGATCGTGCCGCCGTCGTTGGGCGTCACCTTCTCGGTCTGCTCGAGCGTCACGGTGACGAGCGCGCCGGAGTCGATCGTCGCGAGCGCGACGGTCGGGCTCTCGCCCACCGCGTTGGAGAAGGCGATGTCGGCGGTGTCGGGGAGCTCGTCGGCGATCGCCTTCTGTCCCTCGACGCCGAGCTGCTGGCGGATGACGTCGCCCTCGGGGTCGAAGAGCGGGGCGAACTCCGATGCGTCGCCCTTGAGGAGCACGTCGGCGTACGCCGGCGCGACCTGGCCGGTCGGGAGCACGAGGCCCTTGAACTCGGGGTTGATCGGCGGCGCGCCGATGCTCGCCGGTGCCACCTCGGGCACGTCGGCATCGGGGACGAGGGCCATCGCCTGAACGACCTTGTAGTTCTCGCGCGGCGAGTCCTGCTGCAGCACGAGGGCGGTCGGGGCGATCGTCGGGTCGTCGTTGTTCTTCGCGATCGTCAGCACGGTGCGAGGCCAGCCGGTGACCTGCTGCGGCAGCGTCAGGGTGAGCGGCGCGGCGGGGATCGTCGCCGGGAGCGGTTGGTCGGGCAGCGAGCCGCGGATCGTGTAGTTGGCCCGGCGCGCCTCGAGGGCGGGGCCCGTGAAGCGCTCTGCGATGCCCTCGCTGTCGAGCGCCGTATCGGCCTCCTGCGTGAAGACCGCGAGGCGGCGCATGATGCGCTCCATCTGCGGCACCGTCACGGCCGGCTGGACCGTCGGCTCCGGGGTCTCGGCGACGTCGGCTTCATCCGTGTCGTCGGTGGCGAGGGGGGTCGCCGGCGCGGTCGAGGCGGGCGCCGACTGGTCGAAGCTCGGCCAGTAGTCGGTCGAGCACGCGCTGAGCGCGAGCGCCGGAACGAGCAGCGCGGGGAGGAGCGCGACGCGGCGGGCGCGGCCGGCGGATCGCCGGCTGCCGCTCCCGACCTGCGCACGGGGTGGCCTCGGAGCGCGCAGGAGCTTGCCGCGCGGACCCTTGGGAAGGTTGCGGCGGGGTCCCCGTGAACGACGGTGGTGCAGGAACCCGGAGATGACGAGGCCGATGCCGATGAGGAAGACGAGTGCGCCACCGGCGATCAGCGGACCCGCCATCGGCGTCGCATTGTCGAGCGGCCACGCGACCGCGATCCGCCCCGGTGCCGGCTCGGTGCCGTCGGACGCGATGATCACGGAGATCCCCTCGGGCACGTCGACCGTCGTGGTCACCGTGCGCTCACCGGTGAACTCGTCGAGCCACAGGTCGGAACCCGCCGGCGAGGCGGCGGGAGCAGGCTCGGCCGCGGCGTCTCCCGATGCGTCGGCATCGGCCTCGGCCTGCGAGCCGGATGCGTCGCCGGACGACTGCGTGTCATCGACGGGCTGGGCGACGACGACCTCGCTCGAGAGGTCCTCGGCCTCCCCGTCGTAGCCGACCGACACGTAGGGCGCTTCGCCGATCCATGCCTCGACGTCGGACGTACGGCCGTAGGCCATGAACACGATGTCGGCGCCCGACACCGTGATGGTCTGCTTCCCCTCGTGAGCGGCGAGCGCGTCGGGCTGCAGCACGACGTAGTCCGCCTGATCCTCCACCGACGTGCTGAGGGCCACGCGATCGGGTTCGAGGAAGAGAGTCCGTTGGGCGATGCCGAAGCCGATCATCACCGCCGCAGCGGCGAACGCCACGATCGCGAAGACGAATCGCACCAAGTACCTCCAGTGCCGCTGAGCGGCATCCCGACAAAAGACACCCCAGACTACCGGCGGCGCCTGAGAGTCTCCTAACCGCTCCCTGTACGAACAGGGCCGCGCGTCACGCGCGGGCACCTCTACCAACTCGTGATCCTCGCTCTCGCGCCCAGACCGTAGTATCGGATGCGACCCGCACTCGCCCCCCACTACGCGGGACAGACCCCGGAGGAAGAATTGGCCGTCGAAGAGACCGAGTTCACGCAGGTGTTCCGCGGATACGACAAGGACGAGGTCGACAAGGCCCTCAATGGCCTGCGTCGTGAGATCATCGCGGCCAACAACCAGGCGGGCGACAACCAGAAGGAGAACAAGCGTCTCCTCGCCCGCATCGAGGAGCTCACGGCCGAGCTCGAGGAGGTCGGCAGCCCCACCTTCTCCGGCCTCGGCACGAAGCTCGAGAACACGCTCCGCGTCGCGGAGGAGCAGTCGACGCGCCTCATCGCCCAGGCCGACATCGACGCGGAGAAGCTCCGTCGCTCCGCCGAGGACGAGGCGCACCTCATGCGCTCCGACGCGCACGAGCTCGCCGAGCGCACCCTCACCGAGGCACGCGCGCAGGCCAACCGGGTACTCGAGAACGCCCGCGCCGAGGCCGACGACATGGTCTCGCGCGCGCAGGAGGCGAGCGAGCAGCTGCGTCAGGATGCCGCGCGCGACGCTGCGGCGATCCGCGGCGCCGTCGCGACCGAGGCCGCCGATGTCCGCGCCACCGCGAAGCGGGAGTCCGCCGCGGTCGTCGCGGAGGCAGAACGCAAGGCCGCCGAGATGCTCGTGGCCGCGAACACCGAGGCCACCGAGGCGCGCGCCGCCGCGGCCGGCCTCGCGCAGGAGACCGAGCAGACCCGCGCCGAGGTCGCGATCGAGCTCGACCGCGCCCGCGCCGAACTCGCGAAGGAGACCGAGCAGGCACGCATCGACCTCGCCAGCGAGACCGAGCAGGCACGCCTCGACCTCGAGCGCGACACCGCCGAGTCCCGTGCCGGCATCGAGGCCGAGATCGCCGAGCGTCGCAAGGCACTCGAGCACGAGCTCGATCAGGCGCGCACCGACCTGGAGCGGGAGCTCGAGGCGAGCCGCGCCGAGGTCGTCCAGCAGCGCAAGCAGGCCGGGACCGACATCGCCCGGGAGAACGAGGCCGCCCGCCTCAAGCTCGAGCACGAACTCGAGCGCATCCGTGCGAAGCACGCCGCCGACCTCGAGCAGATGCGCGCGGACCTCAACCTCGAGCAGGAGCAGGCACGTGCCGACTTCGAGGCGGAGGCCGAGCAGGCGCGAATCGACCTCGACAACCAGCTCACCGCGATGCGCAAGAAGACGACGCATGAGGTGAACCGGCTCCGCCGCGAGATCGAGCGCGCCCGCATGGACGTCGACGCCGAGATCGCCGCGAAGCGCGACGACGCCGAGCAGGAGCTCCTCAGCGCACAGCAGGAGGCGACCGCGCAGACGCAGAAGTTCCTCGACGACGCCAACACCGAGCTCACCGAGGCGATCGCCCGCACGGCCGAGAGCCGTGCGGAGGCCGAGCGACTCAACGCCGACGCGCGAAACGACATCCAGAAGGTCCGCGACCGCGCCGACGAGGAGGCGCGCGAGCGCGTCGCCGCGGCCCACTCGCAGGCACGCAAGCTCATCGCCGACGCGGAAGAGCGCACACGCGCCCTCGTGGCGGACGCCGAAGACCGCCTCGCGCAGATTAAGATCGAGCGAGACGCCGTGGCCGGCTACTTCGAGAGCCTCCGCACCGTGCTGACCCAGGCCGAACAGGTGGCGTCCAAGAAGTAGGGCACGGAGGGAGCGCGTCGGTGAGGATCCAGAACGCGTTCCGAGTCGCCCTCGTCGGCACCCTGGGCGTCGGTGCGGGCCTCATCATCCTCTCGTCGATCGCAAGCCTGTCGACGATTCTCACCTACATCGGAGCGGCGCTCTTCCTCGCCCTCGGCCTGGAACCGGCCGTGAGCGCGCTCGAGCGCCGACGTCTCCCTCGCTGGGCGGCGATCCTCGTGGTCATCACGGGGGTCGCCGCCGTCGTGGCGGCCCTCGTGCTCGCGGTCGTCCCGATCATCGTCGACCAGGTGACGCAACTGGTCGAGTCGATCCCGCGCATCGTCGAGCAGGTCAACAGCGTCGACTGGATCGAGGCGCTGCAGGAGCAGTTCCCGCTCCTCGCGATCGACGAGATCAGCACCCAGGTCTCGGCAGCGCTCACCGACTTCTTCACGAATCCCGACCAGCTGAGCGAGTTGCTGGGCGGGGTGTGGCAGGTCGCGATCGCGATCGGGGGCGGCCTCTTCGCCGTGGTGATCGTCGTGATCCTCACCCTCTACTTCACCGCGTCGCTCGACTCGATGAAGCGCGCGACGTACCAGCTCGTCCCGGCCTCGAAGCGGGCGCGCTTCGCCGACCTGACCGAGCAGATCACGCAGTCGGTCGGCCGCTACGTGATCGGCCAGGTCACGCTCGCAGCGGTCAACGGCGCCCTGAGCTTCATCTTCCTGTCGATCATCCAGGCGCCGTTCCCCGCGGTCCTGGCGCTCATCGCGTTCACGTTCTCGCTCGTCCCGCTCGTCGGCACGCTCACGGGCTCGATCATCATCGTGCTCGCCTGCCTCATCCCGGGCCTGGGCTCCCCGCTCACCGCGCTCGTCGCAGCGATCTACTACCTCGTGTACATGCAGGTCGAGGCATACCTGCTCTCGCCGCGCATCATGAACCGCGCCGTCAAGGTGCCGGGCGCCCTCGTGGTGATCGCGGCACTCGCGGGCGGCTCGCTGCTCGGCATCCTCGGCGCGCTCATCGCCATCCCCGTCGCTGCGTCGATCCTGCTCATCATCAAGCAGGTCGTCATCCCTCGCCAGAACGAGCGCTGACGGCTCGGTGCAGCCGGTTCAGCCGGTGGCGGATGCCGCGGGCCACTGCGTCGGCAACGGAAGCGCCTGCGGGTTCACCACGGCCACGATCTCGTCGAGCACCCTGCGCGTCTGCGCCTCGCCCACCCAGAGGTGCCTCCCGCCCTCCACGTCGATCTGCTCGAGTCGCGGGATCAGCGCGAACCGTTGCGCTGCCTCGGCCGGCTTGAGGAAGTCGTCGTGCTCGGGCACGACGGCGACGACCCGCTGGGGGGCGTCGGCCCAGCGCCGGAGGTCCTCGTCGCTCGCACGGTGCAACGGCGGGGAGAGCAGGATCGCGCCCTCGATCGGATGCTCGAGGCCGTACTTCAGCGCCAGCTCGGTGCCGAAGGACCAGCCGAGCAGCCAGGGGTGCGGGAGTCCGCGATCGGCGACGAACTGCATCGCGGCAGCGACATCCGCTCGCTCGTCGACGCCGTCGCCGAACCTGCCCCCGCTCGTGCCCCGCGGCGACGTCGTGCCGCGCGTGTTGAAGCGCAGGACGGCCAGCCCCGCGAGCGCCGGCAGTCGCGCTGCGGCCTTGCGGATGATGTGGGAGTCCATGAACCCGCCCGCGGTCGGCAGCGGATGCAGCGTGACGAGGGTCGCGACGGGAGCGCGATCGACGGGGGTCGCGAGCTCGCCGACGAGGGTCAGCCCGTCGGCGGTGCGGAGCTCGACGTCCTCGCGTACCGCGGGGAGCTCCACCCCGGCCCGGATCTCGACGAGGTCGCCGTCGCCGCCGTCGCCGTCGGCGGCGTTCGTCGCGCCGTCCGTCGGGGCGGTGTTCGCGGAGGTCGCCGCATTCGAGTCGGTCACGTGGTTCCGATCCTCCAGCAGTGGGTGTGCCAATGCCGCCGCGCGGCGAGGTCGGCGGCGTCGCCGAGCACCCCGTCGGCGCGCCAGGTGACGAGATGCGCGATGCCGGGTTCGACGTCGAGGCCGCAACCGGGGCAGAGGTAGGCCTTCACGGCCTGCGCCTCGGAGACCGGCTGCACGTTCCACTCACGGCCGCCGCGCACCTCGGTGCGTCGCCATCCTGCCGTGAGGCGGGTGACGTCGAGCTCGGGATGCTCCTCGCGAGCACGCGCCGCTCGCCCCCGGGATCGGTTCGAGCGCGCCATGATCCAAGTCTATGGCGCGCCTCAGTACCAGCCGACGTCCTGTGAGTGGGCCCACGCGCCGCACGGCGTGCCGTACCGGGCCTGGACGTAGCCGAGGCCCCACTCGATCTGCGTCGCGGCGTTGGTCTCCCAGTCGGCGCCGGCAGTGGCCATCTTCGATCCGGGAAGTGCCTGCGGGATGCCGTAGGCGCCGCTGGAGGCGTTGTACGCGTTCACGCGCCATCCCGACTCCTTGCTCCACAGTGCCACGAGGCAGTCGAACTCGGTCGAGGGCCAGCCGCGCGCGGCGACGGCGGTCGCCGCGTAGGCCTGCGCCGAACCCGGGTCGGGTGAGATCGCGGGCGGGGCCCATCCGACGGCGGCGGCCGCGGGCTTGGGCTCGGGCTTCTGCTCGACGATGTAGCGTTCCTGGCCGACGTCGACGACGTAGTCGCCGTCGACCTCCACGGCCTGCACCTGCTCGCCGCCGAAGCGATCGCCCGGCGCGGCGAACCCGGCGGAGGCCGTGGCGCCGGAGTACGGGTCGACGAAGTTCACCGCGAGGAATCCGACGGACGCCGCGAAGGCGAACACGACGGTCGCGGCCTGCTTGACTCCGCCGGGCCGCCGAGACGATGACGAGCCCGGAACAGGAGCGGAAGCCGAGGCACGCTGGGCCATCGGCTGCACCGCGGGCGGTGTGTACGCCCGCCCGGGATGTTCGCGCGACGGCGCACTCGACGCCATGCCAATCGGCTCAGCCAGCTCGGTCCCGGAATGCCTGCCCACGATTGGTCGAGTGTATCGGAGCGCCCGACGCGAGTCGAACTCCCCCGCCGCTCAGCGGACCGCGAGCATCACGTCGACGACCGCATCGAGCACGAGGTCGACCTGCGACTCGCGGTACCCGCCCCGCTGGGCCGTGAACACCACCGAGCGCACGTCGTCGATGCCGATGGGCCAGCCGTCGCGGAAGTAGCGCGTGAGCTTGTCGGCGAATCGGTCGACCTCGCGCACGCTGTAGCCGAGGGCGAGGAAGCTCGTGCGGTCGAATCGCTCCCCCTCGGGGCGTGCGAGGCGGTTGGAGACCACCTGGGCGGTCGTGCGGGCCTCGGAGAGCCAGACCTCGTCGCCGTGCAGCCGCGCCGCAACCTGGCGCTCCCGGGCCGCGAAGGCGTCCTCCAGGCGTTCGAGCGCGGCGTCGACGTGGGCGGTCGAATAGCCGCCCTTCTGCATCGAGAACGCGGTCAGTCGGATGCGCTCCGAGTTCACCTCCGGATCGTCGGCCCGCACCCGTCCGTCGTAGGCGCGACGGGCGAGCTGCAGGAAGTCCTCGACCTCTTCGATGTTGTAGCCGAGCTGGTTCTTGCGAGCTCGGGGGAAGGTGGCAGCCACCGCACCATTATCACCGAGACTCACCCGAACAACCGGAAGGCCACGAACGCGACCGCCGCGGACGGCAGGATCGAGTCGAGCCGGTCGAGGAATCCGCCGTGCCCGGGCAGCCACGAACTCATGTCCTTGATGCCGAGGTCGCGCTTGATGAGCGACTCCACCAGGTCGCCGAGCGTGGCGGTGAGGAAGATCGCCACGCCGAACACGAGGCCGAACCACCACGTGTTCCCCAGCATGAGTGTGGAGACCAGCACGCCCGCGACGAGGCTCGCGAGCGCACCGCCCGCGAAGCCCTCCCAGGTCTTCTTCGGGCTGATCACGGGCGCCATCGGATGCTTGCCGAAGGCCAGCCCGGATGCGTACGCGCCCGTGTCGGCGGCGACCGCGGTGATGATGAATGCGAGCGTCCACCACTGTCCGCCCTCGGCCGAGGTGAGCACGACGGTGAACAGGGCGAGGAAGGTCACATAGCCCTGCACGAAGACGCTCGCGGCGAGGTCGCGGGCGAGACCGGACGATCTCGCGCGCACAGACGCGCGGCCCTGCTCCACGAGGCGCCACGCGACGACGAGCAGCGAGGCGCACAGCACGGCGATGAGCTGACCCGCGGCGCCCCCGTAGTACGCGACAGGCACCGCGACGACGGCACTGAGCACCGTGGGCACGCGCGGCACCAGGTACCCGCCATGCCGCAGCGCCACCGCGAGCTCGTAGCTCGCGAAGCCCGCGAGCACCGCCGCGAAGAGCATGAAGAGCTCCTTCACGACGAGGAGGCTCAGCAGCAGCGTGCCGCCGAACGCGATCCCGATGAGGATCGCGAGCAGCAGGTTCCGCCCCGTCCGCGCGTTGATGCGTTCCTGTGCCTGGTCGAACTGAGCGCGGGACGCCTCGAGCTGGCGTTCGAGGTCGACGCGCTTCGCGTGCACCTGCGCCCGGAACTCGCCGTGTGCCCTCGTCTGGTCGTCGCCCTCGGCGTCCGAACGCTCCCCCTCTGGGACGCCTGTCATGGTGTGCTCAGACCTCGAGGAGTTCGGCTTCCTTGCGCTTGAGCGCATCGTCGATCTGGTCGACGTGGCTCTTGGTCACATGCTCGAGCTCCTTCTCGGCTCGGCTCACCTCGTCGTCGCCGACCTCGCCCTTGAGGGCGTCGAGGTCGTCCTTCGCCTTGCGGCGGATGTTGCGCACGGAGACTCGGGCGTCCTCGGCCTTGGAGCGCACGATCTTCACGAACTCCTTGCGGCGTTCCTCCGTGAGCTCGGGCAGCGTCACGCGGATGATGTTGCCGTCGTTCGAGGGGTTCGCGCCGAGGTTCGGGGTGTCGCGGATCGCCTGCTCGATGTCGCGCAGGGCGCTCTTGTCGTAGGGCGTGACGACGAGCGTGCGCGCCTCGGGGTTGTTGAGCGACGCGAGCTGTGAGAGCGGCGTGGGCGTGCCGTAGTAGCTCACCATGATCTTCTGGAACAGCTGCGGGTTCGCGCGGCCGGTGCGGACCGTGGCGAAGTCGTCCTTCGCGACCTCGACGGCCTTGTGCATGCGCGTGCTGGCTTCGGACAGTACATCCGCGATCACGGGGACTCCTTCGTTTTCGGCTCGGAACAGTCTATCGAGAGGTTGCCGGCTCGCCGTTGCTGACGACGGTGCCGAGGTCGGCGCCGAGGATCGCCTGGGTCACGTTGCCCGCCGGCTCCATGCCGAACACCTGCATCGGCATGGAGTTGTCCATGCACAGGCTGAAGGCCGTCGAGTCGACGACCTTGAGGCCGCGCTGCAGCGCCTCCTGGTAGCTGATGCGGTCGATCTTGTGCGCGTCGGGGTTCGTACGCGGGTCGTCGGAGTAGACGCCGTCGACACCGTTCTTCGCGACGAGCACGACGTCGGCGCCGATCTCGAGCGCGCGCTGGGCTGCGACGGTGTCGGTGGAGAAGTAGGGCAGGCCCGCGCCTGCGCCGAAGATCACGACCCGCCCCTTCTCGAGGTGGCGCTCCGCGCGGCGCGGGATGTACGGCTCGGCGACCTGCGTCATCGAGATCGCCGACTGCACGCGGGTCTCGGCGCCCGCCTGCTCGAGGAAGTCCTGCAGGGCGAGCGAGTTCATGACCGTGCCGAGCATGCCCATGTAGTCCGCGCGACCTCGGTCCATGCCGCGCTGGCTCAGCTCGGCGCCGCGGAAGAAGTTGCCGCCGCCGACGACGATCGCGACCTCGACGGTGCGCGCGGCATCCGCGATCTCACGGGCGAGCGAACTGACCACGTCGGGATTGACGCCGAGCGCGCCGCCTCCGAACGCCTCGCCCGACAGCTTCAGCATGACCCTGCGCTTGCGTTCCGTCATCCCCGACCGATCCTTCCCCTTGGGAGTAAAAACTACTGGTTCGCGGATCGCGGCGCAGTGCCGGATCGCGGGCGTTCGCCGCGCACGCGCGTGCGCGGCATCCGGATGCCAGCCCGGACACAGCAAAGGAGTCCGGATCGCCTGAGCGATCCGGACTCCTTCATGGCTGTTACGCGCCGACCTTGAAGCGAGCGAAGTCGCTCACCGTGAGGCCCGCGTCCGAGAGGACCTTGGCGACGGACAGCTTGTTGTCCTTCGCGTAGTCCTGCTCGAGCAGTGCGACCTGCTTGAAGTACGCACCGAGGCGACCCTCGATGATCTTCGGCAGGGCGGCCTCGGGCTTGCCCTCGTCGCGGGAGATCTGCTCGACGATCGCGCGCTCCTTCTCGACCGCGTCCGCCGGGACGTCCTCACGGGTGAGGAACTCCGGGTTCGCGAACGAGATGTGCTGGGCGACCGAACGGGCGGTCTCGGCGTCGGCACCGGCGTAGCCGAGCACCACGCCGACCTGCGGGGGCAGGTCCTTCGACGTCTTGTGCAGGTAGATCGAGAAGTTCTCGCCCTTGACGAGGCGGATGCGGCGGAGCTCGACCTTCTCGCCGAGGATCGCCGCCTCCTCGTTGATCACGTCGGCGACGGTCTTGCCCTCGGCCGGCGCGGCGGATGCAGCCTCGACGGTCTCGGCACGTGCAGCGGCGACGGCCGCGAGCACGCGGTCGGCGAGGCCGACGAACTTGTCGCCCTTGGCGACGAAGTCGGTCTCGCAGGCGAGCTCGATGATGGTCGCGGTGCCGTCGCCGTTGTCGACGGCGGCCACGAGGCCCTCGGCGGTGGAGCGATCGGCGCGCTTCGCGTTGCCCTTCGCGCCCTTCAGGCGGAGGATCTCGACCGCCTTCTCCATGTCACCATCGGCCTCCACGAGTGCGTTCTTCGTGTCGACCATGCCGGTGCCGAGGCGCTCGCGCAGGTTCTTGACGTCTTCGAGAGTGAAGTTGGCCATGTTCTATGAAGTCTCCTGGACTCGTGGAATTACTTGGACTCGTCTGCCGGGGCGGCCTCGACGTCGGCCTCGGCGTCCGCCTCCGACTCGGTCGCGGCGGCGGCCTCGGCGTCGGCCTCCGGCTCGGTCGCGGCAGCGGCCTCGACGTCGGCCTCCGACTCGGTCGCGGCGATCTCGGTCGCGGACTCGACGACGACCTCGGCGGCCTCGGCCTGTGCCTCGGCCTCGGTTCCGGCGACCTTCTCGGTCTCGGCCGAAGCCTGGGCCGGAGTGGTCTCGCTCGACGCCTGGAGGAGCTCGGCCTCCCACTCGGCGAGCGGCTCGGCGGCCTCCTGGCCCTCCTCGGGCTTCTGGTGGCGCTGGATGAGGCC
>Ga0247821_10001970_pt1 | contig 11333 bp, 11 predicted proteins | sample 13C_Glycerol_Day_FD_192481 | JGI IMG/M metagenome (GOLD analysis project Ga0247821, IMG submission 192481) | Soil microbial communities from agricultural site in Penn Yan, New York, United States - 13C_Glycerol_Day14 | ecosystem: Environmental > Terrestrial > Soil > Agricultural land | place... | reverse complement strand
ATGTGGTTCGACGACGCCCAGGCCGCGCGGGCCGCGTGGACACCCACTGCAGCTTGGCAGCGCCGCCCTTGCCGGCCTTCAGCTCGTCGGACTCGATCACCAGGATGGTGATGCCGCCCTGGAACTTCGGGATGTCCAGCTTGCAGGCTGCGTACTCGGGCGAGGCGTCGGACACCTCCATCGCGGCCACGCTGGGGAACGACAGCTGCGCGATGCCGTCGATGGACTGCAGCGGCGACTCCGGGTCCTCGTGCAGGCGTTCGACGATGTGGTTCTGCCGGTAGCTGCCCAGCCCCGGCAGCCGGGCGGCCAGCGGCGCGTGCACGTCCAGCCAGTGGCGGCGGAAGGCCTCGGGCGAGACGTCGGCGCGGCGGTTGAACAGCGCGCAGCGGTAGACGGTCACTTCAGCTCCCGCCCGGCGTGCTCGCCTTCGAGGAAGCGGTTGGGCTTGAGGAAGAACGACAGCACCAGCGCGCCGTTCGGCGATCGCGCCAGGTGCCGGTTGCCCTTGGGCCGCCAGACATAGTCGCCGGCGCGGACCTCGCCCTCCTCGTCCACGATGCTGCCTTCCAGCACGTAGGTCTGCTCGATCTCCACGTGCTCGTGCAGCGGCAGCTGCGTGCCGGGCTGCCAGCGGAACAGCGCGGTGAGCAGCCCGCTGGCCTCGACCTGCATCAGCACCTTCATGTCGATGCCGGGCGTGGGCGTGGGCTTCCACGGGAGGCTCGCGACGTCGACGTAGCGCGAGGCGTCGTCCCCCAGCCCTAGGTGCTGGGGGTGGAACGGCGTGAGGGCCGGCATCGCCGCGGCGTCAGAACTTCAGGCCGTACTTGGCGCCGAGTTCCTTGAAGCCGAAGACGCGGGCGGCGTTCTCGCCCAGCACCTTGCGGCGCGATTCCTCGGTCATCCGGCCCATCTGGCGCTCGATGGCTTCCGGCGAATGGGGCCAGGTGCCTTCATGGTGCGGGTAGTCGTTGGCCCACATGAAGTTGTTCTCCAGGCCGTGCTCTTCCATCAGCGCGACGCCGGCGCGGTCCTCGCCGAAGGTGGCGAAACCCTTGGCCTTGAAGTAGTCGGAGGGCAGCGCCTTCAGCTTGGGCTTCACCCAGAAGTGGTGCTTCAGGTAGGCCTCGTCCATGGCGTCCAGCATCCACGGCACCCAGCCGATGCCGGCCTCGACGCTGCCGAAGCGCAGGTCGGGGAAGCGCTCGGCCACGCCGGATGCGCAGATGTTCACCAGCGGCTCCAGCGTCGGCGACAGCGAGTGCACCACGTAGTTGACGACCGCGCCGCCCAGGCCGCGCGTGGTGCGCGGGTCCTTGCCGGTGGACACGTGGAACGTGCAGGGCACGTCGGCCTCGACGAAGCGGGCCCACATCGGGTCGAACTCGACCTTGTTGTAGTTCAGCTCGTTGGTCTTGGGCGGGCCGAACAGCGGCTTGCAGGGCAGCGTGAAGTGGCGGAAGCCGAGCTTCAGGCAGCGGTCGATCTCCTTCATCGTCGCCTCGATGTTGCCGGTGGCCAGCGCCGCGGCGGGCGAGAGACGGTCGACGTAGGGGCCGAAGTTCTCCCAGGCCCAGGTGTTGTAGACCTCGACCTGCGCATGCGCGAAGTCGGGGTCGAACGTGTACCACATGCCCAGGCCCTTGCCCGGGAAGATGATCTCGCCGTCCACGCCGTCCATCGCCAGGTCGGCCAGGCGCTGCTCGACGCTCGGGCCCTTCTCGGAGGCGGTGGCGCCGGCACGCGAGCGGGCCAGGTCCTCGCCTTCCAGGCGGGCCAGGATCAGGCGGTCGGGCTGCTCGGACGCTTCCATCTTGCGCCACTGCACGCCCTTCTCATCCACCCACACCTTGGGCAGGCGGTCCTTGTACTTGGCGTCGATGCGCTCGGCCCAGAGGTTGCCCGGCTCGTTGGCGTGGGTGTCCGACGAGATCATCAGGTACTTGTTGGGCGTGCCCGGCCGCGGCGAGCCCGCCCAGCCGGCGGAACCGGGCGTGTTGAGGCGCCACTGGTTGGCTTCGTTGACGACGATCTCGGTCATGGATTTGTCCTTGCGGTGCGGGTTCGGGTGAGGGAAGAACGGATGGGATAACCGTTGCTGCTTTGAATGGTTTGACCATTTTAGGCGCGAAGCGAACGGTGTCAAGCCCTCCCGGGGGGTTCGCAAGGGGTTGTGACAGGTCCGTCATTCCCGCGAAGGCGGGAATCCAGCGCTTCCCATCGCCGGCGAAGACGGAAGCGCTGGGTCCCCGCCTGCGCGGGGACGACGGGGTCAGCGGGGGAGAGGTGCGGCCCGCCTGCTCAGCGGGCGCGGACGCGAGCGGCTGCCGGCGCTTTCGCGGGCGCCTTGGCGGCCGCACGCTTGGCGGGCGCAGGCGCGGGCGCGGGGGCCGGAGCGGGCGCCGCAGCAGGCACCGGCGCGTCCATGCCCTCCTGGACGATGCTGAGGTACTCCTCCATGCCCTTGGCGGCGGCCTTGGCATCGCGCGCGCGCATCGCCCTGAGGATGCGGCGGCGCACCGGCACCAGCTCGGGACGGGCCTTGCGCCCGGTGCGGTCGATCACGAAACGGATGATGTCGGACAGCGAATCCACCAGCATCACCAGCACCTCGTTGCGGGTGGCGCGGGCGATCAGGCCGAAGAAGCGCACGCCCTCGTCGGCGCGGTGCTGCAGGTCCTCGCTCTCCTCGATCTCGCGCATGTTGGTTTCCAGCGCGACGAAGTCGTCCTCGGTGGCGCGCTCGCAGGCGAGCTGGATCACCAGGCCGTTGATCAGGTGGCGCGCCTCGGCCAGGCTGGCCAGCGACACGCGGCCGAGGAACATCAGGTCCTGCAGCGACTGGGTCAGCAGCGCGGGGTTGCCGTCGCGGATGAAGGCGCCGCCCTTGACGCCCTTCTGCAGCGACACCACGCTGGAGATCTCCGGCGTGCGCAGCGCCTCGCGCACGGCGGGGCGGCTGACGCGGAACTCGGTGGCGAGGTCGCGCTCGGCCGGCAGCTTGTCGCCGGGCTTGAGCGCTCCCGAGGCCAGCCGCCGGCGGATCTGCTCGCAGATTTCCTCGAAGACGCGGCGCGTCTTGACCTGCTGGAAGGAGAGCTCGTCGGCGGATTGCATTCGTGGGGACATCGTTCTGGGGTGGCTTCGAGGATAGCCCATGGTCGTGCTGAGACAGCGTGCCGCGCGCGACAACCTTGTAAATGGCCTTACCATTACAATGGGCCGCCATGGCCACCCCTCCCCGCCTCCACCAACTCGAAGCCGGGCGCGTCCTGGTGTTCGATTCCGCCACCTACGTCGAGGGCCATGTGGCCGCGACGCCCGGCACCGCCGGCGACGTGGTCGTCAACGCTTCCTACTCCGGCGTGCTGTGCGCGCGGATGGTGATGAGCGCGAAGCCGCGTGCCGCCATCGGCCTGGACTGCGCCATCGGCAAGGACGGCGCCGGCATCGCCGGGCTCTGGTACTACGAGGCGCTGGGCGTGCCCGCCGCCGCGGCCGACGTGATGACCGCCGAGATGGGCAACGGCGCCGACCTCTACGACCACGGCGTCATCAGCCGCGTGAACGACGCCGCCCAGGCCCTGGGCATCGCGCCCGGCATGCCGGTGCTCGACGCCGCCCGCTTCTTCCTCACCGGCGAGAAGAAGCCCGAAAGCTTCGACCCCGCGCGGCGCCTGGTCGTGCACACGGCCGGCAACGGCCGCAGCATCGTCTGCACCGATTCCATCGCCTACGCGCTGCCCGAGGACCGCGAGCGCAACGTGCTGTGCACCGCCGGCCACACCGGCCGCAGCGTGGTCGGCTACTTCCGCGACTACCGTCCCTGGGCCTTCATCTGCTCGGACGGCGGCATCGGCAAGAACGGCTCCGGCCTCTCCGCGCTGGAGGCGGTGGAGCCCGACGGCATTCCCGGGGCCAGCGTGAGCGCGCTCTCGGCCAGAATGGGCGATGGCCAGAGCACCTATTTCGACGGCGTGATCAGCGCCGCCAACCGCCTGGCGCGCGACAAGGGCGTGCGCGTCGGCCAGCCGGCCCGCGAGGCCGCCCTGCTCCTGCTCGATTGAGGATTTCCTGAAGTGATCAACCCTGCTTGCGCCACCGGCCCGCTCAAGGGCCTGCGCGTCATCGAATTCGCCGGCATCGGCCCCGGCCCCTTCGCCTGCATGCTGCTGTCGGACATGGGCGCGGACGTCGTCTCCATCGACCGCCCCGGCAAGAAGCTGGGCGAGCGCCACAACCTCACCGGCCGCGGCCGCACCGTGGTGCTGGCCGACCTGAAGGACGCCGCCGGCCGTGAACAGGTCTGGCAGCTGCTGGACCAGGCCGACGTCGTGATCGAGGGCTACCGCCCCGGCGTGATGGAGCGCCTGGGCTTCGGACCGGACGAGGTGCTGGCGCGCAACCCGCGCATCGTCTACGGCCGCATGACGGGCTGGGGCCAGCACGGCCCGCTGGCCCAGGCCGCCGGCCACGACCTGAACTACATCGCGCTGACCGGCGCGTTGCACGCCATCGGCCCGAAGGACGGCGCGCCGGTGCCGCCGCTCAACCTGATCGGCGACTACGGCGGCGGCAGCCTCTACCTCCTGGTGGGCGTGCTGGCGGCGTTGCGCGAGGCGAGCGTCTCCGGCCGCGGCCAGGTGGTCGACGCCGCGATGACCGACGGCGCGATCTCGCTGATGACCAACTTCGTCAGCCAGCAGATGCGCGGCGTGTTCAGCGAGAAGCGCGGCAGCAACCTGCTGGACGGCGGCGCGCCCTACTACGCCGTGTACGAAACGGCGGACGGCCAGCACGTCACGCTGGGCGCGATCGAACCGCAGTTCTATGCCGACTTCTGCGAGCGCGTGGGGCTGCCGGCCGACCTGCGCGCCGCGCAGAACGACCGCGCGCAATGGCCGCGGATGCACGAGGAATTCGCGCGCATCTTCAAAGGGAAGACGCGAGCCGAGTGGACCGCGCTGCTGGAAGGCACGGACGTGTGCTTCGCGCCCGTGCTGCCGCTGTCGCAGGCCCAGGCGCATCCGCACAACGTGGCTCGCCAGGCCTTCGTGGAGATCAACGGCGTGAACCAGCCGGCGCCCGCGCCGCGCTTCTCGCGCACGCCCTCGCGCATCCAGGGCGCCGCGCCTTCGCAGGCCACGCCGGCCGGCGAAGTGCTCGCCCGCTGGGCATGACCGCGACCGCCCGCGCGCCGGTGCCGCTGCTGGCCGCGGCGGCCTTCTGCAGCACCGCCGCGATGCGGGTGTGCGACCCGCTGCTGCCGCGCTTCGCGCAGGAATACCAGCGCAGCGCCGGCGACAGCAGCGGCGTGATCGTCGGCTTCGCCATCGCCTACGGCTTCATGCAGCTGCTGTTCGGGCCGCTGGGCGACCGCTTCGGCAAGCAGCGCATGATCGCCGTCGCCCTGCTCGGTTGCGCGCTGGCTTCCACCGCCGCCGTGCTGGCGCAGGACTTCGAGACGCTGCTGGCCTTCCGCATCGCGTGGGGCATGGGCGCGGCGGGCATCGTGCCGCTGGCCATGGCCTGGGTCGGCGACTCCGTGCCGTACGAGCAGCGACAGCCCACGCTGGCGCGCCTGCTGCTGGGAACGCTGTCGGGCATGGTGGCCGGGCAGCTGATCGGCGGCCTGTTCGCGGAAGGCCCGTGGGGCTGGCGCGGCGCCTTCCTCACGCTGGGCGTGGGCTACTGGGTGATGGCCGCGATGCTCTGGTTCCGGCCACGCGAAGCGGCGCCGGCGGCCGCGCACGCGCCGCACCACCGGCAGATCGCCGCCGTGCTCGGCGAGCGCTGGGCCCTCGTTGTGCTGCTGGCGGTGTTCCTCGAAGGCCTGTTCCTGCTCGGCCCGCTGGCCTACCTGCCGAGCTACCTGCACCAGCGCGAAGGCCTCGGCCTGCGCGCCGCGTCCGTCGTCGCGGCGCTCTACGCGGGCGGCGGCCTGGTCTATGCGCTGTCGGCGCGGCGCATCGTGCCCTGGCTGGGCGAACGCGGCATGAGCAGCGCGGGCGGCATGCTGATGGCGGCCTGCCTGGCGGGGCTCTGGCTGCTGCCGCACTGGACCTCGGCTTCGGCGCTGGCGCTGCTGCTCGGCTTCGGCACCTACCTGTTCCACAACACGCTGCAGACCCATGCGACGCAGATGGCGCCGGCGGCGCGCGGCACCGCCGTGTCGCTGTTCGCTTTCGCGCTGTTCGTCGGCCAGGCCGTGGGCGTGACCGCGTTCGGCGGGATGCTGGACCGCGAGGCCTACGCCGCGCTGCTGGTGGCACCCGGCGTGGGGCTGCTCATCGCCGGCGTCGGTTTCGCCTGGGCGCTGCGCCGGCGCGCGGCCGCGGCGGCCACCGTCACCGCTGCCGGCTAGCGAATCCGCCGGCCGCCAGCACGCCCGCCACCGCCCAGAACACCACGCCCAGGCCGACGGCGTTGCCGAGCGCGCCGAACACCAGCGGCAACAGCGTCTGGCTCGCGGCGGTGATGGCGGATCGCACGCCCACCGCCTCGCCGCCGCGCCCCGTCGGAGCGGCCATGTGCAGCAGCGACATCGACACCGGCTGCCCGCCGCCCAGCGCCATGCCGAGCAGGAAGGCGGCCGCCAGCAGCGCCGCGAACGAGTCCAGCAGCGGGAAGGCCAGGTAGCCGAGCGCCGTGACGAACAGCGCGCCGCGGATCGCGCCCCACTCGCCGAAGCGCCGCGCCACCCAGGGCAGCATCAGCCGGATCGCGAAGGTGCCGGCGCCGAAGATGCCGACCACCACGCCAGTGGCCGTGGCGCTCAGCCCCGCGCGCACGCCCTGCAGCGGCGCCAGGAAGGCGAACAGGTCCCAGCCCATCGCGATCAGCGCGCTCACCGCCAGCACCTTGCGCAGCGGCGGATGCTGCAGCAGGTCGGCGACGCGCGCGCGGGCCTTTTCGGCGCCCGTCGCCGGTTCGGCCGGGTAGCGCCGGCTCGCGCAGCGCAACAGCAGCAGGCTCGCCACGGTGGACACGCACAGCAGCAGGAAGGCGAAGCGATGGCCCGCGTGGTCGATCACCACGCCCGCGACCAGCGGCCCCGTCAGGCCGGAGATCGAGAAGCCCATCGCCATCACGGAGAAGGCGTCCGTCATGTGGCCGGCGGGCGTGGCCTTGCCGATCGCGTTGTTCACCGCGACATGGCTGAGCATGTAGCCGGTGCCGCTGCACACGGCCGCGGCGTAGAGCGCGGGCAGCGCGGGCCAGGCGCCCACGATCAGGCCGCTCGCCAGCAACAACGACAGGCCCGCCGCGGCCAGGCGCGCATAACCGAGGCGGTCCGACCAGCGGCCCATGTGCACCGCGAGGAACATGGGCACGACCATCACCAGGCCCAGGAGCGTGCCGATCTGGAGCGGCGACGCCCCCAGCGCCACGGCGTGCAGCGTCAGGGTGAATCGGTTGCCGACGAAGGCGACATGGCCCAGGCCGAGCGCGGCGATGAGCGCGAAGGGAAGCGGCGGAAGGGTCAGGCGATGCGCCACTGCATCAGGGAATAGGGCGGATTCGCCTGCGCATGGTGCTCGAACACGCCCTCGACCTCGGCGCCGATCACCACCTCCTGCCGCGGATCGCCCAGCAGGTTGCCCAGCATGCGGACGTGGCCCGCGTGCGGCAGTTCCACCACCACGACCAGGTAGGGCCCGTGGTCCTTCAGGCAGGCGTGCACCGGGTGCCACGCGCGCTCCCAGCTGTAGATGCGGCCGCGCGGCGCGACCTCGACCCATTCGGGATCGAAGCGATGGCAGCGGTGGCAGATCCACTCCGGGCCGAACTGCCAGCCGCCGCAGCCGCCGCAGCGCTGCACGAGGAGCCGGTTCTCGCGCAGGCCGTTCCAGTACGGCGCGGACAGGCCGTCGGGCTCGGGCACCGGGATCGGCAAGCCGGCGGGCAGATAGGTCCGGGTCTCGTTCACAGCACGGCCTCCGATCCGAGCAGAAGGTTGCTGACAGGCGTGACCATGGGGCCGCCGATCACCAGGGCCAGGTCGTTGCGCGGCGCCTGCGCGGTGGAGGTGCCGCGCACCTGCCGCACCGCCTCCAGCACCAGCTCGAAGCCGTGCATGTAGCACTCGGCCAGGTTGCCGCCGCTGGTGTTGAGCGGCAATCGGCCGTTGGGCGCCAGCAGGTGGGGCAGCTGCAGGAACTCGTTCGCCTCGTCAGGATGGAAGAAGCCGTGCTCGGCCAACGCCATCAGCACGCCGCCGGTGAAGTTCTCGTAGCTCTGGACCACGCCCACGTCTTTCGCGGAAACGCCGGCCATCCGGTACATGTCGGGAGCGACGGTGGTGAAGCTGGAGCTGGCGTAGCGCGGCGCGTTGTGCGGCACCGCGCCCGCGCGCGAGTCCGAACCCATGGCCGCTCCGACGATGTAAACGGGCCGGTTAGGAAAGTCCTTGGCGCGTTCGGCCGGCACCATGAGAACGGCCGCGGCGCCGTCGTTCTCCATGCAGCAGTCGAACAGGTGGAACGGCTCGACGATCCAGCGCGAGTCGTCGTACTTCGATTCGGTCAGCGGCTTGCCGTGCATCACGGCGCGCGGGTTGCGTTGCGCGTGCTCATACGAAGCCATCGCGATGGCACGCAGCGCTTCCTGCTTCACGCCGTGGTCGTGCATGAAGCGGCGCGCCTTCATCGCGAACTTCTGGCCGGGCGACAGCACGCCGTACGGCGCCTGCCACGCCATGTCCCCAGAGATGGTGGCGGCGGTGGGCGACTGGCCGAAGCGGCCGTACTGGCCCTGCGCCAGCGCGCGGAAGGCGATCACGCAATCGGCGAGGCCTGAAGCCACCGCGGCCGCTCCGTTGGCCACGGCCGCGCAGTTGCCGCCGCCGCCCCCGCCCCACTGCATCGTGGTCGAGCGCAGCTGCTTCGTGCCCAGTGCCGCGGCCAGGCGCGAGGGATCGGTGCGGTCGTTGCTGTACGAGGCGAAGCCGTCGATCTCGCGCGGGTCGAGGCCGGCGTCCTTGCAGGCGGCCAGGGTGGCTTTGAGCGCCAGCTTGAATTCGGCATCGGGTGATTGCCCGTGCTTGTAGTACGCGGTCTCGCCGATGCCGACGATGGCGACTCGGCCGCGCAGGGTTCTTTCGCTGCTCAAGCGCAACTCCTCAGGACGGTGTGAGCACCTGCCCGCCGCAGACCGACAGGCATTGCCCGGTGACGTAGGACGACAGCGGCGTGACCAGGAACTCCAGCACGTTGGCGCAGTCCTCGGCCACGCCGTAGCGGCGCAGCGGGATGCGCTGCAGTTCCTTGTCGCTCTGCATGCCGCGCGCCGCGGCCTGGGCCTGGATGCGCGGCGTGAGCATGGTGCCCGGCGCGATGCAGTTGACGCGGATGCCTTCGGGGCCGGCTTCGTAGGCCAGGTAGCGCGTGTACTGGATCACGGCGCTCTTGGCGACCGCGTAGGCCGTCATCCGGCCGCGCGTGCGCGAAGGGTCCAGCGCCGCCATGGTGCTGATGTTGACGATGGCGCCGCCGCGCTCTCGCAGCGCCGGCATCGCGGCCTGGCAGCAGTGCAGCATGCTGCGGTAGTTGACGTCCAGCATCGCGTCGGTGTCCTCGTCGGGCACCTGCGACGCGCTGCTGCGATCGACGGGTGCGAATGCGCCGCCGGCGTTGTTGACCAGGATGTCGAGGCGGCCGAACTCGGCGAGCGTCCGCGCGACCAGCTCTTCGGCGGCGGGGCGTCGGCGCAGGTCGCCTTGCACGCCGAGGCTGCGGCGGCCGAGGGCACGGACTTCGTCCATCACGGTGTCGGCGTCGAGTTGCTCGCCGAATTCGCGGGCGGAGGCGAGGTCGAGGTCGGAGATGACGACGTCGGCGCCGAGCTTGGCCAATCGGAGTGCGTAGGCGCGGCCCAGGCCGCGTGCGGCGCCGGTGACGATGGCGACCTGGCCGTCGAGGGGCTCGTTCATCGGGCCCCCTCTTCGTCATCCCCGCGTAGGCGGGGATCCAGAGCTTCCGGCAGTCCGCGAAGGCGGACGCACTGGATTCCCGCCTTCGCGGGAATGACGGGGTTGTTGTTGTTCATGCGGTCTCCTTCACGTGCTCCGCGGCCAGCAAGCCGGTTACGCAGGCCTTGACCAACCCACCCACGTAGCCGGCGTGCTCCCCGCCTTCGACGCCGCCGGTGGCGCTGCCCGCGGCGTAGAGGCCGGGGAAGACCTGGCCGTCTTCGCGCGACGCGCGCGCATGTTCGTCGATGGCAATGCCGCCCATGGTGTGCGTGATGCCGGCGGCGAGGGGCACCGCGTAGAACGGGCCCTTGCTGATCGGCATCGGCGCCAGCGGGCCCTTGCTTCGCGGCGGCGACAGGCGGTCCAGCGTGCCCGCTTCGATCGCCGCGTTGTGAAGGCGCGCTTCTTCCACAAGGGCCGACGCAGGCAAGCCCGCCAGCGAAGCGAGCGCTTCGATCGAATCGGCCTTCAGCATCGTCCCGCCCGAGTTCGCCAGGCGCGGATTCGGCGGGTTGAGGAAGGCGGCGCCCGGGCCGTCCCAGATCGCCTGGTCGAAGATCGCCACGGCCGAAGCCGCGTCCGGCAATGCGGCGATGCGGTTGGCGAGGTAGACGCCGCCGCGGCTCTCGTCCGTGAAGCGGCGGCCATCAGGGCCGACCGCCAGACCGGCACCCGCGACCAGGTCCAGCCAGGGATAAGGCCAGAGCTTGTCGTTCTTCAGCGCCTCGCGGGACATCACATGCCCATAGAAGCCGAGCAGGTTCGAAGCCCGAGCGCCGGCCGCCAGCGCCATGCGCAGGCCGTCACCACGCCCGGAGCCCGCGTTGCGCTGGACCACGCGCGAGGGATCGGGCGAGATGCCCGCCTCGCGCAGCAGTTCGCGGTTGGCCTGGAAGCCGCCGTCGGCGATGACGACGGCGCGCGCCTGCACCCGCCCGCCGTCATCCACGAACACGCCCGCGCAACGACCGTCCTCGATCAGCAGCGAACGCGCCGCGACACCGCGACGCAGTTGCCCGCCTCGCTTGACCAGCGCAGCCTCCAGCGTACGCAGCAGCACATCGCCGCCACGCCCGTTGATGTCGAACGGCCCTTCCTTGTGCGTGGCCGGCGGCGCCACCACGAAGTTGTGGTACGGCGCCGCGCTGCCGCGGATGAAGCGCACGCCCTGCTCCTGCAGCCAGCGCACGGCGCGCTCGGCGTTGCCCGCCAGCGCCTTCGAGAGCCCGCGATGCGCCGTCCCTTGCGTGGCGGCGTGCACCGCGCGCTCCAGCACTTCCGGCCCCGACAGCACGTTGGTGGTCGCGAGGTGGAACACGCAACTGCTCATGCGCGAGTTGCACAGGTAGTGGTCGTC